>Ga0209050_1000493_pt1 | contig 67885 bp, 57 predicted proteins | sample Araplavi_mTSA_r2_FD_184276 | JGI IMG/M metagenome (GOLD analysis project Ga0209050, IMG submission 184276) | Arabidopsis root microbial communities from North Carolina, USA - plate scrape MF_Cvi_mTSA_r2 (SPAdes) (version 2) | ecosystem: Host-associated > Plants > Roots > Endosphere | place: USA... | reverse complement strand
AGGAACAGGCGCCGGGCGGTTTCGGTACCGAAGCCGGCGTCGATCAGCGGATCGGGATAGAGCGAGAAGCCCATGGCCGGCTCGCTCGTGCCGTCGAGGCGCGTCACGGCATAGCTGCCGCCGCGCCCGATCTCGCCGATGAAGCCCTCGGCGAATGGGACCGACAGCTCGGCGAATTCCACGTCGACATGCGAGCCGTCGATCGTCAGCGTGCCCTGGTCGGCGTCGGCCAGCAGCGCCTTGTCGCGCAGCTCGCCGACCGTCTCGCCGCGCACCAGCGCGGAGAACCGCTCGCCTTCGTCTCCCGGCGTGTCGACGCCGGCGTTCAGCCGCTGGTCGATCGCATGGCCGACTTCCTCCAGCAGCACGCGCGCGATGTCGGCTTGCGAAGCGCCGCGGGCGATCCAGTCGGCGTTGAGGTAGATGCGCTGGCTGCCGTCCGGCGCGTGCGCGGCATAGGCCGCATAGGCGCCCTGCAGCTCGGCCGGGCTGCGCAGCTCGACCTTCAGGTTCAGGCCGCCGGCCGCAAGCGCGTTGGAAAGCTCGGCCAGCCGCTGGTTGAACGTGGCGGCATCGGTGCCGGTGTGGCCGAACACGTCGGCGACGAGGCGGCTGAAGTCCTGGCCGGCCGGCAGGCGGGCCAGCATCGCATTGACCTGCGCCAGCGCCTGGCCGAGCCCTTGCTGCGCCAGGCTGTCCAGTGCCGCGGTGTTGGTGGCGACCAGCGAATCGCGGCCGCGGGCGTCGGCGGGCGCATCCGCGGCAACCGCCTGCGGCGGCGGCGCGACGGCGCGCGCCGTGTCGACGACCGGGGCGTCGGCGGGGCGCGTCGCGTCCGCCGCGGCTGCCGCATCGAACATCAGGCGCGCTTCGAGCGGCATCACCCGGTGGGCGGCGCGACGAATGAGCAAGGGGTGCTTCGGATGCTTCATGGAGGTCTCGCGGTTGCCAGGGTGATGACGCGGGGTTGGGAAGGCCCTAGGGCAGTCGCTGCACGAGCACGCGGCCGCTCATGCCGGCCACGAGTTCGGGCGGCCGGCCGTCGATCGTCGCCACCACCTTGACGGACTGGCTCACCGGATCGACCCGCGCGCCCAGGCGCTGCACCTTGGCCGGGTAGTCGCGTCCGGTCTCGTCGACAGCGATGCGCACCGCGCTGCCCGCGCGGACCTGCGACATCCAGCGCGACGGCATGATGAATTCCACCTCGAGCACGCTGTCGTCCAGCACTTCCAGCAGCGGCTGGCCGGGCTGCACGAACTGCTGCTCGCGCACCTTCTGCTCGGCCACGCGGCCGCCGAACGGGGCGACCACGCGGCACTTGCCGAGCTGCACGCGGATCTGGCTCATCTCGGCGCGCGTCTTGCCGAGTTCGGCCTCGGCCTGGTCCTGTTCCTGGCGGCCGGTCGCGTTGAGTTCGACCAGGCGGCGCTGGATGGCGAGTTGCTTCTCGGCCGCGGTCAGCGTGGCCTGGGCGCGCTCCAGCTGGGCCTGCTGCAGGCTGCAGTCGAACTCGACCAGCAGCTCGCCGCTGCGGATGCTGCTGCCGTCGCGCACCGTCAGGCGCTGCACGCGCGCGCCGATCTCGGCCGCCAGCGTGGTGTAGCGGCGCGGGGTGAGCTGGGCGCGCAGTTCGGGCGCATCGACCAGCCCCGCGGGCCTGTCCGGCACAGCGGGTGGGGCGGTGGCCGGTGCCGGCCGCGGCGCGGCCGCGGCGAGGTGTTGCGGCGGCTGGGCCGCGGCGAGCGATGCGGCCAGGCTGGCGAGCACGGCCATGGCGGCCATACCGGCGGTCGCGGCACGCAGGAACGGTCTGTCGGCGTTCATCGGGCCTCTCCTCAGTTGTCCAGCAGGCGTTGCCGCACCTGCACGCGCACCGCCTCCAGGCTCAGGTCGTCGCTGCTGTCGGGCAGCGCATCGACGCCGACCGTCGCCTGCAGGCGGCCGACCGCCGCATGCCACTGCGCCAGCGCCTGGTAGCGACGCAGGCGGCTGATGATCGCGGTGGTCTGTGCGGCGACGCGGTCCAGCTTGCTGCCGGCGCGGGCTTCCTCGCGCTTCAGGGTCTGCGACAGGATGCGGTCGTCGAGCTGCCACAGGCTGTCGGCACGCTCGAACTGGCGGCGTGCGCCGGCCAGCTGGGCACGCGCCACGTGCACCTGCGTCACCACCGCGACGTGGGCCGCGAGGCGGCGCTGGTCGGCCAGCGCGACGGCGGCTTCGGCGCTGCGCTTCTGGGCCGGCAGCGCCAGCAGGTTGAAGAGGTTGGTGCTGATGTTGACGCCGGCTTCCGACCAGCCGGAGTTCAGCAGGTAGCTGTCGGTGTCGTGCAGCCGGCCGTACGAGAACGTGAGGTTCGGGAAGGCGCGCACCAGCACCTTGCGCGCCTCGATCGCCGCGACGCGGCGCTGGTAGAGCTGCTCGCGCAGGTCGGCGTTCTGCGACAGCGCCTGGTCTTCCATGTCCTCGCCCGGCACGGCCAGCGGGTCCTTCGCGGAGGGCATCTCGTCGGCGGCGAGCTCGACCTCCCGGTCGATCGGCGCATTGATCAGGGCGGCCAGCTCGAAGCGGGCGGTGGCCAGGTCCTGCTCGATGTATTCGAGCAGGCGCATGTTCTCGGTCAGCTGGCGCTGGTAGCGCAGGGTGTCGAGCGGCGAGCGGAGCTTCTCCTGCTCGGCGGCGCGCGAGTCGGACATCGCGTCGTCGGCGAGCTTCAGGGCGTCCCGCACGTCCTGGCGCAGCTTCTGCGCGCTGGCGGCGCGCCAGTAGGCGGCGCGTACGTCCTGGACCAGCAGGTGGGTGGCCTTGCGGCGGCGCTCGGTGGCGGCCAGCAGGCGGTCGCCGGCCTGGCGTGCGTTGTAGGAGGCGAGGCCGTAGTCGAGCAGGCTCCAGCTCAGCGTGAGCGAACTGAGCGTGTGGCTGCGGTCCTGCGAGATCGACGGGTTGGCCAGCGACGGCGCGCCGGTCACCGAATCGGTGCTGTTGGCGACGCGGTCCTTGTCGCGCGAGGTGTAGCCGGCGGCGGCCACGAGCTTGGGCAGGCGGTCGTGACCGGCCTCCTCGAACTGGCGCAGCGCGAGGGCTTCCTCGAACTGGCGGGCGCGGCGGTCCAGGTTGTACTTGAGGGCGCGGGCGATGGCCTCGTCGAGCCCCAGGCGGGGACCGAGCGGCTCGACATCCTGTCGGATGGCAAGGCGGTCGGCGCCCGTGGTCTGGGCGAGGTCCAGCGGCTCCAGGCGGGCGGGCGGGGTCGAGCAGGCGCACAGGAGTCCCAGCTGCAGGACGAGGGCGGACAGGGAGCAGGTGCGGATGTTCATGCGGTTCGTGATGGTCGGGCCCTGGTTGGAGGCCGCCGCACACGATCCCGTACCGCATGCAGCGTGACCGGCGAGGCAAGGCCACGACGTCCCGGCATATCGGCACTATGTCCCCGGGCCTGGACACATGACCCGCAGAGGAACTGCGATAAAGCGGCGCTTTTTCTCGCTGCCCGGCGCGCCGGGCTTCAGGCGGCGGCAACCGCCGTCATGTCCAGGCGGAATTCGCCGACGACTTCCGTCAGGCGCCTGGCCTGCGTCCGCAGGCTTTCCGCAGCGGCCGCCGACTGCTCCACCAGCGCCGCGTTCTGCTGCGTCACCTGGTCGAGCTGGTTGACCGCATCGCTCACCTGGCTGATGCCGAGGGATTGCTCTTCGGAGGCGGTGCCGATCTCGTGGATCAGCTGGCTCACGCGCTGCACGTGCGAGACGATGTCCTGCATGGTCGCGCCGGCGTTGCCCACCAGCTGCGAGCCGGCCTCGACGCGCCCGACGCTTTCGCCGATCAAGGCCTTGATCTCCTTCGCCGCGGTCGCGGCGCGCTGGGCCAGCGAGCGGACCTCGCCGGCGACGACGGCGAAACCGCGGCCCTGTTCGCCGGCGCGCGCCGCTTCGACCGCCGCGTTGAGCGCCAGGATGTTGGTCTGGAACGCGATGCCGTCGATCACGCCCGTGATGTCGGCGATCTTGCGCGAGCTGGCCGCGATGTCGTCCATCGTCGACACCACCTGCGCGACCACCGTGCCGCCCTTGGTCGCCACCGAGGTGGCAGACGCGACCAGCTCGGTGGCGGCCCGCGCCGCCCCGGCGCTGTTCTTCACCGTGGCGGTGATCTCTTCCATGGAAGAAGCCGTCTGCTCCAGGTTGGAGGCCTGCTCCTCGGTGCGCTGCGAGAGATCGGCGTTGCCGGTGGCAATCTGGCCGGTCCCGGTGGCGATCGAGTCGCTGCTTTGCCGCACCTGGTCGACGATGCGCACCAGGCTCTGGTTCATGGACTTCAGCGCGGCCAGCAGCTGGCCGGTCTCGTCGGTGCTCTTCACCTCGATGAACGAGGTCAGGTCGCCGGCCGCGACGGTCTGGGCGACCTTGACGGCGGTCGCGATGGGGACCGTGATCGAACGGGTCAGCAGGACCGCGATGCCGACCGCCAGGAGGACCGCGAGCCCGGACAGGACCACCGTGATCACGCGGGCCGTGTTGGCCATCGAGGACGCTTCTGCGCCGAATTGCTCCATGCCGTCGACCTGCGTCTTCGTGAAGGCCTCGATCGACTGCAGGTATGCGGTCTGCAGCGGCAGGATGGCCGCGACGAGCAGGCTGCGCGCGTCTTCGCTCTTGCCCGCCTTGATCAGCTCGACGAGTTCCACCTCGCGCTGCTTGAACTTCGCGCGGTTGTCGATCATGTCCTGCAGCGCCGTGCTGCCTTTCTGGGTGTGCACCGTGGCCGTCAGGCGCTCGATCGCCGCGGTGACCACCGGCGCCGAATCCTCGATCTTGCGCAGTTCGGACTGCGCGACGCCGGCGTCCGTGGCGATGATGGCGGTGCGGACGGCCCGCAACTGCTTGTTGACCTCGTTCTCGACCGTCTGGGCCAGCGCGACCTTGGCGTAGCGGTCGTGCAGGATCGTCTCGGTACTGGCATGGACCGCACCGATCTTCGTGTAGCCGACGGCGGCCACGGCGATCAACAGGCCGATCACGATCGCGAAGGCCGCCGTCAGGCGCGTGCCGATCTTCATGTTGGCAACAGTGTTCAAGGTTTCCTCGCGTGGTGAAGCGCAGGACAGCCTCGGGGCCGCCGGAAAGCGCGAATGCGCTTCTCTTCGGAGGCGAGGCCGTCTTCTTGAGCGACAAGTCGGATGCGGCCGGCCCCCGACCGTGCAGCAATCGACAGGTTCCTCGTAAAGCGGATCCGCGAAGACGGAATTGATCCGGCTTCGCCGCGCTCTTCGGCGGACCGGCGGGGCCGCGTGCGGCAGATCATGGCGGCCACAGAAGGCACGCACAGTGCCGGGGAGCATTCCATGTCTTGCGTCATCCGTTCCAATCCCCCGGTGGATGTCGACGATCGCGACCTGCTGCGGGCGCTGTTGGACAACTCGCCGGACCACATCTATTTCAAGGACAGGCAGTCGCGCTTCATCAAGTCGAGTGCGGCCCAGGCCCTCCAGTTCGGGATGACGACGCCGGACGGGCTGGTCGGCAAGTCGGATTTCGACGTGTTCTCCGAGGCGCACGCCATGCCGGCTTTCGAGGACGAGCAGGAAATCATCCGCACCGGCCTGCCGATGATCGGCAAGGTCGAGCGGGAAACCTGGATGGACGGGCGGCCCGACACCTGGGCCCTGACCACGAAGATGCCGCTGCGCAACCGCGACGGCGAGATCATCGGCACCTTCGGCATCACCAAGGACATCTCCGACCTGAAGGAGGCCGAGCGCCGGATCGGCGAGGTGCACCGGCAATTGCTCGAAGCGTCGCGGCTGGCCGGCATGGCCGAGATCGCCACCAACGTGCTGCACAACGTCGGCAACGTGCTCAACAGCGTCAACATCTCCGCAGGCCTGATCGGCGACCGGCTGCGCGCCTCCAAGCTCAAGGGCCTGGAGCGCGCGGTCGGCCTGATGGACGAGCATGCCGGCGACCTGGGCGGCTTCCTCACGCAGGACACCCGCGGCAAGCTGCTGCCGGGCTACCTGCGCGACCTGGCGCAGGTGCTGCTGGCCGAGCAGGCCGGCATCGCCGAAGAACTCGCGTTGCTGGCCAAGAGCGTCGACCACATCAAGGAGGTCGTCGCGACGCAGCAGTCGTATGCCGGCGCATCGCGCGTCGTCGAATTCCTGAAGTTCGACGAACTGCTGGACGACGCGTTGCGCATGAACGCGGGTGCGCTGACGCGCCACAAGGTCGAGGTCGTGAAGCAGATTCCCGCGTTGCCCGAGCTCCCGCTGGACCGGCACCGCCTGCTGCAGATCCTGGTCAACCTGATCAGCAATGCGAAGCAGGCGATGAGCGGCACGCCCGCTGGCCAGAGCCCGTGCATCACGCTGGGCGCCGCGCTGCTGCCGGCGGCGGACGGGCGTGTCTTGCGCATCACGGTGGCCGACAACGGCGAAGGCATCGTGTCGGAGAACCTGGTCCGCGTCTTCGCCCACGGCTTCACCACGCGCAGCAACGGCCACGGCTTCGGCCTGCACAGCTGCGCGATGGCGGCCCAGGAGATGGGCGGGGCGCTGAGCGCGCACAGCCAGGGCGCCGGCTGCGGCGCCACCTTCGTGCTGGAGATCCCGATCGGCTCGCAGGAGGACTCGCGATGACACCGGGGCAGAACCGCCGGATCCTGCTGGTCGACGACATGCCGGCGATCCACGAGGACTTCCGCAAGATCCTCATGCCGCCGACGGCGTGCGGCGAACTGGGTGCCGTCGAGGCGGCGCTGTTCGGCGACGCACCGCCGGCGGCGGCGAGCGCCTTCGAACTCGACTCCGTCTACCAGGGGCAGGAAGCGCTGGCCCGCGTCGAGGCTTCGCTGGCGGCAGGCCTGCCGTATGCGCTGGCCTTCGTGGACATGCGCATGCCGCCGGGGTGGGACGGCGTGCAGACGATCGAGCGCCTGTGGCAGTCGGACCCGCGGCTGCAGGTCGTCATCTGCACCGCGTTTGCCGACACCTCGTGGGACGAGGTGCTGGCCACGCTGGACGTGCGCGACCGGCTGCTGATCCTGAAGAAGCCCTTCGATGCGATCGAGGTGCGCCAGCTCGCGAGCATGCTGACCGCCAAATGGCAGATGACGCAGGACGCCGCGGTGCAGCTCACGCGGCTGGAAGACGCGGTGGTCGAGCGCACGCGCGAGATCACCAGCAGCAACGAGGCGCTGCAGGCCGAGGTGGCCGAGCGCAAGCACCTGCAAGGGCAACTGGTGCAGTCGGAGAAGCTCGCCTCGATCGGCCAGCTGGCGGCCGGCGTGGCGCACGAGATCAACAACCCGATCGGCTACATCTTCTCGAACTTCGGCACGCTGGAGGACTACCTCGGCAAGCTGTTCGAGATGCTGGCCGCGTACGAAGCCGCCGAGGGCGGCGTCAGCCCGCCCGACGTCGCCGCGCGGCTGCGCAGGCTGCGCGACGAGATCGAGCTGGCGTTCCTGAAGGAGGACATTCCGGTGCTGATGCGCGAGTCCCGGCAGGGCATCGTGCGGGTGCGCCAGATCGTGCAGGACCTCAAGGACTTCTCGCGCGTGGATTCTTCGCAGGATTTCCAGCTGGCAGACCTGCACCAGGGCATCGACTCGACGCTGAACGTGGTGGCCAACGAGGTCAAGTACAAGGCCGACCTGGTCAAGGAGTACGGCGTGATTCCCGATGTCGAATGCCTGCCGTCGCAGATCAACCAGGTGGTGATGAACCTGGTGGTCAACGCGGCGCAGGCGATGGGCGACGAACGCGGCCGCATCGTGATCCGCACCGGCGTGGCCGCCGACCACAGCGATGTCTGGATGGAAGTGGCCGACACCGGATCGGGCATCCCGCCGGACACGCTGAAGCGCATCTTCGAGCCCTTCTTCACCACCAAGCCGGTCGGCAAGGGAACGGGCCTCGGGCTCTCGCTGTCGTACGGGATCGTCCAGAAGCACCACGGCCGCATCGATGTCGAAAGCGTCCTGGGCCAGGGCACCACGTTCCGCGTGACGCTGCCGGTGCACCGGCCGGCGACGGCGGCCGGCGTGCAGGCGGCGAACGCCTGACGGTTCACGGCGGGCGTTTCGCGTGGTCCTCGCCAGCACAAGACACACCGGTGCCCACAAGCGCTAGAAGCCGCCCTGTGCCGCCCCCGCCTGCTCGCGTGCGTACTGCGTCGGCGGCCGTCCGACGTGGCGGGAGAAGGCGACGCTGAACGTGCTCGCCGAGCTGTAGCCGACGCGCTCGGCGATGTCGGCGATGCTGCCGTCGTCGCGCCGCAGCAGGTCCTTCGCGAGTGCCATGCGCCACGCGAGCAGGTACGCCATCGGGGCCAGGCCGACCGCGCGGTGGAAGCGCTCGAAGAACGCCGAGCGCGACAGCGCGGCTTCCCTGGCCAGCTGCGCGACCGTCCACGCGCGCGTCGGCTGCTCGTGCATCGCGCGGATCGCCGCGGCCAGGCGCACGTCGGCAAGCCCGCGCGCGAGGCCCGGCGACGTGGCCGTGCCGGTCGTCGAGCGCAGCGCCTCGATCAGCAGCACCTCCAGCAGGCGCGCCAGCACCAGCTCTCGCGCGGGCCGTTGGTCGATCGATTCCTGGCCCACCCATTGCACGAGCGTCGCGAGCCGCGGCTCGCCGCGCACGTGGACAAGCTGCGGCAGCAGCGACACCAGCAGTGCCGCGTCCGGCGAGCCGAAGCTGCAATGACCCGCCAGGATGCGCAGGTCCGTCGGGCCGTCCTGCGCGCCGATCCGGAACCTGCCCGGGCCCAATGCGACCGGCATCGAATCGGCCGCGCCGGCCGGCACGTCGAGGCTGGACATGGCGACCCCGAAGACGGCGGGGACGAGCAGGAAGTCGCCGGCCTGCAGCACGATCGGCGCGTGCCCGTCGAGCGTCAGGCGGCAACCACCCTCGAGGACAGCGCAGTAGAACGGCTGCCCGGCGTCCGAGCGGCGAATCTGCCACGCGCCCGCGCCGACGATGTTCTTGGAGAACCGGGCCGTCGGCTGCAGCAGCGTGACCACCTCGGCAAGCGGATCCACCACGGCCGGACTCTCGCAAATGAGATATGGACTTCGGAGTGTAGCGAGTACGGTTCTGCCGGCCTATCGTGCAGCCATCGCCATCCATGTTGAAAGACTTCCATGAAGACCGTCCTGATCACCGGCTGCTCCTCCGGCTTCGGCCTCGAGACCGCACGCCATTTCCTCGAACGCGACTGGCGGGTGATCGCCACGATGCGCACGCCGCGCGAGGACCTGCTGCCGCCGTCCGCCCGCCTGCGCGTGCTGCAACTCGACGTCACCGACGCGCAGGGCATCCGCCGCGCGGTGGAGGCCGCCGGCCCGATCGACGTGCTGGTCAACAACGCCGGCTTCGGCGCGCCCGCACCGTTCGAACTCACCCGCATCGAGACGGTGCGCGAGCTGTTCGAGACCAACACCTTCGGCACGATCGCGGTCACGCAGGCGGTGTTGCCGCAGATGCGCGAGCGCCAGTCCGGCGTCATCGTCAACGTGACGTCGAGCGCCACGCTGAAGCCGCTGCCGCTGGTGGGCATCTACCGCGCGGCGAAGGCGGCGGTGAACGCGTTCAGCGAATCGCTGGCCGCCGAGGTCGAGCAGTTCGGCGTGCGCGTGCGCATCGTGCTGCCCGGATCGTCCGGCGAGACGCGCTTCCGCGACACCGCACGCGCCCACCTGCGCGGCATCGACGACGAGGTCTACGGCGAGTTCATGCGGCAGGCGATCGCCCGCATGCAGGCGTCCACGGGTCCGGGAACGCGCTCGGCGGACGTGGCCGAGGCGGTGTGGCGTGCGGCAACCGAGCCGTCGGCACCGCTGCGCATCCCGGCCGGTGCCGACGCGGTGCAGTGGGCTGCCGAAGCCCGCTGACCCGCGCACGACCGCCGCGGCACGCCGATCACCGGGGGCGTTGCTTCGGCTGATCGACCCGGATGCCGACCCGGGTGTTCTCGAGTTCGTACAGGTAGGCGGCGCCGCATGCCTTGCCGAGCTCGGTCGAGCGCAGCGCCGCATCGGTTTCAATCGCCCGCATCCGGCGCCGCAGTTCCCTGGCCGTCTGGACCATCGTCCACGACGATGCAGCGGCACAGATCTTCGGAACCTCGTTCAGCGAGAGCAGCGACAGCACGTTCTCGGTGCAGGTGCCGACGGCGATGCGAAGCGCTTCCCGGTGGCTGTCCGTGGTCTTCGAATTCTTGCCGCGACTCAGCTTGACGCTGAGGCCGATGGCCTGCGTGTCGCAGTCGGCCGTTCGTTGGTTCAGGTCCGCCATGATCGCCGCTCGCCCGCTCAGGTAGGCGTTGACGCCTTCGACGCCCTCGGTGCGCAGGCGCTGCTCGAGGGGCGCAACGGGCTCGCCGGCTGGCATGGCGGCGGCGGGAAGAATGACCAGGGCGATCATGAGCGCGCGCATCGCGAGGGTGCGCCTAGCGTCCGCCATGAGGGGTTCGGCCATAGGCACGAACCATCGCCTGCAGGCTCGCCCGCTCGGTGTCGGGAAGACTCTGCGCAAGCGACCGATCGGCCAGGATCCCCTGGGCGACCGCGGATTCATCGTGGTTGCGAAGGGTGCCGCGCTTCAGCATCGCGGCGTACCGGCCCCAGGCCCGGGACCGCACGAACGACAGGCTGGGGACGCCTGTGGCGTGCATCTCCGCGTCGAGTGCGATGACCTGCGACAACGGCCAGGGCGACGAGATCTCCAGGCAGTTGTTCACCGCCATGCGCAGCGCCGATTCGGCCCGGCTCGCGGATTCCTGCTCGTGCCGTTCGAGCACGGCCATCGGTCGATCGTTCGCGGACAGACACCGCTGATCCAGAAAGCGTGAAGAGAAGAAGCGCAAGAACGCCTTCATCTCGGGGTACCCGGGGTTCGAATTCATCGCGGGTACTCTAACGCCGGGTCGTGGAAGCGCCGGGACAGCCCGTCGCGCCCCGGGTAGAACTGGAACCAGGGTCGCGCGGCGTCGACGGTGCGTGCCACCGACGGGTGGTCCATCAGGCGTTCGAAGTAGGCCGACAACCGCGCGTGCTGCGGCAGCAGCGGAACGTAGGTGATCGCGTAGAACAGCGACGGCGCGGCCGCGCAGTCGGCCATGCTGAACGCATCGCCGGCCAGCCAGGTCCGGCCGTCGAGCTGATGATCGATCAGCGCATAGGCGGTCAGCAAGGTGTCGCGGGCCCGGGCCACGGCCTGCGCATCGCGCTCGCCCTCGGCGCGCAGGCGGTCGGCGGTGAAGGCCTGCATCGGCGTCATCACGTAGAGGTCGCAGAGGCGATCCCAGCGGCGCACGTCGAGCGCCTGGTCCGCGTCGTTCGGGATCAGCAGGCGGCCGGGGCGCGCATGGTGGCGCTGCAGGTGCTCGATGATGATGCTCGTCTCGGGCACCGGCCGGCCCTGGTCCACCAGCAGCGGCATCTTGCCGAGCGGCCACAGCGCGAGGTGCGCGGCGCGCTCGGCCGGATCGCCCAGGTTCAGCAGGCGCTTGTCGACCTCGACCTGCAGCACGTCGATCGCGATCAGCACCTTGTGGCAGCAGGAGGACAGCGGGTGGTAGTGGAGGATCGGCGCATTCATGGGGTGCGATGTGGGTTCAACGCGCGAAAGCGTCCGTCGAACCGGGTGGCGAGTCAAGTGCGGTCCGCCGTTGGCGCGACAATCCGCCGATGACCTCTGCCGCCCTCGACGCTTTCATCGCCGAAGCCACCGCCCGCAGCGGCGTGCAGCCCGACCCGGCCGACTGCGTGCTGGCCCTCGCGCCGCTGATGCTCGACCTGATCGACCATGCCGGCAGCTTCCTCGAGCCGCAGCACTACCGCAGCAGCGCGTCCGGTTATGCGCGCAACCTGATCTACGACGCCCCAGATGCGAGCCTGTCGCTGTACGCGATCGTCTGGCTGCCGGGCCAGTGGACGCCGGTGCACGACCATGGCAGCTGGGGCGTCGTCGGCGTGGTCGAAGGCGTGCTGGAGGAGCGCAGCTACGTCAGGCTGTCGCCGGATCGCGGCGCCGACGACGAGATCGACCTGGCGCGCGGCGGCACCATCCTGCTGCGCCACGGCGCGGTCACCAGCTTCGTGCCGAACCCGGACCACATCCACGTCACCGGCGTGCCGACCGAGCGGCCCCGCGCGGTCAGCCTGCACCTCTACGGCCGGACGATGAGCGACTTCAACATCTACGACGTGCCGGCCCGCCGCCGTCGGCGCATCCAGGTGGCGCACAACGAGAGCTGATGCGCCGGTCGCTCACGGCAGGTCGACGATCTCGACCCAGTTCGGGTTCTTGCCGACCGGCAGCCGCGTGACCTCGCCGAGCGCGCCGGTGCGGGCGTCGATCGCGTGCACCGACACCGAATGCGATTCCTGCCCGGCGGCGATCAGGTAGCGGCCCGACGAATCGATCGCGAAGCCGCGCGGCGTCTTCTCGGTCGGCGTGCTGCCCGCCGCTTCCAGCTTGCCGCTCTCGGCGTCGACCCGGAAGCGCGCGATGGTGCTCGACGTGCGCTCCGACGCGTAGAGGTTCTTGCCGTCGGGGCTCAGGTGCAGGTCGGCCGCCCACGGCTTGCCGGTGAAGCCCGGCGGCAAGGTGGTGGTGCGCTGCAGTTCGCGCAGCGTGCCGCGCACGGCGTCCCACGCGAAGACATACAACGAAGCATCCACCTCGTTCAGCACGTACAGGTGCTTCTGGGCCTTGTCCCACACGAAGTGGCGGGCGCCGGATTTGGCGTCCATCTGCACGATCGGCGGATCGTTCGGCGTCAGCTGGCCCTTGGCCGCATCGAAGCGCCAGACCGAGACGTTGTCGCCGCCCAGGCTGGTGGCCAGCACGAAGCGGTTGCTCGCGTCGGCATGGATCGCATGCGCGTTCGGCGCGGTCGGGATCAGCTGCTGGATCGCCGTGACCGCGCCGTTGCCGTCGATGCTGTTGACGGTGATCTTGTGCCCCGGGTACGAGGCGGCGAACAGCCACTTGCCGCTGGCATCGACGTCGATGTTGGCCATGCTGTCGGCCAGCGGCGCCTCGCCGAGCTTCTTCAACCGGCCGCTCGCCGGATCGACGGCGAAGCTCACCACGCGGAACGGCTGCGAGCGCAGCGCGGCGTAGAGGAAGCGCTTGTCGGGGCTCAGCGCCAGCGGCATCACCGTGCCGCCGACGGCCACCGTGTCGACCGGGCTCAGCCGGCCGGTCGCGCGGTCGAAGGCCAGCACCGACAGCTCCTGGCTGTCGGCATTGGACACGTAGACGACCGTGCCGGCCATCGCGGTGGTGGCGGCCAGCAGGCTGCCGGCCACGATGGCCGCGCGCAGCGGGATGGCGAATCGCATTGTCATGGGTGTCTCCCGCCGCGGCGCGGCTTGTCGTTCGTGGTGTCGTCGGCGCCGGCTCAGTTGCAGCTCAGTTGCAATTCAGCGCGGCCAGTCCCTTGCCTGCACCTGCCACCGAGGGCAGCTTCTGCTTCACGCAGGCCGGGTCGTGGGCAGTGTAGGCGTACGGGATGCCGACCGGGAAGCTGCTGGTGCTGACCCAGTCGCTGGCGTCGCGCGACGGCGACGACTCGCTGGCCACCCAGGTGATGCCGTAGCGGGCGAAATCGGCCGGGCTCTTCACGTTGTTGTTGCGCAGGTCCCAGTAGCCGATGGCCGAGCTGTCGCGCGAGGTCACCGGGTTCTGCGCATTCTCGAACCAGTTGGCCTCGATCAGCGAGAAGCCGCCCATGCGGATGTTGGCGCCGGAGGTGTGCACGCCGCTGTACAGGTTGTTGTACAGGTGGGTGTAGCCGCCGCGCTGCAGCGGCAGCCGCGACTTCACGTTCTCGTAGAAATTGTGGTGGTAGGTGATGAAGCGGTCGCTGGCGTCGCTGTCGCTCGACCCGATCAGCCCGACCTTCTGGTGGTCGTGGAGGTGGTTGTACGAGTAGGTGATGTGGTGCGCGCCGGCCTTGTTGTCGACCAGGCCGTCGAACTCCATGTCGCCGGCGCCGGCGCATTCCTTGATGCTGCTGAACAGCGTGTTGTGGTCGACCCAGATGTAGCCGGGGAACTTGCCGCCCTGGCCTTCGATGCCGATCGCGTCGATCGAGCCGGGCAGCAGGCCGATCGTCATGTTGCGGATGATCACGTTGGTGGCGCCGCCCTTGACCGCCAGCCCGAAGTTGGCGGACGAGCCGTCGGCGCCTTCGATCGTGACGTTGCTCTTGTTCTTGACCTCGACGATGGCGCCGGCCGGCTTCGTCCGCTGCGCGCACGAGTCGGTGATCGACGCGAAGTCGAAGCGGCCGGTGTAGCGGATCACGAGGCCGCCGGTGCCGCTGTAGGCATCGATGGCGGCCTGCATCGCGGCGGCCGTGCTCACCGTCACCGCGGTCAGCTTGCCGCCGCCGGTCACCGTGCCGGCGAAGCCGGCGGTCTGGCCGCTCGGGGCGGGTGCTGGTGCCGGTGCGGGCGCAGGAGCGGGTGCAGGAGCCGGCGCGGGTGAAGGAGCGGGCGCCGGGGCAGGCGCAGGAGCGGGTGCAGGCGCGGGAGCCGGTGCCGGTGCCGCCGCCGGTCCGATCGCGCACTTCTCCTTCTTGTCCGCATTCGGATTCGCGCCGCCGAAGGTCGCGCTGGTGCAGGCGACGGTGCCCGACAGCGTCTTGACCACCCACTTGTTCTTCACGCCGAACGACACCTGGTGCGCCGTCGAGCCGACCTTGCAGCGCTCGCCTTCGTCAGCGCACTTCGAGAAGCCGGCCGGCCAGTCGACGGCGAAGGCGGGCGAGGCGGCGGCGCAGGCGAGCGCGATCAGGGACAGGCGCAACGGCGTCATTCCGGTTTTCATGGGGAGTTCTCTCGGGGATTTGAATGGCCCGCAGGCTACCCCGTGAGCTGCGACGACAGGCCGTGCTCACATACTCTGAAACACTGCTTGCAAGGACGAGACTTGCATGTCGGAGCCATCGCCGATCCATGACCGGCCGTTGACCAGGGACGCCCAGGCGCCCCCGGCCTACGCGGCCCACAGGCAGACGCGGTGCTTGCCGGCCCGCTTGGCGACGTACATCGCCTGGTCGGCACGCCCCATCAGCGTGGCCGAATCGTCGCCGTGCTCCGGCCCGATCGCCACGCCGATGCTCGCCCCCACCGTCGCGGTGTCGCCGCCGGCCAGCGGGATCGGCTGCTCGATCGCCTGCAGCACGCGCTGCAGCACGCGCTCCACCTCGCGCGCATCCTGGATGTTGCTGAGGATCAGCGCGAACTCGTCGCCGCCGAAACGCGCGACCACGTCGTTGGTGCGGATGCAGCCCAGCAGCCGCTTCGCGACCTCGCGCAGCACCGCGTCGCCCGCGTCATGCCCGAAGGCGTCGTTGACGGCCTTGAAGCCATCCAGGTCGAGGTAGCACACGCCGGTCAGCTGGCGGCGCCGCTGCGCGTCGGCCAGGATGTAGAGCAGCCGCTCGGCGAACAGCCGGCGGTTGGGCAGCCCGGTCATCGCGTCGTGCAGCGCCAGGTGCTGCGCATGCGCCTCGCTGTCCTTCAGCGCGGTGATGTCGGTCAGCGACCACAGCGATTCGTTGGCCGACACCGCCGCGCCGCTCAGCTCGATCCAGATCGCGTGGCCCTGCTTGTGGCGCATGCGCAGCTGCGTGCTGAAGCGCCCGCCGGTCGCGAGGACCGGGTAGGCGAGTTTGCCGATCTCGTCGAAGGTCTCGTCGTCGAGGTAGAGCGTGCGCACCGGCGCGCCGACCAGTTCGTGCGGCTCGTAGCCGAAGATCCGGTCCAGCGCGCGGTTCTTCCACAGCGACGTGCGGTTCTTCAGCTTCAGCATGCCGACGACCTCGTTGTCGAGCATCACGCTCTGCTCCTGCGCCAGCCGGGCGATCTCGGCGCGAGCGGTCACCTGGCGCCGCTGCTGCACGAACAGCAGCGACGAGAAGCCGGCGATCGTCGCGATCGCGACCGCCAGCAGCGCCGCCATCTGCGCCGCTTCCCGACGCCAGCCGGCGAGGAAGTCGCTGGTGCTGAGTCCGACGAACACCCGCAGCGTGCAGCCGGGCACGCGCTGGTAGGCGGTGTAGCGCTCGATGCCGTCGAGCGCCGTCGGGGTCAGGTAGGAGCCGCGCTCCGGGTCGGCCGCGAGGCGGCGCATCATCTCTTCGGAGATGGTCGCGGTGCCGATGTTCTTCTCCTGCGCGCCGTCGATCACCGAGTAGCGCGTGATCAGCAGCAGCCCGCCCGACCGCAGCGCGACGGCACCTGCGCTGCCCAGCGCGATGCGCCTGAACCGCTCGAGGAAGTGGTCGCTCGACAGGTTGGTGTACACCACGCCGGCGAACGAGCCGTCGGCACGCTGCAGCCGCCGCGCCACCGCGACGCCCCACTTGCGGACGATGCGGCCCTGGATCGGCTCCGAGACCACCATGCCCTCGTGCGCCTTCGCGTCGTGGAAGTAGGCGCGGTCGGCGATGCTGGTCGCCGTGCCGCCGGCGTCGAGGCCGAAGCGCACGCTGCCGGTCTCGTCGGCAATGCGGATCGCATCGACCTGCGGCAGCAGCGAGCGCTGCTCGGCGAGGCTGCGTTCGATCTGGGCGCGGCCGTCGGGCTGCGTCGCGTCGACGGCACGAACGCGCAGCGCGATCGTCGCCAACGCGTTGTCGAGCTGCTTCAGTTCTGCGCCGAGCTCGATCGCCAGGCCGTTCGCCAGGTTCTCGACCGATTCCCGGGCCCGCACTTCCTCGGAGGCGCGGCCGGCCTGCAAGGCCACGCCGGCCGCGAGCAGCAGCACCCCGATGATCGCGACGTTGCCCGCCACCAGCGCGAGCGCCAGGCGGCGAAGCGGCAATGCGGCGGAGCGGGCGAAGAGCGAGTCGTCGGTCATGGGGCGGCTGGGGCGCATCGTAAGGCACGGCGCCCGCTTTTCGTCCTCATGTCCTCAGGGGTTGCAGGCCGCGCGCACCAGCTCGCGCAGCCAGCGGTGGGCCGGGTCGGCGTCGAGCCGCGGGTGCCACAGCAGGGCGACCGCGAAGCCGGGCGTGGCCACCGGCAGCGCGAAGCTGTGCAGGCCGGTGCGCAGCGCGGCGGTGTGCCGCTCGGGCACGCAGGCGACCAGGTCGCAGGCGCGGGCCAGCGCGAGCGCCGTCGCGAAGCTGTCGACGACCGCGCCGACCTCGCGCTGCAGCCCGAGCGCGCGCAAGGCCTCGTCGACCGGCCCCTGTTCGTGGCCGCGGCGCGACACGACGACGTGCCGGGCCGCCGCGTAGCGCGCCGGCGTGAGCTCGCCGGCGCCGAGCGGATGGCCGTGCCGCACGACGCCGATGTGGCGGTCGCGGAACAGGGACTGCGCACGCAGCTCCGGGCTGGTCTGCGGGCCGACGACGCCGGTCTCGAGGTCGACCGAGCCGTCGCGCAGCGGCGTGCTGTCCTTGTCCGGCTTCTGCACGAAGTGCAGCCGCACGCCGGGCGCCTCGGTGGCGATGCGCGCCAGCAGCGCCGGGGCGAAGCTTTCGGCAAAGCCCTCGCGGGTGCGCAGCGTGAAGCTGCGCGTCAACCGGGCGAGATCGAGCGTGTCCACCGGGCGCAGCACCGCCTGCGCGTCCTGCACGAGCACGGCGACGCGTTCGCGCAGTTCGAGCGCGCGCGGCGTGGGCACGAGATCGCGGCCGGCGCGCACCAGCAGCGGGTCGCCGGTGGTGTCGCGCAGCCGCGCCAGCGCCCGGCTCATCGCCGACGGGCTGAGCTGCAGGCGTCGGGCGGCGCGCGCGACGCTGCCCTCGGCGAGCAGCGCGTCCAGGGTCAGCAGCAGGTTCAGATCGGGTGTGGCCATGCGCCCACCATAGCCGACGAAGGGGCGTGCGTCGCGTGCACGGACTCAGTGCACGCGGCGCGCCTTCCGCCGGGCGGCACCGGCCCCTACGCTTGCAGGCATCGAGCCGCCCTGACGGCGCCACGCCATGGAGTCCGCATGAAAACCACCATTGCACTGCCCCACGACCCGGCCCGCTGGGCCCTCGCCAGCCTGTCGCTGTCGATGCTGCTGGCCTCGCTGGGCATCAGCATCGCCGCCGTCGGCCTGCCGGCGATGGCGCAGGCCTTCGACGTGTCGTTCGAGCGGGTGCGGTGGATCGTGCTCGCGTACCTGATCGCCAACACGGCGCTGCTCGTCGCCGTCGGGCGGCTCGGCGACCGCGTCGGCGCGCGGCGCCTGCTGCTGGCCGGCATCGGCGTCGTCACGGTGGCCTCGGCGCTGTGCGGCCTCGCGCCCGGCTTCCGGCTGCTGCTGGCGGCCCGCGTGATGCAGGGGGCGGGTGCGGCGATCCTGGTGGTGCTGGCGCTGGCGCTGGTCGGCGATGCGGTGCCGAAGGCGCGGGCGGGCATCGCGATGGGCGTGCTCGGCACGATGTCCGCGGTCGGCACCGCGCTCGGGCCGTCGCTCGGCGGGGTGCTGATCGCGGGGTTCGGCTGGCGCGCGATCTTCCTGGCGCAGGTGCCACTGGGGGTGGGGGCGTGGCTGCTGGCGCGCCGTCACCTGCCGGCGCAACCGGCGGCGGCACGGACGGCGTCGGCACGGATCTTCCCGGCGATGTGGCGCGATCCCGCGCTGCGGGCCGGCCTGGCGATGGGTGCATTGGTGTCGACGGTGATGATGACGACGCTGGTGGTCGGCCCCTTCCACCTGGCGCGGGCGCTCGGGCTCGATGCCGCGGCGGTCGGGCTGGCGATGTCGGTCGGCCCGGCGGTCGCGGCGCTGGCCGGCGTGCCGGCCGGCCGGCTGGTCGACCGCTTCGATGCGTCGAACATGACGCTCGCCGGGTTGGTCGGGATGGTGCTCGGGGCGCTGGCGTTGTCGCTGCTGCCGCTGTCGCTCGGCGTCGTCGGCTACATCGCGCCGCTGGCGGTCGTCACCGCCGGCTATGCGCTGTTCCAGGCGGCCAACAACACCGCGGTGATGGCGGCCGCCGGGGCCTCGGGCCGGCGCGGCGTGGTCTCCGGGCTGCTGAACCTGTCGCGCAACCTCGGCTTCATCGCCGGGGCCGCGGTCGCCGGTGGCGTGCGCGCCACGTTCGCGGTGGCCACCGCCCTGCTCGCCATCGCGATCGCCATCGCCGCAGCAGGCCGCGCGAGGCGCTACTTCAGCTGGGTCGTGTAGTCCACCGGCAGCCAGCGGTACGCGCTGCCGGCCTGGCGCAGGCGGCCGAGGCCGGGGAAGGGCAGGTGGGCCGCGCCGATCAGCAGGTTCTCTTTCGCCGCTTGCGCGAACACCGTGCGGCGCGTGGCGGCGGCCGCGGGCTCGTCGCTGTCGTACGCGATCGTGACCCGCGGGTCCTCGAGCTGCACTGCGCCGACGTGGACCAGGTCGCCGATCAGCAGCATCCGCTGCCCCTGGCTCTCCACCGCATAGACGGTGTGCCCGGCACTGTGGCCGCGCGCCGCGATGGCGCGGATGCCGGGCAGCAGTTGAGCGCCCGCGGCGAAGGGTTTCAGCCGGCCGGCCTCGGCATACGGGTTCAGCGACGCCATCGCGCCCTGGAAGAAGCCCTTGCTCTGCGCTGGCGCGGCGTCCATCCGCGCGCTCGACAGCCAGTACTGCGCATCGGCGTCGTCGAGGCGCACCGTGGCATTCGCGAACGCGACGCCGCCCGGACCCATCAAGCCGCCGACGTGGTCCGGATGGGGGTGGGTGAGCAGCACCTCGTCGACCTGCTCCGGCTGGTAGCCGGCCGCGCGCAGGCTGGCGCCGAGCCTGCCGAGCGTCGGGCCGAACAGCGCGCCGGCACCGGTGTCGATCAGCACCAGCTTGTCGCCGGTGTTGACCAGGAATCCGATGACCGAGGTCTCGACCGGGTTGGCCAGGTGCGCGGCCGCGAGCTTCGCCGCGACGCTGCCGGCCGGGGCGTGCAGCAGCGTGGCGGCCGGCACGTCGACCGTGCCGTCGCTCAGCGCAGTCACCTCGAAGGCGCCGAGCATCATGCGGTAGAAGCCGGGCGCCTGGGTCTTGACCATCGGCGCGGCGGCCAGGGCGGTCGACGGCATCACGGCGGCGCCGAGTGCCGCCAGCGCGAAGGTGGCGGAAGCGAGCGCGCCGACGGTGGTGCGCAGGGAGAACAGGGAGGAAGACATGGGAGGCACTCTTTCGGTCGAGGAATGAGGAAGGGGAGCGTTGCGGTGGGCGAACGTGTTCATGCCGACGCTGCGAGGCCCAGCGCCGCGAGCGCCCGCTCGGCCACCTGGTGGTCCTGTTCGGCGTCGCCGCCGGAAATGCCGATGCCGCCGACCAGCTGCGCGCCGTCGAAGATCGGGCAGCCGCCGCCGACCGCGACGAAGCGCGGCCGGTGCGCCAGCTGCGCCGCCATCGGGCGCTGCAGGATCGTGGTCCATTGGCGCGTCGACACGCCGTACGACGTGGCCGTCCACGCCTTGTCGACCGCGATCGTCGCGGTCAGGAAGCGGGCGCCGTCGTCGCGCTCGAAGGCTTTCAGCTCGCCGGTCGCGTCGGTGACCGCCACGGTCACCTCGATGCCGAGCGAGCGGGCGGCGGCCCGGGCGTGACCGACCAGCGCGGCGGCGGCCTCGCGGGTGATCGAGGCCATCGGGCGGGTGTGCGTTGAAGAAGAAGTCATGGGGCAGGGCTCCGTTGAAGGGTGGCCCATGATTCAATCGAAGCCTCCATCACGCAAATCGATTGAAATGATCGGCACTATCAGGGAACGCGATTTTCGTGGCGTCGACCTCAACCTGCTGGTGACGCTGCTGGTGCTGCTGCGCGAGCGTAGCGTGTCGAAGGCGGCAGGGTGCCTGCACCTCGGGCAGCCGGCGGTCAGCGGGGCGCTGGCGCGGCTGCGCGAGCTGTTCCGCGACGAGTTGCTGGTGCGCGGCAAGGGCGGCATGCAGCCGACGCAGCGCGGGCTCGAACTGCAGGCGGCGCTCGCGCCGGCGCTGGCCGAGGTGCAGGCGGTGGTGTCCGATGCGCCGGCTTTCGATCCGGCGCGCAGCGACCGCAGCTTCGTGATCGGCCTGCCGGACTGGATCGACACCTGGCTGCTGCCCGGCCTGCTCGCGCGGCTGGCGGTGGAGGCCCCGCTGGCGCGCATCGCCATCGTCGCGACCGACCGCTTCCGCGTCGCCGACATGCTGCTGCAGGACCAGCTCGACCTGGCGATCGGCGCCTTCCCCGCCGGCCCGGCCTGGCAGCGCAGCCGGCCCCTCGCGACGGTGCCGTACTGCTGCGTCGGGCGGCCCGGCGTGATCGGCGCGCGGGGCCGGCTGACGCTGAAGCAGTTCGTCGCGCTGCCGCACCTGATGGTGACCTACCGCGGCGCCTTCCACGGCACGGTGGACGACGCGCTCGATGCGCTCGGGCTGAAGCGCCGCGTCGTCTGCACCAGCCCGCGCTTCTCGTCGCTGCCGCGGGTGCTGCAGCAGGTGCCGGCGATCGCGACCGTGCCGCAGGTGCTGGCCGCCGGCTGGCAGCGCGACTTCGGGCTGGTGCGCGCGGCGGTGCCGCTGCCCTTGCCGGCGAGCCCGGTGGCCATCGTCCACCATGCGAGCCGCGACAAGGACCCGGCGCTGCGCTGGCTGTGCGGGGTGATCGAAGCGTTGGTCGCCGAAGACGGCGCGAGCGACCCCGGCGGGCGCCGCGGCTGAAGCCCTCGCGCGCGCCGCGCCATGCGCACCCCTGCGACAATCGCCCGAGGAGACCCCATGACGCCGTACAAGACCCTCGAAGACGTGATCGGACAGACGCCGCTGGTGCGGCTGCAGCGCCTGCCGGGCGCCGACAACGACCGGCGCGGCAACGTGATCCTCGCCAAGCTCGAAGGCAACAATCCGGCCGGCTCGGTGAAGGACCGGCCCGCGATCAGCATGATCCGGCGCGCCGAGGAGCGCGGCGACATCCGCCCCGGCGACACGCTGATCGAGGCCACCTCGGGCAACACCGGCATCGCGCTCGCGATGGCCGCCGCGATCCGCGGCTACCGCATGCTGCTGATCATGCCGGAGGACCTGAGCATCGAGCGGGCGCAGACGATGAAGGCCTTCGGCGCCGAGCTGGTGCTGACGCCGCGCAGCGGCGGCATGGAATACGCCCGCGACCTGGCCGAGCAGATGCAGCGCGACGGCAAGGGCCGGGTGCTCGACCAGTTCGCGAATGCCGACAACCCGCGCATCCACTACGAGACCACCGGCCCCGAGATCTGGGCCGACACCGGCGGGCGCATCACGCACTTCGTCAGCGCGATGGGCACCACCGGCACCATCACCGGCACCTCGCGCTTCCTGAAGGAAAAGAACCCGGCGGTGCGCATCATCGGCGCGCAGCCGGCCGAAGGCTCGCGCATTCCCGGCATTCGCAAGTGGCCCGAGGCGTACATGCCGAAGATCTACGACCCGCGCTGCATCGACGAGACGGTGAACGTCGGCCAGGATGCGGCCGAAGAGATGGCGCGCCGGCTGGCGCGCGAAGAAGGCCTGTTCGGCGGCATCTCGGCGGCCGGCGCCTGCTGGGTGGCGCTCGAGGCGGCGAAACGGGTCGAGAACGCGACCATCGTGTTCGTCGTCTGCGACCGCGGCGACCGCTACCTCTCCACCGGTGTCTTCCCGGCCTGAACCGACCGAGCGCGCCCATGACCCACGAGACCCGTTTCTGCACGAACTGCGCGACCGGCCTGCAGCCGATGACGCTCGATGAAGACGGCGGCCCGAAGACGCGGCTGCGCTGCCCGGCCTGCGGCTGGACGCACTGGAACAACCCGACGCCGGTGCTGGCCGCGGTGATCGAGCTGGCCGACCGCGACGGGCAGCTGCTGCTGGCACGCAATGCGGCCTGGCCGGGCCGGTACTTCGGGCTGATCACCGGCTTCATGGAAGCGGGCGAGACGCCGCAGGAGGGCATCACCCGCGAGGTGATGGAAGAAACCTCGCTGACGGTCGATCGCCTGCAGATCATCGGCGCCTACGACTTCCAGCGGATGAACCAGGTGATCATCGCGTACCACGCGGTGGCCCGCGGCGAGATCCGCCTGTCGCCCGAGCTCGTCGAGTACAAGCTCTTCGCGCCCGAGGCGGTGCAATGCTGGCCGGCCGGAACCGGCTATGCGCTGGCGGATTGGCTGACCGCGCGCGGCATCACGCCGCAATGGCGCGAGCTGATGCCGCGGCCGCCGGTCGACCCCACTTGAAAGGACACGCGATGGACGCGCAGAAAGAAGTCGACGCCCGCGGCATGAACTGCCCGCTGCCGATCCTGAAGGCGAAGAAGGCGCTGGCCGACATGAACAGCGGCGAGCTGCTGAGGGTGATCGCGACCGACCCGGGGTCGATGCGCGATTTCCAGGCGTTTGCGCGGCAGACCGGCAACGAGCTGGTGCAGCAGCAGGCGGTGAACGAAGAATTCATTCACCTGCTGCGGCGCCGCTAGAACTCGAGGTTCTTCAGGTACTTGCGGAAGTCGGCCCCCAGCACCGGGTGCGCCAGCGCCAGCTCCACGTTGGCCTCCAGGAAGCCTTCCTTGCTGCCGCAGTCGTAGCGCCGGCCTTCGTAGCGGTACGCGAACACCTTCTCGCGCCGCAGCAGCCCGGCGATGCCGTCGGTCAGCTGGATCTCGCCGCCGACGCCGCGCTGCTGGTTCGCGATCTCGGTGAACACGCCCGGCGTCAGGATGTAGCGCCCGGCCACGCCGAGCCGCGACGGCGCCTGTTCCGGTGCCGGCTTCTCGACGATGCGGGTGATGTCGATCAGCCGGTCGTTCACCGCGCGGCCGTCGACGATGCCGTAGCGCTTCGTCTGCTCCGGCGGCACTTCCTGCACCGCCAGCATCGACACCCGCCATTCGGCGAACTGCTCGACCATCTGCTGCAGCACCGGCGTCTGGCCGACCATCAGGTCGTCGGCCAGCAGCACCGCGAACGGCTCGTTGCCGATCAGCCGCTGCCCGCACAGCACCGCATGGCCCAGGCCCAGCGCCTGCGGCTGGCGCACGTAGACGCATTCCATGTCGTCCGGCTTCACGCTGTGCACGACATCCAGTAACTCTTGCTTACCCGCCTGTTCGAGGGCTACCTCCAGCTCGAAGGTCATGTCAAAGTGGTCTTCGATGGGGCGCTTGTGCCGGCCGGTCACGAAGATCATTTCGCGCACGCCGGCCGCATAGGCCTCTTCGACCGCGTACTGGATCAGGGGCTTGTCGACCACCGGCAGCATTTCCTTCGGTTGGGCTTTGGTCGCAGGAAGAAAGCGCGTGCCGAGGCCCGCCACCGGAAAGATCGCCTTGTTGACAAACATTTAGTTACAATCCCCTGTGTGAATTAATCGACAGAAAACCATTGTGTCATGGGCTTCCGGAAGGGCTTGTGACACTCGGGCAGAAGCCTCTCGAAGCCGCATGGACTTGCTGATCATCGAACCGCTGGAAGCAGAAGTCATGCAGTGGCTCGATGCGCGCTATTCGCTGCGGCATGCACCCGAACTGGCGCGCGACATCCGGGCCTTCCGCCAGGCGCTCTACAACGTGCGGGCGCTGATCCTGCCGCCCACCGTGGCGCTCGATGCGCAGGCGCTGCACTACGCGCCGGTGCTGCGCGCGGTCGGCCGGGTCAGCGCCGGCGCCGAGAACATCGACCTCGATGCCTGCGCGCGCGCAGGCATCGAGGTGGTGCGCAGCCAGACCGCCACCGCGCAGGCCGAGGCCGAGTTCATGATCGGCGCCTTGCTGTCATTGCTGCGCCGCGTGCCGGTGGTCGGCTCCGACGGCATGCTGGTCGGCCGCGAGCTGGGGGCGTGCACGGTCGGGCTGATCGGCATGCCGCCGGCCGCGAAGGCGATGGCGCAGATGCTGAGCGGCTTCGGCTCGAAGCTCGTCGGCTATGACCCGTCACTGCATGCGAGCGACAGCGTCTGGAACCGCTGGCATGTCGCGCCGCTGGGCTTGCGCGAGCTGCTGGAGCAGGCCGATGCGGTGTGCGTGCAGCTGAACTACTTCAGCCGCTACCACGGCCTGCTGGGCGAGCGCTTCCTGCCGTTCTGCAAGCCGAACCAGGTGATCGTCAGCATCGCGCACTCGGGCCTGTTCGACGAGAAGACGCTGGCCGACGTGCTGACCAGCGGCCGCATCTCGGCCGTCTGGCTCGACAGCCTGGAGCCGGGCGCCACCGAACCGGGCCGCCCGCTGAGCGGCATGGACACGCTGCAGGTCACGCCGCGCGTGGCGAGCACCACGCGCGAATCGCGGCTGCGCAGTTCATGGGCGGTGGCCCGGCGGATCGACGAGCTGCTCGCGATCACGCCCGGCGCACCGCGCGAGTTCAGGACGACGGACCCAGGCGTGCCGCTTGATGTCGAACCCGATCCAGCTCTGCCGTGAAATCGGCGACGCGCTGCTTCTCCTGGTCGACCACCGCCTGAGGCGCACGCGCGACGAAGCTCTCGCTCGACAGCTTGCCCTGGGCCTTCGCGATCTCGGCTGACAGGCGCTTGTCTTCCTTGGCCAGGCGTTCGCGCTCCGCGGCGACATCGATCTCGACGTGCAGCGCGAGCCGCGACTCGCCCTGCACCGCCACCGGCAGCTGGCCGGTCGCCGCGTGGAACGCGGCTTCGTCGTCGAACACCTGCACGGTTTCCAGCTTCGCGAGCGACTGCAGCAGCGGCGCGGCCTCGCGCAGGTAGTCGCTGCCGCCGCAGGCGTACAGCGGCACGCGCTTCGTCAGCTGCATCTCGCTGCGCAGGTTGCGCACCGCGCCGACCATGCCCTTGAGTCGCGCCACCCAGGCATCGGCCTGCGGGTCGACGCGTTCGAGCTGCGCCTTCGGGTAGGGCGCCGTCACGATGCTCTGGTCCGATCCCGCCGGCTTGCGGCCGGCGATCGGCGCCACGGCCTCCCACAGCTCGGCGGTGATGAACGGCATGATCGGGTGCATCAGCCGCAGCACGGTTTCCAGCGTGCGGATCAGCGTGCGCCGCGTTGCGCGCTTGACGGCGTCGTCGCCGTGCTGCATCTGCGCCTTCGCGATCTCGATGTACCAGTCGCAATACTCGTCCCAGACGAACTGGTAGATCGCGTTGGCCACGTTGTCGATGCGGTAGTCGTCGAAGCCCTGCCCGACCGCCGCTTCCACGCGCTGCAGCTCGCCGGTGATCCAGCGATCCGCCTGCGAGAAGCTCAGGTAGCCGGCGAATTCGCCGCCCGGTGCGCACTGCGCCTTCGTGTGCTCGGCGAGGCCGCAGTCCTGGCCTTCGCAATTCATCAGCACGAACTTGGTCGCGTTCCAGAGCTTGTTGCAGAAGTTGCGGTACCCCTCGCAGCGCTTGGTGTCGAAGTTGATGTTGCGGCCCAGGCTGGCGTACGACGCCATCGTGAAGCGCAACGCATCGGCGCCATAGGCCGGCATGCCGTCGGGGAACTCCTTCTTCACGCGCGCGGCCACCTTGGGCGCGGTCTCGGGCTTGCGCAGGCCGACGGTCGACTTCTGCACCAGCGTGTCGAGGTCGCGGCCCTCGATCAGGTCGACCGGGTCGAGCACGTTCCCTTCGGACTTGCTCATCTTCTTGCCTTCGCTGTCGCGCACCATGCCGTGGATGTAGACGGTGCGGAACGGCACGCGGCCGGTGAAGTGCGTGCTCATCATGATCATGCGCGCCACCCAGAAGAAGATGATCTCGTAGCCGGTCACCAGCACGCTGGACGGCAGGAAGAGGTCCATCTCCTTCGTCTTCTCGGGCCAGCCGAGCGTCGAGAACGGCACCAGCGCCGCCGAGTACCAGGTGTCGAGCACGTCCTCGTCTCGGCGCAGCGCGCCGGTGTAGCCGGCGGCCTCGGCCTTGGCGCGCGCGTCGGCTTCGTTGCGGGCGACGAAGATCTCGCCGCCGCTGCCGTACCACGCCGGGATCTGGTGGCCCCACCACAGCTGGCGCGAGATGCACCAGTCCTGGATGTTCTTCATCCACTGGTCGTAGGTGTTGACCCAGTTCTCGGGCACGAACCTGACCTCGCCCGACGCCACCGCATCGACCGCCTTCTGCGCGATCGACTTGCCGTCGGGGCCCGGCTTGCTGACGGCGACGAACCACTGGTCGGTCAGCATCGGCTCGACGATCGCGCCGGTGCGGGCGCAGCGCGGCACCATCAGCTTGTGCTTCTTGACCTCGACCAGCAGGCCGAGCGCTTCCAGGTCGGCGACGACCTGCTTGCGGGCGACGAAGCGGTCGAGGCCGCGGTACTTCGCCGGCGCGTTGTCGTTGACCTTCGCGTCGAGGTCGAGCACGCCGATCATCGGCAGCTGGTGGCGCAGGCCGACCGCGTAGTCGTTCACGTCATGGGCCGGCGTGACCTTCACGACGCCGGTGCCGAACTCGCGGTCGACGTACTCGTCGGCGATCACCGGGATCGTGCGGTCGCACAGCGGCAGCGTGACCTGCCGGCCGATCAGCGCCTGGTAGCGCTCGTCATCGGGGTGCACCATCACCGCGGTGTCGCCGAGCATGGTCTCGGGGCGGGTCGTCGCGACGGTGATCGAACCGGATCCATCGGCCAGCGGATAGCGGATGTGCCACAGCGAGCCTTCTTCCTCCTCGCTCTCGACCTCCAGGTCGGAGACGGCCGACTTCAGCACCGGGTCCCAGCTCACCAGCCGCTTGCCGCGGTAGATCAGCCCCTGCTCGAACAGCTGCACGAAGGTGTCGGTGACGATCGGCGACAGCTTCTCGTCCATCGTGAAGTATTCGTGCTGCCAGGCCACCGACGCGCCCATGCGGCGCATCTGTTGCGTGATCGTGGCGCCCGACTGCTCCTTCCATTCCCACACGCGGGCGACGAAGTTCTTGCGGCCGAGGTCGTGGCGGCTCTGGCCCTGCTGCTCCAGCTGGCGTTCGACGACGATCTGCGTCGCGATGCCGGCATGGTCGGTGCCCGGCACCCACAGCGTGTTGTCGCCCTTCATGCGGTGCCAGCGGGTCAACGAGTCCATGATGGTCTGGTTGAACGCGTGCCCCATGTGCAGCGTGCCGGTGACGTTGGGCGGAGGCAGCTGGATGCTGAACGACGGCTTGCCGGCATCCAGCGTGGGTTCGTAGACGCCGGCCTGCTCCCACAGCGGTGCCCAGCGGGCTTCGATGGCGGCAGGTTCGAACGATTTGGCGAGCTCGGTCATGGTGGGGTCGGGTCGTGTCGGATCGGCAAGCAGGCAGGCGGGGGCCGGGGGAAGGCGGAATTGTAGGCGGGGCCCCCGCCCTGCTATGGTGGCGGATCACGCCGATCCTGGAACGGGAGCTCCCCATGCGACGACTGCCCACGACGCTGATCGCGTCCGCCACGCTGGCGCTGCTGACCGTGCTGGCCGGCTGCGGCGGCAGCGATGACGGCCTGCCGCTGAACGGCGGCGCGCCGAGCTGCGACCTCGGCACCCAGAAGAGCTGGCTGCGCGGCTACATGGCCGACTGGTACTACTGGAGCGGCCGCTCGCCGAGCCCCGAGCCCGGCCCGTACGCGAGCGTGCCGGACTACTTCGACGCGCTGCTGTTCACCGGCGCCGCGCCGGTGCCGGCCGACCGCTGGAGCTATATCGAGAGCAGCGCGTCGTACAACCAGTTCTTCGGCGCCGGGCGCACGCTCGGCTACGGCGTCTCGGTCAACGGGCTGGAGCTGCAGCTGCCGCTGAAGGTGCGGTATGTCGAGCCGCTGTCGCCGGCCGCGGCGGCCGGGCTGGCGCGCGGCGACACGATCAGCTCGGTCAATGGCCGCAGTGCCGCCGAACTGGTCGCGGCCGACGATTTCTCGATGCTGACGCCCGCGCAGGCTGGCGATGTGCTGACCCTCGTGATCGACGCCGCCGGCGGCCCGAAGACCGTCACGCTGACGGCTTCGAACCATGCGCTGACGCCGGTACCGACGACGCGTCTGCTGACGCTGTCGACCGGCGCGAAGGCCGGCTACCTGGTGCTGAAGGACTTCATCACGCAGGCCGAGCAGCCGCTGGACGATGCGTTCGCGCAGTTCCGCGCCGCCGGCGCGACCGAGCTGATCCTCGACCTGCGCTACAACGGCGGCGGCCGCGTCTCGACCGCCGCGCTGCTGGGCACCGAGGTGGTCGGCTCGGCGCGGCTCGACCAGGTGTTCGCGCGCCTGACCTTCAACGCCCGCCAGTCGGCATCGAACGGCCGCTATGTGTTCGGCTCGGTGCCGGGCGCCGCGTTCAACCGCATCGTCGTGCTGACCGGCGCGCGCACCTGCTCGGCCAGCGAGCTGGTGATCAACGGGCTGAAGCCCTATGCCACCGTCGTGACGATCGGCGACGCCACCTGCGGCAAGCCGGTCGGCTTCCAGCCGCGCGAATCGTGCGGCAACACCTACAGCGCGGTCAACTTCGAGAGCACCAATGCGCTCGGCGAAGGGGGCTACTACGACGGGATTGCGCCGACCTGCAGCGTCGCGGACACCTTCAGCGGCGCGCTGGGCGACCCGGCGGAGGCACTGACCGGCGCGGCGGTCGCGTACCTGCAGAGTGGCAGCTGCCCGGTGGCGGGAGTGGCGGCGCGCGAACGCGCGGCGCGGTTCACGCAGCGGGCGGCACGGCGGGCCGAACCCGGCGAGCGCAGCGGGATGTGGGCGGATTGAACCCACCGGGCATGTCGTTGACACGAATCGACATGTGGAGACACGCGGCAGAAGCAACGCGGCAACGCGGCCTCACTAAGCTTGGCGCCCATGAGCAAGCCCTACCACCTCTACGTCGTCGAGGACGACAACCCGCTGCGCACGATGCTGTGCGACTACCTGGAGAAGCAGGGCCTGGTCGTCACCGGCATGGCCACCGCCGAAGACCTGCTGCGCCGCATCCACCGGCTGCGGCCCGACCTGGTGGTGCTCGACGTCAGCCTGCCCGGCATGAGCGGGCTGCAGGCCTGCCAGAAGCTGCGCTCCGAAGGCGACCGCGTGCCGATCATCATCCTGACCGCGCGCAGCGAAGAGATCGACCGCGTGCTGGGCCTGGAAATGGGCGCCGACGATTTCCTCGGCAAGCCGTTCTCGGCGCGCGAACTGCTGGCGCGGGTGCATGCGGTGCTGCGGCGCGCGATCGTGCCGCCGGGGCTGTCGCAGATGAACCAGGCGCCGGTCAAGTTCGGCGGCAGCGTGTTCGACGTCAGCGCGCGCTGCCTGTTCCGCAACGGCGCCACCCGCGTGCTGAGCACCGTCGAGTTTTCGGTGCTGGCCGAGCTGGTGGCCAACCCGGGCGTCGCGGTGTCGCGCGAGCGGCTGCTGGCGGTCTCGCACTCGCGCAGCGAATCGCTGCTGCTGCGCGCGATCGACGTCACCGTGATGCGGCTGCGCAAGCTCGTCGAATCCGATCCCGGCACCCCGCGCTTCATCCAGACGGTGCGCGGCCACGGCTACATGTTCGTGCCTGAAACCTCGCGCTGATGCACTGGCTGCCCCGCTCGCTGGCCGGCCGCGTCACCTGGCTGGTGGGGCTGATCAGCGTTGCATCGCTGATCGCGCAACTGCTGTTGCTGCGCGCGCTGCTGTTCGAGCCGTTCAGCGAGGGCATGCTGGTCGCGGTGGTCGGCGAGGCGCACCAGGCGCAGCAGAACCTGCTGACGACGCCGCCCGACGAGCGCGACCGGGTGGCCGTCGAGCTGTCGTACGGTCCGTTCTGGGTCGGCCGCAGCGGCGCGCCCGACGGCGGCGCCGACATCGTCGGTCCGCTGCGCCGGCCGTCGATCGAGCTGCCCGGCGGATTGCAGGACATCGTCACCCGATCGCTCGGCCATGACGCGGTGCTCGACATCAGCGACCGCAACGGACTGGTGCTGCGCATCGAGGCCGACATCGACGGCGAGCGCTGGAACTTCGTGCACCGCCATGCGTCGCCGCGCAACGCGCCGACGATCACCTTGCTGGCGCTGCTGGCGCTGTTGTTCGGCACCGCGGCGCTGAGCCTGTGGATCGGCTTCCGCGTGATCGCGCTGCCGCTGAAGCGCCTGGCGCACGAGATCGCGACGCGGCGCGGCGCATTGCGTGCGATCGAGCTGCCGGCCGGCGCGAGCGACGAGCTGCAGCAGATCGCGCGCGCGTTCAACTCGCTGGCGCGCAGCCTCGACGAGGCCGACCGCACGCGCGGCCAGCTGCTGGCCGGCGTGTCGCACGACCTGCGCACGCCGCTGTCGCGGCTGCGGCTGCGCATCGAGACGCAGTGCGACGAATCGGTGGGCGACGCGCTGCTGCACGACCTGGGCTCGGTGCAGCGCATCGTCGACCAGTTCCTCGCCTACGTGCAGGGCGGTGCCGACATCCAGCTCGGCCGCCTGCAGCCGCTGTGGGACACCGGCCGCGCGGTCGTCGCGATGTACGCCGACCCCGGCGTCACCTTGCGCGGCGACGGCGTCGACGAACTGCTGCCCGACATCGCGGTGCAGCGCCTGCTGAGCAACCTGATCGACAACGCGCTGGCCTACGGGGTGCGGCCGGTGACGGTCGACCTGTGCCGCTGCGAGGGCGGCGTGTCGATCGCGGTGTTCGACCACGGCCCGGGCCTGAACGCCGCCGAATTCGGCCAGGCGCTGCAGCCCTTCGTGCGGCTGGACCGCCAGCGCAGCTCGCTGGGCCACTGCGGCCTGGGCCTCGCGATCGTGTCGCAGATCGCGCGCCAGCTCGGCGGGACGCTGAGCCTGGCCCGGGCCGCCGACGGTGCCTTCGGCATAGCGCTGACGATCAGGACGACATCCGCGACAGCGGATCCCGCCCTGACCCCGTAGATCACCGATCCAGCCGCAGCACGGCCGACGGCGTCGCCGCATCGCCGAGCATGAACAGCGTGTAAACCCCCGGCGTCAGCAGCGCGACGTTCGCGGCGTACAGCGCGCTCGACGAGGTGGCCGAATCAACCTCCAGCGGCGTCGGGCTGGCCGTCGTGCTGCCGATCACCTGCGTCGATTCGGCGGCGGCGCCGAACGCGATGTTCGAGCTCTTCGTCAGCACGCCGTTGTTGGCCTGCAGCGTCAGCGTCGAATTCAGCCCGTTGACGCCGTGGACCAGCCGCAGCTTCACATACCCGCTGGTCAGCGCCGGGCTGTTGTCGTCGCTGATCAGCGAGACCTGCGGCGCCGCGGCGGTGCCCAGCACCAGCAGCGTCAGGTCGGCACCCGGTGCGGCGCTCAGGCCGGTCGGGCTCACGTCGGTGCCGTTGATCGACACGCTGGCGGTCAGTGCGCCGGCCGGCACCTGCAGGTAGGTGCCGATCGCCGGCGGCTTGCCGGTCGACACCGTGCCGCTGGACAGGGCGATGCCGTTGACGGTCGCCGCCACCGTGCCCGAGGCCGCCGCGCCTGCGACCAGCCGCACCCGTGCGAAGCCGTTGACCTGGGCCTGCAGCGGACCTTGCTGGTTCAGCAGCAGCCCGTTGACCAGCACGCCGCCCGGCGTCGAGGTCAGCACCAGCGTCAGGATCTGCTGGTCGGTCAGCACGACCGACGGGATGTCGAGCCGCACGTCGGACTTGTCGCCGGCGGCGGTCACGCGGATCCGGTAGGTGCCGGCGGTGATCTCGCCATAGGTCGAGAAGCGTTCGCCGCCGACCGTCAGCGCGTTCGCGGTCGCGTTGGCAAGCGAATCGGTCGGTGCGGTGACGTAGATGTCGACATTGCCGGCCTCGTACGAGGTGTTGAAGACGCGGAACTTCGCGGTGCCCGAGGTCGGTGCCGCTTCGTTGTCGCTCAGGTAGCGGGTGCGCAGGCTGCTGGCGGTGGTGTAGGCGACCAGCGTGTTGTGCACGCCGTCGCTCACCGACTGCGCCACTGCGGCCACCGCGGTGCTGGAGCCGGCCGGCTTCAGGTAGAAGGTGGTTGAGCCCGCGCCGATGGTCGCGTAGTCGCCGACGGCATTGCTCGCGACCGCCGCGCTGGCCTTCGCGTCGTTGTCGTACAGGTCCAGCGACGCGTAGCTGGCGGTGGCATTGACGAGGCGGACATAGCCCGGGCCGTCGTCGCTGCTGCCGCCGCAGCCGGTCAACAGGAGGGGCGCGGCCGCCACGGCCGCGAGCAGGGGCGCGAACAATCTCAGCTTCACAGGATTTCCTTTGGATCGAGGGGACGGCGGCACCCGCCCGCTGCTGCGGGCGCGGCGCTGCCGCACCGATCGATTGAAGCGAAACCGTGTTGCGCGCAGGTTGCGTCTTCGTGGAGCCGGGTGTCGCGGCGTGTCTGGCTTGACACATGGGTGCGCAGGTGGGCGGCGGAATAGAAAAAACCGCAAAATTCCCTGTTGGTGAGAATTTTTGGAAAATTCTTATGCGCGAAATACTGACGTTCGCATAGTTTTTTGGAGAGAATTCACGCCACATGGGAACTTCGCCAAGTCTTCTATTCCGCCAACTTCTCTCCGAGGTGCCGCGGGGCATGCCGTTGGGAATGGACGCGTTGCGAGCGCGCGGACTGGCCCCGAAGCAGGTCGCGCGCTATGCCACCGAAGGCTGGCTCAGGCGTCTGGGTCATGGCGTCTACGCTCTGCCGGCGGATCAGCTGGACCGCGATGCATGCCTGGCGTGGCTGGCAGGTTCTGTCCCCGGGCTGCATGTGGCCGGAAAAACGGCCCTGGCATGGCGTGGCGTGCGCCACAACCTGGCGTACCAGCCGCGCCTGACCCTGTGGGGCGACACGTCGGCCCGTTTGCCTGACTGGTTCACTGCGGCCTTTCCTTCGAGCTACCAGGCCACGCACCTGTTCGATGACGCGCTGCCTCCGAACCACGGATTGGCCCCGCTGCCCGCGGGTCGCAAGGACGTGCTGGTGTCCACGCCCGAGCGCGCGCTGCTAGAACTGCTGAGCGATGTCGGCAAAGGGCAGAGCCTGGAGGAGGCCACGCACCTGGTCGAGGGCGCGCGCTCGCTGCGTCTGCCGGTCCTCGACATGCTGCTGGTCCACCTGAAGCGCATCAAGGTCGCACGCCTGGCCGATGCGGTGGCCGATGAACTCGATCTCCCGTGGAAGTCGCTGGCGCGTACGCACAGCGAGCGCCTGGGCGGCGGGCGGCGCTGGGTCTCGACGACCAGCACGGGTGAGCGCCTCAACCTGAAACGACCGGAATGAACGACGACTACGTCAACGCTGTCCAGTTGCTGTTGCAAGTCGCGCCGGCGGTCTTCGACACGCCGGTGTTCGCGATGAAAGGTGGCACGGCGATCAACCTGTTCCTGCAGGATGTGCCACGCCTGTCGGTCGACATCGACGTAGTTTTTCTGCCCCACGAGCCTTCACGGGCGGAAGCGCTCGAGGTCATCGGCATCGAACTCACCGCCGCGCAGCGCCGCGTTGCAGCGCTTGGATTCGATGCGTCGCTTCGCAAGGCCAAGGAGGGCAACGAGGCCAAGATGTTCGTTCGCAACAGTGATGCCGAGGTCAAGATCGAGGTGAACTTCGTGTTTCGAGGAACGGTGCTGCCGCCCGGGCGCCGTTCGCTGACCGCTGCGGCGCAGCAGATGTTCTCGGCCGACATCGAGGTGCCGGTGCTGGCCACCCCGGAGTTGTATGGCAGCAAGCTGGTGGCCGCACTGGACCGCCAGCACCCGCGCGATCTTTTTCGATGTGCAGTTGATGTTGGCCGGCGGCGGCTGGGACGAAGCGTTGCTGGATTGCTTCGTCGTCTACCTTGCCGGGCACAACCGGCCAACGCATGAGGTGCTGTTCCCGAACCGGAAGCCGCTCGACGAAGTGTTCGATGCTGAATTCGTCGGCATGACCTCACAGCCCGTGACGCTCGACGAACTGCTGGCCACGAGGGCACGCATGCTGGAAGAGGTGCCGCGCGCCCTGCACGCGCGGCATTGCAACTTCCTGCTGTCGATGGCGCGCGGCGAACCCGAATGGGCCTTGCTGCCCCATGGCCATCTGGAGCGCCTGCCCGCGCTGCAGTGGAAGCTCCAGAACCTTGCGAAGTTGAGCAAGAACGCCGCGAAGTTTCAATATCAACACGACGAACTGGAGGCGCGGCTGACGCGAGCCCGAACGCCCTGAACGTCAGCCGGCTCGCCGGCCTCGGCGCTACATGAGCAAATGCTCCCCCGCGTTGTCCCCACCCAGGATCACGTAGTTCACCTTGCGGATGTCGTTCAGCCGCGTGCCGCCGGCGTAGCTGATCGAGCTCTGCACGTCTTCGCGCATCTCGCGCAGCGTGTCGGCCAGCTTGCCCTTCACCGGCTCGAGGATGCGCTTGCCTTCGACGTGCTTGTACTCGCCTTTGTTGAAGTCGCTGGCCGAGCCGTAGTACTCCTTGAAGACCTTGCCGTCGACCTCGACCGTCTTGCCGGGCGACTCCTCATGGCCGGCGAACAGCGAGCCGATCATCACCATCGCGGCGCCGAAGCGCACGCTCTTCGCGATGTCGCCATGGTCGCGGATGCCGCCGTCGGCAATGATCGGCTTGGTCGCGACGCGGGCACACCACTTCAGCGCGCTCAGCTGCCAGCCGCCGGTGCCGAAGCCGGTCTTCAGCCGCGTGATGCAGACCTTGCCCGGGCCGATGCCGACCTTGGTCGCGTCGGCGCCCCAGTTCTCCAGGTCGATCACCGCCTCGGGCGTGCCGACGTTGCCGGCGATGATGAAGGTGGCCGGCAGGCGCTGGCGGATGTGCTCGATCATCTTGCGCACGCTCTCGGCATGGCCGTGCGCGATGTCGATCGTGATGTAGTCGGCGCCGACGCCCTCGGCCGCGAGCCGGTCGATCACCGCGTAGTCGTCGGGCTTGACGCCCGAGCTGATCGAGACGAACAGGCCGCGGTCGCGCATGCGCTTCGCGTAGGCCACGGTGTCGAGGTCGAAGCGGTGCATCACGTAGAAGTAGCCGTTGGCGGCCAGCCACTGCGTGATCGGCTCGTCGACCACCGTCTTCATGTTGGCCGGCACCACCGGCAGCTTGAAGCTGCGGCCGCCGAGTTCCGTCGACGCGTCGCATTCGGCGCGGCTCTCGACGCGGCACTTGCGCGGCAGCAACAGGACGTTGTCGTAATCGAAGATTTCCATGGTCAGGCTCCAAAGGGTGGGGAAGAGCGCTTGACTTGGAACCCGGCCGGCCGGCGGAAGGCCTCGAAGCGATGCGAGGGCGCCGAAACGAAAAACCGGGCGCCAAAATTTGGGCCCGGTGACGAATTCTACGCGGCGGGGCTTGCCCCCTCGGCCGGTCCTGTCTCTGTCCCGGTTTCTGCCGTCGCGACTGCCGCGGGCAGGCGCGATTTGCCGATGAACTGCGGCGCGAACCGGTTCAGCAGCGCCACCAGCGGCACGCAGGCCACCAGCGACGCCGCGCTGATCGCCGCGGCATAGGCGGTGACCGCCAGCGGTGTGTCGGCGAGCGGGATGCTCTCGGCCAGCTTCGGGTTGAAGAAGTGGAAGAACACGCCGTTCAGGCCCATCAGCGGCAGGCTGTTGCGGCCGATCCAGGCCGCCGCCCGCGTGGCCGGCAGCAGCATCGCGAGGCCGATCACCGCCAGCGTGCCGGCCAGCGCGCTGAACGCGAAGCCGAGCGCATCGCCATGCTGGGCCGCCGCCATCATCACCGCCCGTGCATCGTGCGGATGGTTCAGCCGGTAGGTCGCGAGCAGCGCGCTGCCGCAGGCGAGCGTCACCAACAGCGCCATGCCGCGGTGCGTCGCGAGCTGCTGCAGGAAGGGCCGCAGCACCTGGCCGATCGTGTAGAAGCCGAGCGCGACGATCGCCTCGCGCAGGAACCAGATCCGGCTGACCTGCGCGACCCAGCCGCCGAGCGCATCGCCGTGGTTGCACAGGAACACGCCGCCGACGATGCAGGCGGCCGCGAACGCCAGCCGCGCGGCGGCCGGTTGTTGCAAACGCGGCAGCCGCGGCAGCAGCACCAGCGCCATCGCCTCGCAGACGAACATGCAGACGAGGAACCAGGTCACCCAGTTCAGCTCCGGCATGCCGCGCAGGTAGGCCGCGCCGAGCGGCTGCGCGTAGTACCACCACGCGAAGTGGTGCTTGACCGCGCTCAGCGACCACAGCGGCAGCAACAGCAGCCCGAAGAACAGCACCGGCACCAGGCGCAGCCGCGCGAGCGTGCGCAGCCGCGGCAGCAGCGCCGCCACCGGGTGGAAGAACAGCCCGGCCAGCACGAAGAACAGCGGCATGTGGAAGGCGTAGATCAGCCGCAGCTGGTCGATGGCCGACGCGTTGTCGCCGCCGGCGCGGCTCTGCACCACGTGCCCGTAGAACATCAGCACGATGCCCACGGCCTTGGCGGTGTCGACCCAGGGCAGGCGCCGCGAGGCCCCCTGCAGGACGAAGCCAGAATCCATCTCGGCCCTCCGGCCAAAGCGCCATCGTAGGAAACGGGCATGCCGGCGTCCATCCCTACAATCGACGGATGCATGACGACGGCTCCAGCGAGCACTTCTCTTCGCCACAGCGCGACCCGGGCGCCGACGGCCGCCTCCTCGACAACCTGAACCCCGAGCAGCTCGCCGCGGTGACGCTGCCGGCCCGGCCGGCGCTGATCCTGGCCGGCGCCGGCTCCGGCAAGACGCGCGTGCTGACCACCCGCATCGCCTGGCTGCTGCAGACCGGCCAGCTGACGCCCGGCGGCGTGATGGCGGTCACCTTCACGAACAAGGCTGCCAAGGAAATGCTGACGCGCCTCGGCGCGATGCTGCCGGTGTCGGTGCGCGGCATGTGGATCGGCACCTTCCATGGGCTGTGCAACCGCTTCCTGCGCGCGCACTGGAAGCTCGCCGGGTTGCCGCAGGGCTTCCAGATCCTCGACTCGGCCGACCAGCTGTCGGCAGTCAAGCGGGTGATCAAGGCGATGAACCTCGACGAGGAGCGCTTCGTGCCGAAGCAGGTCACCTGGTTCATCGCCGGCGCCAAGGAAGAAGGGCGCCGCCCGAAGGACGTGGAACAGCGCGACGAGCAGGAGCGCACGCTGGCGCGGGTGTACGAGGCCTACGAGGCGCAGTGCCAGCGCGAGGGCGTGGTCGACTTCGCCGAGCTGATGCTGCGCACCTACGAACTGATGCGCGACAACGCCCCGCTGCGCGAGCACTACCGGCGACGCTTCCAGCACATCCTGGTCGACGAGTTCCAGGACACCAACAAGCTGCAGTACGCCTGGCTGAAGATGTTCGCCGGCCCGCACACCGCGGTGCTGGCGGTCGGCGACGACGACCAGAGCATCTATGCGTTCCGCGGCGCGCAGGTCGGCAACATGGCCGATTTCGAGCGCGAATTCCACGTCGAGCAGGTGATCAAGCTGGAGCGCAACTACCGCTCGTTCGGCAACATCCTCGATGCGGCCAACGAGCTGATCTCGCGCAACTCGCGGCGGCTCGGCAAGAACCTGCGCACCGAGGCGGGCCCGGGCGAGCCGGTGCGCGTCTATGAAGCCACCAGCGATTTCGCCGAGGCGCAGTGGTTCGTCGACGAGGCGCGGCAACTGCACCGCGACGGCATCGCGCGCCGCGACATCGCGATCCTGTACCGCAGCAATGCGCAGAGCCGGGTCATCGAGAGCGCGCTCTTCAATGCCGCGATCCCGTACAAGGTGTACGGCGGCCTGCGCTTCTTCGAGCGCGCCGAAGTGAAGCATGCGCTGAGCTACCTGCGGCTGATCGAGAACGCGAACGACGACACCAGTTTCCTGCGCGTCGTCAATTTCCCGACGCGCGGCATCGGCGCGCGCTCGATCGAGCAGCTGCAGGATGCGGCGCGCCAGAGCGGACGCAGCCTGTACCAGAGCGTCGGCGCCTTGAGCGGCAAGGCGGGCGGGAACCTGCAGGCCTTCACCGCGCTGGTCGACGCGATGCGCGAGGCCACGCGCGGGCAGACGCTGCGCGAGATCATCGAGCACATGCTGCAGGCGTCGGGCCTGGTCGATTTCTACAAGACCGACAAGGAAGGCAAGGACCGGCTCGAGAACCTGGACGAACTGGTCAACGCGGCCGAGGCCTTCGTCACGCAGGAGGGCTTCGGCAAGAACGCGGTGGCGCTGCCGGTGGACGAGCATGGCGGCGCCGAAACGATCGCCGCGCTCGAGCAGACGCCCGATGCCGAGACCGGCGAGATCATGTCGCCGCTGGCCGCCTTCCTGACGCACGCCTCGCTGGAGGCCGGCGACAACCAGGCGCAGGCCGGCCAGGACGCGCTGCAGCTGATGACGGTGCACTCGGCCAAGGGGCTGGAATTCGACGCGGTCTTCATCACCGGGCTGGAGGAGGGGCTGTTCCCGCACGAGAACAGCGTCTCCGACCTCGACGGGCTGGAAGAAGAGCGGCGGCTGATGTACGTCGCGATCACGCGGGCGCGCAAGCGGCTGTACCTGAGCTTCAGCCAGACGCGCATGCTGCACGGGCAGACGCGCTACAACGTCAAGAGCCGCTTCTTCGACGAGTTGCCCGAGGCGGCGCTGCGCTGGATCACGCCGCGCAACCAGGGCTTCGGCTCGGGCTATGCGCGCGAGTACCAGGCGGCCTGGGCCCGAGGTTCGGGGCTGAACTCGATCGTCGGCGCCGGGCGGGTCGAACCGCGGCCGTCGTCGGTGGTGCAGCCCGGGGGGCCGAAGACCACCTCGAGCCATGGCCTGCGCACCGGCCAGAGCGTGTTCCACACCAAGTTCGGCGAGGGCGTGATCGTCACGCTCGAAGGGGGCGGCGACGACGCGCGGGCGCAGATCAACTTCGGCCGGCACGGCATGAAGTGGCTGGCCTTGTCGGTGGCGAAGCTGACGCCGGTGAACTGAAAACGCCGGCTCATGGTGAACCCGCAGGCGGCTGCCGGCCCGTCGGGTCGGCGGTCGTCCCATCACTCAGGTTCTACCCGCGATTCCGCCGCCACGCCTGTCCTGGCAGCGCTTTCAGGATCCCGCGGCCCTGGGCGCCGGCATAAGCCTCTCTTATCCCGCCGATCAGCTTTCGTCGTTTGATCGGCGCTTTCACACTCCGTAGAGTCCCGCTCCACAACAGGAGGCAAGACCATGCAGGGACGCAACGGAGCGAGATTCTTCATCGTCGCGTGGGCGACGGCCTGGGGCGCGCTGCTCGGCGCGTGTGGCGGGGGCGGCGGGAGCGACGACCCGGGCGGTACGGCCTCGGCACCACGCGAAGCGACCGCCGCGGTGGCTGCCGTCGCGACCCCATGGAGCCAGTACATGCTGTCCCCGTCGTCGCGCACGCTGACGCCGGTCGCGGTCTTCAAGACCGTCGGCACGGTGCAGAACCCGAACAACCTGCTGACCGGCAACACCGCGATGATGTCGGGCCGGGGCAGCTACGTGGTGCTCGATTTCGGCAAGGAGGTCGGCGGCTTCGTCTCGCTGGACTTCCCCGCCGCCGGCAGCAATGCCGAATCGGTCGGCCTGGCCTTCACCGAGTCGAGCGAGTACGTCGGCCCGGTCAGCGACGGCTCCAACGCCGGCCTGAACCACGGCGCCGGCAGCTCCACCGACGGCGCGATCTACGCGAGCGTCAACAGCACGACCGGCGCGACCTACACGATGCCGCCCGCGAGCCTGCGCGGCGGCTTCCGCTACCTGACGCTGTTCATGAACTCCGACGGCTGGGTGCACCTCGCCAACATCCGGCTGCGCTTCACGCCGGCGCCGACGATGGCCGACCCGAGCGCCTACCCGAACTACTTCTACAGCAACGACGAGCTGCTGAACAAGCTCTGGTATGCCGGCGCCTACACGGTGCAGACCAACACCATCGCGCCCGACCAGGGCCGCAAGCTGCTCGCCACCGGCTGGGACAACACCGCGGTGGTCAGCGGCGGCACGACGGTGCTGACCGATGCCGCCAAGCGCGACCGCACCGTGTGGTCGGGCGACCTCGGCATCTCGGCCGCGGTCGGCTATGTGTCGACCGCCGACACGCTGTCGGTGAAGAACGCGCTGCAGCGCCTGTACGACAGCCAGAAGGCGAGCGGCGAGCTGCCGTACTCCGGGCCGCCGTTCGACCTGTACGGCTCCGACACCTACCACCTGTGGACGCTGATCGGCACCGAGACCTACCACCTCTACAGCGGCGACATCGGCTGGGTGCGCTCGATCTGGCCGAAGTACAAGCAGGGCATGGCCTTCATCCAGGCCAAGGTGAACGGCGCGCATGGGCTGCTGAACGTGACCGGCACCAACGACTGGGCGCGCGGCGGCCAGGGCGGCGAGAACATCGCGGCGAATGCGATGCTGTACCGCGCACTCGCCACCGGCGCCACGCTGGCCGGCGCGCTGGGCGACGGTGCAACGGCCACCGCCTATGCGACGGCCGCCGCGACGCTGAAGGCGCGCATCAACGCGACGCTGTGGGATGCCGCCGCCGGCGCCTACCGTGACAACCCGGACAGCACGCTGCTGCCGCAGGACGGCAACTCGCTCGCGGCCTGGTACGGCGTGGCCGACAGCGCCGACAAGCCGGCGGCCATCGCCCGCTATCTGAATTCCAACCTCGGCACGCTGGGGGCGCTGACGCCGGAGTGGGGCGGCAACATCTCCGGCTTCGCGGGCTCGATGCAGCTGATGGCGATGTCGGTGGCCTCGCGCGATGCCGATGCGCTGGACCTGATGCGCCGCCAGTGGGGCTTCATGCTGAACCACCCGACGCGCGGCACCGGGACCTTCTGGGAAGGCTACGGCGCGGACGGCGGCAGCGGCGGCTATGCGCCGTGGTTCGTCAGCCACGCGCACGGCTGGTCGTCCGGGCCGACCTCGGCGCTGACCTTCTACACGCTGGGCATCAGCCCGATCACCGCGAAGGGGCAGCAGTACGGCGTGATCCCGCACCCCGGCGATCTGACGCACGTCGAGGGCCAGCTGACCTTCGACGGCAGCCAGCGCGTGAAGAACCGCTGGGACCGCGGCAGCGACGGCAGCTTCACGATGACGGTGGACAGCAGCGCGCACACCGGTTCCGTCGGCGTGATCGGCATCCCGCGTTTCGGCATCGACCGGCGCGTCAGCATCGACGGCGTGGAGGTGTGGAACGGCAGTGCCTTCTCCGGCGCGGCCGGCATCGCGAGCGCCGACCAGGACGACCGCTACATCTACTTCCGCGGCGTCCAGCCGGGGGTTCGCACTTTCCGCACGGCCGGAACGGGCCCGGCCTGGGCGACCTGCGCGGCGGAGGCCGGGCAGTGCGTCTTCGAGGGCGTGCGCGGCGTGCGCTATGGCAGCGGCAGCAGCTTCGTCTACGGCAGCTTCAACGGCAGCGTCGCCTGCAACAACGCGACCTTCGGCGACCCGCTGCCGAACGTCGTGAAGCACTGCGAACTGAGCGACACCGAGCGGCCGCCGGCGATCGGCATCTGGACCCCGTGCGCAACGGAGGGCCAGAGCTGCAGCTTCGACCGCACCAAGACCGTGGCTTACGGCGCGCAGTCGTCGTACCGCCTGCTGACGCGCAGCGGCCCGGTGGCCTGCGACAACGCGACCTTCGGCGATCCGATCTTCGGGGTGGCCAAGCGCTGCTGGACCGGCAACCTGCCGCAGAACCCGGGCTTCGAGTCGCCGGCGGTGGCCACCGGCAACGGCGTGCAGTACGGTGCGGCGAATGCCGCCTGGACCTTCACGCCGGAGAGCGGCACCAGCGGCTCCGGCCTGCAGAAGAACGGCAGCGCGTTCGGCGCGGTCGCCGCGCCGGAGGGCCTGCAGACGGCCTTCGTGCAAAGCGGTGGGGCGATGAGCCAGGGCCTGCCCGACCTGACAGCGGGGCAGTACGCGGTGCGCTTCAAGGCGGCGCGGCGGGGCTGGAGTTTCGGCGGCGTGCAGGCCGTCGGCGTCTACCTCGACGGGACCCTGCTGGGCAGCTTCACGCCCCGATCGACGCAGTTCGAGTCGTTCACCACCCCGCCGATCGCGCTCGGTGCCGGCGCGCACACGCTGCGCTTCGCGGGGCTGAACACCACGGGCGACAACACCGCCTTCGTCGACGAGGTCGTGCTGCTGGCCGATTGAGCCCGAGCCGACGGCGTCATGCCGCTGTCACGGCGGCCCGCGATCATCCGACCAGCTCGGGGAGTCGTGGAGGGAGACCCATGCGTCGTTGTTGGAAAGCGTGGCTGCTGTGTGCGGCCACGCTGCTGGGTGCCGCCGCGGCCCAGGCCGCGCCCATGGGCGCCGACCTGAAGTTCCGCGAGTTCTTCGAACTGCCGATCGGGCCGCGCGGCCTGTCGCCAAGTGCCCGCCTGTTGTCGCTCGACGGCCAGCCGGTGCGCATCACCGGCTACCTCGCGCACCAGGACGCCGCGTCGGCTGCGCCCGGCATCGCGCTGCTGGCGCCGCTGCCGGTGTCGCTCGGCGACGAAGACGACAGCTTCGCCGACGACCTGCCCGCATCGACGCTCTACCTCCACCTCGCCGGCCCGCTGGCCGCGCGGACCATCCCGTACCGGCCCGGCCTCGTCTCGCTCGGCGGCACGCTGCAGGTCGGCGCGCAGCGCGAGGCCGATGGCCGCAGCTCGTTCGTGCGCCTCGTGCTCGATCCGGCATCCGCATCCGTCCTCCTGGAGTCCCCGAAATGATCCGCCTTGCTGTTGTCGCTCTCCTGTTCGCCGCCGCGTCGGCCCAGGCCGCCCCGGGCGTCACGCGCCTCGTGCCGCCGAGCGAACTGTTCACGTCGAACGACCCGAACCCGCCGGTGATCGCGCGCTTCCTGCCCGGCCAGCGCTTCGACCTGCAGGCCACCGTGCGGCTCGATGCCGGCACCACGCTCGCCGCCTTCGAGTTCGCGGTCGACGGCGTGGCGCTGAAGCCGGCCAAGGCCGTCACCAGCGTCGTGACCAGCGGGCTGAGCCTGCCGGCCGGCACCAATGCCGCGGTCGTTTCGCAGCGCGCCTACTCCAACGCGAAGCCGGGCATCCACCGGTTGACGGTCAGTGCGACGCAGAGCGACGGCCAGCGCGTCAGCGCCACCGGCAACTTCGAGGTGGTTGCCCTTGCCGGCGCCGGCCGCAAGGCGAAGAACATCATCATCCTGCTCGGCGACGGCATGGGCGCGGCCCACCGCACCGCGGCGCGCATCATGGCCAAGGGCTATGCGCAGGGCAAGGCGCATGCGGCGCTCGCGATGGACACCTTCCCGAACACCGGCATGGTGATGACCTCGTCGCTCGACGCCATCGTCACCGACTCGTCGCCCGGCATGTCGAACTACGTGACCGGCAACAAGGCCGCGAACAACCAGGAAGGCGTGTTCCCGGACGACACCGCCGATGCGTTCGACAACCCGCGCGTCGAGTACCTGTCGGAGTACCTGCACCGCACGCAGGGCAAGGCGCTCGGCATCGTGACCACCGCCGACGTGTTCGACGCGACGCCGGCCGCGAATGCGGTGCACACCGCGAACCGCGGCAACGGCACCGGCATCGTCGACCAGTTCCTCGACGACCGCGGGCTCACCGGGCTGTCGGTGCTGATGGGCGGCGGACGCAAGTGGTTCCTGCCGAACGGCGATGCGCTGAAGGCCGACGGTTCGCGCAACGGCCAGGCCGTCAACGGCTCGCAGCGCGACGCGAAGACCGACTACGTGCTGCCGTCGGACCTGGTGGCCGGCTGGGGCGCGGCGGTGGGCGCGAAGGACCCGTCGCGCGACCTGATCGCCGACTTCCAGGGGGCCGGCTTCGCCTATGCGCCCGACCGCCTCGGGCTGGCCGCGGCGGCCGGTGCCGACAAGCTGCTCGGGCTGTTCGCGTACTCGAACATGAACGTCGCGTTCGACAAGATCAACAAGCGCCGCGGCGTCTCGACCATCGTCGACGACTACGGCTTCCCCGACCAGCCGATGCTCGACGAGATGGCCGCCGCCGCGCTGCAGGTGTTGTCGCGCCAGAAGAACGGCTTCGTCGCGCTGATCGAGGGCGCGTCGATCGACAAGCAGGCGCACCTGATGGACACCGACCGCTGGCTGCTGGAGGTGATCGAGTTCGACCGCGCGGTGCAGGTGGCGAAGGACTTCGCCGCGAAGCACCCGGACACGCTGGTCATCGTGACGGCCGACCATGAATGCTCGGGCGCGGCGATCATCGGCGCGTCGACCAAGCCGGTGGCCGCGATCCGCGCTGCCGCCGCGCCGGCCGAAGGCGCCAGCGCGCCGAGCGCCGCGACCTTGCGCGATCCGGTCGTCGGCATCTACCAGGCCGCGAAGTTCCCGAAGTACACGATTGCTGCCGACGGCTACCCGCAGAGCACCGATGTCGACTACAAGATGCTGATCGGCTACGGCGCGAACGCCGACCGCTACGAGAGCTGGCTGGCCAACGCGACGCCGACGCAGGACACGCAGCAGCCCTTCGTCGGCCAGGCGCCGCAGAGCGGCTACCCGGCGAACCCGAGCGTGCGCAACGCGGCCAACGGCTTCCTGGTGACCGGCCAGGTGCCGGGCGACCAGGCGGTGCACACCGCGACCGACGTGCCGCTGTCGGCCCTGGGCCGCGGCGCGTCGCTGTTCGCCGGCGTGATGGACAACACCGACATCTTCTTCAAGATCGCGCAGGCGGCCACGAAGGGCACCAAGTAAGAGCAAGCGAAGCGAGCGACAGATCAAGCAACGCCCGCGGAACCGGCTTTGCCGGGCCGCTGGGTGGCGCCCCTTGGGGGCAGGAGCGAAGCGACTGGGGGGCTCACACTTCCACGTCGTCGACCTCGCGGTACACATCCCGCATCCACATCTTCAGCCGCTGGCGGTCCATCAACCCCAGCGTGCCGTCGGCCTCGCCCTCGCGCGCATTCCAGAAGCTGACGCTCGCCGCGTCGATCTTCTGGATCACGTTGTCGTGCAGCTTGCGCAGCGTCACCACCTTGGCGCCGAACGACAGCGCGCGCGCCTGCTCGCCGGACTGCTCCAGCACCGAGAAGTCGCTGCCGCGGATGTGGTTGCGCACCAGCACGTACTTGAAGCTCGGGCCGAAGCGGTCGAGCAGCTTCTTCAGCAGGTCCACCGAATCCTTGCCGGCGTCCATCACGTGCCAGTAGAAGACCTGCGAGTTCGTCTCGTCCAGCAGGTTCAGCACGCCCGATTCGTCCATCCAGCGCACCAGCGGGTCGTGCGTCTGCGCGGCCAGGTCGACCAGCACGCGGCGGTCGGGCTGGTCCACCGCGGCCTCGACGATCGCGTCCAGCGCCTCGTAGCGGTCGACCAGCACCGGCGACGCATAGCCGGCATAGAAGCGCATCAGCGCGCCGTGCGACCGGTCGGTGTCGAAGCCGAGGAACGGCATCTGGCGGTCGATCAGGTACTGGGCCAGCACCCGTGCCATCAGCGACTTGCCCACGCCGCCCTTTTCGCCGCCGATGAAGTGGATCTTGCTCATGCCAAGGCTTCTCCGTGTTTGGTGGTCGGGCGACAGTATGAACGCAAGCGCGCAAGCGGCCTTCCGGCGCGCCGCGGCAAGGTGTTTCGAGGCGTCATGCGACTGTCATGCGGGTGTCATGCCGCTTTCACCGAGCCTGCTTAACCTGCCGCACGCCAAGACACACCTCGACACGCCCCGCCATGCGCGGTGACGTGCAACCCTCACTCTCAAGGAAGCCTGATGAGCCACCAAACCGTCGACGCGCGCCGCCGTCTCCTGAAGCTGTTGTCCGGAGCGCCGCTGCTGCCCGTGACGAGTTCCACCGCATTCGCCGGCCTGCTGGCCGCCTGCGGCGGCAGTGACGACGGCCCGGCGCCGGCCGCGCCGGCCGCCACCGTGACCTCGGTCGAGTTCACCGCGATGGCTGCGCCCGCGGTTGCCAGCGTGGACGCGCCCACCGCCGCCGAACTGGCCGCGATGGGGACGACGACCGTCGGCTCCAAACTGGTCGCCAGCTACAGCGACGGCACGAAGCAGACCTTCTCGCTGAAGTACGAGCCCTTCTTCATCACCGGCGACATGGTGCCGGACGGCAAGGGCGGCACCATCCTCGCCGGCGGCTACGTCAACATGGCCGGCGAGAAGATCATGGACAACTCGGTGGCTGGCAAGGAGCGCCAGTTCTTCTCCGATTCGCCGGACGGCAGCTCGCTGCTGACGGTGCCGAACCCGACCGTGCCCGGCATCAAGGGCAAGGCGGTGTTCGCCGTCGTGCAGTTCGAGTACACCACCGCCGGCCAGGACGGCGTCAGCACCTACGGCACGCTGCCGTCGCCGATCGCGGTGCTGACGCTCGACCAGGACCAGGCCACCGGCAAGCTGAGCCTGGTGAAGTACCACAACGTCGATACGTCGTCGGTGCACGGCCTGTGGATCACCTGCGGCGCGAGCCTGTCGCCATGGGGCACCCACCTGTCGAGCGAGGAGTACGAGCCCGATGCGCCGTTCGCCAGCACGACCGCGCAGTTCCTCGCGTTCAGCAAGAACACCTTCGGCGACCCGGCCAAGGCCAACCCGTACCACTACGGCCACCTGCCGGAAGTGACGGTCAACCCCGACGGCACCGGCACCATCAAGAAGCACTACTGCCTGGGCCGCATCTCGCACGAGTTGATCCAGGTGATGCCCGACCAGCGCACCGCGATCATGGGCGACGACTACACCAACGGCGGCTTCTTCATGTTCGTCGCCGACAAGGCGAAGGACCTGTCGGCCGGCACGCTGTACGTCGCGAAGGTCGGCGCCGGCTTCTCGATCGACCCGGCCGCCGCGGGCGCGCCGCTGACCTGGATCAAGCTCGGCCACGCGACCAGCGCCGAGATCGAGGCCCTGGCCAACACGCTGAAGCCGGCCGACATCATGGCCGTCGGCAAGACCGACCCGGCCGACGCGAGCTACACCAAGATCTTCTGCGACGGCAAGGCCAACTGGGTCAAGCTGGTGCCGGGCATGGAGAAGGCCGCGGCGTTCCTGGAGACGCACCGCTACGCCAACCTGGTCGGCGCGAGCATGGTCTTCACGAAGATGGAAGGCACGACCGTCAACGCGAAGGACAAGATCGGCTACTCGGCGCTGCAGAACATCCAGGCCTCGATGGTGAAGGGAGATGCCGCCTGGCGCGAGGAGATGGGCGTGAGCCTCGACAAGAAGCTGGTGGCCGGCGGCATCATGGCGCACACGCTGGCCGCCGGCCAGAAGGACACGTCGGGCGCGGCGATCGACAGCGAGTGGGTGCCGGTGCAGACCAAGGCGCTGCTGGTGGGCGAGGACCTCGCCAAGGCTGACAGCCTGGGCAACACGAGCAACCCGGACAAGATCGGCAACCCGGACAACATCAAGTTCTCCGAGAAGATGCGCACGCTGTTCATCGGCGAGGACAGCAGCACGCACACCAACAACTTCCTGTGGGCCTACAACGTCGACACGAAGAAGCTGTCGCGCGTGCTGTCGGTGCCGGCGGGTGGCGAGTCGACCGGCCTGCACGCGGTCGACGACATCAATGGCTGGACCTACATCATGAGCAACTTCCAGCACCCCGGCGAGTTCATCAGTGGCATGCCGGCCGCGTTGAAGACCGGCGTGGACCCGGTGGTGAAGGGGAACTACAAGGACAAGTTCGGCGCTGCCGTCGGCTACCTGACGGGGCTGCCCGAACTCGGCTGATTCGACTGATCAGGGAGGAACCGGCCGCGCAGGCGGCCGGTGCTGGCCAGAAGAGGGAAGGGGCCGCGGGCGTTTGCCGGCGGCCCCTTTTTCAATGCGCCTGGTCCCAGTTGCGCCCGATGCCGACTTCCGCCACCAGCGGCACCTTCAGTGTCGCCACGCCGGCCATCAGCGTCGGCACCTCGGCCTTCACCCAGTCAAGCTCGGTCTCCGGCACCTCGAGCACCAGTTCGTCGTGCACCTGCATCACGAGCTTCGTCGCACGCTTGCCGGCCAGCAGCGCGTTCTGCACCGCGACCATCGCGAGCTTGATCAGGTCGGCCGCGGTGCCCTGCATCGGCGCGTTGATCGCCTGCCGCTCGGCGCCGGCGCGCCGCGGCCCGCTGCCGCCGTTGATCTCGGGCAGGTAGATGCGGCGGCCGAACAGCGTCTCGACGTAGCCCTTGTCCTTGGCCGATGCGCGCGTCTCGTCCATGTAGCGCTTCACGCTCGGGTAGCGCGCGAAGTAGCGCTCGATGTAGTTGGTCGCCGCGCTGCGCTCGATGCCCAGGCTCGACGCCAGCCCGAACGCGCCCATGCCGTAGATCAGCCCGAAGTTGATCGTCTTCGCATAGCGCCGCTGCTCGCTGGTGACCGCCGCCGGTTCGATGCCGAACACCTCGGCCGCGGTCGCGCGGTGCACGTCCATGCCTTCGGCGAAGGCCTTCAGCAGGCTCTCGTCGCCGCTGATGTCGGCCATGATGCGCAGCTCGATCTGCGAGTAGTCGGCGCTCAGGATCACATGCCCCGGCGGCGCGATGAAGGCCTCGCGCACGCGCCGGCCCTCGGCGGTGCGGATCGGGATGTTCTGCAGGTTCGGGTCGGTGCTCGCGAGCCGCCCCGTCACCGCCACCGACTGCGCATAGTTGGTGTGCACGCGGTGCGTCTCGGGGTTCACCATCAGCGGCAGCTTGTCGGTGTAGGTGCCCTTCAGCTTCGCGAGGCTGCGGTGCTCCAGCAGCTTGGCCGGCAGCGGGTAGTCCTCGGCCAGCTTGGCCAGCACTTCCTCGTCGGTGCTCGGCGCGCCGCTCGCGGTCTTCTTGACGACCGGCAGCCCGAGCTTGGTGAACAGGATCTCGCCGATCTGCTTCGGCGACCCCATGTTGAACGGCTGGCCGGCGAGCTCGTGCGCCTCCTGCTCGAGCGCCAGCATGCGCTCGCCCAGCTGCTGGCTCTGCGCCGACAGCACCAGCGCATCGATCAGCACGCCGTTGCGCTCGATCTGCTGCAGCGCGATCGCGGTCGGCATCTCGATGTCCTGGTAGACGCGGCGCAGCCCCTCCTCGGCCTGGATCTGCGGCCACAGCACCTGGTGCACCTGCAGCGTCATCTCGCTGTCTTCGCCGGAATAGCGCGCGGCACGCTCGATGTCGACCTGCCCGAACGGGATCTGGCTCGCCCCCTTGCCGCACAGGTCTTCGTAGCTGAGCCCCTTGCGGCCCAGGTGGCGCTCGGCGAGGCTTTCCAGGCTGTGCGGCCGGTGCGCTTCCAGCACGTAGCTCTGCAGCAGCGTGTCGTGCACGAAGCCGCGTGCCGTCACACCGGCGTTCTGCAGCACGTGGATGTCGTACTTGATGTTCTGGCCGAGCTTCGGGGCCGCGGCATCCTCGAGCCACGGGCGCAGCCGCGCCAGCACCTCGTCGACCGGCAGCTGCGCCGGCGCGCCGGCATAGCCGTGGCGCAGCGGCACGTAGGCGGCCTCGCCCGGCTGCACCGCGAACGAGATGCCGACCAGCTGCGCGCGCATCGGGTCGAGCGAATCGGTCTCGGTGTCGAGTGCCACCAGCGGCGCAGCCTTCAGGCGCGCGATCCAGGCGTCGAGCGCGTCGAAGCTAGTGATGGTGTCGTAGCGGCCGTCGGCGGGCGGCTCGGCCGGTGCCGTGGCGTCGGGCTCGTCCGGGGCGCCGTCGCCGAACAGGTCGGCGGTGCCGTTGTCGGCCGGCGGTCTGGGCGGCTTGGTCGCCTTGACCGGTGCCGGCGGCGGCGCGGCGATCGCGGCTTCGAGCTCGCGCTTCCAGCTCTTGAAACCATAGCGGCCATAGAACTCGAGCAGTCCCGCGTCGTCGGTCGGCTTCAGCGCCAGCCCAGCCAGGTCGGGCCAGCCGGCCAGGTGCTCGGCCAGCTCGCAGTCGTCGCGCACCGTCACCAGCTTGCGGCCCATCGGCAGCCAGTCGAGCGCCTTGCGCAGGTTCTCGCCGGCGACGCCCTTGATGCCGGCGGCGGCGTCCATCACGCCCTGCAGCGAGCCGTATTCGGCGATCCACTTGGCGGCTGTCTTCGGGCCGACCTTCTCGACGCCCGGCACGTTGTCGACGGTGTCGCCCATCAGCGCCAGGTAGTCGACGATGCGGTCGGGCGGCACGCCGAACTTGGCCATCACGCCGGGCACGTCGAGCTTCTCGCTGCTCATCGTGTTGATCAGCGAGACCCGCTCGTTGACGAGCTGGGCCAGGTCCTTGTCCCCGGTGGAGATCACGACCCGGTGGCCGCGCTCGGCCGCCACCCGCGCCAGCGTGCCGATCACGTCGTCGGCCTCGACGCCGGGCACCATCAGCACCGGCCAGCCGAGCAGCTTCACGACCTGGTGGATCGGCTCGATCTGCTGCGCGAGCGGCTCCGGCATCGGCGCGCGCTGGGCCTTGTACTCGGGGTACCAGTCGTCGCGGAAGGTCTTGCCCTTGGCATCGAACACGCAGGCCGCGTGCCCGGCCTTCACATCGATCAGCGCGCGCTTGAGCATGGCCACCATGCCGTGCAGCGCGCCGGTCGGGAAGCCTTCGGCGCTGCGCAGGTCGGGCAGCGCGTGGTAGGCACGGTAGAGGTAGCTGGAGCCGTCGACCAGCAGCAGCGTGCCGGCGTCTGTGGTGGGTGTGTCGGTCATCCGGCGATTGTGGCGGATGGCGTGGGCGATGGAACTCGTCGCGCCCGCCGGTTACCCATGCGAGTGTCCTGTCGCCACTGTGGCAGCAGGGCGGAAAGACGAGGTTCCCCATGCCACCACCCATGGCCCTGACCGTGCTGGTCATGTCCCTTCATGCTTGCAGTCCGCTGGCCACGGTCGCGCAGGCCGCGGCGTTTGTTCAAGGCAGCCCGTCTGTGATGCTGGCCCAGCCCTACCGCAGCGGCGCTCTCCAGCCGGCGCTGCACTGGGTCAGCGAGAAATACGACGGCGTGCGCGGCTACTGGGACGGCCAGCGCCTGCTGACGCGCCACGGCCACCCGATCCGCGTGCCGGCCTGGTTCACGTCCGGCTGGCCGCAGCGCGCGATGGACGGCGAGCTGTGGGCCGGCCGCGGCCGCTTCAGCGCGGCGGCGTCGGCGGTGGCCGCCGACGTGCCCGACGACGCCGCGTGGCGCGAGATGCGCTTCATGGTGTTCGACCTGCCCGACGAGCCGGCCGATTTCGACCACCGGCGGGAAGCGATCCTGCCGCTGGTCCGCACCGTCGGCACGCCGTGGATCGGGGCGGTGGTGCACGGCCGCGTGGCCGACGAGGCCGAACTGCACCGGCTGATGCGCCGCGTGGTCGCCGTCAACGGCGAAGGCCTGGTGCTGCACCGTGGCGACGCGCTCTACCAGCGCAACCGCAGCGATGCCTTGCTGAAGCTGAAACCGCAGGACGATGCCGAGGCCCGCGTCGTCGGCCACGAGCCGGGCGAGGGCAAGTACGCCGGGCTGGTCGGCGCGCTGCTGGTCGAGCTGCCCGACGGCCGGCGCCTGCGGCTCGGCAGCGGGCTGAAGGATGCCGATCGCCGCCGGCCGCCGCCGATCGGCGCCACCGTGACCTACCGTTACCGCGGGTTTCACGAGAGCGGGCTGCCGCGCTTCGCCACCTTCCTGCGGGTGCGCCCTGACTGAGCGGGCCTTGACCCCGGGGGGCGCCGCAGGCGGCAGCGCTGCCTACAATGCGCCCCATGAAGCTGCTGCCCGCGCTGGCCTGCCTGGCCCTGACGTCCGCCTCCCTGGCGCTCCATGCCGAGCCCGTACCGGCGCCGAAGCCGATCCCGGCCCCGGTCGAGAACTTCGACACCGCCGAGCCGCGGGTCGACCGCCTGGTCCACGAAGACGACGGCTCGCGCATCGAGGAACTGCGCGTGCGCGGCGAGACCCGGCGCATCGTCGTGAAGACCAAGGCCCCGCTGAAGGGCGAGTACGAGATCCTGCCGGACAGCGCCGCCAAGGGCGTGCCGCAGGCGCCCAACGGCTCGCGCGGCGTCGCGGGCCAGCGGGTCTGGCAAGTGCTGGCTTTCTGAGCGGGACGATGGCCGTCTTCACCGAGGTTTCGTTCGACACCGCCGCCGCGCTGGTGGCCCGCCTGCAGATCGGCGAGCTGACGACGCTGAAGGGCATCGCCGCCGGCATCGAGAACACCAACTACTTCGCCGACACCACGCAGGGCCGCTACGTGCTGACGGTGTTCGAGCGCCTGAGCTTCGAGCAGCTGCCGTTCTACCTGCACCTGATGAAGCACCTGGCGCGCCACGGCATCGCGGTGCCCGAGCCGCAGGCCGACGCCGCTGGCGAGATCCTGCACCAGCTCGACGGCAAGCCGGCCGCGGTGGTCGACCGGCTGCGCGGCAGCCACCAGCTCGCGCCCGACGAGCTGCACTGCCGCAGCGTCGGCGCGGCGATGGCGCAGATGCACCTGGCCGGCGCCGACTACCCGCGCCAGCAGCCCAACCTGCGCGGCCTCGCGTGGTGGACCGAGACGGTGCCGGTGGTGCTGCCCTTCCTGAGCGATGCGCAGCGCGAGCTGATCGAGACCGAGCTCGCGTTCCAGCAGCAGGTGGCGGCGTCGCCGGCCCATGCGGCGCTGCCGCGCGGGCCGATCCATGCCGACCTGTTCCGCGACAACGTGATGTTCGAGGGCCATGCGCTGACCGGCTTCTTCGACTTCTACTTCGCCGGTGTCGACGCGCTGCTGTTCGACATCGCGGTGTGCCTGAACGACTGGTGCATCGACCTCGACACCGGGCGCCTGGCCGAAGACCGCGCGCGCGCCTTCGTCGAGGCCTACGACGCGGTGCGGCCGCTCGGCTCGAGCGAGCGGCGGCTGATGCCGGCGCTGCTGCGCGCCGCGGCGCTGCGCTTCTGGATCTCCCGCCTGTGGGACCTGCACCTGCCGCGCGATGCGTCGGTGCTGCAGGCCCATGACCCCAGCCACTTCGAGCGCGTGCTGCGCCAGCGCGTCGAGAACGCCTGGCACCCGGCGATGGCCTAGGGCCTGGGCCCAGTCCACGCCCACCGCGCCCACGACCTTCCAACCCCGATGAAATTCCAGCATGTTCCCGCGAGCCGCGGCGCCCTGTGGGTGCGCCAGGGCCTGGCCGCCTTCGCGACGCGGCCGTTGGCCTTCTCGGGCCTGCTCGGCCTGTCGCTGTTCGCGAGCTTCGCGATCGCCTTCGTGCCGGTGCTCGGGCCCTTCCTGCTGCTCGGCATGTTCCCGCTGCTGTCGCTCGGTTTCATGATCGCCACGCGCATGACGCTGGCCGGCCAGGTGCCGCTGCCCACCGTCTTCATCGCGCCGCTGCGGGTCGACCGCGCGCGCCGGCGCGCACAGTTGTGGCTCTACGCCGGCTACGCGCTGGCGGCCTTCCTGATCTGGCTGCTGACGTACACCATCGCCGGCTCGCGCATCCTCGAGCTGCAGCAGCTGCTGTACAGCTCCGGCACCACGCCGGAGATGATCGACGCCCGCCTGTCCGACGGCAGCCTGCAGCTCGGCATGCTGGTGCTGTTCGTGCTGAGTTCGGTGCTCAGCGTGGTCTGGTGGCATGCGCCGGGTCTGGTGCACTGGGGCGGCATGAGCGCGTCGAAATCGCTGTTCTTCAGCCTGGTGGCCTGCTGGCGCAATCGCGGCGCCTTCGTCATCTACCTGCTGGTGTGGTTCGGCACGGTGCTGGCGGCCGTCATCCTGGTGAGCCTCGTGTCGACGCTGCTCGGCCAGGTCGAGGTGGGCAAGGTGCTGATGCTGCCGCTGTGGCTGATGGTCATGAGCGCCTTCTACGCATCGCTGTTCTTCACTTTCGCCGACAGCTTCGAGCTGCCGTCGGCAGACACCGGGAGCCCTTCGCCATGAACGCCGTCACTGCCGCCTCGAAGATCGCCCTCGTCACCGGGGCCGGCACCGGCATCGGCCGCGCCTGCGCGCTGGCGCTGCTGCGCGAAGGCTGGGGCGTCGTGCTGGCCGGCCGGCGTGCCGAGCCGCTGCAGGAGACGCTGGCGCAGGCCGGCGAGCGGGCCGCGAACGCGCTGGCGGTGCCCACCGACGTCGGCGATCCGGCGTCGGTGGCGGCCTTGTTCGCGGCGACCCGCGAGCGCTTCGGCCGGCTCGACCTGCTGTTCAACAATGCCGGCGCCGGCACGCCGGCCGTGCCGCTCGAAGACCTGAGCTACGAGCAGTGGAAGGCGGTGGTCGACGTGAACCTGACCGGTGCCTTCCTGTGCACGCAGCAGGCCTTCCGGATGATGAAGGCGCAGACGCCGCAGGGTGGGCGCATCGTCAACAACGGCTCGATCTCGGCGCACGCGCCGCGGCCGTTCTCGGCGCCCTATACGGCCACCAAGCATGCGATCAGCGGGCTGACCAAGGCCAGCTCGCTGGACGGCCGGCCGTTCAACATCGCGGTCGGCCAGATCGACATCGGCAACGCCGCCACCGACATGACCGAGCGCATGACGCGGGGGGTGCCGCAGGCCAACGGCAGCACGATGGTCGAGCCGCGGATGGACGTGCAGCATGTGGCGAATGCGCTGTTGCACATGGCGAGCCTGCCGCTCGAAGCCAATGTGCTGACGATGACGGTCATGGCCACCCAGATGCCCTTCGTGGGACGGGGCTGACCTCGTCCCGGTGGGGGACTCGCTGCGCGAGGGCGTTGGTTCTTCTCACTGCGTGAGGCTGCGCCGGGTCTCGCCCTGGCGGGCGAGTCACTTCAAGCAGCCCGCTGCGCATCGCCTGGACCCCGGATTGGCATCCGGGCTACGTCACCCGAAGCGGGGCGCGTGAGGAAAAAGAAAGGGCAACAATCCCAACCAAGGTCGCGTTCAAGCGGCGTGGCCGTGTTGTCCGCAGCGAGCAGAACGAGCCGTATGGTGTGTGTTGAGGCTCTTTGCTTTGGTTACTTTCATTTGAGCCAGCAAATGAAAGTGACTCGCCCGCCGGGGCGAGACCCGGCGCAGCCTCACGCAGTGAAGAGAAGCCTCACGCAGTGAAGAGAAGCCTCTTCCTGTGCCGCGCCAGCTGCGCCCGCACCTGGTCCGGTGCCGTGCCGCCCAGCACGTTGCGTGCATTCAGCGAGCCCCGCAAGGTCAGCACCTCGAACACGTCGTCCGTGATCGCCGCATGGAAGCCCTGCAGCACGTCCAGCGGCAGGTCGCTCAGGTCGCGCTCTTCGGTCAGCGCGAACTTCACCGCGTGCGCCACCACCTCGTGCGCATCGCGGAACGGCAGGCCCTTCTTGACCAGGTAGTCGGCCAGGTCGGTCGCGGTCGCATACCCCTTCAGCGCCGCACGCTCCATCGCCTCGGGCTTCACGACGATGCCGGCCACCATCTCGGCCATGATGCGCAGCGTGTCGCGCACCGTGTCGACGGTGTCGAACAGCGGTTCCTTGTCTTCCTGGTTGTCCTTGTTGTAGGTCAGCGGCTGGCCCTTCATCAGCGTCAGCAGGCCCATCAGGTGCCCGACCACGCGGCCGCTCTTGCCGCGCGCCAGTTCGGCGACGTCGGGGTTGCGCTTCTGCGGCATGATCGACGAGCCGGTGCAGTAGCGGTCGGCCAGGTTGATGAAGCCGAAGTTCTGGCTCATCCACAGCACGATCTCTTCGGCCAGCCGCGACACATGCATCATCGTGATGCTCGCGAACGACGCGAACTCGATCGCGAAGTCGCGGTCGCTCACTGCATCGAGGCTGTTCTGGCACACGCCGTCGAAGCCCAGCGTCTTCGCGACGCGCTCGCGGTCCAGCGGGTAGCTGGTGCCGGCCAGCGCCGCGGCCCCCAGCGGCAGCAGGTTCACCCGCTTGCGCACGTCGGCCAGGCGCTCGGCATCGCGCGCGAACATCTCCACATAGGCCAGCAGGTGGTGCGCAAAGCTCACCGGCTGCGCCACCTGCATGTGCGTGAAGCCCGGCAGGATGGTCTCGACGTGCCGCTCGGCCACGCCGACCAGCGCCTGCTGCATCGCCGCCAGCAGCGGCAGCAGCCCGTCGATCTCGTCGCGCAGCCACAGCCGCACGTCGGTCGCGACCTGGTCGTTGCGCGAGCGGCCGGTGTGCAGCCGCTTGCCGGCGTCGCCGACCAGCTGCGTCAGCCGCGCCTCGACGTTCAGGTGCACGTCTTCCAGGTCGAGCTTCCAGTCGAACGCGCCGGATTCGATCTCCTGCGTGATCTGCGCCATGCCGCGCCGGATGTCGGCCAGGTCCTGCGCCGCGATCACCGACTGCGCCGCCAGCATCTCGGCATGCGCCAGGCTGCCGGCGATGTCGGCCTTCCACAGGCGCTTGTCGAAGGTCACGCTCGACGTGTAGCGCTTGACCAGGTCGCTCATCGGCTCGGAGAACAGGGCCGACCAGGCTTCGGATTTCTTGTCGAGTTGATTGGCGGACATCGTCGGGGCGCTCGGGACGGGGCGTCGTGTAACGCTTGGTAGGCTCGGTTGCCCGGCGCCGCCAGTTGGCGACAATGCGCTGGTGGCCGCAGGCACCGGGGGAAGCCCCGGATTCTATTCGGGCCACCTAGCTGCCATGCCCGAACCCCACGCGACCACCTCCGCCTTTGCCCCCACGCCCAGCCGCCCGGCGCCGCTGTGGCCCGACTCCACCCGCTCCGGCGACCCGCACGAGCGCGGCAGCAGCATCTTCAATTCCACCAACTTCGGCGCGGTGCCGCTCGCCCGCCAGCCACTCGGGCCGGTGTCGGCCTTCGATGTCTGCCACGTCGGCGTCGTGCTGCGCGCGCTGTTCTTCGTGCACGCCGTCGTCGCGATCGGCGTCAGCTTCGCGGCGGCCACGCCGGCGGCCTGGCTGAACCTGCTCGCGCAGGGCGCCGGCATCGCGCTGCCGGCGGTGCTGCTGTGGCTGGTGTCGGCGTGCCTGCTGAAGCGCTGGCTTGCCCGGCTGCCGGCGGCCGGCCAATGGGTCGCTGCGGCCGCCCTCGGCGGCCTGAGCGGCGGGTTCGGCTGGGGGCTGCTGGTGGCGGTCGACATCCGGCTGCAGGAGACGATGCACCCGGTGGCGCCGGTGCTGGCCGGCGCCGCGCTGGCGACCGCGCTGTTCTACTGGCTGACGCTGCGCGCCCGCGCCCGGCTGCCGGCCGACACCGCGGCCCGGCTGGCCGAGCTGCAGTCGCGCATCCGCCCGCACTTCCTGTTCAACACCCTCAACACCGCGATCGCGCTGGCGCGCCTCGACCCGGCCCGCACCGAGCACCTGCTCGAAGACCTGGCCGAGCTGTTCCGCGTGGCGCTGAGCGCGAGCGACGAATCGGTCAGCCTCACCGAAGAGGTCGCCCTCGCGCAGCGCTACCTGGCGATCGAGCAGATCCGCTTCGGCGACCGGCTGCAGCTCAGCTGGGACCTCGACGAAGACGCCGGCGCCGCGCGCGTGCCGCCGCTGCTGCTGCAGCCGCTGGTCGAGAACGCGGTGCGCCACGGCGTCGAGCCGTCGCCCGACGGCGGCGTCATCCGCATCCGCACCCGCGTCAAGCGCGCGCATGCGGTGGTCAGCATCGCGAACACCGTGCCGCGCTCCGGCTCGCGCCCCGGCAACGGCATGGCGCTGCGCAACGTGCGCGAGCGCCTGAAGCTGATGCACGACGTTGCCGCGCAGTTCGAGACCCAGCTCGAGCGCGACGTGTTCCGCGTCCAGATCGTGGTGCCGCTGTGAGCATCGACCACCCGTCCGCCTTGCCCGTGCTGCGCGTGCTGCTGGTCGACGACGAGCCGCTCGCGCGGCTGCGCCTGCGCGGACTGGTCGGCGATTGCGCCGAGCCGCGCGCCGAGGTGGTCGGCGAGGCCGGCAGCGCCCAGCAGGCGCTCGACTGGCTGGCCACGAACGACTGCGACCTGCTGCTGCTCGACATCCACATGCCCGGCCCCGACGGGCGCCAGCTGGCCGCGCAGCTGCGCCGCCGCAGCGACCCGCCGGCCATCGTGTTCGTCACCGCGCATGCCGAACATGCGCTGCAGGCCTTCGAGCTCGACGCGGCCGACTACCTGACCAAGCCGGTGCGCCGCGAGCGGCTGCAGGCGGCGCTGCAGCGCGTCGCGCAGCGCCTGAGCCTGCAGACCGCGCGGGCCGCGCCGGCTGCGGCACCGGCCGTGCCGGACGACGAGCCGGTGATCCTCGTGAACGACCTGGGCCGCAAGCTGCGCGTGCCGGTCTCTGAAGTGCTGTACCTGAAAGCGGAGTTGAAGTACGTGACCCTGCGCACCGCCACCCACACCCATGTGCTCGACGACGCGCTGACCGACCTGGAGCAGCGCCTGGGCGATCGCTTCCTGCGCATCCACCGCAACGCGCTGGTCGCGCGCCGGGCGCTGCGCGCGCTGGAGCGGCGCACGCTGCCGGGCGAAGACGGCGAAGAGGCGACCGAAGGCTGGGTGGTGCGCGTCGCGCCGGTCGACGACTGGCTGGTCGTGTCGCGCCGCCAGGTCGCGGCCGTCAAGGAAGCGATCGCCGAGGGCGGGGTATGACGCCGGCCGAGCGCCGGGCCGCTCCCAAGCCGGCCGGCATCCCGTCGGGGGATCGTCGGACGTACCCGTTCGGCGAGGGGTCGTCATGATGCCGCCGAGCAATGCCACGCGGGCGACGGTCGGGTTCGCCGTGGTCGCGCTGCTGCTGGCGTTGGTCTGGCAAGGTGCGCCGGACGCGCCGGTGCCGCACCCACCGGTCGTGGCCGAGGCGGTCGAACCCGCCGCCTCCGCGCCCGCGATCCCGATGCCCGGCCCGCCGCTGATGGACGGTTTCGCCGCGGTCTATGGCGAGGCCGCGTCGGCAGCCGCCGCAGCCGCCAGCGCGCCGCTCGCGGCCGACGAGATCGAGGTGTGCGGCATCGGCCGCGTGAAGGCCAAGGGCGGCCAGCCGCTCGACCGCACGCTGTTCACGACGGCCGGCGATGCTGCCCACCAGCGCGTGGTGGCCGCGCTGGCGCAGCAGCCCGACGAACTGGCGCGCGCCGCCGCGCTGCTGCTGCAACGCGACGAAGGGCCGTCGCATGCCAATGCGCCGCAGGCCTGCGAAGGCGCCGACTGCGTCGCACCGGCCGAGGCGCCGGAGTCCGACCCGCAGCGCCAGGCGCGCACCGGTGCCAATGCCGCGCAGCGCGACGCGCTCGCGCAGATGGCCGTCGCGACCCGCTCGCCGGCCGTCTACACGCTGGCCTGGCGCGCGTGCCGGGCCAGCCCCGGCGGGGCCTGCCAGATGCTGTCGACCCGCCAGCTCGCGACGCTCGACCCGACCAATGCCGATGCCTGGCTGGAGGTCGCCTCCGAAGCCGACCAGCACGGCGAAGCCAGCCTGGTCGACGAAGCCCTGTACCGCGCGTCGAAGGCCAGCACCGCCGACCTGCGCTGGGGCCAGGTCAGCGCGCTCGCGCTGCGCAGCCTGCCGCCGGGCGCGCCGGCCATCGAACGCCGCGCGGTGATGGAGCGTGCGGCCGGCATCGAGTCGGCGCTGGCGATGCCGGGGCTGAAGACGCTGATGCAGCACTGCGATGCGACCGCGGTGCGCGACGGCAACCGCCTGCAGGTGTGCGCCGACCTGGCCGAGCTGTTGTCGAAGCGCTCGACCTCGCTGCTCGACATGGCCATCGGCCAGGCGCTGGGGGCGCGCGTCGGCTGGCCGTCGGAGCGGCTGCAGGCCCTGCGCCAGGAGAGCGATGCGATGGTGCAGGCGATGAAGCCGATGGCGATCGCGACCGGCACCGAATGGTCGTGCGCGCAGATCGAGCGCGAAACCCGGTGGACGCTCGACCGCGGCCAGTTCGGCGAGATCGGCGCGGCGCGCATGCTGATCGCCCGCACCGGGCAGAACGTCGCCGCGCTGGCGAAGCAGTACAACGACGACCGCGCCGCTGCGTCGGCCCGCGCGGCGAGCAGCCCGGCCTCGGGCGTCGTCGCGCTGGCGCCCTGAGGGCCCTGGGGTGGGGCCGCCGTCAGGCGGCGAGCTGCTGCTTCAGCGCCGCGGCGCCCGGCCCGAACGCATAGGCGTCCATCCCCAGGCAGCCGTAGGTCACCGCGTCGTGCAACCGCTGCGGCGCATGCGCGCGGCCGCCGACGCCGGCGGCCACGTACCACGGCAGCAGGTGCTCGTCGGTCGGGTGCATGTCGACCGCCGACGGGGCCTGCCGGCGGTAGTCGAACAGCGCGTCCCAGTCCCGGGCCTCGCTGCGCTCGAGCATCCAGCGCCGGAAGCCCGCGCTCTCGGCCACCTCGGCCGCGTCGACCGCCGGGCGGCCGCTGTTGAAGATGCGGCGCAGGTTGTGCGTGATGCTGCCGCTGCCCATCACCAGCACGCCCTCGTCGGCCAGCGAGGCCAGCACCTCGCCGAGCGCGAACTGCTGCGCCGGCGGCAGGTTCGGCACCCATGCGAGCGGCAGCACCGGGATGTCGGCCTGCGGGCGCATGAAGCGCAGCATGCTCCAGATGCCGTGGTCCAGCCCGCCTTCGTCGCTGTGGTGCACCGGCAGGCCGGCCGCGCGCAGCCGGGCCTCGACCTGCGTGGCCAGTTCGGGGGCGCCGGGCGGGTCGTACTGCAGCTGGTACAGCGCATCCGGGAAGCCGCCGAAGTCGTGCACCGCCCGGTGCGTGGCCGCACCCAGCAGCACCGGCTCGCGCGCGACGCTGTGCGCCGACACCGCGAGGATGGCCTTCGGCCGCGGGTGGTGGGTGTCGAGCGCCGCGCCCAGGCGCTGCAGGAACGGACCGGTGCTGCCGGGTTCCAGCGCCAGCATCGGCGAGCCATGGGACAGGAAGATCGCGGGCAGGGTGGTGTTCATGCCCAAAATTACAGCACCCTGGGTGCCCGGCGCCGTTCGGTGGATTTGCACGCAGGGTTCACCACGGTTGCTGGCCTACACCGGCTTGCCGCGAGCCTTCGCCTCGTCCCGGCGTCGTTCGGTGACGGTGCGCCCCGCCACGCCCCAGTTGTCGGTCTCCACCTCGTCGATGATCACGAAGGTCGTCGCCGGGTCCTTGCCCAGCACGCGGACCATCATCTCGGTGGATTCGGCGATCAGCTGCTGCTTCTGCTGCAGCGTGACGCCTTCGCGGGTGACTTCGATGCGGATGAACGGCATCGCGGTTCACCAGTGGCCGGCGGACTGCCCGCCATCGACGTGCAGGATCTCGCCCGTCACGAACGTCGCCTTCTCGAGGAACAGCAGCGCGTCGACGATGTCGCTGATCTCGCCCATGCGGCCCACCGGGTGCAGGCCGCTCAGTGCGGCATGGTGCTCCGGCGGGTGCATCGGCGTCTTGATGATGCCGGGCGACACCGCATTGACGCGGATGCCGCGCGATGCGTACTCGATCGCGAGCGCCCGCGTCGCGGCGTTCAGCCCGCCCTTGGTGATCGACGCCAGCACCGCCGGCACGCCGTTGATCGGCTGGTCGACGACGCTGGTCGTGATCTGCACGATGTGGCCCGAGCCCTGCGCTTCCATCCGTTGCACCGCGCGCTGCGTCACATGGAAGAAGCCGGCCAGGTTGGTCGCGATGTTGGCCGACCAGTCGTCCGCGGTGAACTGGGTGAACGGCTTCGCGGTGAAGATGCCGGCGTTGTTGACCAGCGTGTCGAGGCGGCCGAAGCGGTCGACGCCGTCGCGGAAGATGCGCTCCGCGGTGGCCGGCTCGGCGATGTCGCCGGCGATCGCGAGGGTGCCGGGGTCGTCGCTCGGGCGGATCGAGCGCGAATTGGCGACCACGCGCCAGCCGGCCTCGCGGTAGGCCTTGACGAGGGCGGCGCCGATGCCGCTGGAGGCGCCGGTGATGACGGCGACGTGGGATTCGGGTTTCATGGTGAACGGACTCCTGTGAGCGAGGGATGAAGACAGGCCTTCACTCTAGGAATCGCGCCTCTTTCGATAAAGGCGGTTCGCTTAACATCTGGCGCTACACCGTGTAATCAATGCGGCCGCTGGGTGCGATGACATGAAACGGCAGTTCGACGACGTGATGCTGGGCAGCATCGAGCTGTTCTGCCTCGCGGCCGAGCACCAGGGGTTCACCGCCGCCGCGGCGATCGCCGGCGTGACGCCGGCCGCGGTCAGCCGCTCGATCGGCCGGCTCGAAGAGCGGCTCGGCGTGCGGCTCTTCGTGCGCACGACGCGCCAGATCCGGCTGACCGATGCCGGGCGCTCCTACTTCGAGCGATGCCGCGCCGCGCTCGACCAGCTGGTCGATGCCGAGCGCGAGGCCGGCGGCCAGCAGGCACGCGCCTCGGGCCTGCTGCGCATCAGCGTGCCGACGACCTACGGCCACCACCGGCTGCTGCCGATGCTGCCGGCGTTCATGCAGGCCCATCCGGACGTGAAGGTCGAGCTGCACGTCAGCAACCGCAACATCGATTTCGGCGACGAAGGTTTCGACCTCGCGATCCGTGTGCGCGCGCCCGACGACTCGACGCTGATCTGCCGGCACCTGGAAGACGCCGAGCTGGTGCTCGTCGCGGCGCCCGGCTACCTCGCGCGGCACGGTGCGCCGTCGACGCCGGCCGAGCTGGCCGACCACGACTGCATCCAGTTCGAATTGCCGAGCACCGGGCGCCCGATCCCGTGGCTGTTCCGCGAGGACGGGCGGGACGTCGAGCGGCTCACCGCCGGCCGCACCACCTGCGCCGACGACGTGCTGGCCGGCGTGACGCTCGCGCGCCATGGCGCGGGGGTCTTCCAGTCCTACCGCTTCGTCGTCGACGCCGACCTGGCCGCCGGCCGCTTGACCGAGCTGCTCGCACCGTACGGCGGCCGCTCGCGGCCGTACAACCTGCTGTACCCGCATGCGCGGCATGTCCCGCTGAAAGTGCGGGCCTTCGTCGATCACCTGCTCGCGCACAAGCGCCAATGGGACCATGTGGTCCCGCTCCGAAAGAATTCCCGATGACGTCCGCTCCTTCGCCTGCCGCCCGTCCTGCATCGCCCTGGACCCTCGCGTGGCGGCAGGCCGCGCGCGACTTCCGCGCCGGCGAGCTGCGGCTGCTGCTGGTCGCGGTGATGCTCGCGGTGGCGGCGCTCAGCGCGGTCGGCTTCTTCGCCGACCGGCTGAATGCCGGCCTTGCGCGCGACGCCCGCCAGATGCTGGGCGGCGATGCGATCGTCGCGAGCGACCAGCCGGCGCCGGCCGACATCGCCGAACGCGCCCGCGGCCTCGGGCTGGCGCTCGCGCAGACCGCCACCTTCCCGAGCATGGGCCGCGCGCCCGACGACAAGGGCGGCGCGTCGCGGCTGGTGGCGGTCAAGAGCGTGACCAGCGGCTACCCGCTGCGCGGCCAGCTGACGCTTTCCGACACCCCCGGCGGCGCGCAGCGCAGCGTCGCGAGCGCGCCGGCTGCCGGCACCGTGTGGGTCGACGCTGGCGTGCTCGATGCGCTGCAGCTGAAGGTCGGCGATGCGCTGCTGCTCGGCGATGCCAGCCTGCGCATCGCGTCGGTCATCGTGATCGAGCCCGACCGCGGCGCCGGCTTCATCAGCTTCGCGCCGCGCGTGATGCTGAACGAAGCCGACCTGCCCGCCACCGGCCTCGTGCAGCCGGCGAGCCGCGTCACCTACCGGCTCGCCGTGGCCGCCCCCGACGGCCGCGAGGCCGCGCTGCGCGAATTCGTCGGCTGGACCGAGGCGCAGGTCAAGGCGCGCCAGCTGCGCGGCATGCGCGTCGAATCGCTCGAGACCGGCCGCCCCGAGATGCGCCAGACGCTGGACCGCGCGCAGAAGTTCCTCAACCTGGTGGCGCTGCTGGCCGCGCTGCTGGCGGCCGTCGCGGTCGGCATCGCGGCGCGCGACTTCGCCGACCGCCACCTCGACGACTGCGCGATGCTGCGCGTGCTCGGCCAGCCGCAGCGCACGATCGCGGCGCAGTACCTGCTGGAGTTCGGCATCGTCGGCGTGCTGGCCAGCGTGGCCGGCGTGCTGCTCGGCTTCGCGGTGCACTACGTGTTCGTCTGGCTGCTGGCCGGGCTGGTCGACAGCGCGCTGCCGGCCGCGAGCGCGTGGCCGGCGCTGTTCGGCATCGGCGTCGGCTTCACGCTGCTGATGGGCTTCGGGCTGCCGCCGGTGCTGCAGCTGGCCCAGGTGCCACCGCTGCGCGTGATCCGCCGCGATGTCGGCGCACTGAAGCCGGCGTCGATCGCGGTGCTGGCCGCCGGCGCGATCGGCTTCGCGGCGCTGCTGCTCGCCGTGTCGTCCGACCTGACGCTCGGGCTGATCGCGGTCGGCGGTTTTGCCGGCGCGATCGCGGTGTTCGCGGCGCTGTCGTGGATCGCGGTGCAGCTGCTGCGCCGCGCGGTGCCCGAATCGCGCGCGCCGCGCTGGCTGGTGCTGGCAACGCGGCAGATCGCCGCGCGCCCGGCCTTCGCGGTGCTGCAGGTGTCGGCGCTCAGCGTCGGGCTGCTGGCGCTGACGCTGCTGGTGCTGCTGCGCACCGACCTGATCTCCAGCTGGCGTGCCGCGACGCCGGCCGATGCGCCGAACCGCTTCGTGATCAACATCCAGCCGGAGCAGGCCGAGGCCTTCCAGTCGCGGTTGAAGACCGCCGGCGTCGCACGCTACGACTGGTTCCCGATGATCCGTGGCCGGCTGGTCGCGGTGAACGGCAAGCCGACCAGCGCCGACGACCTGCAGGAAGAGCGCGCCAAGCGCCTGCTCGACCGCGAGTTCAACCTGAGCCACGACGCGAAGCTGCCGGAGCACAACACCGTCACGGCCGGCCGCTGGACGCCCGACGAGGCCGGCGGCCTGAGCGTCGAGGAGGGCATCGCCGAGACGCTGCACCTGAAGCTCGGCGACACGCTGCGCTTCGACATCGCCGGCATCGCGGCCGAGGGCAAGATCACCAGCCTGCGCAAGGTCGACTGGGGCTCGATGCGGGCCAACTTCTTCGTGATGTTCCCACGCGCGCAGATGCCCGACCTGCCGGCCACCTACCTGACGGCCTTCCGTGCGCCGGCGACGCCGGGCTTCGACAACGCGTTGAGCCGCGAATTCCCGAACATCACCGCGGTCGACGTGTCGGCCTCGCTCGGGCAGGTGCAGCGGGTGCTCGACCAGGTGATCCGCGCGGTCGAGTTCCTGTTCGGCTTCACGCTGGCGGCCGGCCTGGTGGTGCTGTTCGCCGCGGTGACGGCCACGCGCGAGGCGCGCGCCCGCGAGTTCGCGGTGATGCGCGCGCTCGGCGCGAGCGCACGGCTGCTCGGCCAGGTGCAGCGTGCCGAGCTGCTGGGCGTCGGCGCGCTGGCCGGTTTCCTGGCGTCGGTGGCGGCGGTGGCGGTCGGCTGGGCGCTCGCGAAGTACGTGTTCCAGTTCAGCTGGAACGCGTCGCCCTGGGTGCCGCTCGGCGGCAGCCTGGCCGGTGCGCTGCTCGCGCTCGCGGCCGGCTGGTGGGGTCTGCGCGAGGTGGTGTCGCGGCCGGTGATCGAGACGCTGCGCCGCGCGGCGGAATAAGGGCTCAGGCGAGCCGGAACACCGACACCGCGCCGGCCAGCACCCGCGCCTGATCCTTCAGGCTCTCGGCGGCCGCGGCGCTCTCCTCGACGAGGGCCGAGTTCTGCTGCGTCATCTGGTCGAGCTGCGTCACCGCGGCGTTGACGCTGCCGATGCCGTCGCTCTGCTCGGACGACGTGGCGGTGATCTCGCCGATGATGTCGCTGACGCGCTGCACCGAGCCGACGATCTCGCCCATCGTCCTGCCCGCATCGGCCACCAGGCGCGAGCCGGCATCGACGCGGTCGACGCTGGCGCCGATCAGCCCCTTGATCTCTTTCGCCGCCTGCGCGCTGCGCTGCGCCAGGCTGCGCACTTCGCTGGCGACCACTGCGAAGCCGCGGCCCTGCTCGCCGGCACGCGCCGCCTCGACGGCCGCATTCAGCGCGAGGATGTTGGTCTGGAACGCGATGCCGTCGATCACGCCGACGATGTCGTTGATCTTCTTCGAGCTGGCGTTGATCTCGTCCATCGTCGAGACGACCTGCGAGACCACCGCGCCGCCGCGTGCGGCGACTTCGGCGGCCGACGCGGCCAGCTGGTTCGCCTGCAGCGCCGACTCGGCGCTCTGCTTGACGGTGCCGGTCAGCTGCACCATCGACGACGCCGCCTGCTGCAGGTTGCTCGCGGTCTGTTCGGTGCGCACGCTCAAATCCTGGTTGCCGGTCGCGATCTCGGCACTCGCGGTCGCGATGTTGTCGGTCGACTGCTTGACCTGCGAGACCAGCGTGCGCAACGCGTTCTGCATGCCGTCCATCGCATGCAGCAGCCGGCCGATCTCGTCGTCGCTGCGCGGCGCCACCGCCTGCGACAGGTCGCCCTGCGCGATGCGCTGGGCGAGGTCGCTCGCATGGGCGATCGACGCATTGATGCTGCGCACCGTCAGCACCGTCAGCGGCAGCAGCACCGCGAGCGCCGCCAGCACGCCGCCGGCCAGCAGCGCTGACTGGGTGCCGATCGCGCGTTCGACCGCCGCCTGCCCGGCCGCCACGTGCTCGCGCGATGCATCGGACAGCACGCCCAGCGTCTTCTCGACCGCCTCGATGTTGTCCTTCAGCTGCCCGGCATAGGCGCCGGCCACCGCGCCGTCGATGGTCGCGCGTTCCAGCTGGTCGATCACCGGCAGCATGCCGTCGTGGTAGGCCTTCAGCTGCTCGAGCGCCGCGGCGATGGCCTGGGCCTGTTCGGCATCCAGCCGCTTGCCCAGGCCGTCCAGCCGCGCCAGCGTCTCGGCATGCGCCTTCGTCCACGAGGCCTTGTTGTCGGTGACCTCGTTGACGTTGTTGAAGTTGATGATCATCTCCTTCTCGAAGCGCCGCAGCCGGCCGAGCGTGGTGCGCAGCTCGCTGATGTCCGACGCCATGCCGAAGTCGTCGGCCACCAGCGTGCGCACCGTGCCGCGCGTGCCGTGCAGCGCGGCCCAGCCGATGCTGCCGATCAGGCCGAGCAGCAGCAGCGAGAAGCAGGTCGCGAAGTAGAGCCGCGAGCGGATCGAGAGGCGGGAGAGATAGCGCATGGGATCGCGCCGCCGGGTCAGTGCGTGCTGTCGATCAGGCCCATCTCGGCGCTGGCCATCAGTTCCTCGATGTCCATCAGGATGAGCATGCGGTCGTTGACGCTGGAGATGCCGGTGATGAAGCTGGTGTCGACGGCGGAGGCCATCTCGGGG
>Ga0209050_1000492_pt1 | contig 67914 bp, 54 predicted proteins | sample Araplavi_mTSA_r2_FD_184276 | JGI IMG/M metagenome (GOLD analysis project Ga0209050, IMG submission 184276) | Arabidopsis root microbial communities from North Carolina, USA - plate scrape MF_Cvi_mTSA_r2 (SPAdes) (version 2) | ecosystem: Host-associated > Plants > Roots > Endosphere | place: USA... | reverse complement strand
CATCGGTCATTGATGAAACATATGGCTGGGCTATCAGGGGCTTCGATTCGTCCCCACGGAGCCCAGCCATGTTCAACCGCCGTCACTTTCTTGCCGGGGCCACCCTCGCCGGTCTTGCCGCCCCCGCTATTTTGCGCGCCGAGGGCGGAATCTTTCGCGAATTCCCGTTCAGCCTAGGCGTCGCGGCGGGCGATCCCGCGAGCGACGGCTTCGTCATCTGGACGCGTCTCGCCCCCGAACCGATGGAGCGTCACGGCGGGATGCCGCTGGCGAATTATCCGGTCGACTGGGAAATCGCGAGCGACAGCGGCTTTCGCGATGTCGTCGCCAAGGGCACCGAACTTGCGCGGCCCGAGCTTGCGCACAGCGTTCATGTCGAAGTTGCGGGCTTGCTGCCCGACCGTCCCTATTATTACCGCTTCACCGCGGGCGGCGAGCGCAGCCTGCGCGGCCGTGCGCGCACCCTGCCCGCGCCCGGCGCGAAAACCGATGCACTGAAATTCGGCGTCGCCGGGTGCCAGCATTTCGAAGCGGGCTTTTTTGGCGCCTATCGCCACTTGGCCCGCGAAGACCTCGCTTTCGTCTATCATTATGGCGACTTCATCTATGAATATAGCGAGGATTATCTGTTCAACACCGGGCTGCCGACGCGCCCGGTGCGCAAACACGCCTTCCGCGCGCTCGTCGACGTCAATGATTTCCGCAATGCCTATGCGCAGCAACTCGGCGACATCGATCTGCAGGCGGCGCGCTCGGTCCACGCCTTTCTGTCGAGCTTCGACGATCATGAGATCCGCAACGACTGGGTCTCCGACATCGACAATTGGAAGCTCGGGCTCGACGTCAACGATCCCGAAGCCGCGCCGCCCGAAGTCTTCATGCTGAAGAAGCAGGCGGCGATGCAGGCGTGGTACGAGCATATGCCGGTGCGCAAGGCGCTGCTGCCGCGCGGCGGCATGGTCGCGATGAACCGCGAGTTTCGCTGGGGCGACCTGATGGCGATGCAATTGCTCGACACGCGGCAATATCGCAGCGACCAACCGTGCGACGACGGCTTTAAGCCCGCCTGCCCCGGCGTGTTCGACAAAAAGGCCGAGGTGCTTGGCAAAGCGCAGGAGGAATGGCTTGGGCGCAATCTGTCAAAGGGCGGCGCGACATGGAATGCCTTTGCGCAGCAGATCACGATGATGTCGCTCGACCGGCGGCGGAAGACCGACGAGCCGAAGAAGATACTCAATCTCGACAGCTGGGCGGGCTATGAAGCGCCGCGCGAGCGCATCCTGTCGCGCATGGCGGGACTCAAGAACAATGTCGTGCTGACGGGCGACGAGCATCAGAATTTCTGCGGCGATCTGGTTCTCAAAGACAAGGTCGTTGGCGCCGAGTTCGTCGCGACCTCAATCTCCAGCGGCGGCGACGGCAGCGACAAGCGCAACGGCACCGACGTGTTTCTGAGCCAGAATCCCGAGCTCAAATTCGCGAACGACCAGCGCGGCTATGTCGTGTGCGACGTCAATCGCGATGCCTGGCAGACGCATTTCATGGTCGTCGACAAGGTGACGACGCCGGTGAACACGCTGTCGAAGCGCGCGACGGGCGTGGTGGAGCGCGACGTCGCCGGGATCAAGATGGCCTAGTGTCGTCGGACGGTCACATAAGCGCCATAGCGGACCCGGCATGACCCGCCTGCTCGCGCTCCTACTCGCCCTTTTCCTCCCCCTCGCTATTCAGGCGCAGGAGGCGGGCGAGCGGAAGCCCGTGACGATCCTGATCTCGATCGACGGCTTTCGCGCCGATTATCTCGATCGCGGCATCACCCCAAACCTGTCGCGGCTCGCCGCCGAAGGAGCGCGCGGCAAGCTGCGCCCGTCGTTTCCGACCAAGACCTTCCCCAATCATTATGCGATCGTCACGGGCAAACGTCCCGACACGAACGGCATCGTCGGCAACAATATGATCGACCCGCGGCGACCGAATGTGAAGTTCAGCCTCGGCGATCCGAAGCAATCGCTCGATCCCTTTTGGTGGGACGAGGCTGAGCCCGCGTGGATCACCGCAGGCAAGGCCGGCGTGCGCAGCGCAACGATGTTCTGGCCGGGCAGCGAGGTCGCGATCCACGAGAACCGCCCGCCCGACTGGCTGCGTTATGACGCCGATGTCGGATATGCGCAGCGTGTGAACACGATCCTCGACTGGATGCGGCGTCCCGCAGACATTCGCCCGGCCTTCATGACGCTCTATTTCGAGGCGGTCGACGATGCAGGGCACAAGTTCGGCCCCGACAGCGCTGAGGTCAATGCCGCGATTACCGAAGTCGACGCCCGCGTCGGCGAGCTTGTTTCGAGGCTGGCCGCGATGGGGCAATCCGCACAGATGATCGTCGTCGCCGACCATGGAATGCGCGCGATCGACGAGAGCCGCGTGATCCAGCTTGCCGACCTGATCGACTTGCCGAGCATCATTGCGGTCGAGACCGGCCCCTATGCGGCGATCGAGCCCGCCGCCGCGACCGACGAGCGTGTGTATAAGGCGCTGCTGGAACCGCATGAGCATATGGTCTGCAACCGCCGCGAAGAGCTGCCCAAGCGGCTCCACTATGGCCAGAACCCGCGCGTTGCCGCGATCATCTGTATCGCCGAGCCGGGCTGGACGATCCTCGCGGGGCCGCCAAGCTGGCCAGTCACCGGCGGCGCGCATGGCTATGACAATGCCGACCCCGAGATGCTCGCGCTGTTCGTCGCCAGCGGCACCGGGCTGAAAGGCGATATCGGCACCGTCGACAATATCGAGGTCTACCCGCTGCTGATGCGGCTTATCGGCGTCGCCCCGCTGCCCAGCGATGCGACGGGCGTGCTGGCGAAACGCCTGCGCTGATCAGTCGCGCAGCAGTGCCATTGCGTCGATCGAAGCGGTCGGCGCGTTGACGATCTGAAGCAGATAGCGGCCGTGCGTCACGTCGAACTCGACCATCTTGCGAATGCCTGAACAGGCGGGGCCATGGCCGTGCGTGATCGACTTTACGACGACGCCGTCGCGGACGAGATCGATCCACGCCCCGGCGTCGAGCGCGACCACCAGCCGCCCCGGATTTTTGACGTCGATCGGGATCATGCCGCCGAATTTATAGACGTCGGGCTTGCGGTCGGGCGCGACGCCGTAACGCAGGCTTTCGAATTTGTGCAGCGGCAAGGCGGTGCGCGCAGCGCCCAGCGGCGACCAGTCGGCGCCAATATCGTCGCCATAGGCATAGATCGTCTTGCTCGACGCTGCCCTCGCCCAATCGGCGAGTTCAGGCGGCAGCACGGGCGCGGCCGGACAGGTGGTGGCGGCCTTTTCGGCGGGCGCCGCGAACGCCGTCGCGGGCAAGATAGCCGCCAGCGAAATGGCAAGGATCCGAAGCGTCATCCTATTTCCTCCCGAACAATTTTTCGACATCGTCCATCGCCAGCTTCACCCAAGTCGGCCGCCCGTGATTGCACTGACCCGAATGCGGTGTCACTTCCATCGTGCGAAGCAGCGCGTTCATTTCGGCGACGCTGAGCGTCCGGCCCGCGCGGACCGAGCCGTGGCACGCCATCGTTGCCGCGACGAGTTCGAGTTTCTCACTCAAACCCAATGCCGCGTCATAGCCCGCCAGATCGTCGGCGATGTCGGTGACCAGCTTCTGACAGTTGATCGCGCCCAGCATCGCAGGCGTCGCGCGGACCATGACTGCGGCGGGGCCGAAGCGTTCGAGTTCGACGCCGAGCGCCGCAAGCTGTGGCGCGGCGGCTTCGAGCCGGTCGCACGCGGGCTCATCGAGTTCGACCACCTCGGGAAGCAGCAGGCCCTGGGAAGGCACCGCTTGCCCGCTCATTCCGTGGCGCAACTGTTCGAGTACCAGCCGCTCGTGCGCAGCGTGCTGGTCGACGATGACGAGGCCGTCCTCGGCCTCGGCTACGATATAGGTTTTCGCGATCTGCCCGCGCGCGATGCCTAGCGGATGCGCCTCGGCCTGCGGGACGGGAGAGGTCGCCGGTTCGGCGCGGCCCATCGGCAGGGCATCGCGCGGAGCCGCAAAATCGATGATGCGATCGTGCAGCAAAGCCGTCGTCGACGCGCCGGCGCCCGCGTCTCCGAAGGAATGTGCCGCCGGAGAATGGCTATACGCAGGCGGAACAGCAAACAGCGATGGCGTCGTCGGCTGCGGCGCGACTGGTTCCTGCTGCCAAGCGGCAAGCGCAGCTTCCGCCGGGCGCTGGACGCTACGAAAACCATGTTCGTCGAGCGCGCGGCGGAGGCCGCCGACGATCATGCCGCGGATCAATTGCGGATCGCGAAAGCGCACTTCGGTCTTGGCCGGATGGACGTTCACATCGACCTCGCTCGTCGGCACGTCGAGGAACAGCGCAACCACCGGATGGCGATCGCGCGCGAGCAAGTCGGCATAGGCACCACGAAGCGCACCGACGAGCAGCCGATCCTTCACCGGGCGTCCGTTGACGAACAGATATTGATGGTCGGCGATGCCCCGATTGTAGGTCGGCAGGCTGATCACGCCGCCCAGATGTACCTCGCCGCGGTCGATATCGACGCCGATGCTGTTCGCGGCCAGATCGCGCTGGGTCAACGCCGCGACGCGCGAAAGCTGATCCTGCCCGCCTTGCACGTCGAGCACGCGGCGCCCGTCATGCTCGACAGTAAAACCGATATCGGGCCGCGCCATCGCAAGCCGCTTTACCACGTCCAGGCATGCGGCATATTCGCTGCGCCCGCTGCGCAGAAATTTGCGGCGCGCCGGAACGCGCGCGAACAAGTCCTCGACCATCACACGCGTGCCCTTCGCAAGCGCGGCTGGTCCCTCGGCCACGACCGCGCCATTGTCGACCACACGCTTCCAGCCGTCGGCGCCGGTCACCCGACTTTCGAGCGTCAGCCGCGCGACGCTGGCGATCGACGGCAGCGCCTCTCCACGAAAGCCGAGGGTCGTGACATCCTCGATCGCGTCATCGGGCAGCTTCGACGTCGCGTGGCGTTCGAGTGCGAGCGCCATATCGGCGGCGGTCATACCGCAGCCGTCATCCTCGATTTCCAGCCGCAATACTCCGCCCTCGGCGATTCGCACCGAAATGCGAGTCGAACCGGCGTCGATGGCATTTTCAACCAGTTCTTTGAGCGCCGCGGCAGGTCTTTCGACCACTTCACCGGCTGCGATCCGATTTACTAGCGTTTCCGGCAGGCGACGTATTGACATGGCCGCTCTCCTAGCGCAGTCGAACGCAAATCGCGACCCATCCGCACAGCCCTGATCATTTTGTCCAGCCACCCCAAAAGGAAGAGCCGGAATCTCCCCCTGATTGTAGCTGTCGCCGGCCGGGCGCGCCGGTAAATCACGACAGGGCGCGTCCATCAAGGGCGCGACTTCGATGACAGGAAGCAGTATCGATGTCCTTCTTTTCCCGCTGGTTCAAATTCAATTCCCAAGACATGGCTATCGACCTCGGCACCGCTAACACGGTCGTCTACGTGCGCGGCAAGGGAATCGTGCTGAACGAGCCCTCAGTCGTTGCGGTAGAAACGCTGAACGGGATCAAGCGGGTCAAGGCGGTTGGCGACGACGCGAAGCTGATGATGGGCAAGACCCCTGACAGCATCGAGGCGATCCGGCCGCTGCGCGACGGCGTCATCGCCGACATCGACGTCGCCGAACAGATGATCAAGCACTTCATCACCAAGGTGCATGGCGGCAAGCCCAACGCGTTCCGCAGCCCCGAAATCGTGATCTGCGTTCCCTCCGGCTCGACCAGCGTCGAGCGCCGCGCGATCCGCGACGCCGCGTCGAACGCCGGCGCCAGCGAAGTGTGGCTGATCGAGGAACCGATGGCCGCCGCGATCGGCGCCGACATGCCCGTCACCGAGCCGATCGGTTCGATGGTCGTCGACATCGGCGGGGGCACGACCGAAGTCGCGGTGCTGTCGCTCCGTGGCCTTGCCTACACCACTTCGGTTCGCGCGGGCGGCGACAAGATGGACGAAGCGATCGTCTCTTATGTCCGCCGACACCATAATCTGCTGATCGGTGAATCGACCGCCGAGCGGATCAAGAAGGATTTCGGCATCGCGCGCATTCCCGCCGACGGCACCGGCCTGACGATCCACATCAAGGGCCGCGACCTCGTGAACGGCGTGCCCAAGGAAATCTCGATCAATCAGGCGCAGATCGCCGAAGCGTTGTCCGAACCGATCGGCACGATCGTCGAGGGCGTGCGCATCGCGCTCGAGAACACCGCGCCCGAACTTGCGGCCGACATCGTAGATCAGGGTATCGTCCTCACCGGCGGCGGGGCGCTGATCGCCGAACTCGACGAACTGCTGCGCGACGCGACCGGCCTGCCGGTCACGGTGGCAGAGGATCCGCTGACCTGCGTCGCGATCGGCACCGGCCGTGCGATGGAAGACCCCGCTTTCCGCGGCGTGTTGCAGCAAGCCTGATACTCCGGCGCTGAACCATGGTCCGCCCGGCACATCGGCGTCCGGGGCAATCCCGAAAGGCCCAGTACAGCCTGTTCGTTGCCTATGTCATCGCGGTGACAGGGGCAGTGGCGGGCTTGTTGCTGGCGATCCTGTCGGTCGTTGACCCTGTCGGCTTCGCGCAGTTGCGCGTGGCGAGCCAGGAAATCACTGCGCCCATCGCGCGCGGAACGCGTTCGGTCATCGGGTCGATCTCGGGCATCGACGATACCGTCGGCGCCTATGTCAGCGCGGGCACGCAAAACCGGCGTCTGCGCAAGGAACTTGCCGACACGCGCCGCGAACTCGTCGCGACCAGTTCGCTGCAGGAAGAGAATCGCCAGCTCAAGACGCTCCTCAAGCTGCAGGAAACGGACAAGACCGCGCTCGCCAACGGCTATCTGCTGACCTCGACCTCGACGAGCAGCAAGCGCATCGCGCTGCTCAGCATCGGGCGCAACCTCGGCGTCGCTGCGGGCCAGCCGGTACGCGGTGCCGACGGCCTCATCGGCCGCGTACTTGGCGCCGGGCCGTCGGTGTCGCAGGTCCTGCTGCTTACCGACGTCGACAATATCGTCCCTGTACGCCGCGCGCGCGACGGCCTGCCCGCGCTTGCCAGCGGGCGGGGCAATGGCGACCTCGACGTCCGCACGCTCAACATCGCGAACAACCCGTTCAAGCCGGGTGACATCCTTGTCACCTCCGGCACCGGCGGGCTCTATCCGCCCAATATCCCGGTCGCGATTGTCGTACGGCGCCAGGACGACGGCGCGCTCGCGCGCCCGCTCGCCGACCCGGGCAAGGTCGATGCCGTGTCGGTGCTGCGCCCCTACACCCCGGACAATATCGAAGCGCAGGGCCTGCCCGGCCCCGCGACCCCTTCTGCCGCCGCCCCGGCCCCCACCAAAGCGCCATGAACCAGAAGGGGCCGCGCCTCGGCGAACCCGCATCGCTGTGGCGGATGCGCTTTGTTCCGATTGCGAGCGTGATGTTCGCCTCGGCGTTGCCGCTGATGCTGCCGCTGATCGCCAACTCGCCGGTGCTGCCGCCGCTAGGCCTGCTGTTCTTCCTGTGCTGGCAGTTGCTTCGCGCCGAAATGTGGCCGGTGTGGATCGGCCTGCCGCTTGGCCTGTGGGACGATCTGTTCAGCGGGGCACCGATCGGCACAGCGATGGGATTGTGGACGATCGCCAGCATTGCGATCGCCTATTCGTCGCAGCGCATCTATTGGCGCGGCTTCTTTCACGACTGGGCGATTGCCGCAGCGTCGGTGGCAATTATCCAGTCGCTCGCGGCACTGATCACCCACCCGCACGCCGCGACCGGCCGCGTGCTGGGCCTTGTGGTGCCGCAGATCATCATCTCGGCGCTTCTCGTGCCGCTGTTCATGCGCCTGACCGGCAAATTTGACAATTTCCGCCTGAAACGCCGATAGACTGGTTCCAACCCCCGAATGCCGAAGAAGAAGAGTCCGCCGATTACCGAAGCCTGGAGGGGCCTTACCTTCACTCGCCGCGCGCTGGTCGTCGGCGGCGCGCAGGCGGCGGTCGGCGTCGCGCTCGCCGCGCGCATGGCGTATATTTCGGTCGTCGATAATGATCGTTATGTCCTTGAATCGGAAAGCAATCGCGTAAACCTGACGCTGATTCCGCCGCGTCGCGGCTGGATTGTCGACCGTCACGGCAAGGCGCTTGCAAACAACCGCGTCAGCCTCCGCATCGACATCATTCCCGATCGCCTGCACAATAAAGAAATCGTGCTCGGACAGCTCCAGACGTTGTTGCGGCTCGACGGCGACACGATGGAACGGATCAACCGCGACCTGAAGGCCGCGTCGGGGTTCCAGCCCGTCGCGATCAAGGAAGACATGACCGAGGCCGAGTATAGCTCGATCCTTGTCCGCCTGCCCGAACTTCCTGGTATCGCGCCGCAGCGCGGTTTTGCCCGCAACTATCCGACCGGTGCGGCGGTCGGCCATCTGATCGGCTATGTCGGCGCCCCGAACGCCGAGGAATATCAGAAGGTCAAGGATCCGCTCTACATCACGCCGGGGTACAAGATCGGCAAGGACGGGCTGGAGAAATATTTCCAGGATATGCTGAAAGGCCAACCCGGCGCCCGCCGGGTCGAGGTCACAGCGCGCGGCAAGGTCGTCCGCGATCTTTCGACGCAGGCCGACGTACAGGGCAAGACGGTCCACCTGACGATCGACGCCGACCTGCAGGAGTTTGTCGCCCGGCGCATGGGGCGCGAGTCCGGCGCGGCGGTCGTGATCGACTGCCACAATGGCGACATCCTGTCCTTCGTCTCGATGCCAAGCTTTGATCCGAACAGTTTTTCGGACGGGATCAGCAGCAGCGAATATGCCTGGTTGCGCGCCGACGATCACCAGCCGCTGATCAACAAGGCGACGCGCGGCCTCTATCCGCCCGGATCGACGCTGAAACCGATGGCCGCGATCGCCGCGATCGAACATGGAATCGATCCGAGCGAACGCCACACCTGCATCGGCGGCTACCGGCTCGGCAGCCGTTTCTTCCGCTGCCTCGGCAGGCATGGCAGCGTCGACATGGCGACCGCGATCATGAAAAGCTGCAACAGCTATTTCTATTGGGTCGCGCACCGGCTCGGCTATGATGCCATCGCTCCCACCGCAAAGCTGATGGGCCTTGGCGAAGAGTTCCAGCTCGCAGGCAGCAACCAGCGTTTCGGCACCATTCCCGACAGCGCGTGGAAGATGAAGAAATACGACCAACCATGGTCGGCGTCGGACTCGCTGAACGCAGTCATCGGCCAGGGCTATGTCAGCGTGAACCCGCTTCAGCTCGCCGTGATGGCGGCGCGCATCGCATCGGGCCGCCGCCTCTATCCACGCCTCGTCAATCGGCACTTCAAGAATGAGGCCCTTCCCTTTTCCGCCGAGGCGCTCGCGACTGCGCGCCATGGTATGGACCTCGTCGTCAACGGGCCGGGCGGCACCGCGGGGCGCAGCAAATTGCCGCTCGACGGCATCGCGATGGCGGGCAAGACGGGCACCGCACAGGTACGCGGACTTAACACCGGCAACGGCAAGGCCGGAACATGGAAATTCCGCGACCACGGCCTGTTCATCGGTTTCGCGCCGGTCGACAATCCGCGCTATGCGACCGCCGTTGTGATCGAGCATGGCATGGGCGGATCGCGCGCCGCGGCGCCCGTGGCCAAGGATTTCATGACTTTCCTCTTCGACCGCGAAAAGGCGATGGAGGCGCTCGAAACCTTCGAGGCCGGCTGGGGCGGCACGATCAAGGAACGCATGGACCGCGATTATGCGGCGTGGAAGGCAGGCGCATCGAAGCCTGATCCGGAGCTCGCGCAATGATCCCCGTCCCACCCGCCATCCAGCGTATCCCGTGGAAACTGATCGGCATCCTTGCCGGCATAACCGGTTTCGGGCTGCTCGTGCTTTATTCGGCCGCGGGCGGTAGCTGGACGCCGTGGGCGCTCAATCAGGGCGTGCGTTTTCTCGTCTTCCTCAGCGTGGCACTGGTGATCGGGCGCTTCCCGATCCGCATCTTCGAGGATTTCGCCTACATCGCCTATATCGGCGTGCTCGTACTGCTGATCGCGGTGGAATTGTTGGGCTTCGTCGGCGGAGGGAGCCAGCGATGGCTCAACCTAGGCTTCATGAACCTCCAGCCGTCCGAACTGATGAAGGTCGCGATCGTCATCGCGCTTGCGCGTTTCTATACGCAGCTTCCGCCCGGCGAGACGCGGACCTTTACGGCTCTATGGCCAGCGCTGGTTATGATTGGCCTCCCCGCCGCGCTTGTCATGCTGCAACCCGACCTTGGCACCGCACTTGCCATCTGCATCGGCGGCGTCGTCGTGATGTTCTGCTCCGGCCTGCCGTTCTGGTGGTTCGGTAGCACGGCGGTCGCGGGTCTCGCGGCGCTACCGGTCCTCTTTTCATTCCTGCACGACTATCAGCAAAAGCGCGTGCTGATCTTCCTAGACCCCGAAAGCGATCCGCTCGGTGCCGGCTATCACATCAGCCAATCGAAGATCGCGATCGGCTCGGGCGGGATCGGCGGCAAGGGCTTCCTCAACGGATCGCAAAGCCATCTCGATTACCTCCCCGAGGGCCACACCGACTTTATCTTCGCCACGATGGCCGAGGAATGGGGCCTGATCGGTGGACTTGCACTGCTGTTCGGATTCTTCCTGCTATTGCGCTGGTCGACCCGCGTGGCACTCAAAGCGCGCACGCGCTTCGGCCAGCTCACCGCCGCGGGTCTCACGATGACGATCTTCTTCTACATCGCGATTAACCTGATGATGGTGATGGGTTTGGCCCCTGTCGTCGGCATCCCGTTGCCGCTCTTCTCCTATGGCGGCTCGTCGATGCTGACGATCATGACCTGCGTCGGAATCATGCTCGCGATCGAAAACGACAGCAAAACGGGCACGCGCCGATTTCATTGAGAAAAAAACTTGGCAAAAAAGCATCGGGGGCATTGCCATCCCCCAAGAGCCATGATAGCGGGCCGCTCGCTTCGCAGCAAAGAGGGCTTCTCTTCACTGCAAAGCGCGCCTGAAAATGGCAGTGGACGCATAGCTCAGTTGGTAGAGCAGCTGACTCTTAATCAGCGGGTCCTAGGTTCGAGCCCTAGTGCGTCCACCATAACTTTTCCGCCAATTTTGACCGATCAAGCGCCACCCCTCGGGAGTTGCTTTCGGGTTCACGTAATCGCCACGTAATCGACCGAGCTAGTTTCGGCCTTCCCCTCACCCGTCGTTTACCTGTCGGCGGTATATCGACGCCATGAGAGGGCGCAGACGCTACCATGAGCCACGACGCTACGCTGCGGCGGCATGGCGCCCGCAAGGGCGATCCTCGCCTGTCGGCGGTTATTTCGCTGCAGCTGGTCTGATCGGGGCAGTAGTGGGTGGCTGCTGGGCAATGACGGATCCTGAGCAGCAACAGGCTTTCATGAGCAACGCGAAGGAAGTCGCAATTGACGTCGGCATGATGCGCGAGCGGGCACCGCAGGCTGGCGATCACTGGCGAGGTTGCGACGACGCTCGCGCCGCTGGCACCGCCCCCATCTATCGCGGGGAGCCCGGCTATCGCGAAAGCATGGACGGCGACAACGACGGGATTGCCTGTGAACCATATCGCTAACCAGCGCGCCTCTCGCAGGACACCGCCAATCCTGCGGCTCTGCATTCCGCTGCTCCTGCTGACGTCCGCCTGCGATTCCGCGATCGTCGACGAGGCTCAGCGTGCTGAAGATGAAGGCGCAGTGGTCAACAACGGCGCGATGGAAGCAATGTACCCGGAGACATTCCGCCCAGGCTCGCCGGCTTATCTTGAACGAGATTTCGAAGCGGGGGCGGACTTCATCTGCGACGAGATCAAAGCCAAGCAAAACGTGACATTTGTTCGGAGCCCGATATTCATTGGCGGTAGCCAAGCGCGGCCTTCACATCGGCATTGGTCGCTCGCCAGTCCAAAGCAGCGACAGTTTCTCAGCAATCGCCTTCCATCTCGCCACGCCAGCGGCGTCACCTTCCGATGCAAGGGCGCCTATGCGCTCCGCAATGTAGATCGCAGCGTTGTCACCCTGCTCTCGCTCGACCAGCAACGCGCACGCCCAAAGCTCTCGCTCAGCGGTGATCACTATTTCGCTCCGACCTAGAAGGGCCCCGCCAAAGAGGAAGCCCTTCCGTCCTCTCGGTATGGCTACGCTAGAGGAATCCTGTCGGCCATCTCGCTTGCGAGGTGGCGCTCATGCAGAGATAATATGATTGGAAAGGCGAGAGTCAAGGTTAGCGTCTTCGCTTGGAACGGCTAGGCCAGGCGGACGTTACCTATTTGTCCCGCCGCACGGCATCCTGACATGCCACGTGGCGGCGGCATCTTGGAAACCCCCTCCTTTAAACTGGCCCCGCTTCGGCGGGGTCTTCCTTGTCCGGGGTCGGAATGACCGAAATGGGGTGGGGAGCGGTCAATGCTGGACCGCTCCAACGCGCCTGTTAAGCTCGGGCAATGGTCGAAACCGAATATATCCACCTTGCTCCCAATCAAAAATTGCCAGACGGACCTGGCCGGCCATTCAAGGCGGTCGTAATTGTTGAGGAACCGTCCACAGCTGAATGGCAGAAACTAGTCAGCGAGTGGCTGGTGGCGAGCGGATGCTTATTCATGCTTGCTTGGGGGCACGAGTGCAGCTCATGGGATGACAGCGTCGACCACGCAAATCTCGATGTGTTCGATTATGGCGACATACCGGACGACAAATTCGTCATGACGACGTGGCACGACAACGAACCACTTTCCGAGGTTTTATGGTTTGCCGCTCACGGAGCCGCGCATTCCGACGTCCCACTTGACCTGCTAATCCTCGTTCACATCGCCCGTAATGCTGATGAAGCTGGGAACATGAAAGCTTTTGCTGACGCTGTATCGGGTTGAACCAAAGTCCGCTCCCGGTCGTTTCCGGCCGCTCAGACATCACAATTAACGGCCTGTCGCAGAAGCCCTGTTGCGCAGATGGCGCGACCCAAAGTAGCAAATCACGAAAATCAAACCGGAAAGCATGCCTGCGCCGCCCGCGGTTCCGACTTCCCAAACATAGTGACAAACGTAGAATGCAAGCGATGCACCCAAAGCGATTTTTCCTAGGTTTTCAAGGCGCTCAACCAAACCCATAGCGATGCTCCTCCAGCCTCGATCATAAGGCTTTCGGTGGCGTCCGCAATCAGTCGTTAGCCGCCATCGCCTGCTTCATCGATCAGCCGCTGCACCGCGGCGATCGGCGTGTGATCTTCGAGCTTGATCGTCTCGCCGCATCCCTGACATTCGATCGTGCGGCCCAAATAGCGGACCTGTTCGGCGCCAGAGCCGACCGCGGGTATAATGTGGCCGAAGAAGTCTATCCCGGCTATCCCGGTATTGTCGTCCGCGAACATGAAGGCGCCCGCGTCGTTCAATCCATGACCTGGGGTTTCCCGGTGCGCCTCAAGGGCATGAAGCCCACCAGCAAGCCGAAGCCAGTCAACAACGCACGCGACGACAAGCTGCTGTCGCCGTTCTGGAAGTATTGGTTCTCGACGCCTACACACCGCTGCCTCATCCCGTTCACCGCCTTCGCGGAGGCTGAGGGACCGAAGGGCAAGATGACGCGGACGTGGATCAGCGTGGAGGACCAACCGACTGCGGCTTGGGCGGGACTGTGGCGCCCGTCGGATGAATGGGGCAATTGCTACACCGGCGTCATGGTCGACGCGACTGAGGAACTGTTCGACATCCACGACCGGATGCCGGTCAACCTGCATCCCGACGAGCACGACGCCTGGCTCGACTGTCCAGCGAAGATGCAATCGCATTGGTGCGCAAATATCCGGCGAGCAGGCTTGTCGTCGATCGCACTGACGAACGCTGGTTCAAGCCCCGGTCGAAACAACCAGAGGGGCCGACGCTTCTCTGAGCCATGCGGTAGAAGTGCCCCGTTTCGAGGCACTTTAGCGTTTTGGTGATTTGTCCATGCTACCAGAGACGCATGGAGATTCCGCGCGACGCCATATATTTTGAGCAACTTGCCCGTGTCGCACGGGTAAAGGCCGCCCAATGCGCGGATCCAGTTCTCGCCGTCCGGCTTCGGGAGCAGGCCATCAAGCATGAACGGACAGCGCGAAGACTTCGAAGGGCGGAAACTCCTTCATAGCCGCCGAACTGGTTTGCGATGCCAAAAAGGCCGCGCCAGTGGAACGCGGCCTTCTCGTTCTCCCGCTAGTGGGTCGTGCAGGAAAAGCCCCCTCCGCCCTAGGAGGTCGCCTTGGGCGTCAGAGCTGAGAGGCTACGCCGAAGTGAATCTGAGTCAACGATCAGATTGTTCGCATTCGAACCATATTGAGACAGGTCAACTGCGGCGCACGGGGAGTCGCCTGATGACAGATGCGAAGTCAACGGCATCCACGTCGCACGCCAATTCAGTGGCAAACCATACAATTGCCATCTTGGATTTGATTGTCGTTGCTCAACAATTTCACGTCATTAAAGCTCCCAACTCCTAATGGGGAGAGGGGCAACATGAAGTACATGACAATGGTCGCGACTGCGGCCGCAATTCTCGCTGCGCCCGCAGGTCACGCGCAAGAGGCTGTCGTAGCGCCAGCCGCAGCCGCTATCTTGCAAGCTCCAACGAACAACGCCATGCTTCGCGCTGGTACGCCGGTGGTGTTGCGGATGATGGAAGAGATCACCACGCAGAAAAAAGCGGCACGCGTCGGACAGCGCTTCATGATGGAAGTCGCCGAGCCGGTGGTGGTCAACAACGTCACCGTTGTGCCGAGCGGGACGCCGGCATGGGGCGAGATAACGAACGTCCGCAACAAGGGCATGTGGGGAAAGTCGGGCAAGCTCGACGCCCGCGTCCTCTATATGCGTATCAACGGGCGTCAGATCCGCCTAACCGGTACGTTCGATGACAAGGGCGTCACTGGAACTGCGGGGGTTGTCGGCGCCGTCGTCCTGGTACCGGTCGTCGGCTTCTTCGTGACGGGCACCAGCGCGGTACTTCCGAAGGGCGGCACGGTTGGTGGGTTCATTGACGAAGACGTTGAGCTTTCGTTCGCAAATGCCGCGCCAGCGCCGCTGCAAGTTCCAGCGCCGTCGCCAGCTATGGCGGTACCGGTGGCTGCACCCGCGCCTGCTGCTGTGCAGGCTGAACCCGTTGCGGCATCGGTCACGCCTGGCAGCTAAATGTGCCGAGCGGTGTGGGTGTCCGATCTGCCCCGCTCAGGACATTGGCGAATGGGATAATCAGCAATGAAGTCCTTGCAACTTCTGCCATGCAGCACTCGCCGTTGACTCGCGGTTTATCCAGGCGGCGTTTTTATATCCTCGACTCTCGCGCGGATAAGCCTAGGCTCTGTCGGCAAAGGCTCTCTACGGCGACCCTCGTGAGAGCCAATGGGGCTTCCTTTGGTCACGACCGCAGAGGATAGAGGAGGCCCTGTCGGAGGATGGGGCCTTTTCTGCGCGCCTAACCTAATCTTCACCACCGCTAGCTATCCCGATCCAGCTTTCGGCGACCCGAGAGTCGAACCCCGTCACGCGGCCCTCGTGTGGCGGGGTTTTTGCTGGGTGCTGGTGAAAATCACGGCCAAGTACGGACGAGCGCGCAAGGCGGCTATTTGACGACGTGATCGCAAAACCCACGTCCAAAATTGTGCAATAAATGATAAATTTCGCTCATTCTGGTTTTTCGTATGTAGTTTTACCCAAATTGTTCGACGATCGAATGAATCGTACAAAATATTCGAATCGCAATATTATCGCGATGGGGAAATTCAAAATATTACTCGGTGGAGAGGCGGGTCTATGAGACTTTCGGCGCTCGCTATTGTTGCCTGTTTGATTGCCTGCTCGAACCAATCGGATTCGGGCACTTCGGTGGTTGTGCCAGGCACTGACATGACCCCCTGATTTTCCTCCAACATTGATTAGAGTCCGGCCTTGAAGGAAGGACGGACAGATGAAGCGTACGAGGTTTTCGGAAGAGCAGATCATCGGCGTGCTGAAGGAAGCGGAAGCTGGCGCTAAGACCGGTGACCTTGCCCGGCGGCATGGGGTATCTGAAGCGACGATATACAACTGGAAGTCGAAGTATGGCGGGCTGGAGGTATCCGATGCCCGGCGACTGAAGGAACTCGAGAGCGAGAACGCGAAGCTCAAGCGGCTGTTGGCCGATGCGATGCTCGACCAGGCTGCGTTGAAGGATCTCCTGACAAAAAAGTTCTGACGCCCGCTGCCAAGCGGGAAGCTGTGGCTCATCTCCAGGCTTGCCACGGGATGAGCGAACGGCGGGCGTGCCGTGTCATCGATGCCGATCGCAGAAGCGTGCGTTACCGTTCCACACGGGACGACGATGCCGAGCTTCGCGAGAAGCTGCGCGAGCTGGCGAACCAGCGGCGCCGCTTCGGCTACCGTCGTCTTCATATCCTGCTGCGCCGGGATGGCGTGATGATCAACCGCAAGAAAACCCAGCGGCTCTATCGTGAGGAAGGGCTGGCGGTCAGGCGGCGACGGAGCCGCAAGCGAGCCGTCGGCACGAGGGCACCTGCTCCGGTTCTGGCGCTGCCGAACCAGCGCTGGAGCCTCGAGTAGGGCGCGCTGCGCTTGCCCCTATACGCTACGCTCCGAGTCCGTCCATGATCAGATGGCGTCGGGCAGGCGATTCCGCGTGCTCAACGTGGTCGATGACGTGACCCGGGAGTGCCTGGCAGCGGTGCCCGACACCTCGATCTCGGGGCGCCGTGTCGTGCGCGAGCTGACCGAGCTGATCGCCCGGCGTGGCAAGCCCGGCATGATCGTCAGCGACAACGGAACCGAGCTCACCAGTAATGCTGTGCTGGCATGGTGCGGGGAGATCGGCGTGGAGTGGCACTACATCGCTCCGGGAAGACCAATGCAGAACGGCTACGTCGAGAGCTTCAACGGAAGGATGCGCGATGAACTGCTCAACGAGACGCCGTTCATGAGCCTCGCCCATGCCAGGGGCGAGATCGCTGCTTGGGTGGATGATTACAACCGGGAGAGACCACACTCATCCCTTGGCTACGCAACCCCGGCGGCGTTCGCCGCCGAACTGGATCAGCAATGGCCTGCTTCGCTCCGCCCTACGGGCTCCGCTACGCAGGCCATTGCTTCAACCGCGCTCATGCGCAACAAAGCCGCTGGGCTCTAATCCCGGCTGGTGGAAACCAGGGGGTCACGTCAAAGAACGCGCGTTCCTCTTTAAGTTCATGTCGAATTTATGCGATTACCGCTGCACGCGATAGGTATAATAGCTCTTCGGCAGGCCCAGCATCGTTTCCGTTTTCAATGTTCCGTCAGGGAAATATGAATTCAGATCTGTTTTCTTGATTACCACAGTCCCCAAAATCATGAGATTCCAGTCGGGAAGTATTTTTTCCCATCTCCTATGCAGCATATCTTTTACGCGCTTTGGAATCCACCACCAGAACGGAATTCCCGTATGGGCTTCCAACGGAAACCATATGGATGGCGTCTGCACCCAATATGATGGCGCCAATCGGCGTACTTCCTGCGCGAAAAGCTTCTCATTTTCCGGTCCGCCGACGTGCTCGATAACGCTGTTGCTGAATGCGATATCAAAGTGATTGTCCGCGAAATCGGGAAGATTGGTCGCGCTTCCTTCGATGAAGGTAAAATTATGATGGCTATCCGTCTCTTCGCGCATATTTGAGTCGGGCAAATTCACAATCGTGATGTCCATCGGGGTGTCGACGAATTCCCAAATGTGCGGTGTCCCTCCCAGGTCGATGATGCGGGTTCCTGACGATGGCTGCAGCAATCGTTCGAAATCTTGCATCCGACCGCGCCGGGCATGAGGAGCGACAAGCCCTTTCAGGAAATAGAACAGCTTTATACGAGCGTATCGAAGCATGTTAATCCCTCGCTCCGCCGACGTCCGGGGACATCAGCAGCGATTGACGATCGGGTGCCGCATTCTGAACAGCCATATATCGTAGGCGTTCCGCGGTCCATTGGCACTTTGAACTGCCTATTTTTGATTGTGCAAATTACCCGATATTTGGCGGAATTTCTTTCGGTCGATACCGTCGCGGGAGGTCTATCCTTGTGCGGCCCGTTTTTCGGTCGTCAGAATGAGACGAATCCTCTTGGAGTTCCTGCAATTCCCTTTGGTTTTTTCGGGATATCGGAGCCCGCCGGCTTGTGTCACCTTTTTCGTGGGAAGAATAGCCGGGCGGGCGCGTTAGCACTCCGCAACGCCATTTGCCTTCCCGGGATCAGGGGCTTGAGCGAAGCATGGGCTTTCCAGCTTTCGTACAAAATGTGATGATAAAGCGCAGGCTGGCGCGGGACCAAACGCCCGCCCGGTCCCACCATGTTGCCTGGCTATGGCGTCACTCAGCAGAAATCGCCAGCGGACATTCCCCGGGCGCTTTCATCAAGCGCGCCCGCTTTCTGTACCTTGGCTGGAAGCATCAGGATCTTCTGGAACGATTTCTCGGCGACCGGCGCACGCCATTGTTTGAACGACTGGTCACGGAACGCCCGGACGTTCTCAATGTACTGGTCGCCCCCTATCAGTCGACCAACTGGGACGTCCGCACGCGCCTCAACAAGCTCCATGCCCATTACAGGACGATGGAGGAACTGGACTGGGTGTTCGACCCGCTTGTCGAGCGCGAGGTCGAGTTCTGCAAACTTCTTGCCGCACATCCCGATTTGCGCCTCGTCCTGGACGACGCGATTTGGTTTCAAGACGAGGGGCCTCTCGTCTTCAATCTGTTTCTGGACGATACCCGGATATTCTCCCTCGCATTCGCATTGCGCTTCGAACAGGGCAACCTGATCGCGCATGTGGGTGCCGTGCAGGGACGGAACGATGTCGACCTGCCGGATGTGAAGGACATTTATCGCGAATTGACGCGCACGGCCTTTGGCATGCGCCCCCGCGACCTGCTTATCGAAACCTTTCAACTCGTTTGCCAGCATATCGGTGTGGAACGGATCTTTCTTGTTTCCAGCGAACATCAGCAGCGGCGGGATGCGTTTTTCACGGTGGCGCGGCACAAGGTGCACGCGAACTATGACACGATATGGATTGAGCGTGGGGCATGGCGATTGGACGAATCGACGTTCGAACTGCCGCTCCGGGCCAAGCGTCGCGACGCGGCCGACATCCCGCAACGTAAACGCCGGCAATATGAGCGCCGCTATGCGATGCTCGCTGCCGCGTCGGAACATATCGCCATGACACTTGGCGCACGGCGGGACGGCGGCATAGCTGCTTCCCACGCGAAGGGGCAGGACCTTGCTGACTAGTCTGCGCAACCGCAATCTGACGGCGCGCGTTCGCCAGCCCGTCGACGAGCTTTGGGATCGCTATCTCGGTGTGCGCACCTTCGGCCACCATCCAGGCAGCGGCGCGCCCGGCGATCGCGAATGGTATATGCATTATATTCCGTCGTCCTACCGCGACGTATTCGCCGTTCTCGATCGGGCCGGACTAGGCCCTGACGATGTCGTGACCGATCTGGGGTGCGGACTCGGCCGTGTGGCATTCGCGGCCAGTCACCGCGGCGCCGCGCGGGTGGAAGGCGTGGATCTTATCCCGTCATTGATCGAAACGGCCAACGCCAACCTGGCGCGCAGCCGATTGAAGAGTCGCAATATCCGCTTCCATGCACGCAACGCGCTCGATCACGACCTCGGCGATACAAGCCTGCTCTATCTTTTCCATCCGTTCGGCCCCGAGATATTGGGCGAAGTGATAGAAAAAGCGCGAAAAGACCGCCGAGTTGCGGGCATTCGGCGACCGCTGCGCATAGCCTATGTCAATCCGATCGGAGAAGCCGTGCTGAATGAGGCGGGATGGCTGCGCCCCACCGGCGACACGCATCCCCAGCCCGAGCGATTTTCGAACGCGCTGCACTATCGCACCGCCTTCTGGGAATCCACGGACGCCTGAGACGAGTATTCGCGAGTTTCGGTTTCCCATCAAACACCGTTCAGAAACTTAGCGCCGGTTGGGATCACCCCAAAATGGGCCTGTTCATATCAACGGATTTGTCGTCGCGGCCGACTCGCTGAGCGGCTGCGACTCCTGCCTCACACACCCAAGAAACGAATCACTCCGCCACCTTTTTGGTCGGATCGCGACATATCTGGTTGCGGGACTCCACGCTCCGGGCCAGCTTAACCATTATTTCTGCTCCCAGATTGAAACAATCTGTGGGCAAGGAAAACTTATCCACCGCTAAATGTAGCCCCGATTTAGCCTGTTACAGCTTGCCTCGAGCCGCCCCACGAGGCCGGGCGAGCTAGCGAATCACCCGAATTTCGTATTTTCACAGAGTCAACATGAGATTCGGAAAATTTACCAATAACATTAAGATCCGCTCTCAAGCGATCGAAAACGCCCACAGCCGCCAAAATTTTTTTCGTGACTCCCTCCCCCTGATTAAGACATTCTGTTTCAGCGAGGGCAAAATTAACTTCTTTTTTATCACCAGAGGGAGGGACCCATGTCCAAATATACGGAAGGAATCAGACTTACAGATCGCGAATATGAGGTGCTTCGTCTCGTAGCCCTTGGACTTTCCGCCAAAGAAGCGGCCTTGGAACTGGACATCGCACCGTGCACGGTTGAACGTCATGTCGAAAACGTTCGTCTCAAGACAAGAACGCGAAACCGCGCACATCTGATCGCTCATGTGATCAGGGAAGGGCTGCTACCCCAAGAACGGTATACAACCGACATTGGCGCAGCAGCTGCTCACTAACCAGATGCGCTGGGAGAGCGCAAATGGGATTACAGGCTTGTACGACGAGACCAAGCCATAATCGGGTCGCCCAATTCTAGGGCGCCGGTGCGGTAACGGCCTCCACCGAACTGCACCGTCGTCACTTGGTCTTCAGATACGCATTCCACATCTTTCAACGGAATGCTCAAGCCACGTCCGCAAGCCTTCACGCAGGCCTCTTTGCGGACCCATATCTCTAAAAACTCCTTGGAGTAGCAGGCATCCGGCGAACTCGTTCGCATGGCCACGGATTGCTCTGCCTCGGTAAAATGCAGATCCATCAGTTCGGCCGCATCTTCGACGGTCCGAAGAACCTCGATATCGACGCCGACGGGCTCGCTCTCATTTATGCCCAGCATCGCAAAGCCACCACTATAGCTCAGACTATAGTGTATCTGTGGGAACCGAATCAGATGCGGCTTTCCAAAGCTGTCCTTGCCGATGTCCCAAGCGTCGGCCGGGACGCCGTAGCGATCCCGCAACAGCATATGTAACGCTCCGTGGGCGGCGATATAACGGTGACGCAACGCGCGAAAGCGGAAGCGATTTGCCGTTTCCATCTCTTCGCTCGACAGCAGATGCTCGAAGGCTTCGACATTGCTTTGCTCGGTATCGACAAGCCACATCGGAAAGCCGCTGGCCGTTGACGGCAAACGTCGCGCGTCGAGCCCCTGCCCGCATAGCGCGGCGTCAAATTCCAGCACAGTTTTCGCGACCATCGGACGGTGACGATCAGCGACGCCGAGGCAGAAAAGCCGCGTGACGAATAAAATCCTGGAACAGATAGGGCGGGTCTGGCTCGGCCACTTTTCTGACGAGCTGCTTGAAACGCGCAAGGACATGCGCGACGATCCAACTGAAATCAGCCAGAATGCCGTAAACGCGTCCGTGATTTTTGAGGAAGTAGCGCCGGCGGGAATGAAACCAATAGGCCGGAAGGCGGCGCAACCTGATCTGCTTGCCGGTGATGCCTGTACTCTGGCCCGCGATGTGCAACACCACCGCATCGGGGACGTACCAGCATTCCCATCCCCTGCGCGTCGCGTGGAGGCAGAAATCGGTTTCCTCATAATAGAGGAAATATTCCTCGTCGAACCGCATGTCGTCTTCGAGCAACTCGCGGCGGATGATGAAACTGGCGCCAGAAACCCAATCGACTTTCTCGCTGCGCGATCCCATCCGGCGTAGCGTGGCGCTCCCGCGCAGCAGCCGGGATACCAGATTCAGGCGGGATCCCCGCTCGATTTCGCCGAGCAGGCTGGGAAAACGAAAGGCATAGGGCCAGGGCTGGCCGTCGGCGTCGAGTAACGCGCTACCGGCGATTCCCGCCTTGGGATGAGCGGCCATGAAGCGCGCCATTGCGCTCGCGGCGCCGGGCATCACCCGCGTATCGGGATTGAGAAGCCAGACGAGATCGGCTGGATCGGGTCGATCCAGCGCCCAGGCGATGCCCAGATTGCTGCCTGCACCGAAACCCCGGTTTTCGGGGGATCGCATCAGCGTGACCCAATCCCAGTTGCGCGCCCGGATTACTTCCTCGATCAGGTCGGCCGAGCCATCGTTCGATGCATTGTCGATGACGATCACGCGCAGGCCCGGGCAATCTTCCCGATCCGCCTCGAGGCTTTCGAGGCATTGCGTTACGAGCGTGCCGGTGCGGTAGTTGACGACAATGACATCGACCGTCGCTTGGGGGTTTCGATTGTTCGTGCTCATTCTGCCGCCACCATATCTCGCCCGCCGTTCGGGTCCTGTTGATCACCGGGATTGCTCCGGTCGGCCCGCTCCGCCGCGCCGTCGAGGGCATATTGGAAATGACGGGCCAATATGCCGACATGCGGTTCCTGCAAGGCGCTGCTGTGTCCGCCCGGGACCTGAACGAGCGTGACCGGTTCGGCCACCCGTTTCCCCCAGCCTAGCGCAACGTCGCTGTAGATTTCCTGATAGGGCATGTCGTCAACTTCCCCATTTCCGCCGCTCGCCTTAAAGATCACGACGCTGCCGTCCGCAAAAAGGCCCTCTGGCCGATGAAGCGTGTGCGCCACCTCATAAAGTTTCAAGAACGGGATTGCCGGTTCGCTGTCCGTCCGTTCGCTGACAGATGACTGCGCGGCATTGACCGCGCCCAATTGCCTTACGGCGCGCCGGTCGCGCGCCTTTGCCGCGCGCGATTCGACTTCCCACCGGACGGCGTTGACCGTCTTGCGTGCCAGTGCCGGGACCAGCCTTGCGGCGCCTTCGTCCTGCATCAGCGCCTGCACCCGGCCAAATCGTGCCCGGGTGATGTAGAAGCGCCGTTTCGCCGCCGCCACGTCGGCCGCGTCGATGATCCCAACAAAGGCGACCCGCTCACCCGCATCCTGCAACTGGCGGGCGATTTCGAACGCTATGACGCCGCCGGCGCATAGCCCCGCGAGATAATAGGGGCCGTGCGACTGGACCATTCGGATACGCTCGACATAGTTCGTCGCCATCTCGCGAATATGCGTGTGGGCGTAGCCGCCCGCAGAGTTTCTGAGTGGCTCGATGCCATAGATCGGCCGGTCCGGATCGAGCCGAAGAGCAAGCCCCCGATAGAGCAATGTTTCGCCCAAACCGTCGTGGACGAAGAAGATCGGCGTGCCGCTGCCACCGCTCCGGATGTTCACGACCTCACGCGTGGTGGCCTTGCCGACATCGGCTGCCTCATCGCAATCGGGTGTGGAGGCCGCACCATCCGGGTCGAGTTCGGCAGCGAGCGACGCCACCGTCGGCATATCGAGCAAGGATGCGAGCGGCAGCATCTTGCCGGTCTTTTTGCGGAGCCGGTTGGTGAATTGCACCGCAAGCAATGAATGGCCGCCAAGGTCGAAGAAATTGTCATTGCGGCCTATCGGCTGCACGCCCAGCAAGTCGGACCATAGATCGGCGATCACCTGTTCCATCGCCGTCACGGGCAGATCGACGGAAGCCTCGCCGTCCGCCGAGATATCGCGCCGCACCGCTCGCACGGGTGCGCGTAGCTGTGTAAGCGCGGCATCGATATCCGAAGGCGATATGATCACCTGCGGACGCGCATGCCCATGAAGCAGTGCTTCGATAACCTTGATGCCTTCCTCGGGCAGGATGGCATTGACGCGCTCTGCCAGAGCACCAGTCGCCTCTCGGCTCGACGACGCCGCACCATTGCCGCCTTGTGGCAACAGGCCCGTGTCACGCACGCGCATCATGGTGAATTCAGCGATTTCAGCCAGCACCCGGCCATTCTGGTCGGCAATCGTCACATCGAACACGGCCATGACATTGGCGTGTGCTCCGGACCGATGCCGGATATGGCTGACGACCGATGGAGTCAGCGGCGCGTGCATCACTAGCCGCCGATAGGCGAATGGCGCGAAGAAATCCTGGCCGGGCCGATAATCAGGAATCAGCGCCTGCGCGCCCGCGGTGGCGAAGTCGAGCAAGGCGGGATGCAGGTGCACCCGAGCGAACTCCTCATGGAATGCAGGGTCCATCTCCAGGTGCAACACCGCCTCATTTTCGGCGTAGGCAGTACGCTGGACGGTCGACCAGCGCGGACCGAACTGGAGCGCCACGCTGGAGGCCTCCTTGCCGTCGATCACGCGCGGACAACGCCGTTCAAGCCCTTCGATGTCCATAGGATCCGGAACCGCCAGCAAATTTGGTGCAGACACCTGACCGCTGGCGTGCTCGATCCAATTCGACGCGGCATCCGCCGGTCGGCCCAGAATCGTGAAGCCCCAATCTTCGCCGACGCGGCGTTTCAGATGGACCCGCACGGCGCGGGCCTGACCGTCCTCGACCGCGAATGGCGTCAGGAACCGGACGTCCGACAGCACAACCATTCCCGAATGAACGAGACTGTAAGAGGCGCGCGCAAGTTCGAGAAAGCCCGTGCCCGGAATAACGGCGCCCGCCCCGGCGATCCGATGTTCGTCGAGCAGCCAATGCCGGTCCGGCGACAGCATCGCCGAAACGACGAACTCGTCGGGCGAAATGATATGCAGGCTGTCGAGGAACGGGTGGTCGACGGCCTTGCCCTCAGGCAATTGATCGGCGAGCCCGTCGTCCGGGCGGCTATCCAGCGCCGCTGCCATTCCGACCTCGCGCCACGGGCTCCAGTCAACAGCCAGGACGCGCGTACCGCCCACCCCGTGGCGCGACTGTGCATAGGCATCGAGAAACGCATTGGCGGCCGCATAGTCCGCCTGGCCCGGCAAGCCGGCAAACGCACTGATCGAGGAGAACAGCATGATGAATTCGGGCTTCTGCCCCGCCAATGCGTCTTCCAGCGCCAATGTGCCGGCCACCTTTGGACGTAGGACGGCCGCCATCGCCGCATGCGATTTGGTTTCGATGAGGCCATCGTCCAGCGCACCGGCAGCGTGGAAAACGCCCGTCACCGGCCCGAGTTTTGCCGTGATCCGGCGTATGGCATCACGCATCGCGCGCGCATTGCCGACGTCGGCGGCGACAACTTCCACGGTTGCGCCGGACGCTTCCAGCCCCATCACCTTACGAATGCGGTCCTGCATTGCAGGATCGGCGGTTCCGTCGGCCAGAATATCCGGCCAATTGTCTCGCGGCGGCAATGCCGACCGGCCCAGCAACGCGATGCGGACATCGCCGCGGTCGGCAATATGCCGCGCGATCGTGAGCCCGAGTCCGCCGAGTCCACCGGTCACGAGATAGGTAGCGCCTGGGCGAAGCGCGGCTGCAGGCGACGTCAATCCAGCCTGCGCCGGTGGGATCTGGCTGAATTTCTGAACCCAGCGCTCGCCGCCACGATAGGCGACCACCCGGTCGCGCCACTCCGCTGCCAGTTCGCTCACCACGGCTTCGGCGGTCACCGAAACCGAATCTGGTGTCGGCAAAGCCACATCGACGCACCGAATGCGAAGATGGGGATATTCGGCCGGAACCACGCTTGCGGCGCCCACGACCGTCGCCTTGGCAGGCATCAGATTGCCGTCGCCGCCGATCCGCTGCACGCGATCGGTCAGGATCGCGATATCGACCGGCTCATCGCCGGTCTGGTGCGCTAGCTCGCGGGACAAGGCAATCAGGCTGAAAAAGCCGAGGTCCTGCAATCTGCGGACATCGGGCTGCTTGCGGCCGGTCCCTGTGACCAGCCAGCAATGATAGATTTGCGTCGGCAGGCGGCCTTCGGCGCCCAGCAAATCGAAAAGCCGTCCATAATCGCCCTGGCTGGCAGGATTGACCGAAAACAGCCCCTCGCCCAGCCGTCCGAAGCGATCGCCGGCACGAACGACAACGACCTCCCGTCCCGCTTCGCGCAGACGACGGGCAATCTCGCGCCCCAGCCCTCGCATATCCTCCATGACCAGCGCCACGCCTTCCGGCATCGCGGAGGCATCGAGATAGGAACGCGTCCAGACGGGCTCATATTGCCATTCGGCGGGATCGTCAGATCGGTCCGCTGCGTCCCCTGCCCCGTCGGACATGGCGAGCTGCGCACCTGCGTCATACCAGTGACGCTGACGCTCGAACCGATAGGTCGGCAAGGGAATGCGCAGGCGCTGTTCGTCCTGCCAGAACGCGTCCCAGTCGATCTCGACACCCGCCGCCCAAAGCTGTCCCAACGCGTCGAGCCAGGCCGCATCGTCATCGATGCGCTGGTCGGGGTGCCGCATCGAACTGATGACCGGCTGCTCGCGCGCGCGGTCGGGATGTTGCCGCGCCAGGCTGGCCATCCCGCGGCCGGGACCGACTTCGAGAAGCGCCCTCTCCTGATCGTCGAGCAGGCGGTGCAGCCCATCGGTGAAGCGTACGGTCTCGCGCAGATGCCGCACCCAATATTCGGGATTGGTGACGTCCGCCGCCGTCGCCCAGTCACCCGTCAGGTTCGAAGCGAAGGGGATCGTCGGCGCGCGAAGATCGATCGTCCGCATCAGCGCGCGGAACTCAGGCAGGATCGGGTCGAGCATCGGCGAATGTGCCGCGACCGAAATACGGACGACCTGCGCTTCGATCTCGCGCGCGGCAAGCAGGTCGTTGAAACCCGCAATGGCGGCAGCCGGGCCGGACACGACGCAAAGCCCGGGCGCATTGATCGCGGCGATCGACAGTTCCGGCGGCAACAACGGCAGCAGTTCGGCCTCCGAAAGCGGCACGCTCAGCATACCGCCATCGCGAACCGTCTCGAACAGCCGGCCGCGCGTCGACACGATCCGCAGCCCCGCTTCCATGTCGATCACGCCTGCGAGATGTGCGGCGGCATATTCGCCGGAGCTGTGACCGATCATCGCCGACGGCTGGACGCCGACCGACATCCACAGTCGCGCGAGCGCAGTCTGGATGATGAACAATGCGGGAAGCGCGATCGATGGGCGCTCCAATTCGGCGGCCGCCTGCGCGCGGTCCAAGTCGTTCGGCAACAACCAGCGCCGTACGTTCGCCACGCCGATCCGGTCGAGAATGGCGAGACCGTCATCGACAGCCTGTCGGAACAGCGGTTCGGTATCATAGAGTCCGCGCGCCATGTCGGCGTGTTGCGGTCCGGCACCGCAGAAGAGGAACGCCACCGAGCGCTCGGCGACCGGCTTCGGTTGCGAAACCTCCTGCCCCGCGATCTCACGAAGCCGGGCGGCCGCCTCCTCGCTGCACGCCGCCACGGCGAAGCGGCGTTGCGGCAGGTGCTGGCGTCCGATCGACAGCGTGAACGCCGTATCGGGCAGACCTGCTTGCGGGCGAGTCTCGATAAAGTCGGCGAGCGCGGCCGCATTCGCCTGCAAGGCGGCAGACGATTTGGCGGTGCAAAGAAGCAGCTGGCGACGCCGGCTCGGTCCGCTGGCCGGACGCGGCGGCGCTTCTTCGAGCACGACATGTGCGTTCGTGCCCCCCACGCCGAGCGAACTGACTCCCGCCCGACGGGGTGCCCCGCCGGGCGACGTCGTCCAGGGCGAGCGCTCGGCCTGGATGCGGAACGGGCTGCCTTCCAAGCCCAGCGCCGGATTGGGCGCATCGAAATTGAGCGAAGCCGGCAGCTCTCCATTGTGCAGCGCCAGCGCGACCTTGATCAGCCCGGCAGCACCGGCCGCCGTGTCGGTATGCCCGATATTGCCCTTTACCGACCCGATGGCGCAATGACCGACGCTGTCGGTGGACTGACGAAAGGCCTCGGTCAGCGCAGCGAGCTCGATCGGATCACCGACCGGCGTGCCGGTACCGTGCGCCTCGACATAGCTGATCGAGCCGGCATCAATGTCGGCGATCGCCAGTGCTTCGGCAATCACCTTGGCCTGCCCGTCGACGCTGGGAGCCAGATATCCGACCTTGCCGGCGCCGTCATTGTTGATCGCCGACCCGCGCAGCACGGCATAGATATGATCGCCCGCCGCCACCGCATCCTCGAGCCGCCGCAACGCCAACACCGCGACCCCGCTGCCGAATACTGTACCCTGCGATGCCGCATCAAAGGGACGGCAATGGCCGTCGGGCGACAGGATTTCGCCCTCCTCGTAAATATAGCCCTGCCGGTGCGGCAGTTCGATCGACGAACCGCCGGCGATTGCCATGTCGCACTCGCCGTTGAGCAGGCTCTGCGCCGCCATATGGATCGAAACAAGCGAGGTCGAGCACGCGGTCTGCACGTTGATGCTCGGCCCCTTGAGATCGAACAGATAGGAGACGCGTGTGGTCAGGAAGTCCTTGTCGTTGCTTGTATGCCGCAACAAGAACAGGCCGACGTCGCGGACCAGTTTGGAATTGGTCAGCAGGTTATACGGCATATAGGCGTTGTGGCCCGAACCGGCGAAGACGCCGACCACGCCATCGAAACGCTGCGGCGTGTAGCCGGCATTTTCGAGCGCTTCCCACGTGCATTCCAGGAAATGGCGGTGCTGCGGGTCCATGATTGCCGCATCACGCGGGCTCATTCCGAACAGCGTCGCGTCGAAACATTCCATATCTTCGAGCGGAGCGCCGCGGCGGACATAGTTGCGATTGCGCAGCGACGCCGGACTGACCCCTGCTGCGAGCAGCTCCTCGTCCGAATAGGTACGGATCGCCTCGCGGCCACCCTGAAGCAGATCCCAATAGTCGTCGATTCCCCGCGCGTCGGCGAACCGGCACGACATGCCCACGATCGCGATTGCCGCCTCGGGTAGATCCGCTTCGCTGGTGGGACCGAAGGAGCTGTGATTCTGTTCCATCGATCAGCTCCTCGCGAGCGCACGTGCAGCGCCGCGGCGCTGAAGCGCGGCCCGCCGGTTGTTCGCGCGATCCTGTCCCTCGCGCGCGGCCGCGACCTGCGGCTGCGACACCGACAGATGCGCCGCGAGCGTGGCAACGGTTGGGAACCGGAAGATGTCGGTCAGCGATACCGGCTTTTCCGATACCCCCGAAAGGCGGCGGTGGAGTTGCACTGCAAGCAGCGAGTGGCCGCCGATATCGAAGAAATTGTCGCGCAAACCGACATTGGACAGGTTGAGGAGGTCGCACCAGATCTTGTGAATCTGTGCTTCCATGCCGCTGGCCGGCTCGACCACCTCGTTCGCCGGCACCTCGATCGCGACGCGCGCGGGGTCGGGCAACACCTTACGATCAATCTTGCCATTCGGTGTCCGCGGCAATGCGTCGACCTGAATGAAGGCCGACGGCACCATGAATTCGGGCAAGCTTGCCCGCAGATGATCGCGTAGCACGTCGTTCGACGCCACGCCGGTCGCCGCCAGATAGGCGATCAGGCGCGAGTCTGCGGCTCCCTCCGCGCGATGCGCGACGACCACCACCTCGACAACATCGGGATGATCGGCCAGCCGCGCCTCGATCTCGCCCAGCTCGATGCGATAGCCGCGAACCTTGACCTGATGATCGAGCCGGCCGAGGAATTCGAGCGTTCCGTCGGAACGCTGCCGCACGAGGTCGCCCGTGCGATATGCCCGGCCCCCGAATGCGACCGGATCCGCGATGAAGCGCTCTGCGGTAAGTTCGGGGCGATCGAGATAACCCCGCACCACGCCGTCGCCGGCGATGATCAGTTCGCCGGGCGTACCCGGGCGGACCGGCTGCATCCGCCGGTCGAGAACATAGACCTGCTGGTTGAGCAAGGGACGGCCAAGCGGCGGTACGTCGTCATCGGCCTGCAAGACATGGGTCGCCGACCAGATCGTCGTCTCGGTCGGGCCGTACATGTTCATGACGGCACCATCGACAAGCGAGAACATGTCGCGGGCGAGGTGCGGCGGGAAAGCCTCTCCACCGACCATCAGGCGCTTGAGTTCGGACAGGTGCGGACGCGCCGCCCCATCGCTCGCCAGCACATTGAGCAGCGACGGCGTGCATTGAAGATGCGTGACGCCGTGCTGCACCATCAGTTCCGGCAGGCTGTTCTCGGCGCCCTCCGCCTCTGCCGCGGCAAGGCAGCGTAGACGGTTGAGCGCAGGCAGGCTTTCAAGCACCGTATCGGTGGCGATGCCGAAGTCGATCAGGCAGCCAATCTCGTCCACCCCGATCGCCTGAAGGCGCCGAATCAACGGCAAACAATCCTCGGGCGTCCCGAAAAGGCCGCTGGTCTCGAAATAGCGATCGAAGGCATGATCGAGCAGCGCGTCGGTTTCCTCGTCGCTGAGCCCCGACAATTCGATTTCCTTGCCCGCCTCGGCGCCAACCGGCTGCCTGAAGGTCGGGAACGACCAGGCATATTGTTTGAGGAGGTTGGTCGAAGTACGCAGATATTCGGTCAGCGGCCCGTGCACGATCGACCGCACCTCGTCGGCGTTTTCGCCGACAAAGCTGTGCAGCATCAACGTGACAAGCCCCTCGCCCTGATGGCCGGCGGCTGCCCGGGCACGGCGATAGGCGGCGATCTTCGCGGCCACTTCCTCGACATTCTGCCCCAGCAGGTGCGTCAGCACATTGGCGCCCGACCGCCCTGCTTCCTCGAATGTCTGCACATTGCCGGCCGATGTGATCCACACCGGAAGTTCCGGCTGCACCGGACGCGGGTAGGTCATCAGTTCGACATCGCCGAGCGGTCCCGGGAAGCTGCGCGCCTCGCCCCGCCACAGCGCACGGACATCGTCCATGTTGCGCTTCAGCGCACCGTTGCGATCGGCGAAATTGTCGGGAGCAAACACGAAGTCGTTCGGCTGCCATCCGGAGGCGAAAGCGATACCGACGCGGCCGCCCGACAGATTGTCGACCAACGCCCATTCCTCGGCAATCCGCGCCGGATGGTGCAATGTCGCGACCACGCTCCCCGCGCGAATCTTGAGCCGCGAAGTCGACGCCGCAAGCGCGGCGGAAATCACGGCCGGATTGGGATAAGGTCCGCCAAAGGCGTGAAAATGGCGTTCCGGCGTCCAAACCGCCTCGAAACCATTGGCGTCGGCAAAGCGCGCGCCCTCCATCAACAGCCGATAGTGGTCGGCGGCGCTAGCGCCATCCGCGCTCGCAAAATAGAAGAGGCTGAATTCCGGTGCCTTGCCTCCATCGCGCGATACGACATCGCCGCGCACCTCACGCTCTGTAGCGACCACCACATGATAGCCACGCGTGAGCGGCCAGCAGATTTCGAGAACCGAGATATCGAAGCTGAGGCTCGTCACCGCCAACCAGACCCCGTCGGGTTCGAGCTGCCGGTCCATCCCTGCGAAGAAATTGACGAGTTGCCGGTGCTCGATCATCACGCCTTTCGGCAGGCCGGTCGAACCGGAGGTGTAGATGACATAGACGAGATCCTCGCCAGTCGCACCGCCGTCGAAAGCTTCATCGGACAGCATGGCGAGCTCGCCATCAAGCTGGTCGATGCACACAAGATGCGCCCCGGCGGCGGGCAGGTCGCCGACCAACGACGACTGGGTGACGATTACCGGCATCCCCGAATCCGCGATCATGTGCGCAAGGCGGTCGCGCGGATAGGCGGGGTCGAGCGGAACATAGGCTCCGCCCGCCTTGTGGATCGCCAGCACGCATATAGCGAGCTCGACGGATCGTTCGACATTGAGGCCGACCATGACGTTGGGCCGGACACCCAGACCATGCAGATAACGGGCGAGCCGATTCGCGCGTGCGTCGAGTTCGGCATAGGTCATGCTGCGACCACGCGCGGTAACTGCGACCTTGTCGGGAGTCCGGCGCGCCTGGTCCGCGATCATGTGATGGACGCCCGACGCGGTCGAGGTTTCGCCCGCTTCGGCATTCCATACCCGGATCACCTGGTGATATTCGGCCTTATCGAGTAACGAAAGGCGGCCGACCGGTGTCTCGGGCGCGGCATCGGCCGCCGCCAGCATCCTTTCGAACCCGACCCACAAATCCGCGAGCGCGGCATGGTCGATCCGGGCCGGATCATGGATCAACCGGCAGCCGCTGCCATCGCCGGCAATGGCCAGATGGAGTACCGTCCCCTGCGCGGAGACGGCCTGATCGAGCCGATCGACCAACTGCACGGAGACGGGAAAGCCGAAGCCGTCCGATCCGCGCAGGTCCGGCATCCGTGCGATCAGATCGCGTGCGATCGCGATCCGCTTGTGCATGGCGCCGACCTCGTTCGCCAATCGGTCGGCAAAGACGCCGAGCGGTTGCCCCCAGTCGATCGCAACATGCAGCGGCATTTGATCGGCGAACCACGGCGCGACATCCTCGAGCCGGGACAGATAAACCTGATCAACATATCCGATATCCACGGTATCGCGGTCCGCGACGCGACCCAGATAGGCAACCCATGCCGCGAGCAGGTCCGACGGGACCCGTCCGGCGGGAGCCTTGCGGTCCGACACGATGGGCGCCTCGTACCGATCACCGCTTTTCGCCTGAAACTGCGGGAGCAACAGCGCATCGCGACCGGCAAGCCGGCGATGCCACCAGCCTTCGTAGTGCGCCGAGGCGCTGTCCAGCGTACCAAGCGTGTCCAAGCGGTCGCCGCCGATCGATTCGAAGCGTTGGCCCGCGGACAAAGGCGCGAACGCCAGAGGTCCGCCGTCGGCATCGGTCAGCCGATCCAGTCGGATATCGCCGCTGCCCGTGGCGACAATTGGGGACTCGCCGCCATCAATGATGGTCCCCGGTGCTGCACCGCTGGCCCGGTCCAGCGCAGTTGCAGCATGTACCAGGATCAACCGATCGCCCAACAATGTCTTCGCAACGCCAAGGGGGTTGCGATGGGCACCGAAATCGAGCGCGGAAACCCGGCGAGCAATTTCGTGCGCAGGCGCGTCCCAGTCGATCGTCGCGGCGGCGACGGGGCGTGCTTCCTTGCCGTAGAAGCGTTCCGGCGGGCTCGATACGGGCTGGCGGCGCTCGACCGCAGCCGTCAAATCTTCAGCCAATGCTGCAAAAGTCCGCAGTCCCGCTTCGAAGCATTTGGTGTTCAACGACAGCGCCGTTTCGCCGTCTTCGATCGCAAGGGTTTCGCTAGCCAGAATGTCGCCGCAATCGACCGCGTCGGTCATCAGATGCCATGTTACGCCATGTTCGGATTCGCCCTCCAGCAACGCCCAGCTCGGCGTGTTGAGCCCGGCATAGGCCGGAAGCGGGCCATCGTGGAAATTGATCGCGGCGCGTGACGCCAGTGCAAGCACATCCGGCGACAAGACGGTCAGATTGGTGATGCTGAACAGATAGTCGATCGGACCGAGGTCGGCCTCGAGCAAATCTTTCGAACGTCCAAAGAGGGGCACGCCGGCGCGGCGCGCCCAGGCGGCAGCCGGCCCTTCGGGTGCGACGACCGCGACAATCTCGTGCTGCTGCTCGAGCAGCAGCCCGCCACATGCCCCAAGCAAGGTTTCGCGTCCGATGAGGATGCTGCGCTGCTTACCCTGATGCACGCTGGATTCGCTGGACGGAGCCGGTCCCGCCATGATGTTCTCCTTTGAGCACATCGTAGGGCGGAAGCGGGGGCGCAACTACTTCAACAACTCCGTAGGCAAATCATGTGGTAAAAATGGGGAATGACGAAATCACACCCCCGGTCATTTATACTCGATCAGCCTGCGACGCCTGCGCCAATAGTCGATCTGGCCCTGCAGGTGCGGGAGCTTGCCCAGCGTGATGAAGCTGGCCTGCAAAGCTCCGCCGCTGAAATAGACACGTAGCCACAGCAGCGGCCACAGCGGCCAGAAGATTGGGAGCGCCCACAAGAGGTTACTCGCGACCTGGTGACCCAGTCGCGGATTATATTCGCCCCGGCGGCTATAGGCTTCCGCGGTCGCATAACCGCTGCGCCGGCTGCGTTGCCACCATTGCCGAAACTCGGTCATCGCGGCGTCGTGGATCGTCATGTCATGACCGATCCGGCGGATCCGCCAGTGGTTCAGCCGGATACGATGACAAAGATCGGGCTCTTCACCCGCGATCAGATCCTCCGAAAAACCGCCGACCTCGACGAAGGGTTTGACGCGAAACAGCGCATCGCCGCCACAGGTTTCGGCGATACCGACGGGCGTGTTCCATTCCTGATCGCATAGTTGATTATAGGGGCTGGCATCCGGCGAACGTTCGCGCCGACGGCCGCACACCGACGCCAGATCGGGCTCGGCCCGCATCGCGTCCATCGCCTTGTCCAGCCAGCCCGCGACCAGTTCGCAATCGCCGTCGATAAAATGGAGATATTCCAGATCGGGATAATGCTCGATCATCCACTTGGCCCCGGCGTTGCGCGCCCGCGCAGCGGTAAAGGGCAAGGCCCGGTCCAGGTCGACGACCGGCAGACCGCGACCGCGGGCAAAGTCGCAGCTCCCGTCATGCGAACCGGAATCGACATAGATCGCGAGCGACGTCTCCCTCAGCACGCTGTCGACGCAGGTCACCAGCCGACTGCCCTCGTTGCGACCGATAATGACGAAACCGACTTCGCCCGTTCGCGTGGCGGCGGCATTCGTGTTGGTCATGATTCGCGCTCCGTGCGTATCCATTGCTTTTCGCGGCGGACAAGAAACTGTGCCGCGATCGGCAGCTTCCAGAGCATGTAGGCCGGAATTTGCGCCACAGTTCGCAACGGCAATATGTCGCGGCCTTCTGCCCGCCAGGCTCGCGCAAGCCCCAGACAGAGCAAGGCCAATGCGAGTGCAAGAAGCAGAACCGAAAGACTCGCGCCCTGCACCGCAACTCCGACCGCAAGCAGGAGCAGCGAGACGACGAGCAGCATGACGGTGGGGGGGACCATCAGGTCGAAAGCCACGAGAGCGAGCCGCCAGCGCCCGCCGATCGCACGCCCCAGCAGCGCGGGAACATAGCGCCCCATGGAGTGCAGCATGCCATGTTCCCAGCGCCGTCGCTGACCGGCCGTGCCCTTTTCGGAACTCGCGGCGCTGACGAACAGCGCGTCTTCCTCAAATGTGACGCGTTCCCCGGCCAGCAGAAGATCGAGCCCCATATCGAGATCCTCGACGAGCGACGCCGCCCGCCACTCGATCGCATCAAAAATCCGGCGCGGAAAGGCCATGCCCGATCCCTGAAGCAGTGCCGAGCCGCCCAAGCGTTGCAAGGCACGCTGGCGAACGAGGTTCTTGATCAGGAAAGCGAAGCAGGAAATGCGTACCCGGGCCGACGCGTTGATGGGCGGAGCCATAAGATAGGCGCCTTGCACAACCGCATCGTCCATGGCGGCGGCAGAAGCGAGTTTCGCGAGCGCGGCCGGCTCCGCAAGGCAATCCGCATCGACAATGATCACGATATCGCTCGGCTGGTCGCGGAGAAAGGCGCGACCGAACTCGAGCGCATGTCCCTTGCCCCTCAAAGACGAATCGAAGCGTTCGATGACGTCGGCGCCCAATCTTCGGGCGATAGGCGCCGTATCGTCGCTGCAATTGTCGGCGACGACCAGCAACCTGTCGCCCTCGCCCAGTTGATCCAATATCGACTGGACGGCGGCGGCGATTCCTCCCGCCTCGTCATGGGCGGGCATCAGTACCGTGAAATGCGGCCGCCCTTCCCGTTCTGGGAGCAATGTGGACTTCTGCGCGCCCGATCCCAGCAAGCATTGAAGCGCAAGAAAAGCCACCAACACCGCGGCGCAGATACAGAGCGAAGCGATTATCATCGCCCTGCCACTCCGAAGCGTCCCCCCCTCCGCATGGCGTTATCCGTTCTTTCGCCGTTGCAGCGCCGGAGGCAACCAGTCGGCCTTGAGATGGTGGAACAGGACTCGCCAATCGCGCTTGTCAGCGCTGCCCGGCCGTTGCCGGAAATCCGTCGTGCGTTCGATCAGGCCATCGTCCTGTTCAAGGCCGGCCGTGTAATAATAGGTTGCGATCGAACGTCGCGATCGGTCTTCCGGGCACGACAACGGATCGGGATGACCATGAAAAGTGTCGCGATCCGTGGAAAAGATTACCGCACGGCCGAAGAGCGGCATGATCCGCTGCGTGGCCGCCCGCATCCGTTTGTCCCACAACTCCAGCGCGCCGCCAAATTCGTCGCGCCAATCGTCGTTCAGATAGATGAGCAGGTTGAGCCGGCGCGTCACGCCCATTTCCTTGTGCCGAGGAAAATCGGCATGGATGCTGAGATGACCGCCACGCTTGGTTTCATGAAGCCCGGCGCCTGCGTGATAGGGGTCGGGGATCAGCCCCTGGATGCCCGTGAGCCCGGAAAGGAACGACATAAACGCCCGCGAATTCAGCTCGGCGAACAACATTCGCGTCAGCGGCCCTTCGCATTGGTCAGGTCGAAACTGGAATTTCAGCCGCTCTTGCTCGCGCATGAAGCAGTCCTGTTCCCCATTGTCCGGGAACTCCTCAGCCACGCCGCGCAAAAAATCGCGATCGAGAAAATCATCGAGAACGATGTGAGGAAACGGCTGGTTCGCTTGATACGTCTCCGCCCACAACACGCCCGCAGCATGGCACTGCTCAGCATCGAAGCACCGGTATCCCCCCAGGTCTTTTAAACGGAGTACATGCATTCCTATCTCGTCCGAACGTCGACAAGACCCCGGGACGGAAGGGGCCGGTCTTTCTTACCATTATCAAACACGCTCGGCGGGGCCGGAGCAAGCCGGGGAAATCACCTTGGGAGTTCTTATAATCGACAGAAAATAGTGCCGGGGCTAAAACAGCAGATGGAAACTCCCGGAGAAAACACCAGTGCATGTAGCACTTTACTCTCCTCATTGGCCGCCTGCGGGGGCAGCGAACGGAATCGTCAGCTATGTCTCTACGGTAAGGGAATACCTTATCGCCCAGGGGCACAGGGTCACGATATTGTCCGAAGGGCGACGCTATCCGAGTGATGGCGTCGACATGCCGCTGCTCGCGCCAATCGAGACACTCGGCGGATTCGGTCGGCTGCAACGGCGGATTTCCCGCCGCATAGACACTTATCACGGCGGCTTGCCACGCCTGGGTCAGCAACTGGCTGCGCAGGTCAGTGCAGCCCATCGCGCCGACCCCATCGACATCCTCGAAATGGAAGAAAGCTTCGGCTGGTCGCACACGGTGCAGCGCCTCACCGGAATTCCGGTCGTGACGCGTTTGCATGGCCCTCACTTTCTGAAGCCTCCCAAGCCGCGAACGGCTCGCGACAAGCTGAACGACCTGCAGCGTTGCCATACCGAAGGACGCGCGGTGCGGACTTCACATACGTTGACCGCACCAACCCGCGCGATGATGAAGGTCACCTGCGAGAATTACCGGCGCCCGGTTCGGGAACGCGACGCCGTCATCCCGAACCCCATTCGCCTGCCTGCCCAAAGCGAACGCTGGAACCTTGCAACGTGTGATCGCAATCGTATCCTGATGATCGGACGCTTCGATTATTGGAAGGGCGCCGACACCATGCTGCTGGCTTTCGAGCAGCTACTGCGTGAACATCCCGATGCCAGGTTGACGCTGGTCGGGCCGGTGATCGGCATTGAGACGGGCCCGGGGCAGCTCGCCGATTTCGAGGCATATGCGCGTGCGAACCTCTCACCGGAAACAGCACGACGCGTCGAATTGACCGGGACGCTGAAGCCTTCCGAAATCGCCGTGCTCCGTCGGCAGGCCTTCGTCACTGTCCTCGCCTCGCGGGTGGAGAATTTTCCTTATGCCCTGCTTGAGGGGCTTGCCTCGGCCAGCCCGATGATCTCGACCGATTGGCCTGGGTGCGACGAGATCATCCAGCACGGGGAATCAGGCTTCCTGACGCCGATCGGCGATCCTGAAGCGCTTGCGCAGCGGCTTGTCTGGATGTTCGACTATCCGGAAGCGGCCGCACGGGCGGCTGAGAACGGTGGACATCATTGCGCCAGCCATTTTTCCGTCGAAACGGTCGGAGCCAAGCTCGTCGAATGCTATGAGGCCACGCTCCGGAACAGCGCGGAGTGACCTCAGTGCCCGTGTCCGCGCTGGTCGATGCCCCGCCGCCAGGGCCCTCCTCGCGCATCCACCGGTTTCGGGACATTGCACTCCGCGACACCAACGTCGTCGTCGTTTCCGTGGTTCTCGGCAATCTGCTCCGCGCCTTCAGCAGCGTCGTCCTTACGCGCCTGCTGGTGCCGGAAGTGTTCGGCATTTCAGGTGTCATCGCCTCGATCGTCTTTGCGTTCGGCATGATATCCGACCTTGGCTTCCAGGCCTTTGTTGTCCGTCACCCAGACGGCGAAAAACCGCGCTTTCTCGATACGATCTGGACGATGGCGGTGCTCAGATCGATCGTCCTGACAAGTGTCGTGTTCGTGCTTTCACCGACAATTGCAGGTGTCTTTGGCAAGCATGAGTTGGCACCGCTGATCGCCGCGGCATCGCTGACTTTCGTGCTCGAAGGGGTCGCCTCGCTTACCCTTTTGACGGCATTGCGACATCGGATGGTCCTGCGGCTGTCGCTGCTCGAACTCTCCGTCATGGTTCTCCAGATATTGCTGTCGTTCGTCCTCGCTTATTATTGGCGAAACTATTGGGCGATATTGGCCAGTATGCTGACGGGAAGCGCCTTCAAATCGGTGCTCAGCTATCTGCTTTTTCCGAACTCGCTGCGTAAACCAGCTTTCGATCGGCAATATATAAAAGAGCTCTGGGGCTTTGCGCGCTTCGTTACCGGCTCCAGCATCATCACCCTGTTGCTTCTGCAAAGTGACAAGTTCGCGCTAGGGCGATTGATGTCGCTCGACCATTTCGGATTCTACATTCTGGCCAGCAACCTCGCCACCGCCCCGCTCGCCTTTGCCACAGCATACGCCAGCCGCGTCCTTTTCCCAGCCTACTCACAGGCATGGCGTGACGGCGAAGAGAATCTGCGCGCGCTATTTTATGCTAAGCGCCGCCTGCCGTCGCTCCTTTACTGTTTCGCAGCGGGCGGCCTGATCGGTTCCGCTCCGCTGGTGATCGAAATATTGTACGACCCTCGCTATTCGACGTCCGCAATCTATCTACAGATACTGGCGATCGCACCGCTCTTCGCGCTCGCGTCGAACAGCGGCAACGAAACATTGACCGCGACGGGGCACATCAAGGTGACCTTTCAAGCCAGCGTCGCAAAGCTGATGTGGTTTTGTATCGCGGGGCCCGCGGGCTATGCGCTTGGCGGTGTCCTAGGGCTGGTCATCGCGATCGGCCTGATGGAAATTCCGGCCGTCCTTCTCAAATGGGTTCAGATGCATCGCCTGCAATATCTTGACCTTCGCCAGGAGCTGCTTTTCCTTGGGGCAGGCGGTGCCGGCATCATCGTCGGAGCCGTAGGCGACTGGCTAATCCGCCCGCTTCTCTGAGAACCCGCATCGACGAAGAGCCGGAAGAACCGAGGGCGGCCCACGCAATTTCGTCGCCTGTTCTCGGACGGCTCCCCTTACCCGGGAAGGACAGGCGCGCGGCGCCTCATGTCCTGTAGAAAAGCAGAAGCTCCGGTTTATCATCAGCCTCGGCCGGGCTTGTTACCACCTTGGATTCGCGCTGCAGACGCAGAAACGCTGCGGCGAAGCCGAACAGGGCGAACAGATAGAAGGCTGGTCGTGTTCCGAAGGATGTAAAGAACAGCATCTCCATCATCATCAGAAGACAACCAAAGACGAATGCTCCGGCACCCACGTCGCGCTTCGACGCGCCCTGGAACCGCCCCTTGCGCACGATACCGGTCAAGAAAAGAACGAACGGCGCGACAAAAACGATAAGGCCGAACAGACCCGCAATCAGCATGATCCACATATAGGTATTGACGAAGTCGATGATGCCTTCCCCCTGCACCAGATCGGGCAGCAAGTGGTGCAGTTCAGCCGTCGAATAGCCCATTATCGGGCGATTGGCGAACACCTCGAACCCGCGGCTCAATAGCTGACGCCGATAATCCGACGAAGCGCTCGACCCGCCGGACAGCCCTAGAGTCTCCGACAAATAGGGGTGAAACTGCGCGGCAAGAAACAGCAGGGAGACAGCGCCGGCCGCCACAAAAAACTTCTGCCCCAGCAGGGCATAGCGGCCGCGGAGCGCATCTGCCGCGACGATCGCGATGAACAAGCCGACCCACGCGCCACGTGACTGCGGCGCCACCAGCCCGGCCACCGCGACTGCCATCAACAACAGATAATAGCGGCGGCCACGGATGAAATCGCGCGACAGATGGAGAGCCATGATGCAAATCGCCAACACCATCGCTACCGAGGTCGGTTCGACAAACGGCCCGCCAGCGCGGATCAAGCCCGCCCGCACCTTTACCAGCATCAGCGTCGGCAATTCGAAGAGCCGATAGAGTTCCTGATATACCGGCCATGCCTTCCAGACCTCGAAGATCAGAAGCGCCGCGATCACGACCCCGCCCGCGCCCAGCCACAGCATCGCCGACTTCAACTCATCGCTGGTACGCACACCGCGGCTCACGATGTAGTAAGGTAGCGCAAGTTCCAGCGAAACTTCGGTCAGCGCACGCAAGTGGTGAGAGACGCTCGTCTCGCGCGCCACGGCCATCGCAATTGTAAACACAACCAGCAGGACGGCAAAATCCCATTCGATACGGCACCGCCCCTTGGCGGGGTTCACGAAGATGGCCAATGCCGCACCAATTGCCAGAGCATCGTGCACGCCGAATTCGACGAGCTTGAGTGAGCCAAGCTCGAGCGTGTAGTCAAGGCCCGGCAAAAGCAGCAGGCTGAACAGATATACCGGCGCGATCAGATTGAAGCGCCGCGCGGCGACCGGCACCCAAAGACACATGATCACGAACAACAGGCCAAGGCTTGGAACAGACCATGCGAGCACCGGCATCGTCACCGCGATCGCCAGCATGCGCGTCTCGATCGGCTTGCGGACGTCGTGCTTCAAACTGAATAGAAACAGCAGGATGGCCGCGGCGCTCACCGTCCCAACGAAAAAACTCGGCTTCACGATAAGATAGTCACCCGCCGCGAGGCGAAATGTGAGCGCAAGACCGGCAACTAGGATTAGGATGGCAGGCATTAGCGCGCTCCCGCTTGAAATTGCCGGACGGCGCGCAATTTCGGCGCCTGGTCGACTGGTTGCCCCGCATATTCCATCAGTCCCCACGAACCATAATCCGCGATCGGCGCGGTCGACGCGTAGAGCATCAGCGTACTTCGAATTCGCCTGTCCCACTCGGCCAGATAGCGTCGATACACCTCAGCCATGCGCGGATCGCGCTGCAGGGCGCGGGCCAGCGCAAGGTCGGAAGTCACGAGATGTTGTCCCCCTTCGTAAGCGATGAACCGCTTACCATGTTTCGACGCAATAGCCCGGTTCTCATCGGCGAATTTCATCGTATGCTCGATCGCCTTTGGCATCCCGGCAAATATACGGTCGAGATCGCCGCTGCCGAAGCCGTTCAAGTCGAACCATATGTATGGCGCCGTTGCCAAGGCATCGACCCAGCGCGCCGTATCGGCATCGTCGAGAATGATGTTCGCAAGGTCAGACCAGGCATGCTGACTGGCGGCGATACGAACGAGATGTTCGGGCCGGTCGGCATAGACCTCGGTCCAGATCTTCATTGCCGCGCGCGTTTTCTGGGCATAGCGGATCATCTGCGCACGCTTTGCGTCCCCGCCGCCGAGCTTCATCATCATGCCTTCACGCTGCGCCTGCTGGGCCGCGTCGAACATGTCGTTCCACACTTCGTTGCCCAGCTCGACATAGACGGTCCGGTCGGGATTCAGCTTTGCGCGAACCAGCCGGGCAAACTCGCGAATATAAGTTTCGTCGGCCTTGTACGGCATGAGAAACCAGGGATCCGCACCGGTTTCGTTGGCTACCGCGATCATATCCTCGATCGAAGCACCTGCGGCCGTCACCTGACTCGAATAGGACTGCCGGGCGCGCGTCTCCCAACTCACATCTATATTGTCATTTGTCTTCTGCCAGTCGAGGAAACGCACGACCTTGAAATCCTTCAAGAACTTCAGAAAATCGGGATGAAAGCGCGCATCGCGGGGAAAGGCGGGGTCGCGGCAGTCGATATCGCGGACGGGGTTCGCTGGATCGGTGCTGATGAGCTCGATCCATGCCCCCTCGTCCGCCGCACCGGTTGGGGACAGTTCAAGTGTCAGCCAGCCCTCACCGCGATCCTTGACGCGTGCGACGCCACCCGACGAAATTTCGCCGCGACCATGATATTCGCAGCGCACGTCCACCGTACGAAACGGCGCGGGAGGGAGCATAAGGGGGCGCGGCGCGGTCTGCCCCGGCTGGAGGCTGCGTACCCAACCGTTCCGATCGAGCTGCGCCGCCGGCATGAGCTTCCAGCCCTGCCCCTGCGACGAGAACCATTCGCTTTGTGTTATCAGGTTCAGATAGACCTGGTGTCGATTGAAATTGGCTAGTCCGAACAGATTGATACCCAGTTCGGTTCGCGCATCCGGTGGCGGAGGTGCGGCCGGCGCTATCTGATCGGCAGAATCCGCCTGGCCGGTCGCCGCAAAGATGGTGATGGCAGCGGCGACGACAGCGAAAAATAGCAGACCGACCTTCAACAACCTGCTCTCCCGCGGCAAAAGCGAGCGGCGCCTGGCTTCAGGATGCGACATGTCTTGACCTCTGACGTTCGTCGAGCCGACAGGCATCGCGGCCGCAGCATCTTTGGCGGCCGACGCCAAGAAGGAACCGGTGGCATCGATCATGCTGTCTCTCCGCGCCGGAAGGGATTGTCCGCGCCGTCTCCACGCAGGATCTTTGGCCAAGCCCGCGAGAAACGCGCCCATTTATAATAGGCTCGCAATCGCCCATCGTCCTGCCGCCACTTCGTATCCCTGACGTAAGCTAGATATATTCCTGCGAACTCGTCCGCGAGATATCGGGGGCAATCGATCGCTACTTTCGCCTGCTGCTGGCGCCAACGGCCCATAAAATCCCGCGCGAACTGTTGGAGCGCCCGCGCCTGTTCCGGATCGAGATCGTCCGCGACCCAAGGGTCGGAAGGCAGGCTGCCGTACAGCGCGATATGGCTTATCAGCGCGATGTAGTAATTGCCGAGGTGTGTCAGGTGCACATCGTCCGCGAACAGCCGTTCCATCGTCACGCGGGTCGTCGCGGCGCTCAAGCCGCTCACCCCCGTTTCGGAAGCCGCCTGCTCGACCAGCGCGGCAAGCGCCTGAGCAGCTGGGATTAATCGTACCGGCCGCGTCCGTCCCTTTTCGACCAATTTATCGTTGATCGTCGTTGTCGTGCATTGCCAAGCCCGCGTTGCCGCCTTTTCATACGCAACCCATCCCGCGGGATCGTCTAGGTCGTCGACATTGAGCCACGCCGCATAGAGATAGGTCTGGCCGTTGGGATTGGAGGCGAAGAAGCGCGCTTCATAATCGACCGCATTGCCAATCGTGTCGTTCCAGATCAGGCTTTCCAGAAGCGTGTGCACTTCGTTGAGCACAAGCGTGTCATACGCGTGCCCTGCGGGCGCGGGCGCCAGTTCTTTCAGCACGTTAATCGGCCGGCCATCCCGATCGGTCCCCGCGCGATAGCCGCTCCCCGACGCAGAACCGTCCCCTTGCGTCCGCGCGCGCAGCGACGATCCTGCGAGATGCTGCATATTCCATTCGAGCGTGTTGCCCGTGCCGTCGGCGATCGCGGCCAGATAGTCCGGCAAAGGCCTGTCAGTCAGGCTGTGGCCTGAAATGAACAGCCTCTTCGGCGCATCGGACTGAGAGCCGAAAGCGGCGGAGAAAGTGGCCGTGGGCGAGGATGGTTTCTCTTCAGTCATACATCCGGTCAGGCCGATGAGCGACAATGCCAAGAGCACGCGAGCGGCAATTCCATTGCGTGAGCCGCGCCACATCACGGCCGCGCATCGCGTTTCCAGTCGCGCGCGATCTGGAAGATGCCCGGGCCGTCATATAGATATCTGCGCCACATGCGGGCCGGATCCGACAACAGCCGGTGGAGCCACTCGATTGCCAGGACACGCATGAACCGCGGCGCGCGCTTTTGGACGCCGGTCAGGAAATCGAGGCTTGCGCCGACGCAAAAACCGATGCCGCACGCGCCGCCTGCTTGCTTCACCCGATAAGCCAATATTTCCTGCTGCGGCGAACCGACAGCCAGGAAACAATAGCGCGCGCGCGTTTCGACGACGAACCTGACGGCCTGAGCCACTTCCGCGGGATCCTTGATGAACCCCATCGGCGGATCATAGTGATGGACATTCTGCAGCCCATAGCGGTCGGCGATACCCGCTACGAGTTCGGCGTTGCCGCCGATGATCGCAACCTTGTCCGCAGGCCTGATCGCCTGCTCGAAAATCTGCTGGGTCAGGTCGCTGCCCGGAATCACCGGCAACACGACCCCCATCCCGCGGGCAAGGATCGCAAGGATCTTGCTGTCGCACAACGTCGCCCACGCCGACCGGTAAACCGGCCACAAGTCCGACCGGACACGCTGCAAGCGGACAACATGATCGACATTGGGCGTCACCACATAGGCGAACGGGGCATCCTCTTGCCGCTCGACCAGCATTTTCAGCACGGAAGCCATCGTCTTGCGCGTGAAAGCGATGTCCATGAAGACACCAGCATCAAGGTCCACAAGCTCGGACGAGGGTGACGAGGCGGGCAACGTTGCCAAAGCGGCGAACCTTCTTGCGAAACGGAATCGGGAACGCCGGTAGGATGCCTGCGAGCCGCCCCGCATTATGCAGATATGATCGTTCAATTCTGCTAGGCGAAATCCCTTCCGAATATACCCAATGATCTATGCGCCGAGCGACGCTCCCCAGCGTAAAAAGGCATCTGAAATATCCCACCCCCATAGGAAGGACCGCAATCAGCGAATTTCGGCTCGCGGCGCGGAGAACTAGGATGCTGTCCACTTAGTTGTTCGGGGAGTCGAAATCGTGTTCTCAACACGCCGCCAAATATCAGGAAGCCGTTGCGGCGCCCTTGCAGGAAAGGGCTTTGGCGCAATTGCATGTGCTGCGCTGGTCCTCCAGACCCCGGCAGTCGCCCAGCAGGAGGCAGCGGCCAGTATCACCGCCGATGCTACGGCTAACAGCCAGTATAAGGTAAACACGGGCGACGAGCTCGACGTGTTCGTCTGGGGCGAAGAACGGATGCAGCGCGCCGTGCGCGTGCAGCCGGATGGCACTTTTTCCTTTCCGCTCGCCGGCACCGTGCAGGCCACAGGCCGCAACGTGTCCGACATCGCCGCTGAAATCCGCGAACGCATTTCGGTCAACTATCGCACATCGGTCCCCGATGTAACGGTATCGGTCCGCGAAGCGACCGGCATGCGCTTTTATGTAGTCGGCAAGGTTCGGACGCCCGGAAGCTTCACGAGCGGCACACCCGTCAACATTCTTCAGGCGCTCAGCGTCGCGGGCGGCACAGCCGAGTTCGCAGACATCAAGAACGCCGTGATCCTGCGCCAGACGCCGAATGGCCAAGTCGTGGAACCGGTCAAGCTCTCTACTATTCTCAAGGGCGGCCGCGCGATGAACGCCGGCGTATTGAGCAGCCCGCTACCCATGCTTCTGAGCGGCGATGTTCTCGTTATCCCTTGAACATGTCTCCGGAAGCCTGCGCCTGTTTGCGATCGGATTATTTGCCGTAGCGATGGCATTTGTCCTTGCAGCCAGGAGCGAAGCGAAACCGACTGTAACCTTGGAGGTTGATACGTCCGTGCTGGTGTCAGACAATCCTTTCCTGACGACAGAAAAAAAGAAGGCGACGGGTGCCGTCGAACTCGTCGCGCGCCCTCGCGTCGAGTGGCAGATCGACCCGCGGACCGATGTCGACTTCACGGGGGAAGTGGGTCTCCGCCAATATTCGCGGCGTTATGGCAATTTCGTCACCGGGCGGTCGGACCTGCAAATCCGTCATCGCCGCAACGAATATCTGACCGTCGCCGGCCGGGCGTCGTACCGGCGCGATCTTGTATCGGACGCACTGACCGACAGCATCGACTTCGCGATCGATCCCCGCAGCATACGCGAGAGCGTCGAGGGGCGAGGATCGGTGGCTTGGAGCCCGAACGCCACGACGACGATCACCGGCGAGGGCGGATGGCAACGGCTGCGATATCCCGACTCCGATCTGCTCGAGACGACGAAAGCCTATGACTTCGGCGTAGGCGTCAATAAGCGTCTCAGCGAAAAGCTGACGGTTGGCGTTCAAGGCAATCATACTTCGAGCCGGATCGTCAACGGCGACAACACATCGGTAAACTCGCTGAACCTCACCGCGACCCGCCGCTTCGCAACTTTCTGGTACGGCGGAGCGCAGGTTGGTGTCGAATGGACTAGGCTGCGAGACCCCGTCACCCTGTCCCGTGAAAGCCGCGCCCGTTTCAACGGCAGCGCCAATCTTTGCTATGAACCCGACGGCACATCAGTCTGCCTCAGAAGCGCACTTCAAAGCGAAGTCAGCGGCCTGGGCGGCCTTCAGCGCGAATTTTCGGTCGGCACCGCAATCCGGCACAGAATCTCCGAATTCGGAACCATCCGTTCGGAAGTCGACTATCGCCGCGCCCGCCTTCCCGGCGATGGCACGCCGGCACGCGTTTTCCGCAGTGCGGTTGGCTATGAGCACCGGATCGGGCGTAATCTCTATCTGACACCCAACCTAGCCTATTTGCAGCGCAACCGGCGGGCAAACGAGAAGGCCGACGCATTTGTTTTTTCGATCGGCCTATCATTACGAGGAGCAGGCGAATGAGCGCTGACCACGACAGCGAAGGTCTGGGCATTTATCCGCGCGAGATCGCGGCCGCCCTCTATCGCAAGCGCAAATGGATCATCTTGCCAGTCCTTCTTGGGCTGCTGATCGCCACGACCGCTATCCTGCTTCAAAAGCCACAGTATCGCTCGACCGCGACGCTGTTGATCGATTCGCAGCAGATTCCGACAACCGTGGTTGCCGCGCCGCTCGCACATGTCGCGAACGAACGGATCGCCAAGATTCGTCAGCAGATACTGAGCCGCGAGCGCCTCTCGCAGTTGGTCCAGGAAAACAACCTGTTCCCCGACGAACGCAAGGATATGCCGATCGACGACGTGCTGGAGGTTGTCCGTAAGGCGATCGCCGTCGAACTGGTCGGCGCGAACGAGGGCCAGCCTGGCGGCGGCGGCTCGACCATCGCATTCTCCCTGTCCTTCACCTACTTCGATCCGGTGAAAGCCCAGGCCGTAACGCGTCAGTTGACTGACACCTTCCTTGTCGAAGACAAGCGCTTCCGCACCGAGCAGGCTACCGGCACGGCAGCATTTCTGGCGCGGCGCGCCGATGAATTGCGACGCCAGTTGGGAAGTCTCGAAGAGAAGCGGCGCGAAGTCGAAGCGCGTTACGCCGGCGCTTTACCCGACCATGTCGCGATGAGCGCGCAATCGAACTCCGCGCTGCGCGCAGAGGTGTCGCGGATCGACGCTGAATCACAGGGTCTTTCGCAACAGGCGAGCCTTCTCGCGGCCCAAGCCGACGAAAATGCGCGTACCCCACCGGGCGTGGAAGCGTTGCGCCGCGCCGAAGAACGGTTGGCCCAGTTGAGTGCGGTCTACGCCGACAACTATCCGGAAGTGATCTCCGCCCGCGCAGCGGTAAGCCAGCAACGCGCCGCTTTGCGCGATTCACAGGCATCGCAGGGCAGCAGCGTCGTCCAACGCGAAATCAGCGCCAGCCATGCCCGCACGCGCATGCTTGCGGCGCGCCGCGCCGAACTTGTGGGATCCATCGCCGAGATGGAACGCCGCGCAGCGCAGGCGCCGCAGGCCGCCTATGAATTGAACATGATCGAGCGCGAATATGAAAATATCCGCCGGCAATATGAGGCTTTGCGTGAGAAGCAGCTAGACGCTCAGGTGTCGGTGACGCTTCAGTCCGAAGACAAGGGCGAGCGCTTCTCCGTCGTCGATGAATCGAGCATGCCGCACCACGCGCTCGGAGCGCATCCGATCACCATCCTCTTCGCTGGGCTGATCGCCGGGCTTGTGGTCGGGATCGGTACCATCCTGGGTTACGAGCTTGTCGCCGGGAAAATACATGGTGCGGAAACGCTCACCCGATTGCTCAACTCCCCGCCGCTAACGGTTATTCCCGAAGCGAACCGTCCGCAGCCTCTGACGCGTCTAACGGCTGTTTTCGACCAGCTGAAGTCGCATGCCTATGCGGGTCAGATGTCCAATTATATCCAAAAGCGAGGTAGCCATGCGAGCAGAAGCTGAAACGGGCAAAATCGTATCGATCGCTCCTCCCGTTAGCGGGGATACGCCAACAGCCGACCAAATGCTGGATCCCGAACTGCTGCGACGCAATCTTATCGTCGGCTTCGAGTCCACCGACAGCGAGAATGTCCACCCATTTTCCGTCCTGCGTTCGCAGTTGCTGAAGCACGTCCGCGCGACAGGTTCCCGCGTTTTTGCGGTGATGTCCGTCCAGCCGGGCAACGGCAAGACCCACGTTGCCGTCAATCTCGCGGCGGCTCTCAGCCGCATTCATCCTACCACGCTCGTCGAACTGGACCTGCGCCGACCGTCGATTGGTCAGACCCTTGGCCTTTCGCCCATTCGGCCTGGCATCGACGACGCCCTCGGCGAGTTGGCTACGCTGCAGGACACCGGAATGCGTATCGACGGGACCAAATTGACCGTCCATCGCGTGCGCACGCCAAAGGCCAATCCGGAGGGGCTTCTTTCCCTGGACAAGCTGACGGCGTTGACCAACGCTATCCGCAATTCCGACGATCAGCCAATCTGTATCATCGATACACCGCCAGCCGTGATCCATGACGACATTATGTTGATTGCGCCGGCGGTCGACGGGGTCATCATCGTCGTTCAAGAAGCGCGGACTTCCAAGCGCGCGCTGGTCAATATGATCAAATCGCTCAGCCCGACGCCCGTCATCGGCGCAGTGCTGAACCGTTCCTTGTCGAGTCCGCTCCAAATGAACGAATATGAATATTACTACAATGCCATGTCGGAGCCCCAATCACCCTAGCTAGATCCGCCGGTCGTTGAACCGTGTCTCTTTTGCCCGATCCCCACATCGGTTTTCTGCCCGCGCCACGTCGGTCATCTGTTGGCTTGTGAGAAGGGTTCGCGATGCTCAGTCAAATCATTGAACAACGCCGACGGTGGCTCAGGGGCATGCCTGCCCGCATGGCCCTGAAACTCTTCAACCGGCCAGGTGTGCGTATCCTGCTTGGTCGTAAGTACAGCGATGCAATTCGTATCCACCAGCCGATCCTGCCCCGACTTTCCGAAATCGACGCAAAAATTGTCGATGCCTTGGAAAGGGACGGTGTGTACATCACGACGGTCGATGCCCTGGGACTGGCGGACGCAAATGCCGTGATCGAAGAGGCCCGGACACTGAGCGAAGCGTTTGCGGACGAAGCGCGAGCGCGGGTGGCGAATGGTGAGGTCTTCGTGATCGTGCCCCCGGATCGAATTATCGATCACCCTTCAATCTATCTCTTTGGCCTTCAGGACAGGTTACTGGATATCGCCGAAAGCTATATCGGGCTGCCGCCAGCCTATGACGGCGTGACGATCAATTACACAGTCGCCGACGGCCGCGAGGTTTCCACCCGCAAATGGCACCGCGATTGGGAAGATCGGAGGATGCTCAAGGTCGCGATATATCTGGACGACGTGGACGAGGATGGCGGCCCGTTCCAGATGATCAGGCGGCATGATATGCTGCAAAGCGACGAGGCCGGGTTCAACTATGAACTGGTGGATGACGCGGCCCTGACGGAAACGCTCGGCGCCACATATGCCGATGACATCGTCAGTTGTTGCGGCCCGGCCGGAACGGTGATCTTCACCGATACGGCTCGCTTCTTCCACCGCGGCAAGCCGGCCACCGCGCGCGATCGGATGGCCGTATTCTACAGTTATTTTGCCCAGAGGCCGCGCCATCCGTTCCTGTGTGAGCGGACCGGGATGCAGCGCAGCGATATCTCGCGGCTGGCCAAACCCCTGCCGCCACGACAGCAGCGCGCTGCACTTTGGCGACAATATCTTTCGATAGCGCTGCGGATCATTCCTCCCGCATCGCTCTGATATCGGCGCTAAAGACAGGCATCCAAAAGCGCCGCGAGTTCGCGCGCATTGATGTCCGGATGATGCGCCGCAAGCACGCGCGCCCTGCCCGTTCTCCCCATCGCCTCAAGCTGGTCTCGCGGCGCGTCGAGAACCGCCTTCATCGCCTCGGCCAGCTCATCGACGGATCCCGCGGGGATCAGCCAACCATTTTCGTTGTCCACAAGTTCGGGAATTCCCGCAATCGCCGTCGACACCACCGGCCGGCCAAGCGCAAGCGCTTCCATCAGAACAACGGGCAAACCCTCAGCAAAGCTGGGCAGAACCAGCGCGCGCGAGGCAGCCAGCAATTTGCGAACATCCTCGGAAGAACGCCATCCCAGCAACCGGATCCGGTGCGTCAGATTCAGGCGCTCGATCTGCTCTTCCAGCACTGCCCGCCCGTCGCCGTCACCGATGATATCGATCGTGAAATCATGCGATCCGGCGATCCGCGCCGCCGCGGCGACCAGTAGCGGCAACCCCTTTTGTGCACTCAGCCTCGCGACACAAGTGAGCGTTCGGCTTTCAAGCCCGGCGGGATCGGTTGCCTCCTCCTGCAGGAAATGCGGCGCAACCGCACAGCGCACCACCTGAATCCGGTCCCAATGTGCTGGGTCGGACCATCGCATAAGCTGGCTCCTGCCGAAGCTTGACACTCCGGCGACAAAAGCCGCGTCGGCAATCTTCCCAGGCAGATCAAGAAGCAGCGGGGCATCGAATTCGTCCGGACCGTGCGCCGTGAAGCTATAGCTGATCGCCGAAAGCCGAGCGGCCAATCGCGCGACGGCCACCGGGTTGGTACCGAAGTGAACATGAACATGCCGGATGTTCCGGCGCTCCATCTGCTCAGCCAGCATCGTCGCCTCCGCAAAATAGGCGATGGCGCGCACGCGGCTTTCGGTCTTTCTGAGCGATCGAACCAGCGCGGAACATGTTTTGCCCGGACGTTTCAAAAAACTGCGCAGGACGGCGCCCGCCAGCAGCCACCAATTCCCGTCGAGAAGCGCCGTCGTTCGCGCCGCTTCGGCCCGATCTTCGGCATCGCTGAAGCTCTCGGGCGTCCGGCGGATCGTAAAGCGGGAAACGTCGATGCCCAGTCGTTCCAGCGCCATGATTTCGGTGCGGATAAAGCTATGGCTGACCTTGGGATAAACATTCACCAGATAAGCGACTTTGCGCGATGTCGGCGAGATGCCGTCGCTTTCGTCGGCTCTCGCGGACACGGCGATGCTTGGCCTCTTCATGCCGCTTGTCGTCGCCTGCCCTGTTGTCTGAAACCCGGTCAGCATCTTGTCCCCATCCTGCCCGGCACGCTTATGGAGCAAAGCGGATGTCAGGGGCATTCCCCCTTCATCCAACCAGTTTCGTGTTCTGCTTTCCCCTTATGATTATTCCCTAGCCGAAACTCATGACGCAAATCCCAGCCTAGTTTTTGACGATAGGAATGACGCGCCGTCTGGCGCAGGCTTTGAGCAGTATCGGAGCCATCAATGACCTGCACTTCTTGCTTTGGACCAATGCAAGCCAAGTTTGACCAGCCGGAGTGAATGCGGGTCATGGCTAGTATTGCGCCTCCCGATCCATCAGCCGGCGGTTCGCTCGACATTGTCGCTGCGATCTCCCGATGGCTATCCGCGCTGCTGACGGTCCGAACGACGGTTATCGTTCTGCTGGCATGCATCGGCCTCGTCCTCATATTCGCCGACCAGGGCACAGGAAAACCGGAGGATCACTCTAAGTCCGCATCGTCCGGTCAGTCCGCCTCCGGAATAGCGGCGCCCCTCCTCCCACCGGGAGTACAACCGGCCGCGACGACTGGGCCCGAGGCCGAAATGGCGCGGCTCATCAACGACAGCATAGCGATCGTGCCGGCTGGACGTGTTGCGGCCAAGCCCTTCTTTTGGGCCGGGAACATGGCGGACCGCGAGCGGGCGACCGATTGCCTTGCCGCCACAGGCTATTATGAAGCCGGCACGCGTGCGGCGGATCAGCGCGCGGTGATGCAGGTTGTGCTCAACAGAGTCCGGCATCCCGCCTTCCCGCACTCGATTTGCGGCGTCGTCTTCCAGGGCGCGGAACGCAAGACCGGCTGCCAGTTCACCTTTGCGTGCGATGGTTCGATGGCGCGCCGTCAACCATCGGCCGCTATCTGGCGCCAGGCGCGCATCACTGCGTCGGAAATGCTCACCGGACAGATCGAACCGGCCGTTGGCAATGCCACCCATTACCACACCGATTGGGTTCATCCGGCGTGGAGCAGCCAGATGAACAAGATCGCCGCTATCGACACGCATCTGTTTTTCCGCTGGCGCGGCAACATCGGGGAACCTCAGTCGTTCACCACGCGCTATTCGGGATCGGAGCCGCTGATCGCCAGGCTGGCTGGTCTGTCGATCGCGCATCGCGAAGGTCTGTTGACGGCCGACGCGCCTCTGCCGGTCGTGCCTTTTGGAGCCGCCGCCCTGCCGTCCATGCGGCCGGAAAATGCGCTGACGGCCGCACGCGAAATATTGCCAGATCAAGCGCGCGCGCCGGACGCCGACGTTTTCCTCGTAACGCTCGACAAAGCGGGTGCCGACGGCTTTGCCCGCCAGGCCGAACTGGCATGTGCCGGCAAAACGACCTGCCGTTTCCTCGGGTGGACGAACCCCGCTTACAAAGCCAGCCAGTTCCCGGTTTCGGGCCGGGCGATCGACACGCTGTCGTTCAGTTACGTCAGGCAGGGGGCAAGCGACGCCGGCAAAGCACGCTGGAACTGTAACGAATTTCCGCGCGGCGACCGCGCCCAATGCCTCCGGCGCGGAGGGTGACATGAACACGATCGCGCATGATTTTCGCAATTCCGTCGTCGTTCATTTCCAGAGCAAGCCGTCCAAAGAGATGGTCCGCTTGCGCTTGATCGCGCTTCTTGTGATTCTCGATATCCTGTCGATCCAGCTTGTATTCGTTGCCGTGAACCAGATGTTCATCGGAACCACCATGTTACGTGGGCTGGGCTTTGCGGTGGGTTCGGTCATTCCGATCTTCCTGATCAGCGCGTTCATGGTGCGCGCCTACTCGGGGCCTGGTATCTTACGGCCAAGCGCCTCGATCGGCGGTGTCCTGTTGGCCTTGATGATCAGCGCAACCGTGCTCGGGCTGATGATTTTCTCCCTGGGCGCCGGACCGCATATATCCCGCCCCGGGGTTGCGACGACATTCGCGCTTGCGGCGGTGATGATGTCGGCGGTCCACTATTACCATGCCAGATACGCGAACAAGATTCTCGACGGCTCGCTCTATTCGGTCATCGAACTTTATGATGGCCCGCTTCCTCGGACCGACGACGATATCGAGGTCGACTCCAACTTCTTCTTTGATCCCGTCAATCCCTCGCCCGCGAGCTTTGACCGGCTGTCGCACATAATCGGCCGCGTCGATCGCGTGATCGTACATTGCTCCACCCAGCGTCGCGCGGCATGGGCGGACGTGCTTCAAGGAATGAATGTCCACGCCGAGTTCATGGCAAAGGAATGGACCGATATACGGCCCCTGGGCATTGGAGAGCATAATGGCAGCCGCACCGTCGTCGTCGCGCGGGGCCCGCTCAATCTGCACGATCGCATCATCAAGCGCAGCTTCGATATCGCTTTTTCTGTCGCTGCACTGATTCTGCTCACACCAGTGATGCTGGTCGCCGCCATCGCCATCAGGCTGGACAGTCCCGGACCCGTGTTTTTCGTTCAGCCGCGGATCGGGCGCCAGAATCAGCTCTTCAGCCTGATCAAGTTCCGCAGCATGCGCCAGGACTGCTGTGACAAGGCCGGTTCCCAGTCAACCAGCAGGCAGGATCAGCGCGTAACGCGGATCGGCAATTTCATTCGACGGACAAGCATCGACGAACTGCCACAGTTCATCAACATATTGAAAGGCGACATGAGCGTTGTCGGGCCGCGTCCGCACGCCGTCAGCTCGACGGCCGAAGACCGGCTCTTCTGGGATATCGACAACCGATATTGGCACCGGCACGCCTGCCGCCCTGGCCTGACCGGTCTTGCCCAGATTCAGGGGCTGCGCGGGGCGACCGCCTGTGTAAAGGATCTCGTCGACCGCGTCGAAGCCGACCTGCAATATCTGCAGTCCTGGTCTTTCTGGAACGACATCAGGATCGTGTTTCAAACGTTCAAGGTCATCGTGCACGTCAATACTTTCTGACGGCGGACGTAAGCCATAATCGGGCCCCCCGCTTCGAACCGCAGGCTAGCGGACCGCCCTCTCGATCGCATCGAGCAGGCCCTCGGGATCGACCGGCTTGGTCAGGAAAGCGACCGCGCCGGCCTTCTCTGCCTGTCCCCGGACGATCTCGGTCGGATAGGCGGTCATGATGATTATCGGGACGCTCCAGCCGCGACGGCCGGCTTCGGCTTGAAGTTCCAGCCCGGTCATTCCGGGCATATGCAGGTCGGTGACGATGCAGGCGAGATCATCCTCGATCCCCGCTGCCAACATCTCCTCGGCACTGGCAAAACAGCGCGGGTTCATCATCGCCGAGCGAAGAAGGCTGTCGATGCTGCCCCGGACGTCGGGGTCATCGTCGACGATCGCGATAGTGGGCACGATGGCGCGGGAAACAGACACGAACCCAATCACTCCGGCAAAATCATGGCGCGACGCGCCATCCCATCGCCCCCGTCTGAAGCATCGCGTCCGGTTCCGCTATCATACTCAGATGTTAAAGCGGTGGATGCTCTCGTCGCGAATGCCGAGCTGTTCGGCCATTCGGACAAGGTCGGCGAGCGACTGGGCTTCCATCTTCTTCATCACGTTACCGCGGTGGATCTTCACAGTGATTTCCGACAGGCTGAGCCGCGCGGCGACCTGCTTGTTCATCAGGCCGGTGACGACAAGGCTCATCACTTCGGCCTCGCGCGGGGTCAGCTTGGCATAGCCCTGCCTCAACCTGGCGGTCTCGGCACCCGCTTCGCGCCGCTCCCTACTTTTTTCTATCCCGTTCGCGACCGCGCGAAGCAGTTGCTCATCGCTGAAGGGCTTGGGCAGAAAATCGATCGCGCCCGCCTTCATGCCGCGCACGGTCATCGGAATGTCGCCGTGCCCGGTGACGAGGATCACCGGAATCTCGCGCCCTTCAGCCGCAAGCCAATCCTGAAAGTCGAGGCCGTTTTCACCTCGCAGACGGATGTCGAGTATCAGGCAGGACGGCGCATCAACGACGGCCGCCGCCCGAAACGCATCGGTCGAGGCGTGAAGCGCGACCTCGAAACCCGCGGAGCGCAGCAAGCTGCCCAGTGCACCGCGCATCCCGGCATCGTCGTCGATCACATGAACCAGCGCAGCACCCGTCATGCCCCCATCTCCTTCGCACCCGCGATCGGCAGGCTGAACCGAAAAGTCGCGCCGCGATCGTCATTGTTGGCGGCCGATAGCGATCCGCCATGCTGCTCGATAATCGACCGGCAAATCGAAAGCCCCATGCCGAGACCGGTCGATTTGGTCGTAAAGAAGGGTGCGAACAGGCTTTCGGGGTCGACCAGGATACCGGTGCCGCAATCGCGCACGGCAATCATTACCTCATGGTCCCCCCGCATCGCATCGACGCACAGTTCGCGCTGGTCGAGCGGCGTATCCGCCATCGCCTGTTCGGCATTGAGCATCAGGTTCATCAGCACCTGTTGAATTTGGACGCGATCGCCCGCGACGGGTGGCAATCCTTCCGGGATCGAGACCCGGATTGCAACGCCGTGCGTCTGCAGGTCGCGCCGCAACAAAGCGACGGTCTCATCGATCAACGGCACCAGTTCGATCACTCCCCGTTCGGGATCGGCCTTGCGCGCCATATCGCGGATCCGCGCGATCACGTCGGCGGCGCGCGTGCCGTTGGCCGCGATCTGATCGAGGCATTCGGACACTTCGGGCGCATCGGGAGCCTCACGCGCAAGCCAGCGCTTGCCGGACTTCGCATAGGTCACGACCGCCGACAGCGGCTGATTGACTTCATGCGCGATCGACGCCGCGAGTTGCCCCAATGTCGTCACCCGCGACACATGCGTCAGTTCAGCCTGCGACTGGGCAAGACGCGCTTGCGCCCGGTTCCGTTCGGTCACATCGAGCGCCATCACCAGCACGCGTTTCCAGCCACCGTCACCCGGCGGCAAAGTGACGTGGAGCACCACATCGACAACGTCGCCGGACGCCGAAATAAATTGCGTTTCCTGCTCGATCAGCGTGTCGCCCCTCGCCAGCGCGGCAACGATCACCCCCAACGTCGCCTGCGCCGCCGGGGTGTGGTGGTCGACGATCGTGCCGCCGATCAGCGCGCTTCGATCGGACAGGCCAAACAACCGTGCGGCGGCATCATTGGCGTCGAGGATGGTCGCCGCCCGCGCGATCCGGTCGACCGCATCTGGATCGAGCGTAGCGCCGCTGCGGACTGCGGCATGGGCTTCCGACCAGTCGCCCTCCCAGATCGGCAGTCCCGCCGCGTTGAAAATGGTGCGGTAGCGCTCGTCGGACCGGCGGCGTTCCTCGATCGCGGCCTGATGACGGACACACAGCAAGGTCGTGATGCCGATCGCAACAAGGCTGACTCCGAGGCGCATCGTCGCCGAGCCGGGCGGGTCGCCCCAATGGCTGAGATAATAGCCGCCAATGGCAAGGAGCGCCGAAACGATACCGGCAAGCATCATCGAACCGCGATGATGCGCGCGCGCCATGATGAGTACGACGACGGTATAGAGCACCGCGACCGCGCCTTGCAGCGGCGTTAGGACATCGAGCGCGAAGATCGCGAGCGCGAACAGCAGGGCCGCGACGCCGTGCAGGCGCTTCGACAGCTGCTGACCCTCGGCATCCTCGCGCATCATTACATCCCGAAAACGCCCTAATGCGAAATGCCCGGGCGGCGGCAGGCTGGACGAGGCGGAAGGAGAGCGCAACAGCGATGGCATATGCGGCTCACGCCCTGAAGATGCGGCGCACTTGCGGGGTGCCGTCTGCGGCAATGGCGGCGGGCTGCACAAAGGTCATCGGGCATTCTTTCCGGTTGGCAGCGAGACTGTCCTCCGGTGATCTCCGATCGCGCGGCGCAGCGCCATCATACGCAAGTTTAATCCCATGGGTGCGATCCGAAACCTGCGTATAATGGCGCCGCTGGACGGTAAGGGCGATGCTCCAGTCGTCGGACGGGTATCCAGCCCGGTTCCTCTGCAACGGAGAATGCTCATGGCTTTTGTCACCACCTCGGACGGCACCGAAATCTTCTATAAGGACTGGGGTCCCAAGGATGCCCAACCGATCATGTTCCATCACGGCTGGCCGCTGTCCTCCGACGATTGGGACACGCAAATGCTCTTCTTTCTCGCCAACGGTTATCGCGTCGTCGCGCACGACCGCCGGGGGCATGGCCGTTCGTCGCAGACCGACATAGGCCATGACATGGACCATTATGCCGCCGACGCCTCGGCGGTCGTCGAACATCTCGACCTCCAGAACGCAGTGCATATCGGCCATTCAACCGGCGGCGGACAGGTCGCACGCTATGTCGCCAAATATGGCCAGCCGCAGGGCCGCGTCGCGAAGGCGGTGCTGGTCAGCGCGGTCCCGCCGCTCATGGTCCGGACCGAAAGCAACCCCGGCGGCACGCCGATCGAGGTGTTCGACGATTTCCGCAGGGCGCTCGCCGCCGATCGCGCGGGCTTTTTCCTCGATGTGGCCTCGGGCCCCTTCTATGGCTTCAACCGCCCAGGTGCGAAGGTATCGGAAGCCATCGTCCGCAACTGGTGGCGCCAAGGCATGATGGGCAGCGCACTCGCCCACCATGAAGGCATCAAGGCCTTTTCCGAAACCGACCAGACCGGCGATCTGAAGGCTATCACCGTTCCGACGCTGGTGCTGCAGGGCGACGACGATCAGGTCGTACCGTACAAGAACGCCGCCCTGCTACAGGCCGAACTGCTGCAGGATGCGACACTGAAGATCTATCCCGGCTTTCCGCACGGCATGCTGACCACCCATGCCGACGTCATCAACCCCGACTTGCTCGCGTTCATCCGGAGCTGACGGTCACGGCGGCGACGGGCGTGTGTCCGCCGCCGCCACGACCGGTGACGAGCCGGAATTTGACCCGCTTGCCAAACAGTTCGAAATTGTTCCCGCAGCCTGCTAGGGAGGCAGGCTGAAGGGATCAACGTGTTCGACTTCTTCGCGTTTCTTGCCATCGTCATCCTGTTCATCATGCTGATGGACACGCGCGGCCGGTTGAAACGGGCCGAGGCGACCCTGCTCGAAGCGGCAAAGCGGATCGGCGCGCTACAACGCGGGGCTGGCAGATCGCTGGACGAAATCGAGCGCCCCGGGGAGGTCGCACCGGACGTCCCCGACGCTCCCCCTGTTGCACCGGCCAGAACTAAAGCCGTCGCGGCTCCCGCGGCTCCCCCATCCGCAATATCCGCGCTCCAACCCGCCGAGGCGCCCGAGCCAACCGAGGCGCGCGAACCCGCACCTGCTCCCCTTCACGCCGCCGCGCCGGTTCCAAAACCGGCGGCGAAGCCCGCCGCATCGGAACCCCAACTCAGTCTCGCCTCACGCTTCGAAAACCTGTTCGGCAAGACGCTGCCGATCTGGGCCGGTGGGCTGACGCTTGCCATCGCCGGCGTACTGATCGTTCGCTATGCGATCGATGCCGGCTTCTTTGCGCGCATCTTCACCCCCGGGGTGCAGATCATTGCCGGACTGATCTTCGGCCTTGGGCTGATTGGCGGCGCCGAATATGCTTGGCGCAACGAGGAAAAATTGCGCGATGTGCGCGTGCCGCAGGCGCTCTCGGGCGCGGGCATAGCGACGCTCTATGCGGCCATCATGGTCGCCGCCAACGTCTATCAGTTGATCGGACCGCTGTTCGCCTTCGTCGCTCTCGCGCTCGTCACGGCCGCGGCACTCGGCCTCTCGCTCCGTTTTGGCCCACCGAGCGCGTTGCTCGGGCTCGCAGGCGGGCTAGCTGCGCCCGCCATGGTCGGCGCCGTCGAGCCCAATGTACCGCTGCTCGCCGTCTATCTGGCGCTGACCATCGCCGGGCTCGCCGGCGTCGCGCGCGCCAGGCGATGGCCGTGGCTGGCGCTCGCGGCGCTGATCGGCGGGATCGGCTGGGGAATTTGGATGGTCGTCGCGAGCGCCGCACTCGACGTGGTCGCGTCGCTCTCGATCGGCGGCTTCGTACTTCTTCTCGCCATCGCGCTGCCGATGATGGCGTTCGAGGGGCCGCGCTCGACCGCGCTGCGCACCGCCTCTGCCGTGGTTGGTGCGCTTCAGTTGGCTTTGCTTGTCGGCTATGGCGGCTTTACGCCGCTCCATTGGGGCCTGTTCGCGCTGATCGCGGGCGCCGGCCAATGGCTGGCGTGGCGCGAGCGCAGTTTCGCGATCGTCCCCACGATCAGCTTATTGTTGTCGCTCGCGCTTCTGGTCGCCTGGCCTGATCCCACGCCCTTCTGGTTCGCGCTGATCGGGCTGTCGCTCCTGGCCATCCATGCCGCACCGCTCCTCGTGCGGATGTGGGTGATACCCCAAAAGCTACGCCCGACGCTCGAATTCTGCGTCATCGCGATCGCGGGCGTCCCGCTTACCAAATGGCACTTTTGGGGTATCGCCGACGGATCGCTCGCACTGGTGGCGCTGGGCGGCACACTGTTGGCCGCAGCCGGTATCGGCCGCGGCTGGAGCGTCGAGGGGCGCTCGGATGATGGTCGCGTCGCCTGGCTGGCTGCGACGGCGGGCGGGCTGTTCGCGCTCGCTCTATTGCTTATCCTGCCCGCCTGGCTGGCTCCGCTCATTATCGCCGCGGTCGCAACATTGCTCTTCTTCTTCGGGAAAGCCGCACATGATCGGCGTATCGAACGCGTCGCGGCGGGATTCGTCGGCGCCGCGCTCGTCGCGCTGGTCGCACCGCCACGAGCCCTTGCCGAACTGCCGCGGCTGGTCGAGGGCGCGGACAGCCCCGATGGATTGGCGATCCTGCGCTGGGCAGGTCTCGCGGCCGCCGCGCTGCTGTTCGCGGTTCGCGGCGAAGGCACCGTCGTGCGCCGGCTCGGCCAGGCCGCCGCAGCCGTTCTCGCATATGGGGCCTTTGCGCAGATCATATCGGCCGGCGCGTTGATGCTTGTCCCGGCACTAGGCGGCGCGGCGACGCTTCTTGCCACAAGGCGCGTTCCTTTCGGCCGTATAGACGCAGCCGCAGCGACCTTTGCGGCGGTCAGCCTCGGGTGGGCCGCGCTTCCGCTTTTCATATGGTCGACGAAAGCCTTACTGTCGCTTGTCGCCGTTCCGATCCAATTCGATGCAGCACCGATCATGGCCGAGCCGTTGCTCCTGCGCCTGCTGCTTCCCGCGCTGCTTTTCGGCGTACCGATCTGGCTGATCCGCGACACGCTGCCCGGCTGGCTATGGATCGCGGCGATCACCCTTGCCGCCCTGATCGCCGGCATCGCCATCCATTCGCTCTATCGCCTCGGTTTCGCGGCAACGGCGGGCACTGACTTCGCCGCGACGGGCATTCTTCAGCGGCTGATCTGGGAGGCGCTGTTGATCGGCGCGGGATGGTTCGCCATGACCCGTGGAATGATCGCCGCGGCGCGTCCGCTGATCGTTGCCGGTACGGCGCATGCCCTGTTCTATGGCCTGATACTCCACAATCCCTCGTGGTCGGCGCAGGCGGTGGGCAGTTGGCCGCTTATCAATCTGCTCGTCCCGCTGTGCCTGTTGCCATGGATGGGGCTGACACGCCTTCCGAAGCTGTTCGGCAAGACGTCCGCTCCGATCGAGCGCGCGGTCCAGATCGGGTCGATGCTCCTCATCGCGGGCTTCGCCTGGGCAACGCTTCGCCAGCTTTTCCACGGGTCGCTCCTCGCCCAGCCGGGCGTCACCGAGGCCGAGAATATCCTGCGCTCGATCCTCATCCTTGCGCTTGCACTCGGTTTCCTTCTGTGGGGTATCCGGACCAGGCGCCACGACTGGCGCATCGCTTCGCTGGTGCTGATGATCGGTGCCGCGGGCAAGGTCTTCCTCTTCGACGCATCGGGGCTCGAGGGGCTTGCGCGGATCGGTTCGTTCGTCGCGCTCGGTTTCAGCCTGATCGGGATCGGCTGGCTCTATAGTCGCCAGCTTGCCCCCGACCGCGACAATTCCGCCCCCGCTTCGACCTGAAGCGCGCGAATAATCATAGAATGAGAAATAATGCTGCGTAGCATTCCCCCCGTCCCGGCCTGGTCGTCGGCGCTCATCGCCGCACTCGTGGGCTTCGGCGGGACAATCGCGCTCGTCGTCCAGGCCATGCGCAACCTCGGGGCTTCGGCCGGCCAGACGGGATCGGCGGTGACGGCGCTATGCCTTGGCATCGCGCTCGCCGGCGCGGCGCTTTCCTGGCGGCTGCGTATGCCCGTCGTGCTCGCCTGGTCGACTCCGGGCGCGGCGCTGCTCGCCGCCACGGCATCGGGCCTGTCGTGGCCGGTCGCGATCGGCATCTTCCTGTCAGCCGCGTTGATGATGATCCTGCTCGGCATAGTACCGGCGCTCGGGAGGCTTGCCGAGCGCATCCCGCCCTCGATCGCCTCGGCGATGCTCGCCGGCGTCCTCCTGCCCTTTTGCCTCAAGCTTTTCGCCCTTGGCGCCGCCGACCCGCTGCTCGTTGCGCTGCTCGTCGCGATCTTTGTCGCGGCGCGGGCGCGCTTTCCGCTCTACGCCCTGCTCCTTGCGCTTGCGGCGGGCATGGCGCTTACACTGCTGCGCGGCGACATCGGCCCGCTGGCGCCTGGCGCGACGTTCGGTACGCTCGTGCCCGTCGCACCAGCTTTCGACGTCCGCGCGATTCTCAGCGTCGGCGTGCCGCTGTTCCTCGTTACGCTGGTGTCGCAGAACCTGCCCGGCCTCGTCGTGCTGCGCAGCGCCGGCTACGCACCGCCGCCGCGCCCATTGATCATCGGCAGCGGTGTCGCATGGCTCGCCGCGGCGCCTTTTGGGGCCCACGGCCTGAATCTCGCGGCGATCACGGCGGCGATCTGCACGGCCGAGGAAGCGCATCCCGATCGTGCGAAAAGGTGGATCGTCGGCATGCTCTATGCTGGCTTCTATCTGCTGCTGGCGATCTTCTCGCCGCTGCTCGTCCGTGTCTTTCTGGCCCTGCCGCCCACGGTCATCGCGGCGCTGGCCGGCGTGGCGCTAATCCCGGCGCTACTCGGCGCGATGGAGGCGATGTTCGTTGCAAAGGCGGACCGCGATCCGGCCATCCTGACATTTCTGGCGACCGGATCTGGGCTGACCCTGTTTGGGCTGGGTTCGGCTTTCTGGGGTCTCGTTGTCGGATTTCTGGCGCTAGCCGCGGGCAGATGGCTGGCCGCGCGCGCCTGAAGATTTGCCGGTTATCAGTTGGTGCCCCTGGCCGGACTCGAACCAGCACTCCTTGCGGAACTCGATTTTGAGTCGAGCGCGTCTACCAATTTCACCACAGGGGCCCCGAAAACACGGGCGCGCAAAAGCGCGGCGCATCCCCTAGGGCGAAGCGCCGCATCTTGCCAAGCTATTTCTTGAGCTCTTTCGCAAGTGTCTTTGCCGTCGCCTTACCATAGGGCGGCTTGAACCCCGCAAGACCCGCAACGTCGAGCTTGGGCTGGCGATAGACGGCGCGCGCATGGCTGAAGGTGCGGAAACCGTCGACCCCATGATAATTGCCCATCCCCGACGGCCCAACGCCGCCAAAGGGCAAATCCTCCATCGCATTGTGGAAGAGAACGTCGTTGACCGTGACACCCCCCGAAATGGTGCGCGTCAGCACACGATCCTCCTCGCTCTTGTCCTGTCCGAAATAATAAAGGCCGAGCGGGCGATCGTTCGCGTTCACATAGTCGATCGCGTCGTCGATCGTCTTGTAGGTCTTGACCGGCAGGATCGGGCCAAAAATCTCTTCCTGCATCACTTTCATGTCGTCGGTCGGGTTGCGCACAATATGGAGCGGCATCTTGTGCCCGTTCGAGCTGGCGAAATCCTCGCCGCCGGGATTGACCTCGATCACCTCGGCGCCCTTCTCGCGCGCATCGGCGAGGTAGCTCTGCAAACGATCATAATTGCGCGTGTTAACAACCGACGTGTAGTCGTCGTTGGCGAGCAAGGTCGGATAGAGCGCGGTCGCGCCCTTCGTGACGCTGTCGATCACTTCGCCTTCCTGATCCTCGGCGACGAGCAGATAGTCGGGAGCAAGGCATATCTGCCCGGCGTTCATCATCTTGCCGAGCGCGACGCGCTGGCCGACGAGATCCTTGTTCGCGCTGCGCCCGATAAAGGTCGGCGATTTGCCGCCGAGTTCCAGCGTCACCGGGACCAGATTGTCTGCCGCGGCGCGCATGATGTGACGCCCGACGCTCGTCGCGCCCGTGAAGATCATATGGTCGAAGGCAAGCTTCGAGAAGGCAACCCCCACGTCGGAATCGCCGGTGAACACCGCCATCTCGCTTTCGTCGAAATAGTCGGGCACCAACCGCGCCATCAGCGCCGAGACATTTTCGGTGAATTCCGACGGCTTGATCATCGCGCGGTTGCCCGCCGCCAGCACGCCCGCCATCGGCACGAAGACCATGCCGACCGGGAAATTCCACGGCGCGACGATGCCGACGACACCCTTCGGCTGATAGACGACTTCGGCCTTGGCGCCCAGAAGCCCGAGCGGAAAGGTCGGTTTGCGCTTCTCGCCCCTGGACCAGCTCGCCATATGCTTTTTCGCGTGTTTGAGCGCGCTGACCGAGGGCATGATGTCGGTCATCAGCGTCTGTTCGCGGCTGCGGTGGCCGAAATCTTCGCTAACCGCCTTCGCGAATTCTTCCGCATTGTCGACGAGCAGCGCGATCGCCCGATCGATGCGGTCGGTGCGAACGCTCAGGCTTTCGGGCATGGCGGCGGTAAAGCTCGCCTTTTGCGCTGCGAGCACCTCTTGCATCCGTGCCGTTTCGCCGGCGATGTCCTGCTTGATTGCGGTGGCCATGACCCGTCTCCCCTATATCTGTTCGGCCGTCGTTTGATCATGCCGCGCGGCGGGTTGCAAGATGAAACCGGCCGCCCATCTAGGCCGTACCTCTTTCGCAAGTGCAGCAAAGGCGCTAAGCGACCCGCCGACGTATCTTTCCCCTACGGAGTCTCTCGATATGACCGCAACTGATCCCGTCGTTTTCCTTTCCTACGCGCGCACCCCGATGGGCAGCATGCAGGGCAGCCTTTCGGACGCCAGCGCGACCGATCTCGGCGCGACCGCGGTCAAGGCGGCGGTTGAGCGCGCGGGCGTGTCGGGCGACGATATCGAGCGCATCTATATGGGCTGCGTGCTTCCCGCGGGGCTTGGCCAGGCACCGGCACGTCAGGCCGCGATCAAGGCTGGCCTGCCCAAGTCGGTTCAGGCAACGACCGTGAACAAGGTGTGCGGTTCGGGCATGCAGACCGTGATCATGGGCGCCGAGGCGCTCGCCGCTGGCAGCATCGACCTCGTCGTCGCGGGCGGCATGGAATCAATGACCAACGCCCCCTATCTGCTCAAGAAGCATCGCGGCGGCGCGCGCATCGGCCACGACACCGCCTATGACCATATGTTCCTCGACGGACTGGAAGACGCTTATGAAGCGGGCCGCGCGATGGGCACCTTCGCGCAGGACACCGCCGACGCATACCAGCTCTCGCGGCAGGCGCAGGACGACTATTCGATCGAATCGCTGAGCCGCGCCAAGGCCGCGATCGCCGACGGTGCTTTCGCCAATGAAATCGCACCCGTCACCATCTCGGGTCGCAAGGGCGACGTGATCGTCGACACCGACGAAGCGCCCGGCAAGGGCATGCCAGACAAGATTCCGACGCTGAAGCCCGCCTTTGCCAAGGATGGCACGATCACCGCAGCGACCAGCTCATCGATTTCGGACGGCGCCGCAGCCGTCGTGCTGACGCGCCAGTCGGTTGCCGAAGCCAAGGGAGCGAAGCCGGTCGCAAAGCTCGTTGCGCACGCCGCGCATGCACAGGAGCCCAAGGATTTCACCGTCGCGCCCGTCGGCGCGATCAACAAGGTGCTGGCAAAGGCCGGCTGGACGATCGGCGATGTCGACCTGTTCGAAGTCAATGAAGCCTTCGCTTGCGTCGCGATGTTCGCGATGCACGACCTCGGCATCCCGCATGAAAAGATCAACGTCCATGGCGGCGCAACCGCGCTCGGTCATCCAATCGGTGCCAGCGGCACGCGCATCATCACGACGCTGATCGCGGCGCTCCAGCGTCACGGGAAGACGCGCGGCATCGCGAGCCTCTGCATCGGCGGCGGCGAAGCGACCGCGGTGGCGATCGAACTCGTCTGAACCTATCACTCCTCGTCATTGCGAGGAGCGCAGCGACGCGGCAATCCAGTGCGGTGACCACACCGCCCTGGATTGCTTCGCTCCGCTCGCAATGACGAAATTGAAGCGTTCCCGGCATCAAACCCGCAAGTACGACGCCCGATCGCATTCCGGCGACAATTTGCGACACTAATGACCTGAAAATAAACGCGGCATTCCGGTTCGGTTCAAACCGACTCGCCTAAACCATTCCTGTCATCGGGCGAAATCCCCTCCCCCCTGACGATGCAAAGGAATGGCACAATGAAGAAGATGAAATTTCTCACCGCCGGCCTGATCGCCGCGATGATGGTTCCGGCTGTCGCGCAGGCGCAGAATCGCGAAATCCGTAATGATCGCAAGGAATTGCGCGAAGAACAGCGCGACCTGCGTAACGCTCAGCGTTACGGCGACCACCGCGACGTCCGCGATGCCCGCCATGACGTCCGCGACGCGCGGAAGGACCTGCGCGAAAGCCAGCGCGACTGGCGCCGCGACACGCGCTACCAGAATTATCGCGCGCCGTTCAAATATCAGTCGTTCCGTGTCGGTTCGACCCTGCGTTCGAACTATTACGCGCCCAGCTATCGCCCGACCTGGGACAGCCGCTGGGGTGTGCCGCGCGCCGGTCGCAACCTGACTTACGTGCGCCACTACAACGACCTGCTGCTCGTCAACGAGCGGAATGGCCGGGTGGTCAAGGTTTACCGGAACCACTTCAACTGGCGCCGCTAAACGATAATATCCTTTCGTTTCAAAGAGGGTCGATGGGCAACCATCGGCCCTTTTTGCGGTCGGCGATTGTCGTTGCGACTTGGCCGCGAAGGGCATAGCCTGCGGCCGTTCTTGTGGGGAGAAATCGACATGAAAAAACTGGTTCTGCTAGCCACGCTCGCGACGCTGTCGGCCTGTTCGCAAAAAACCGAGAAGTCGAAAGAACCCGCAGCGACCCCGACTGAAACCGCAGCGCCTGCACCCGCAGCCAATCCGGGAACCGCTCCGGGCAGCTATGACGTCAAAATGGCCGACGGCACGACGGCTTCGACGGTCATCAACGCCGACGGAACCTATGTCGACACCGACGCGGCCGGAAAAACCGTCAAAAAGGGCAAGTTCGCGCACAAGGACGGCAAGGATTGTTTTGATCCCGACGGCGATGAGGCTGAGGCATGCTGGGCGCTCTCGCCCGTTGCTGCCGACGGCAGCTTCACCGCTACGGCACCCGACGGAACCGCTGTAACGGTTACACCAAAGAAGAGCTAAACAATCGTCAGGAAGCGGTATTCGCCGAATATCCGGGAGCGATCAGTCGCCCCAGATATGGTCGGTCTGGATCCAGCCCTTGCGGCCCTTCACGTCGAACAGGCACCAGCCGTTCTTGCAGTCGGTAATCCGACCGACCACGCCGGGCTCGGCGCGATAGGCGACCGCCGCCGACGCACTCGCGTCTTCGCGCATCGGACGGACTTCACCGATCACTATCGCGGTGCGTGTCCGGCTTAGGAGCCGCGCTGCCATCCAGCCTTGCGTCCCGTCGGGATCCTCGATCTTGCGCCATGTTTCGAATCGCGCGACGACCTTTACGGGCAAATCTTTCCGGCGATACTCCCAGATTACCGGCACATCGGGTGATGGTCCCTTGCGCATCCGCGCTTCGTCGACGTTGATCGACGCCCAATAGGGCAATTCGACGTCGGATTGGGCTGTGGCCGGTCCCACGGTGGCCATCAGCACGGCGGCGATCAAGATATGGCGGCAGGTCATCGCTCTGCCTTGTCAAACTCATACCCGCATTTCAACCGTTCGCCGTGCAAAAGGCTGCGTTCGTCCCCAGCCTTTTTCATCTCGGACGCTCTTGACCGCCATGGCGCGGCGCGCTCTATCGGCGCCATGCCCGATTCATCACGTCCCAAACGCCCGCGCGTCATCGTCACCCGCCAACTGATGCCGCACGTCGAAGGCCGCATGGCCGAATTGTTCGACGTGTCGCTGTCGGCGCGCGATGAGGCTTTCACGCGCGACCAGTTGAAGGCGGCCGTCGCCGACTGCGACGTCTTCGTACCTACGGTGACCGACGAGATCGACGCGGATATCATCAATTCCGCGGGCGACCGGCTGAAGCTGATCGCCAATTTCGGCGCGGGAGTCGATCATATCGACCTCGCCGCCGCGCGGGCAAAGGGCATCATGGTGTCGAATACGCCCGGCGTCTTCACCGAAGATACCGCCGATATGACGATGGCGCTGATCCTCAGCGTCCCGCGCCGGCTCGCCGAAGGTGAGAAACTGATGCGTTCGGGCCAATGGG
>Ga0209050_1000491_pt1 | contig 68285 bp, 65 predicted proteins | sample Araplavi_mTSA_r2_FD_184276 | JGI IMG/M metagenome (GOLD analysis project Ga0209050, IMG submission 184276) | Arabidopsis root microbial communities from North Carolina, USA - plate scrape MF_Cvi_mTSA_r2 (SPAdes) (version 2) | ecosystem: Host-associated > Plants > Roots > Endosphere | place: USA... | reverse complement strand
CGGTTGCGGAAAGCTTCTTTGCCACTTTGAAGAATGAAGAAGCCATCGGTGTATATGAAACAAAGGATCACGCTCGACGGTCTATCGCGAACTACATCCACGGCTTCTACAATCCAACCCGGCTACATTCGACGCTGGGATATCTATCACCCAACGAATATGCCAAACGATTGAAAGCCGCCGGCTGACCACGTGTTTCTTGGCGTCCGATCTCAAGGGGCAGGTTCATAATCACCGCTGAAGCTGCCGAGCAGCTTGAAGAAGTATTGGGATCCAATGATCCTGCGGCTGTGTTTGCCATGGGCAGCTCGTTGCACAGCAACTACCCCGCCAGCGCAGGCGGCCCGGCGGCAGGCTTGATGACCGGGGAGCACGCCGGCGAGGCATGGATGGTGGCTGGCTGCCGCATGGGGTACGACTGAGGGCCCACCGGAAAACTGATGGGAACGCTGTGCCTGATTCAGAACGCTTGTACGGTGAGGACTTTGAGGCCTACCTCAAGCGGGAGATGATGAACGAAGCCCAGCGAAGGGATCTGGAGCGCCGGGTGACGGAGATACTTCGCTTGGTTGAGGGGTAGCGTCTGCGCAGCTTTTCACACCAATCCCGCAGGAGCCAGCGGGACAACGACACTCCAGGCAACAGGTAGGAATTCTCCGATGGCCACCCAGCCCGTTGGCGTGGCACTCTTCCTCCATTCAATGGGTGGGCCTGCCTGGAAGGAGCTGCTTAGGCTCACTCCAGATCGAGCAGGCTGCCGTGCAGCCGATCTACATCCAGAGATGACTCATGCCTCTCCACTTCCAAGCTGAATCGGATTCTTCATTTGACCCCATCAGCGGTGTCACCATACCGGAGCCTCGCATCCTTCCTGGAAAGCTCCCGGACGGCAGCGCAGTCACGGAGTATCAGTACGCGTTCTATCGGGGCGATGCACGTATCGGCGGTTTGGGCTTCAATGGTCCCGATATGTCTGTTGAAGTCGACGGGATGGCGGAGAGGGTGTTTATCTTCGATCTTGGCCACGGTTGGCTGATCAAGTCCATGCTGGAGTTCAAGGAAATCATCAAGAATCAGGATGATGACTTCACGTTTCTGCGTGGACTCGCGCAAGGGTTGGTGTTGGCGTATGCGGGCCAAACTGACAATGAAGAGAATCTGCGATACATCGCTACTACAACCCCGGGTGCACTGGTTGGAGCGGGTGTACCTCCTTCGGTGGAAATGGCGATGAAGCCGCAGGACCCCATCGTCCTCGCCGAAGTACGCATTGCCAAACACGCTGGTGGAGGATGGCCCCGTGGCGACCTTCGCTCTCGATGATTTCGCCCGGACGACCTTGGGCGGTGCCCGCAACAAGGAGTTTTCGGCAGGAGTTTTCGGGACGGAGGACGTTATAGAGGCGTCCGGGCAGCGCGAATGGGCATTTACCACCAATTTGAGCTCCGAGTCGACCTTGCGCTCAATGCTTCGCTGCAAAGAGAGCATCGGGAGCACGGATGACGACATCAACTTCATAACAGCGCTCGCAAGAGGTCTTGTGAATGTGTCTGCGTCATGGGCACTGTTCCCGTTCTGTTTGACGGTACAGTGGTCCTGGCTGAGGTTGCTATCCCGAACGGCGGTGTCTGATGATGTCGCAAGTGGAACAGAGGTACCTCTGGCACACGGGTGGTGCCTTCTGGAAATGTTTTTACCTGAGGTCGTCTGGAACTGGTCCTGACGCGCATCGGGCCGTCACACACTTAAGGAGTAATCATGCCCTTGAACTTTGAACCACGGCCTGGCTCTGCGGTCGATGAGGGTAATGGAATCGTGATAACCGCGCCGCGCGTGCTTCCGGCAAGTCCACCCGAGGATCCACGCCACACCGAATACCAATACCTCATTCATGTTCATGGCGAGCGTGTTGACGGACTCGGACTCTTCGGAACTGACGAATTTCAAGGTCAAGGTAGTTCGCGGGAGCGCAGATTTACGCTCGACCTAAGTCGTGACTGGGTCCTTAAGTCCGCACTTGGCTTCAAGGAATCCATTGGAAACACGGATGAGGAATTCGGGTTCCTCCAGGGGCTTGCTGAAGGACTGGTAATGGCAAATCTGGATGAGAGCAGTTCCAAGTACAGTATCCGCTATGTAGCCATAACCACGCCCGAAGCACTTGCTCGATGTGGGATCAAACCAGTCGCACCGAATCTTGACGAATTTGGGTGTGACATCGTATTGGCCGAAGCGCGCGTGCCAGTCCGAGTTGGCTGAGGTGAATCCCCTTGGCGAACTTCACGTTTGACGATTTTGCTCGTACCACGCTTTCAGGGGCCAGCAACACAGTCGACCTTTCGCCGCTGTCGGCGCAACAGATGGACGAATTGGTGGAGTACCTGAAGTCTCCTGGCTCAGGGCCGGATGCTGCAACAAGTTACTCGGATTACGTTGCTGCCAAGCTGAGGGCCCATCCACCCATGCTTGCAGCTGGAAGAGAGTATGTGGCTTTTTCGGGTTCAGATCATTCGGGTGTTTCAAATTTTCTAAACGCCGCCGATTACGTAAGGGACGTTGATTCGGGAGCAGGTATCATTGGCGAAACCCCATGGGGCGCTTTCATCGAAGAGGTGCGGTCCGAACCTCTCAACTATCCGGAGTTTAACGCCATGGAACGCGGATTGGAGCGGTTCATGGATGCGCAGGGAACGGAGCCGCTGCGCGGGAATTACAAGGCTGCTCTACAGGACATGATGTGGAACGCCGGCAGCCCGGAGTACTTCGAGAACGCCATCGCCACCGGCAAACCTTTGCTCGCCTTGGTCGAGAATGCTCCCCCTAACCGAGGCTTCAGCAACTTCGAGCTGACCACTGCACTTGAACATCCAAACACCAGGATCAACGGATACCCGGTAAGTTCCTTTGGCCCAGATCCGCTGGCGTTTGTAAGCAAGTCGGCTGCCGAATACCAGGCGCTGGAGATCGCCCTCGCGCGGGAGGCCGCCACCAACAGCGGCCACGCCGTGACGGTTGCCGAGGTGCGTCTGCAGTTGAGGCCGATTGATGGCTACGATGCCGTGGCGCAATCGCTGTTCAACCGTCCGCTGGACGAGTTCAAGACCCTGAGCTTTGCCGAGATGACGGCCACGCGGACGCAGTGGGTAGCCGCTGGCTCCAGCCTGGCGACAGCGCCACGCACGTACGTGGATGTACCAGAGAACATGTCGCATGGGTCTCAGCAGCCCGGTGCCGCGCGGGCCCCACCCGGTACAGCAGCAACCGCTGCGGAGGCAGTCGCCGAGAGCGCGCCGCGTGCACCGCACACCGGTTTGAGCCCGGGCATGAAGGTCGCCGGCGTTGCCGGCGTGGCACTGCTGGCGCAGGACTTCGCCATCTCTGGCCACAAGTGGGTGGAGCTGAGTTCCCAAGGCAACGCAGCGGGCGCTGATTCGACGGCAGCGCACTTCGTCGGGCGCAATGTCGGGGGTGCATTGGGCGGCTTTGTCGCCGGCGCCAGTGTTGGTCTTACTACCGGCTCCTGGACCGGACCGGGTGCGCTGGTCATCGGCGTAGGCGGCGGTGTTCTGGGCGCCCACCTCGGCGAGGAGTGGGCAAACCAGAAGGATATGAAAGCCATCTACGTCCAGGTGGACCCCATGGGCCGCACCTGGACCCGAAGCCCTACCGACGAGGAAGGGCGGTGGCTGCGTGCCGCGCACCAGCAGCAGGTGCAGTCCGCTGAGCTGGGCACAGGCGTGGAAGTGCGGCCAGTTCAGACCGCGCAGGGGGAAGATGTCACCTTCCGCGCCGGTTACGTGGCGACTGGCACGCTGGAGCGGCAGTTGAACTGGCAGGCGGCCAAGGCGTCGTACGAGCTGGGCTTGGCCCATCTTCCCCCGCCGCAGGATCCGTATCGCCTGAATGCTCGCGCTGAGCAGGGACCCCCGCCGGCGCCGTTTGAAACGAGGAGGGCATTCGTGCGCGACCCGACCTCCCGTCAATGGGAGCTGCAGATCACGCAGATGCTGGATGGGCGTGCGCCGGTCACACGCCACGAACCGGTTTCAGCGGAGCAGGCGCAAGCCCTAGATGCGCAGTCGCGGGCCGTGATCGCCCAGAACGCTGCCAATACGCCAGCTGCCGTCGCGGCGCGCTATATGGTGGCGCACGCGGAAGGGCGCTGGAGCGATTTTGGCGATGCAAACAATCCTTCTGTTCCCGCCGCCATCCAGGACGCACAGGGCAGATCAGGCACGCTGCAGGCAAGTAACGGCCACACGTACACCCGCCAGGACGATGGCCAGTGGCGCGACGACGGGCTGGTGTTCAGTGGCACGGCTGACGGCAACCTCAGCGATGAGCTGGATGTTACGTGGCAGAGCCAGCAGATTGGCGTGGCCGGTCTGGGCAACATGGCCGAGCAGGTCAAGGCCACGGTGCAACTGGCACCGGAAGGCGTGCGTGGGCAGGTGGAAGCACTTTACGCACGGCACGGTATCGAACGCAGTGAAGCGCAGTTGGCGGCTACAGCGGCAGCGGTGGAGCAGAGTCTTGCGGACAATGGAAGGCAAGGTGACCTGGTACTTGAACTGATACCAGACCCGCGCACCCACGCGCCAAGCGTTGACAGCGCCATTGCTGCATTCGGTGATGCGGGCGGCAATCGCATGGTCCTTACGGCGACCACCACGATGGAGGACGTTGCGAGGGTTCAGGCGTCACAGCAGCATACCGCCGCTGTGCAGGGCAACGTGGCGGACGAGGTGCCAATCCAGAACGCGCCGGAGCTGCGCATTGAGGCACTGTCGCCCGACGCGTGGGATGCCCATCAGCAGGCGCTAAGGGAGGCCAACCGGCAAGGCGCTTCCGCGGAGGAGGCCGCACAGCTGGCTGCATTGGCGGCGATGCGGGCAGATGGCAGGGACGTCGCTGAAGCGCGTGTGCCGGAGCTGGTTGAGAACGAGCCAAGCACTAACAATGAGCCACCTACCTCACAGCCATCCCCTCATCTGGCTGCAGCAGCAATTGCGGCTTCTGTCGAGCGCACCACGGTCGAGGAGCAGTCCACGGCACAGCGAGAGCCCCAGACAGCTCAGGGGGCTGAGCAGGGCGCACGTGAGCACGTCGAAGAGCAGCGTGCCAAGGAGGCGTTCGCTCGTACTGCCGAGGAAGAAGAGGCTCGGCGCGAAGCGTCCGTGGCCGAGCCACAAGCTCACACGGCGCCCACCTCACCCGACATCGCCGCGACACCGATACAGCCGGTGCCTGAGGCCGAACCTGTCGCACGGCCACCGCTGGAAGTCCCTGATCTCGCTGCGACCGTCGCTGCATCAGAAGCGAAGGTAGAGCAGCAGGTAATCCCCGAAGCGGTGCCGGAGACTGTCATCCGCGTGGACGCCAGCCAGCTTGAGGTCGCGGTGCAGGCTGAGACGTCCGAGCGACCGGGCATGGACGATGCAGCGTCAACACAGCACCCACTGAGGGATGAAGTTTCGCTCGACGAGCCTGTTACAGAGGCACCGCCGAGAGACGTGGTTGAAGAGGTGGTGGTGGCCGAGTCACTGGATGCCGTTCCATTGAAAGAACCCGCGAACGACGTCATCGCGAATCAGGCTGTGCCGGAGCAACAGCCGGAGCCAGAACCAGAGCCTGCCGTGGCGCGGGTGGCGCAGCCCGCTGATGAGCAGGAACCTTGGACACCCCTCAACCCCAAGCACCCCGACCACGCCCTCTACCAGCAGATCCGCGAGGGCGTAGAGAAGCTGGACGAGGCCCACGGCCGCAGCTACGACCAGACCAGCGAGCGCCTCACCGGCAGCCTGATGGCGCTGGCCAAGAGCAACGGCCTGGGCAGCGTGGACCACGTGGTGCTCAGCCAACCAACGGAAAGCCAACCCGGCGGCCAGAACGTCTTCGTGGTCCAGGGCGAGTTGGACAACCCGGGCCACCAACGCGCCGGCATGCCAACGGCACAGGCAGTGAAGACACCGTTCGAAGAGTCTCTTGAGCAGTTTGACGCGGTGGCGTTCGAGCAGGAACAGCGTGCCGCGCAACTGGCAACGCAGCAGCAGGAAGAAGATCAGCGCGTGCAGCAGGAGATGCAGGTTGCGGCGGCAAGCATAGGGTACTGACTGGGCTCAGCTGTTCAGCGCCAGCCCCATCGGCGGCCACAGCGGGTTCATCCGGTCCAGGTCGTAGTCATTGCCGAACGCCAGCGCCGCCTCACGCGGCTCCAGGTCGTAGTAGCTCACCAGCAGCTGCTCGTCCATGCCGGCGTCGCTGTGGTTGATGGCATACAGCCCGAGCATGGCTTGGTCGAATTCTTCCAGCCAATCAAGGTCGATCTTGTTCATGTTGATCCTCCGAAGCGGATCGCAGGATCGCGCAGGGGCGTCTCATGGCGTGGGACGGAAGAATCCTGTCGCTGGCCGCCCCTGTTAAGATGTCCGGGCCAGCCAGCCTTCCCACGTCTACAGACCGTGTGGTTGGCCGCTCCTCCCAGCGGCCACGCGAGCCAGGATCCTTCCTCTGCCTCTCACAAGGACGCTCGCATGCACCCTCGTTCCCTGTTCCGTTCGGCCGCCCTCGCGCTGGCCGTCAGCCTGACCCTTGGCGCCCCCTCCGCCTTTGCCGCCGAAAAGGCCGGCACCACCGCAGCCGCCACTTCCGTCCAGCGCACCGCGGTGGCGCAGGGCCTTTACGAGTTGGCCTTCAGCCCCACCCAGAACGCGGTGTTCGTGGCCTCCTCGGGCGGCTTCGGCGATGCCGCCGGCCCGGCCCAGGTGCTGCGCCTGAACCCGGATTCGCTGGCCGTTGAAGCCAAGATCCCGCTGGAGCGCAAAGCCTTCGGCGTGGTGCTGGACGACGCGCACAACCGCCTGTACGTGGGCAACACCGTGGACACCTCGGTGACCGTGGTCGACACCGCCAGCAACAAGGCCGTAGGCATCGTGCAGCTGATGGAAAAGAAGGTCGGCAAGGACGGCAAGGCCGGCTACACCCACGACCTGCGCGAGCTGGTGGTGGATTCCCCGAACAACCGCCTGTACGTGACCGGCCACTCCGGCGAAGGCAGCGTCCTGTTCGTGGTGGACACCCAGTCGCTGAAGCTCATCAACACCATTCCGGGCCTGGGCAACGCAAAGGCGCCGGGCCTCACCCTGGATGCGGCCAACAAGCGCGTGCTCACCTCCAATCTGCTGGGCGAAGTGGTCACCGTGGGTACCGACACCGGCAAGGTGGAGCAGCGCTTCAAGGTCAGCGCCGAGCAGCCGATGAACCTGGCGCTGGACCCGAGTGGCAAGCGCCTGTTCGTGACCGACCAGGGCCTGGAGATGATCCGCAAGTATCAGGGCAGCAGCATTCCGGGCTTTGTCTCCAAGCACCCGGGCCAGCGCGTGCTGGTGCTGGACCCCACCACGGGCAAGGAACTGGCCAGCATCGCCACCGACGCAGGCCCGCTGGGCCTGCTGCTGGATGCACCGCGCAAGCGGCTGTACGTGACCAACCGCGAAGCGGGGACGGTGACCGCGTATGACAGCGAGAGCTACAAGCAGGTGGGCAGCTACGACGTGCCGACCCACCCGAACAGCCTGGCGCTGGATGCGAAGAAGAACGTGCTGTACGTGACCATCAAGAATGGGGACAAGGACGAGAAGGGGAGTGAGGAGTCTGTGGCGCGGATTGCGCTGTAAGGCAGAAAGGGCCAGTTACGCCGCCGTAACATGGCTTTTCACCGTAACACGCGTTGCGTTACGGTGAGAATTTCATGTTACGGCTTCCGAAGCGCGTCTTGGACGCGGTTGATGCGTTCGCTGCGGAAAGCCGCTCAACGCGACACTTTGGGCGCCATCGCGGCGCCCTTACAGGCCGGCTGCTCCATCAACCATACGCGCGCAGCCGCTTCGGCATCCGCCGAATCGCTGACCACGACATCCGGCACCAGCTTTTCGCCATCGCCTTTGAGGTCGCGGTCCACCGACACCGACGCGGTCAGCAGAAGCATGCTGCCGTCGGCGAGTCGAACCGGTGTATTGCCCGTGGACAGGCCGGCTGTGTGCTGCCCGAAGCTGCGTGTCGCGGGTCTACCCCTGAACGCCAGCGCCACCATTTCACCCGAGCTCGCGGTATGGGCGCCGAAGAGTACGGCCACCGCGGGGGCAGGGTGGCGCAGTACATAGGGCGCTGCCGCGAGCCCCATGCGCGGGCGTCCGTTCAACAGCAGGCGCCCTGAGTCAAGGGTCCAGTCATGCTGCGCTGCCCCCACCTTGAACGCGCCTATCATTTCCTTGCCGTCAGGCCGGGTCGACAGCAGCGGCGCGACGCCAAGCAACATGGGCCACATGTTGCCGCCTTGATTCGCCCGCAGATCCACGATCCAGCCGCACAGCGCACGCTGATCCTCAGCGCTCAGCTGCGACTGCAACTGCTGCGCAAAGGCAAGCTGCTGTTGATGGCGAACCTCGGGCGCTGCGGCCGAATCCTCCTTGAAGGCGGGTATCGAGATCCAGCCGATAGGATCGCCCGTGCCGCTACGATGCGCGGCTGGCCCACCAGGATCGGCTTGAGTAGCGGGTCGGCGAAGCTGCGAGGCCTGTGCTGTTCGCTGCAGGCGACCGGATGGGGTGGACATCGTGGATGCACGTATCCAGCGTCCGTGGTTTCCGGTGCTGCGTGCAATGAGCTGCTCCAGAATACTGTCTGCCTCTTCGGGACTTCCCGCTGCCCGCAGGCGCTGTCGCGCAGCGGCCCAATCAACGCGATCGCGATAAAGCGCCTCGGCTTCAAGCAGCTGGACGATGCGCTCGCGCACGTCGGTCGTTTCCACTTCGGCGAGCGCATCAGCATGCACAACGCCGGACGCGGCAGCGAACACCACTGGGAAAAGCATGCACCCTGCTGCAAGGGCGGCAAGGCCGCCCAACACCACCAATCCCTTAGCCTTCGACACGTAGCGCTCCTTCTACGTCAGACGCATGTGTGCGTCTGCCCGGAGCAATACTAATTCGAAATCGTCAGGCGTTCACATCCACCACCAACCGCCCACGCACATTGCCTTCCAGGAATGCCGGGAACACGTCCAGCACCTGTTCCAGCCCAATCACTTCAACCGTGCTGGCCAGCTTGCCGAGGTCCAGGTCGGTCGCCAGCCGCTTCCACGCCTCGGCACGCACGGCGTGCGGCGCCTGTACCGAGTCGATACCGGCCAGGGTGACGTTGCGCAGGATGAAGGGCAGCACGGAGGTAGGCAGGTCGGTACCCTGCGCCAGCCCGGCGGCGGCCACCACGCCGCGGTACTTGGTCTGCGCCAGTGCGTTGGCCAGCGTGTGGCTGCCGGCCACGTCCACCACCCCGGCCCAGCGCTCGGCATCCAGCGGACGGGTGCGCGGCTCGGCCAGCGTGGCGCGGTCGATGATCTCGTCAGCGCCCAGGTCCTTCAGGTACTGCGCATGTTCGGGTCGGCCGGTGGACGCCACCGTGCGGTAGCCCAGCTTGGAGAGAATGGCCAAGGCGATGGAGCCTACGCCGCCGTTGGCGCCCGTCACCAGGATGTCGCCGTGCTCGGGCTTCACCCCGCCGTGTTCCAGCGCCAGCACGCACAGCATGGCGGTGTAGCCGGCCGTGCCGATCGCCATGGCGTCTTTGCTGCTGATGCTGTCGGGCAGCTTCACCAGCCATTCGCCGGGGACGCGCGCGCGCTGGGCCAGCCCGCCGTGGTGGGTCTGGCTGAGGCCGTAACCGTTGAGCACCACGTGGTCGCCTTGCTTGAAGCCGGCATTGCCCGATTCCAACACGGTGCCGGCCAGGTCGATGCCGGGAATGAGCGGGAACGTACGGATCACCGGCGAGGCGTTGGTCATCGCCAGCGAGTCTTTGTAGTTCAGGGTGGAGTACTCCACCTGCACCAGTACATCGCCTTCGTGCAGGTCGGCTTGGTCAAAGGTCACCAGCTGAGTGGAGACCTGGCCGTCTACTTTCGTGGCCAGCAGGGCATTGAATTTCATGGCATCGATCACCTCGGGGGACATGACCTGCATGCTATGGTCGTACCGTGGTTGTCACAAGAACTATGCTTTCCCATAGGTACTATGGTTTTCAGGAGTATCCCGTAATGGCGCGGCGCGTATATGGCAAAACCGGCTGCAGCGTGGAAGCCACGCTGTCGGTCATCGGCGGCACCTGGAAGCCGGTGATCCTGTTCTACCTGGTGTCACGCACCCGGCGATTCATGGAGCTGACCCGGCTCATCCCCAACGCCACCCAGGCGATGTTGACCAGCCAGCTCCGCGAGCTCGAGGCCGACGGCGTGGTGGTGCGGCATGTGTACCCGGAAGTGCCGCCGAAGGTGGAGTACCGGTTGTCGGAGCTGGGCCGGACGCTGGTGCCGGTGTTGTTGGCGATGCGGGATTGGGGGGATTCGTACAAGAAGACTCAGGAGGCCGCTGAAGAGGCGTGAAGGGCGCTCGTTGAGGGCTTTCCGCCCGCTTCTGTGACGCCGGTCAAGCTGTAAGTAGGCTTTTTCCTATTCTTCCCCGTGTCCGCGTACCCCAGACTACGCAGGCGAGTACGGCCGTACCAGGAAGAGAATTGACGATGAAGCTTTGGGTAACAAGATCGATGCTGATGGGCGCCGCGACGCTGTTCGTCATTGCCGGCCTCGCCGCGTGCGGGCGGGAAGCGGAAACCGCCAAGCCCCATGTGGAAGCCAACAAGAAGAGCGCTGCGATGCGAACGGAGGTTCCTCTTACCCGGTCCATTGCCCTGGACAAGGCGGGCGAGGTGGTGAATGTGGAGTTTGAGCTTCCGCCGCCAGGTCGGAATGCGTCACCCATGTTGATGCTTGGGTTCCGCACCTTAAGCCAGAATGCGGACGCAGATATCGCGCTGGCCAGCCGGGTGCTTCGAGCAGACCTGCCGGCAAAGGTGCGCCTTCTCCGCGTGACCGAAGGTTCCATCGCGGCTGTTCCTCTCAGCAGGCCCACTGGGGAGCCGGGCGAATGGATGGCGCTACCGCCCGACGGGGCGGTGCCCGGTGTCACTGTGACCAGTGTGGATACGTCGCTGCTTGAGGAGGCAGGCTTGCTGAACTCGACGCACGTTGAAACGTACTTCCAGTTTGCAGCTGCAGAGCAGATCGCACCGGGTCACTATCGGCTGACTATTAAGCTGATGAGTGACCACCCCGGGTTTCAGGGCCAGAACGCAGAGTTGGTGGTTGCCTACTTCAAGCGGGGGAAGTAACTGATGAGCAGGGAAGCTCCCTACACCGTTACCGTCTACGTCGCACCTCCCGGAACGCCGCTGCGCGGTGGTGGCACTTCTGCTGCCGGGCACATGTACCTGGTTGTTGAACATGGCAGAGAACGTCATAGCTATGGCTTCGCACCCATCGAGCACGGCGCGACCAGCGGCCCTGGCGCGATAGCGAACGAAGACTTCGATCAATATCAAAAGCCTTATTACGCGCGCACGCTCGAGATAAGCAGGGGCCAGTACGACAAGATCGTCGACTACGGAACAAATGCCGCCAAGCATGGGTTCGACATGCAGTACGGCGGTCTCTCCAACAGCTGTATCGATTTCATCTGGGGTGCCCTCAACCATGCTGGCATCCACCGGCAGACCAAGTCGGGGCAGGATCAGAGCTTCGAGGGGGCAATCAAGCCCCTCAACAACATGCGTGATATCAAGAGCATTCCTGAGCAGATTCCAGGCAGCAAGCTCAATACAGAGCACGAAAATGCGATGCCGAAGCGGACGCTGATGCAGCGTCTGATCTCCGAGAATGATGTTTACGAAGGCGTGAGGGGCGACCCCATGCTGTCGCAGATCCGGGAGAAGGTGGCAGAACTGGACGCCGCCAATGGCCGAGCCTTCGACCCCACCAGTGAGCGGGTCAGCGCAAGCCTGTATGTGCTCGCCAAGGAAAATGGGCTATCGCGCGTGGACCACGTAATGCTTAGTGAGCGCACCCCAAACGCGAGGGCAGCTGAAAACATCTTCGTCGTGCAGGGCGAGCCCAACGACCCAGCGCATCTGCGCGCTTCCATGCCCACCGCGCAGGCCGCCCAGATCCCGGTTGAAGCTTCGCTGGAACGTGGCGAGCAGTTGGCCAACGCCAACCAGCAGACCCAGCAGCTGGCGGCGCAGGCCGAACAGACGCAATCACAGGAGCGTGAGGCTGCCGTGCGGCGAATGGGGTGATGCCCTGCCCGTTGCGCCCGCTTCTGCACATGCCGCGCCCGACCTTCGCCATGCACCACGCTCAGCGCGTTCACCTGCCCGCGCGCATCCCGATGAAACTCCACCTGCAGCCCATCGATATCCGGTGACCGGCACGGGGTCGGTGCGGACATCCCCGGCGCGGCGGTCGAGGCGGTCCAGCAACTGCCCCAGCAGCGGGGAGGTGGCTGCCAAGGCGAATGCGGCGCGGAGCAGCCAGGAACGCGCTTCGGTGGGGCCGGCAACAATGTGATTGGTAAGGCATCCGCCGGGTTTCACAAAATCCTTAGTGAGCCTGTTCTAGCCTCACCCCAGGCCCCACGCCGTGGGGCGGCCGGTGCACTCGCGCTGGACGGGGAACAGGGTGGTAGGGAAGACGACTGCACACATGCCCGATGGTCATGTGCGGTCGAAACTCCTCTCTTCTGGAGCCTGGACATGAATACCGTACTCGCCAACCACAACCGCGTGAACCTGCATGTTGAAGACACCGGCGGCGATGGTCGCCCGGTGATCCTTGTGCACGACTGGCCGCTCAACATGCACCAGTGGAACCTGCAGGTACCCCCACTGCGGGAGGCAGGATACCGGGTGATCGCCTACGACCGCCGCGGATTCGGAAAATCCGAGAAGCCGGTCTACGGCTACAGTTACGACGACACAGCCGCAGACCTCGCTTGCCTGATCCTGGATATGGACCTGACCAACGTCACGATCGTAGGCATGGGCATGGGGGCGGCCGAAGCCGCGCGCGCCGACGTGCTGCTGGGCGGAGAACGCCTCAACATGATCATGCTTGTATCCACGGTCACGCCGTTCATGCTCATGACCGAAGGTAACGATTATGGATGGGTGCCCTCGTTCACATACACGCAGATGCTGGAGTCCCTGCAGAATGATCGTGAGGGGTTCTTCGTGGATCTGATGCAGACCTATCACAGCGCCGGCGGCGAGCTGAAAATCACCCAGCAGCAGCTGGCAGACCTGGTCACGATGTGCCAGACAGCCGATCAGAGCGCTGCCATCGCGTGCTGGGAGTCGGTCTGCAAAACCGATCACCGGCCTACGCTGGAAGCGGTGAAGACGCGATCGACGGTGCTGCACGGTGCAGCAGATGCGTTCGCGCCCCACGGCAAGGCGGCGGACATCACGGCGCGGACGCTTAACGACTCCTTCCAGGCCAGCCTGCGGGAGGCAACACACGGAATGAGCGTGAGCGACAGCCATGAGTTCACCGAGGGACTGCTGCGGCTGCTTCCAGAAAAATAGGCGATGGGCTGTGACGCCCGTGCCCGGTGAAACGTGCACGGGGTGTAACCGGGAGGCAAAGGAACGCTCACGTCGCATCGGCAGTCGTCCACTAGCATGAGCGGCCGATCTATGATTCTGGAGCTGAGCATGACTGCATCTCGCGTTCGCCTGCACGTTGAAGACACCGGCGGTACCGGCCGACCGGTAGTGCTGATCCACGGCTGGCCATTGTCGGCCGAATCCTGGCGCGCGCAGGTACCCGTGCTGAAGGCGGCCGGGTACCGCGTGGTGGCGTATGACCGCCGTGGTTTCGGCCGTTCGGAGAAGCCTGCTGATGGCTACGAGTACGACACGCTGGCCGACGACCTGGCGGGGGTGCTCGAGCAGCTGGACCTGCGCGACGCAACGCTGGTCGGCTTCTCGATGGGCGGCGGCGAAGTGGCCCGCTACATCGCCCGCCACGGCGAGCAGCGCCTGCGCAGTGTGGTATTCGCCTCGGCGGTGCCGCCGTACATGCTCAAGACGGCCGACAATCCCGACGGCCCGCTGACGGAAGAAAAGGCCGAGCAGATGCGGACGGGTCTGGAGAACCACCGCGATGAATTCTTCGACGGCTTCACCAAGGACTTCTTCAGTGCCAAGGGCGAGTTGAAGGTCAGCGAGAAGCAGCGCCAGGAAGCGATCGAGCTGTGCAAGCAGTCTGATCAGACGGCGGCGCTGGGCTGCATGAAAGCGTTTGGGACCACCGATTTCCGTGAAGACCTGAAGAAGGTCACGGTGCCTACGCTGGTGCTGCATGGTGACAGTGATGGCACCGTGCCGTATGAAGGATCGGGGCGCCGCACGCATGAGGCGATTCGGGGCAGCGAGGTGGTGCTGCTGAAGGATGCGCCGCATGGGTGCAACGCCAGCCATCCTGAGCAGTTCAACGCGGCGTTGGTTGCGTTCCTGGCGCGGTGAGGTAGGCAAGGTTGCTGAAATGGCGTGGGACACGCGTGGCGTGTCGCTACGCGGGGGCGGGGCGCGTTTTGCGCGTTCCCGCCTTGTTCTTTTCAAGGGTGAGTTGAATGCGCAAGACCACTACGCCGCCTTGGAAGAAACCCAATCCCAAGGGGAAGAAGGGGCAGCCGCTGTCACCGTCGCAGAAGGAGGCGGCGCGCCAGCGGGCGGAGGAAAACGGCCGCACCTATCCCAATCTGGTCGACAACATGTGGGCGAAGGCACTGCCGCGAGGCGACTGATGCCCTGGGGCGGTGGCAAGGGTGGGGCTTCACCAAACCTTTAGCAATTGGGTTCTACGCTTGCGGCAGGCCTCACACCGTGGGGCGGCCGGCAGAGTGCGCCGGACGGGGAACAGGACGTAACCGGTGCCATTGCGACTGGCCGACCGGATGCAGGCGGGAGGCCGCAAGGTGGGCTGCCCGTCTTTTTCCCGGTCAGGGAAAGGAGTCGCTGTGAACCTCTTCATCATCAAGACTGGGCCGGCAACTATGCTGGCCGCGCTGATTGCCCTCGTCAGCTTCACTGCGGTGGCGGCGACGCCAGCGCTACCGACACCACGCCCGTATGAGGGGGAGTGGGAGTTGGCAAGTTGTACGCCCTTTGGGCCGGATACCAAATGTGTGGGGGAACGGCTCAACCTGGTCATCGTGCATTCGGAGTCCGCGGGTCACGAAAGGATCTGCGGCACGTTCGTGGCGTCAAACGAAAAATCGTCTGGGACCGTCTATAAGGGGACCCTCACGGGAGCGTTCAAGAACGACGAGCCAAAGGATAATTTCATTGGTGAGGTTCTGCTGGACCTGGTAGGTGCACCCTACGCCTATCGAGCAAAGGTTTCGATCCACGAGGGAGACATGCTCTTCGCTGAAGACGGGCATTCCGGGAACGAACTTAAATGGCCAACCACGTCCGGTGTTCGGTTGCGCCGCGTTCCCAGCACGGAGGCCACCGCCAGGAAGCTGGTAGAACCTCGGGCAGTCTGCAAAAAATGGGAAGAGGAAATAGCGAAGTACCTTCGCAAGAGTGAATAGACCGCCCGGGGTACGCCATCGGCAGGCCATTTCTGTCGGCCGAAGCTGCGATGCAGGGCATGGCACTACCTTGCGGGGGCGTCCTTGGCTTCGCTCAATGCCTGGTCAGCGCGCAGGAACACCGCAGTGGTCGATTCTGCACCGTCCGTGGATGCTGCCCCGCGCAACAATGGCGCGCCGATGCTCTGGCTGATCGTGCGCGCCACGTCGTCGAATTTCGCCACGGTTTCGCGGGCGTCGCCGGTGGCCAGCACGGCTACGAACTCGCCACTGCCGGTGACCCGGTTGATGCTGTCGCCACGTTCGGTGTGCAGGCACTGCTCCAGCGCCTGGTCCAGCTGCTGCAGCTGGCGCTCCAGTCCTCGCTCGCCCAGGCGCAGGGCCAGCGCGGAAAGGTCCTGCAGTTCCAGGATCACCACCGTATAAGGGCCGGCTGGGTCCGGGGTGGTGCTGGCCTCACCGGCCACGGCGTGGTCGATGATCGCCGCCACCTGCTGCTCGCGTTCGCGGCTGCGGCTTTCCATCAGGGTCATGGTCAGGCGGGCCAGGGCCTGCAGCGCGTCCCGCTGGGTAGGATTGAGCTCGCGTGGGTTGACGTCTATCACGCACACGCTGCCCACGGCAGCCCCGGCTTCGGTTACCAGCGGCATGCCGGCATAGAAGCGGGCGCCGAGGTCCTTCAACATCGGGTTGTCCGCGAAGCGCGCGTCCTGGCTGAGGTCGCCCACTTCCATCAGCTGGGTGGGCTGCCGGATGGCGTGGTCGCACACGGCCACGTTGCGCTCGGTCTGGACGCTCTCCAGGCCGGCGCGGGCCTTGAACCATTGCCGGTCGCGGTCGACCAGGCTCACCAGGGCCATCGGGGTGCCGCAGACGGCAGCGGCGACCTTGACGATGTCGTCGTACGCCGGCTCGGGCAGGCTGCCCACGATGTGCAGGGCGTCGAGCGCGCGCTGGCGTTCGGTTTCGTTGATGCCAGTGGCGGTTTGGATCATGCGGATACCTTGGAAGCGTAGGGCATGGTTCAGCCTAGGCCAGCTGCGCAAGGCGTGGGTTAAGTCCGGGTAGAGGCGCGTCTGCGCGTTCACCCGCGCGTGCGGTTCCGGTACCTCTCAGCGCTTGACCGCCAGCTCGCCGTCCAGCGCAAGCTCGGCCCTGAAGCCCGCCTTTTCAAGGCGTGTGGCCACCTCGCGCGGCACGTCGCGCCCGCTGGTGAGCTTGTTCGGCGCACCGGTGTAATGGAACATGCGCCCGCCCTTGCGGATCATCCGCGCCAGCTGGTCGAGGTGGTGCTGTTGAAGGATGTGCCGCATGGGTGCAACGCCAGCCACCCTGAGCAGTTCAATGCGGTGTTGGTGGAATTTCTGGTGCGTTGAGGTAATGGTGCCGACATGCGGTGAGTGGGACACGCGTGGCGTGCCGCTATGAGGAGAGGGATGATGAGGAAGACCGTAACGCCGCGCATATTCACACACCGCTTCTCTTTGCCCTCATAGGATTTGATCAGGCCTCACGCCGTGGGGCGGCCGGCGGGATGTGCCGGACGGGGAACAGGCGCAACGGGTGCCACTGTGACTGGCCGACCGGCTGTGGGCTGGGGGCGGCACGGTGGACTGCCCTTCTCAATCCCTCGCGGGAAAAGGAGTCGCTGTGAACCTCTCCATCGTCTTTATCAAGCCGGCACCCCTGCTGGCCGCGTTGATTGCCCTTGGCAGCTTCAATGCGGTGGCGGCGACGCCGTCGCCGTCGCCGTCGCCGCCGCGCCCGTACGAGGGTGCTTGGGAGTTGAAAAGTTGCACGCCTTTCGGGCAGGAAGAGAGCAGATGTGAAGGGCAACGGCTCAGCCTGGTCATCGCGCATTCGGAGGCCGCGACCCACACATCGTTTTGCGGCACGTTCGTGGCGTCAAACCAGGATACATACTCACCCATTGTTCAAGGAACCCTTAACGGCGCGTTCGAAAACGCCGAGCCAGATGGTCAGTTCAGAGGGCGGATGTTCCTGCAAAGGGAAGGTTCAACCGATCCCTATGTAGTGGGTGTCCATATCAACGATGGGGAATTGCGATTCCTGTACCGGGGGTACAGCCACGACACAATCAAATGGCCCATCGCTTCGGTAGTGCGGTTACGCCGCGTTGCCACCACGGAGGCTATAGCAAAGAAGCAGGTGGAACTACGGGCAGTCTGCAAAAGATTGGAAGAAGAAGCGGCGAAGTACACCCCCAAGAGTCCGTAGACCGCCTGTGGGCACCCCATCGGGATGGACGATGTCGTCGTAAGCCGCCTCGGGCGGGTGGCGTACGATGGTGCAGGGCGTCGAGCGGGCGCAGGCGCTCGGTTTCGTTGATGCCGGTGGCGGTGCATCATGCAGATGCCTTGGACGGGCCTGGCTCAGCATGCGCCCGCTGCGCAGGACGGGGGTCAGGCCCGGGTAGGGCGCGTCTGCGCGTTCACCCCTACGTGCGGTTCCGGTACCTCTCAACGCTTGAGCGCCAACACCCCGTCAAGCGCCAGTTCGGCCTTGAAGCCTGCCTTTTCCAGCCGCTTGGCGACCTCGCGCGGCACATCGCGGCCGCTGGTGAGCTTGTTGGGCGCGCCGGTGTAATGGAACATGCGCCCGCCCTTGCGGATTACGCGGGCCAGCTGGTCGTAGAACACCTGCGAGTACAGCTCGCCGGCGATGCCGAAGCGCGGCGGGTCGTGCAGGATCGCGTCCACCGAGCTGCTTTCCAGCGCTTCAATCGCCTGCGAGACATCGGCGTGGGTCAGCGATAGGCGGCCACCACTGCTGGCCGCTTCCGGGTCGGGCGACCACGGGTTGAGCGTGCGCAGCCACAGCACATCGGGGTTCTTCTCGAACGACTGGATGCGGGTGACCCCGGCTTCCAGGCAGCAGGCAGCGAAGTAGCCCAGCCCGCCGCAGGTATCGAGCACGGTCTTGCCTGCCGGGGCCACCAGCGCCACCTTGCGGCGCGCATCCTCGTAGGGCGAAACCTGCGCGCTGGGCAGCATCTTGATGCCGTCGATCTCGAAGGTGGGCGCGTCCCACTCGGTGGGCACCAGCTTGATCAGCGCCGAGCCGAACCGGGATACCGCCAGGAATTCCTCGCCATCCCAGTAGTACAGGGTGCGGTCCTTGGTCTTGCCGGGGTAGGCATAGGTTTCGCCCTTCCACTGCCAGCTGTCGCGTCCGAGCGCGGCGGTGCCGGTCGAGCGCCCCAGGTCGAGCGATCCGTTCCATTCAGTGGCACCGGCATCGCGCGCGCGGACCAGGGCGTCAGCAAGGGGGCGGGTGAGCAGGGGGCCGGTGTAATGGGGCACGGGAGCAGGGCGGGCCACGCTGCAGGGCAGCCAGCCGCTTGAACGGAAGGGGTGGGCATCGTAACCGAGATGGGGAGGAGATGGGTTCAGCGGGGCGGCTCGGTGGCGTGGGGCAGGCTGCGGGAGGGAGGCGGCCGTTCGGTGGCTCGGCTGCAGTGCCAGCCGCCATAGGTGTTCGGGCCACTGAAGATCGCGTCTTCCTCGGGCGGATACATGTTCCGGTGCCAGCACAGCGTGGCGTGGTACATGCGGGTGGGCCGGGACTGGCGCGCGTACTGGTAGGTGAACGAGCCGTCGGCGTTGGGCACGAGGACCTGCTCCACCGTAGTGGTCCCTCCGCGGAAGTCGTCCCACGTTGCGGTGCGGATCACGACCGGCATGCCGTCGTCGCCGATGCCCGGGCGGTCATGGAAGCCGGTTGGGAAGCGCTCCGGCGCGTCGGTGGCAAGCAGCAGCAGCAACAGCAGGGTGGGCATGGCCAATCGCGCTTCGGGTCGGGCGGCCAGTCTGCTGGAGGCGATCCGGCCAGCGCTGTGCGCTCGGTCGCACCTGGGTGGCCCGGCAGAAAGAAGCATTCATAAATGTGCGATGCGTCATCCATGAGTGGGCCGAACGCGTCGTGATCTGGAATGCCCGCCGCCTGCCTGCGTGCAGTAGTCAGATGCACGCGCTGCCGGTCGCCGTCAGTGGGCTTTTCTGCCGACCCGTTGTTGGGTGGGCAGCTTACGGGGAAGCAGGTGTTGCCCTGATCGTGGGCGGCTGCGCAGATTTGCACACTGCAGGGCATGGGCACTGACGAACACATTTGGCAAGCAGGCGGCGCATTCTTCTTCAGTGCGCATCTGCGCGATCGCTCCAGCCGGTTGCTGGTGGACCATGCGCAGGTGCTGGGCCTGGCATTTCGAGTAGCACAGCAGGCGTATCCCTTCCGGATCAATGCCCTCGTCGTGCTGCCCAACCACCTGCACGGGGTATGGACGCTGCCGACCGGCGATGAGGATGGCCATCGGCGTTGGCTGCGGGTCCAGGCGGTGTTCGACCGCCAGCTGCCCGGCCAACCCCCGCGTGCGACGGTGCGCCGCGACCGCAGCGTGCGACCGCTGTGGCATGACGACTTCCGCGAACACCGGCTGCGCGACGCCGAAGACGTGCAGCGCCATGTCGCCTACGTGCACGACCTGCCGGTGGCGCAGGGTCTGGTGCGCGATGCGTGCGAGTGGCCGTACAGCTCGATTCATCGACGCTGCCACAAGGGGAGTGCGCCGTGCTGAACGTTCGAGCCGCACGCTCGCGCGGCGCGCGGTGCAGCAGGACCAGCAGGTCGGACAGCGTCCATGCGGGGGCATGGGGTGCTGCGTCGTTGCTGGAGCGCGCGGCCGTCAGCAGGGCTGCGCGATACAGGGGAAGGGGGGCACGCCGAACGGTGCGCTTCGGGATGCAATGGATACGCAAGCGTTGGGGGCGGAGGGGAACCGCTTCGACGAGGCAACGCTGGCGTCAGCTGCACATCCGGGGTTCGCCTCGGCGGCGCGCCGTGGGTGGGGCGCTCAGGGGCAGCTCACCTGGAACACGGGGCCCGCGCCGATCAGTACCAGGGCCATGTAATCGCTGTCCTTGTCCTTTCCCTTCAGCGTGGCACCGGGAGTGAAGTGGAAGATGCCGAAGCCGCCGGAAGGGCGTACCAGCGCCTTGTCGATCTGGTCGGCATCGTCGTTGAAGAAACGCGCGATGTCGGCGCGCGAGGACATCTGCAGCGGGGTGGCGTCGCGCTGCCACTGGTCGTCGCGGTGGAAGGAAACGAAGTATTGGCCCTGCTGCTGTTCGATGCGGAACTCGGCCGGTTTGCGTGGATGGGTCGCGAAGCAGCCCAGCAGTGGGTCGGATGACAACATGCCCGGGCCGGTGTCGCCGTCGCGGCAGGCGGACAACAGCAACAGCACGGGCAGCAGACGCACGACGTGGAACAAGCGCATGACGGATCCCCCCCTGGGACAGGTGTGGCAACCAGCTTGCACCGGCGATCGCGCAGGGCGTGTGCACGCGTGGCGATGCTGTAGGGTTGGGGGCAATGACGGAGCTTTCCCATGCCACGGTCCAGCGTCACGCCCCACGCGCAGCCTGACAGCGCTGCCATTCCGGATTCCCTTACCGCTGCAAGGCCGGCTGTGGCTGCCAGCAACGTACGGTGGCCGCTGTTGGGCGCGCTCAGCTGGCTGGTGGCCCCGGCGGTGGTGTCGGCGGCCTATGCCGCGCAGGTTTTGCCTGGATCGGGCCGGTTGCTGGTGGGGAATGCCGGGGTGGCCGTGGGCGTATTGGCGTGTGCGCTGCTGGGAGTGCTGTGCGCCATCGGTTCGCGGGTGCGGCGCGAGCGCTGGCCTTGGCTGGGGGCCGCCGGTGCGGTGATCAGTGCGTTGCCGCTGAAGGTGTTCCTGTTGGGGATGCTGTTTCGGCTGTAGCCGGCGCGGTGGCGCAGCCAGGCAGGGCCTGGCGCTACGGCGGCGTTGGTGCAGCCATTGCCGCGGTGGGCAGTGCGGGCGTCAGGGCGCCTTAGTGGCGGTGGCGGCGCCAGGCGTTCCAGACGTGGGTGCTGGCCAGCAACAGGCTGCCGGCGACGGTCATCGGCGTTTCTGCATCGTGACTGGGCCAGCCGGCGGCGCCGGCCAGCAGGAACAGCAGGCCGGCGCCGGCGCTGAGCAGGGCCAGGGCAGGCAGCGGGTGCTGGCGATGGGCGCGCCACAGGGCGAAGCCGGTGGTGGGGGCGGCGATGGCGACGAACACCACATGCACCCATTCGGCCTCGGCCCAGACGCCCATCAGTGGCAGGGCGGCGGCCAGCAGGGGTAGGGCCAGGCAGTGCAGCAGGCACAGGGTGGACAGGGCGATGGCACCGGCGTCCAGAAGGGTGGGGGTGGGCTTCATCGGCTGGGGGTGCCTTTGATGGTGGGTGTTATATAGTAACAATTGCGTGGGAGTTTGGTGTGCGGTTCTGGTCGGTTGTTCAGCCACGCAGGGCATGGCTCTACGCGTGCGGGTTGGGCACGCGTCATGGGCGGGGTGCGATGGGGGCGCGTTGCCAGCCGGTCGCGGTAGCGTCCAGGGAGTGGGTGAGGTGTACGGCGTCGAGCAGGGTCTGGTCGTGCGAGACGATGACTACGCTTCCGCCGTACTGGTTGAGCATCTGCTCCAGCGCGGCCAGCGAGGCCAGGTCGAGGTGGTTGCCCGGTTCGTCCAGCAGCAGGAGCTGCGGCGGTGCCTGTGCGTACAGCACGGCACCGAGTGCCGCTTTCATGCGCTCGCCGCCGCTCAGGGTGGCCAGAGGGCGCAGGCTGCGTTCGGCGTCCAGGCCAAGCAGGGCCAGCTGGGTGCGCAGGGTGGCGTCGCCGGCCTGCGGGTTCGCGCGCTGCAGCAGTTGCAACGCGGACTCCTGCGGGGGCAGCGAGGACAGGTTCTGGTCGAGCAGTGCGGTACTTGCCGCGCGTTTGACTTCACCTGCCAGCGGTTCCAGCGCCCCGGCCAGCACCTGCAGGAGGGTGGACTTGCCGCTGCCGTTGCTGCCGCGCACGCCGAGGCGATCGCCGCGCTGCAGGTGCAGGTCGATGTGCCGCCAGCGGGCATCCACCCACGGCAGCGCCACGCCGGACAACGACGCCACCTGCTGCGGACCCGGCGTGGCCAGGGACGGGCCGAGCATGGCGATCTGGGGGGCGTTGTCGATGCCCTGTGCGGCCGCCTGCACGCGGCTGTCAGCGGCGGCACGCCGCTCGGCGTGTTGTGCCTGCAGGCGTCCGGTGCTGCCCTCCGCGCGGTTCTTCATGCCGCCCAGCAGGATCGGTGCCTGGTTGGCGGTGCGGGCGTCGCGCTGCGCGCGCGCCTGGCGATGTTCCTGGCGTTCGCGCTGCTCACGCAGGACATTCTGTTCGTGCCGCCGCTCGCGCTTGCGCAGGGCCAGTTGCGCTTCGGCCGCCGCCTGTTCGTCCTGCCGCTGCGCGGCATAGTGATCGTAGTTGCCGCCATAGCTGCGCAGGCCGCTTGGACGGAGTTCGACAATGCGCTGCATCTGTCGCAGCAGGGCGCGGTCGTGGCTGATCACGATCAGGCCGCCGCGCCACTGTGCCAACGCGTCGATCAGGCGCAGGCGGTGGGCACTGTCGAGGTGGTTGCTGGGCTCGTCCAGCACCAGTGCGTCGGCGTCGGAGAGCAGCGCGCCGGCCAGCGCCACCTGCACGGCCTGGCCGCCGCTGAGCCCGGCCGCCGGTGCGGCCGGGTCCAGCGTGGGCAGGCCCAGCCGTTGCCATTGCCCCTGCAGCTGCTCGCGCAGGGTCCAGCGTTCGCCCACCCGGGCGAAATCGTCCGGGTCCACGCTGCCGGCTTCAATGCGCTCCAGCGCGTCCAGCACCGGGGCAACCCCGGCCAGGTCGGCGATGCGGCCGGTCGGCATGCCGCTGTGCTGGGCCAGCAGGTGCACCCTGCCGTGCCGGTGCAGCTGCCCGCTGCCGGGCGTGAGCTGGCCGGCCAGGATGCGCCCCAGCACGCTTTTGCCCACGCCATTGCGACCGACCAGCCCGGTAGGGGTGCTGTCGAACTGAGTGGAAAGATCGGAGAAGAACACCCGGCCGTCAGGCAGGGTGTGGGTCACGCGGTCGAGCGTGAGAGCGAATGCGGTCATGCGACCTCCAGCAATGCCAAGGGCTCCCCCTGCGGACAGGGCGGGAAGGAGACTGGCCGTCAGACGACGGCGGCATTACTGGCGCATGCAGGCACACCTCATTACGGGGGCGGCTGGGTGCCGCGGGGTCATTATAGGCGCCCGCAGCGGACCGCCGATGAATGCCCGCGGCACGTCACTCGGTGATGCCGTTGGGGTTCTGCATGTCCTCCGGGGCCTTGCCGTACTGCTTGCGGCGTTGCTCGTGGAAGGTGATGAACTCCCCGGCCGGCAGGGGGCGCGAGAACAGCCAGCCCTGGCCGAATTCAACCTGGCGCGACTGCAGGTAGGCCAGCTGGGCGGAGGTTTCGATGCCTTCGGCAACGGTGAACAGCCCGAGCGTGCGGGCCATGTCGATGATGTGCGAGGTGACCGGGCTGGTGGCACTGTGGGTGCCGATGGCGTCGATGAAGGACTTGTCGATCTTCAGTGCATCCAGCGGCAGCTGCTGCAGGTACTGCAGGCTGGAATAGCCGACTCCGAAGTCGTCGATGGCCACGCAGTGCCCGGCGCGGCGCGCCGCCGCCAGCGAGGTGCGCGCGCCCTGGATGTCGAGGATGCCGCGCTCGGTGGCTTCCAGCCAGATCTGCTGCGGGTGGATGCCGGTGCCGACCAGCTTGCCGGACAGCACCTTCAGGGCGCGCCCGCTGCTGACATCGCCGGCGGAGAGGTTGATGGCGATATGCGCACTGCGATCGTGGATGAGCAGGTCGCGCATGTCGCTGAGGACCAGGTCCATGACGTGGTCGGTGAGGGCTTCGATCAGGCCGGTTTCTTCGGCGACCGGAATGAACAGGTCCGGCCGCACCTGGGTTCCGTCGGCGCGCGTCCAGCGCACCAGGGCCTCGGCGCCCACGCAGATGCCGGTGTCCAGCTCGATGATCGGCTGGTAGTGCATGCGGAACTCGCGGCGACGCACCGCGATGGCCAGTTCGTTGCGCAGCGACAGGCGCCGCCGCGAAAGCCAGATGCCACCGGCGATGGCCAGCAGCGCGCCGACCCCGCCCAGCGGCAGCAGCTGCCAGAACTGTTGATGGAACGCGGCCACGAGCCCGGTGCGGGGGGCGATGGCCAGCGCCAGCCATTCCTGGTCCTGCGCGCTGGCATACAGGGTGCGTGCGGTATGGCCGCTGTGCGGCGTGCGCAGCAGTCGCTGCAGCAGCTCCGGGTCGGGCATGGGCTGCTGGGCGATCAGCCGGCCGTCGGGGGTGGCCACGGCCAGGCGCACGTTCGGCTCGGCGATGACGTCGACGAAGCGCTCCGGGTCGATCAGCAGGTCGTGGCGGCCCAGCAGCACCGACAGCAGGGTGCCGGGGCCGTCGCTGGCAGCGGGACGCACGCCCAGGGTGATGCCGGCGCCGTCGGCGGTGATGTGGTCCGGGTTGGGTTCGGGCACCAGGTCGTCAACCACGCCCCAGGACGAGCATTGCAGTCGGCCTTCGGCGAAATAACCGACCTGTTCGGCAGAGGTGGTGGCCAGGGCCAGGCTGCGCATCAGCCGGATGTGGTCGGGCGAGCAGGGCGGCAGGGCCGACTGGTTGAGTCTGCGCAGGGCCAGCAGGCCGCCCTCGTAGGCGCGATGGGCGCGCTGCAGGGTCCGCTCGGCGGTCAGCTGCAGGCGCTCGGCGTCGGCCACCTGGCTGCGGCTCCAGCTGACGTACAGCAGGGCGGCCATGGGCAGGAGCGCCCCGAGCACGGCGGCAAGCGCGATGGCGGCGATGGTGCTGACGCGCTTCAAGCGGACCTCTCTGCCAGTGGGGCCTGGGAATGAGCGCTATATGACCATCTGAGCCGACGGTTGGGAACAGGGCTTCCCGCACAATCCTGTCGGATTTTTCCCCAGTGTCGGTATCGGGCTGCCGAGGCAAGGTGAAGCCGACAGTCCCGCGATCGGGTTCACCTGCGGTTCGCGCCGCCGGCAGGATGATCGCGCCACCATGAAACCCCTGCTGCCCGCCGTGCTGGTCCTGCTGCCGCTGTTGATGCCGGTCACCGCGGCGGCGCGCACGGTGTACCGCTGCGTGCAGAACAACACGGTGAGCCTGGCCACGGCGCCGGAGCCGGGGTCGAGATGCAAGGCGCAGCAGATCGACGACAGCGCGGTGCAGACGCCCAACCTGTGGGGCAACATGGGGGTGTTCAGCGGCACCCTGTACGAGCGCGAGCAGGACGGCATGCTGGTGTATTCCACCCGCAACCTGCCCGGTTCGCGGGTGTTCCTGAAGTTCACCGTGTCCACCCCGCCCGGCGAACCGGCGCATGAAGGGCTGGGCAAGGTCGGCACGCCACAGCTCAACCGGCATGCAAAGCAGTTCAAGGCCGCCGCGCGCGCCACCGGGGTGGACGATGCCTGGCTGCGTGCGATCGCGCACGCCGAGAGCAACTTCGATGCCGGTGCGGTGTCGCCCAAGGGCGCGCAGGGGGTGATGCAGCTGATGCCCGACACCGCCACCGAACTGGGCGTTTCCGATCCGTTGTCCGCCGAGCAGTCGATCAACGGCGGGGCGCGTTACATGAAGGCGCTGCTGGCCCGCTACAAAGGCGACCGTACGCTGGCGGCGGCAGCCTACAACGCCGGCATCGGTGCGGTGACGCGGTACAAAGGCGTGCCCCCGTATGCCGAGACGCTGACCTACGTGGAAAAGGTGAGCGCGTTGTACGCGCGTTACCGCGAGGCGATGGGCTTCAAGCCCGAAACACCGGCGCGCTGAGCCGGCCGCCGGCTCAGTACGAGAACAGCGGGTAGCTGTCCATGCGGCCTACCCGGGCCACCGCTGCGCGCACATCGGCGCGCTGTTCCATCTGCTTCCAGCGTGCATGCACGTCGCGCTCGCCCTCCAGCACCGGGCCGGTGCGCAGGTCCTGCAGCTCCAGCAGGGCCTGGCCACGCTGCATCGGGTCGGCCAACTGCGCGATGACGACCTGCGCCGCTTCGTCGACGCGGTTGTCTGCGACAAGCGCGTCGCGGTAGTGGCCGGGCGCCTGTGCACGGTTGGCCAGCAGTACGGCCCACGCCTGCTGCGCGGCGTCGTCGTCGTGCAGCTGCCGCGCGGTCATCAGCGAAACCAGGGCATGGGTGCTGGCACCAAGGACGCTCATGTCCCCATCGACGCTGCGCAGCACCTCGCGTGCCTGCATCGGCCGGTGCAGGGCCATGTACATCGCGGCCAGGTTGAGCCGCTGGCTGACCGCATCGTCGCGGGCCATGCGCACCGCGATCAGCTGGTTGGCCACGGCGCGGTCGTTCTCGCCCTTCCGGCGCAGGGCGCGGCTGCGGGTGTCCAGCATCCAGGCCACGGCGCTGGCCTCTTCGCCAGGTGCTTCGGTGGCCGCATCGGCCAGTGCCGCCAGCCGGTCGGTCATGCCGACCACATCGCCCAGCTCACCGGCAATCATCAGCGCGGTGGCCAGTTCCACCGCGGTATCGTTGAGCCCAGGCCGCAGCATGGTCTCCACGCGGAGCCGGTCGATCTGCCGGCGCGCGGCGGCCACCGGATCATGGCGGGCATCGCCGCGCTCCAGGTAGCGGTCGAAGCGTTTGTCGCTGCGCAGCCGTACCAGTGGAATCGGGGCGTCGATGCGCGCCAGTGTTGCCGGTACCCTGTCGCCGAGACCCTGTTCGACCTGCAGCGTGGCCAGGGTGACCCACAGCTCCACGGGTTCGACGCCATCGTTCTTCCACCCCTTGTCGAACAGCGCCTGCAGCAGGGCCAGGCGTTTCTGCGGCAGGTCCTTCAGTTCATCATCCAGCCGCCAGACCATCTCGTTGCTGATGTCCGGCGAGCCGTCGCTGTCGGCAGCGCCGCGGATGACGCTGTCGGCGGCGGCGACCGACTGCTTGTCGTACCACTGGAACCATGCCAGGCGCAGGTGTGCAGCCGCATTGTGGGGGTTGATCGACAACGCCTGCTGCAGGCGCCGGGTGGTCAGCGGAAAATCCTTCTGCTCTGCCGCCACCATCGCCGCGGCGGTCCAGACATCGCTGCGGGCATCGGCGTCCAGCGTGGCCAGGCGCGGGTCGGCCAGCAGGCGCTCGAACACGATCGCCGCGCCGAGGCTGTCGCCGCCCTGGGCCTGCTGCACGGCGTTGCCGACGTCTGTCTGGAACGCGTGGTCGGACACGGCGGCGGTGGCGTCCACGCTGGCTGCCGCGCTGGCGCCCAGGGGCGCGGCGCACAGTGACAACAACAGGGCGAGCGCGCTGGCGGTGCGGCAGGTCATGCGGTGCTTCCTTGCGTGGCTTGGATCCCGATTGAAACCGGAACGCGGCATCCAGACAAGCCACGCACGCGGGACGCAGGGTTTGCAGGCACGCGACAAGCGGCTAAGGTCATGACCCGAACGGAGGCAGGCAAGGATCGCGATGAGGCGTGCACGATGGACGATGGCGCTGCTGGTGGCCGTGGCGGTGGCTGCGGCATTGGCCTGGGCCTTCCTGCGCGCGCCGATGCCGCCGCCGCCACCGCCGGGCCCCGCGCCGACCGCGCTGGGCTGGACCCCGGACATCTCCCTGCTGGCCGGTGACGGCGTCGGCGGCCTGCGCGATGGCGCGGGTGCACAGGCGCGCTTCGCCGACCCGTATGGGCTGGCGCGGGACGCGCAGGGCGTGCTGTACGTGGCCGACGGCGGCGACAACAACCGCATCCGCCGGGTGTATCCGGATGGCCGGGTCGACACCCTGGCCGGGCAGGGCGAGGGCTGGCGCGATGGACCGGCGCTGCAGGCGCAGTTCGATACGCCGTCGTCGATCGCGCTGGATGCGGCCGGCAACGTCTTCGTGGCCGACACCGGCAACCATGTGATCCGCCGGATCGGCACCGATGGCAACGTGAGCACGATCGCGGGCGATGGCACCGCCGGATACGCCGATGGCCCGGCCGCGCAGGCGCGCTTCGATGGGCCGATGGGCGTGGCGGTGGACGACGGCGGCCGCGTGTTCGTGGCCGACACCTGGAACGACCGGATCCGCGTGATCGAACCCGATGGCCAGGTGCGGACGCTGGCCGGCGGCGACGCACCGGGCAACGTGGACGGCGCCGGCGTGGGTGCACGGCTGGACACGCCGGTGGCGATCGCACTGGATTCGCACGGCAACCTGCTGATCGCCGACCTGCTCAATGGCGCGATCCGTCGCCTGGCGCCGAACGGCACGGTGGAGACGTTGCTGGGCGGGAACAGTCTGCTCAACGGGCCGCTGGCGCTGGCGATCACCCACGATGACGTGGTGTACGCGAGTGATTCCGACGGCAAGGTGGTGCAGCTGTCCGCGCTGGGCCATGCGCTGGTGTTGGGCGGCGCGCCGTCGCAGCCGCGCTTCTCGCGACCGGCGGGGTTGGCACTGGATGCGGAAGGTGGGTTGTATCTGTCGGACGCCGCGTCGTACCGCGTGCACCGGTTGCGCGCGCTGGCCGCCGGTGCGACGCCGGTACCGGCGCTGATCGGTCCGGCCGCGGATGCGCCACTGCCCGACACCGGCGGGCGCTGGCCGCTGGCACCACAGCAGGGCTGGCATGAGGTGGTGGGCACGCTGGGCGAGGTGCGTGGCACCTTCAGCGGCGAGAGCCGGCACCACCTGCACGATGGGTTCGACATCCGCGGCGACGTAGGCCAGACCGTACTGGCGATGGCCGACGCCAAGGTCAGCAGCCCGTTCTCGAGCTGGGCGGTTGGCGGGCAGGGCGAAGGCCTGTCGCTGGACCGGCTGCGCTACATCCACATGAAGGTGGGCCGCGATGCGCGCGACCGTGCGTTCGACGCGCGCTGGCCGCAGCTGCGCGACCTGGACGGCAAGCTGGAACGGGTGCGGGTGCGCCGGGGCACGCGCTTCAAGGCCGGCGAGCCGCTGGGCAGCATCAATCGCATGGCCCACGTGCACCTCAGCGTGGGTGCCAGCGGCTTCCAGCGCAACGCGGTGGCGCTGGGCTTCGTGGACTACGCCGATGCGTTCGCACCGCGCATTACCGAAGTGGCAGTGCTGGATGACCTGGACCAGCCGATCAAGGCCGGTCCGGACGGCCGCGTGCCGGTGCCGCGCCAAGGCCCGGGCGTGCAGGTCGTGGTGGAGGCCTGGGACCAGGTGGACCGCAACCTGCCGCGCCGCCGGTTGGGGGCCTACCAGGTGGGGTACCAGATCCTGGATGCGGCCGGCACGCCGCTGGCCGGCTACGAACAGCCGCGTTTCAACATCGTGTTCAACCGCATGCCGCGCGAGAACAGCGCCACGGTGGTGGCGTATGCGCCCGATAGTGGCATCACCGTGCACGGCAGTGCGGTCACGCGCTTCCGTTACCTGGTAACCAATACCGTGCGCGATGGCCTGGTGGAAACCGGACGCTGGCGGCCCGACGCGTTGCCCGCGGGCGATTACATCATTCGTGCCAGCGCCCGCGATTACAGCGGGAACGAAGCGGTAGGCGTACGCGACCTGAAGGTGTCGCTGCAACCCTGATTGGGACCGCTGATCAGGCGCCTACGCGCACCCGCTCGGCCTCCATGTCGGCCACGGGCCGCACTTCGATGCTGCCGTACCGCGACCACGGGAACTGTTCGGCGATGCGCATCGCTTCGTCGTGGTCGCGCGCGTTGATCAGGTTGAAGCCGGCCAGCAGTTCGCGGGTTTCGGCAAACGGGCCATCGGTGACGCGCGCCTGCGAGGCCCGGGTGCGCAGCGTGCGCGCCTGCTCGATCGGCTCCAGCCGCTGCGCCAGTACCAGGGTGCCGTTGGCTTCCAGGGTGTCGGCGTGCTGGATGCAGCCGCGCATGATGCGGTCGTACTCGTCGGCCGGCACGTCCTGGAGCAGGGTGGGGTCGATGTAGATCAGCAGCAGGAATTGCATGGTCGTGGCCCAGGGGGCGGGGGAGCGGACATGATGCCCCAGGCGGCGCGACACCGCTGTTGCAGCGCAGCGCCGCTGGCCTGTTCAGGGCTGGGTGCGACGCCCGTTGGCGGAAACGAAATAATTTTTGGCGGGCGTGTCGATTTCCGTTTCACTGCGGCGTCGTAAGCAGTGAAGGGCCCGCCAACCGGGCCGGCAACGAGGACAACGCGATGAAAGTCATGGTGATCGTGAAGGCGACCGAGGCCACCGAGGCCGGGGTGCTGCCCACCGAGGAACAGTTCACGGCGATGGGCGCCTTCAACGAAGCGCTGGTCAAGGCCGGGATCATGCTGGCCGGCGATGGCCTGCGCCCCAGCCGCCACGGCCGCCGCCTGGCCTATACCGGTACGGCGCCGCAGGTGATCGACGGCCCGTTCGCCGAAACCCGCGAGCTGGTGGCCGGGTTCTGGCTGTGGCAGGTGCGCTCGCTGGACGAAGCCACCGAATGGCTCAAGCGTGCCCCGTTCCTGCCGGGCGACGTGGTGGAGATCCGCCCGTTCTACACCGAAGCCGATTTCGGTGAAGCCTTCACCCCGGAATTACGTGCGCAGGAACAGCGTCTGCGCGAGCGTATCGGCCAAGCCGATTGACCCCCCACTTTCATACTGGAGACTCCCATGAAACTGATTCCCTTCCTCGGCTTCAACGGCCAGACCCACGACGCCATGGCGTTCTACGCCCAGGTACTGGGGGGCAAGGTCACGTCGGAAATGAAGTACAGCGACATGCCGCAGGACGACAAGATGGACGGCTGCGGCGACGCCCCCGGACCGGCCGACCCCAACCTGGTCGCGCACAGCCAGCTTGAAGTGGGCAGCGCGATCCTGATGGCCGCCGACGGTCCGCCCGCCGAGGGCCAGGGCACCACCACCATCAACATCGAGGTGGACACGGTGGAGGAAGCCGAGCGCGTGTTCAAGGCGCTGTCCGAAGGTGGCAAGGTGACCTTCCCGATCGGCGAAACGTTCTGGGCCAAGCGCTGGGGCATGCTCGAGGACCGCTACGGCAAGCCGTGGATGGTCAACTGCATGAAGCCCTACTGAGAACAGGAAACCCATCATGTCCGACATGCCCCAGATGATCTTCGTCAACCTTCCGGTCCGCGACCTCGACAAGAGCAAGGCCTTCTTCACCGCGCTGGGCTTCGCGCCCAACGCCACCTACACCGATGAGAAGGCCGCGTCCTTCAACATCAGCGACACCATCATGCTGATGCTGCTGCTGGAGCCGTTCTTCGCCACCTTCATCAACCGCCCGATCAGCGATGCGCGCAAGCAGGCGCAGGTGATCCTGGCGCTGTCTTCGCCCAGCCGCGCCGCGGTGGACGAGACGCTGGAAAAGGTGCTGGCGGCAGGCGGCAAGGAACCGACGGAGGCGCGCGATTACGGTTTCATGTACCAGCGCAGCTTCGAGGACCCGGACGGCCACCTGTGGGAAGTGGCGCACATGGATGGCGAGCCCGGCTGACGGCCGCTGCCGCGCCGCACCTTGTGCGGCGCGGAGGGGGATGCTCTGATTCGCGGCATGGACGCTGGCCTGACACAACGACTGGATACCCTCTGGCGCATGGAGTCGCCGGTCCTGATCGCACGCCTGGCGCGGATGCTCGGCGGCGACATCGGGCGTGCCGAAGAACTGGCCCAGGACACTTGGCTGGCCGCGCTGGAGCGCTGGCCATCGCAGGGCGTTCCGGACAATCCGGGAGCGTGGTTGATGACCACCGCACGCAATCGCGCCATCGACGTGCTGCGCCAGCACCAGCGCGTGGCCGGGCAGCATGCGCAGTGGGGCAGCGAACTGGAGCCGCAGCCATTGCCGTTGCCCGACGACAGCGACGCATTGGGCGACGATATCGGCGATGACCTGCTGCGGCTGATGTTCGTGGCCTGCCATCCGGTGCTGTCGGCCGATGCCCGGGTGGCGCTGACCCTGCGCCTGCTGGGCGGCCTGACCACCGAGGAGATCGCGCGCGCGTTCCTGCAGCCGGAACCGACCATCGCCCAGCGGATCGTGCGCGCCAAGCGCACCCTGGCCGCCAGACAGGTGCCATTCGAAGTGCCGCGCCAGGCGGCGTTGCCGGAGCGGCTGGGTTCGGTGCTGGCGGTGGTGTACCTGATCTTCAACGAAGGCTATGCGGCCAGCAGCGGCGATGACTGGATGCGCCCGGCGCTGTGCGAGGAAGCGCTGCGCCTGGGCCGCGTGCTGCAGCAGCGCCTTCCGGCCTGGCCGCAGGTGCATGGGCTGCTGGCGCTGATGGAACTGCAGGCGTCGCGCGCGGCGGCGCGGGTGGACGCGCACGGCAACCCGATCCTGCTGCCCGAGCAGGACCGCACGCGGTGGGACCACCTGCAGGTGGCGCGCGGACAGGCCGCGCTGCAGCAGGCGCTGGCACTGGGCGGGGCCGACGACGGTTATGTGCTGCAGGCAGCGATCGCCGACTGCCATGCACGCGCCCGGCGCGCGGAAGACACCGACTGGACCCGCATGGCCGCCTTGTATGCCCGCCTTGCGCAGGTGCAGCCTTCGCCGGTGGTGGAACTCAACCGCGCGGTGGCGGTGTCGCGCGCCGAGGGCGCGGCGGCCGCCTGGCCATTGGTGGAACAGTTGGCGGCCGATCCGCGGCTGCAGGCGTACGCGCCGCTGGCGGCGGTGCAGGGCGACCTTTTGTCGCAGCTGGGCCGGACCGCCGAAGCGGCCCACGCCTTTGCGCGCGCGGCGCAGCTCACCCCGAACGCGCGCGAACGCGCCCTGCTTCAGGCGCGTGCAGACGCGGTTGCACCGGACTGACCCCATTTCCCGCTTGCCCGTTTTCTGAACAGGGTCTATGGTGGCGCCTCACAAAAGTGACCAGGCGCCTTGCCCGGTCCAGTCGAGAAGGATTGCGGGACGATGTTTTCAGGGATGAAGCGTACGCGCGCGCGTAGCGCGTGGCTGTGGGTGTGTGGATTCGTGTTCGTGGGCACTGCTGCATTCGCCGGTGCCGCCCACGCCGCCGACAAGTCGCAGCAGGCCTACTGGGCCGGATTCGCCTACACCGCGGAGCAGAGCAAGGTTGACGCCAGCACCCCGCGTGCGGCCGCCGTGCTCAAGGCGCGTGGCCTGGCCCCGCTCAACCAGGCGCTGTGGGCGCGGTTGCAGGCACAGCGCCCGGCGCACCTGGAACTGATCGACCAGCCGCTGGCGATGCTCGATGGCACCACCAGCGCCACCGTGCTGGCGACCGCGCTGGACCGTGAACTGGTCTCCATCGAGCCGATCGGCGGGCAGTACAAGGTGCTGGTGGAAGTGGCGCTGCAGGCGCTGTTCTTCGACTTCCGCGAACGCCAGGTGGTGGCGTCCTATCCGATCACCCTGCAGCGCATCGACGTGATGGAGTTCCTGCCGGACGAGGACGACGTCGACGCGATCGTGGCCGACCTGCTGTACGGCAGGGCCGCCACCGGCCTGCCGCAGGTGCTGGCCGACACCCTGGCCAATGCGCGGCTGCCGGCGGCATCGACGCGCCGCCTGCAGATAGGCGAGGTGACCCTGTCCGACGCGGTGCTGGCCAAGCTGCCCGACGCGGTGGATGCCGGGATGCTGCGCGCCACGTTGGCGCATGAACTGTCCAAGACGCTGTCATCCAACACCGGCATCGGTCTGCTGCCGCCGGCCAGTGGCCAGGCGATCGGCGGGGCGATGGCGGCCCGCTTTGCCGACGGCAAGGTGTACCAGCTGACCATTCCCGAGCCGGACTACGTGGTGAAGCTGCGCCTGGACGCGCTGAAGAACGGCGTGATCAACGAAACCCCGGCGATGAAGACGATGCTGTTCGGCGCGTTCTTCCAGGCCACGGTGGTGGAGCCGTTCTCGGGCAAGGTGTTCTTCGACCAGCCGCTGCGCAAGGGCGCCACCAAGGTGGTGCCGGCCACGCAGTGGCACGTGGACCAGTGGTCGGCCAGCTACGAAACCGTGCTGGCCGGCTTTGACGCCTTTGCCGGTGCCGCCGCCCGGCGCGCGGATTCGAAAGCGTGGCTGGCCGAACAGAAGCCCGGCGGCAAGCCGCTGCAGCAACAGACCCAAGCCCTCCAGGAGTTGATCACCTCATGCCGTTGATTCGTGCCGTACTGCTGATTCTCATTGCCCTGATGGTTGCCGCGCCGGTGTCGGCGCAGACCGCCAGTTCCCGTGGTACCGGTTCGGCCAGCTATGGCCTGCGCCTGAGTGCCGACACCCGCGCCCAGGCCCTGAACAAGGCCAAGGTCAATGCACTGGAGGCGTACATCGCCGAATCCGGTGCGGCCAAGCTGCGCCTGTTCGAAGACCGCCGCGCCGAGTTCATCGGCGAGATCGACCGCTATGTGCTGTCGGCGGTGCCGCTGTCGGACACCGAAGACAAGAAGGCCAAGACCTACACGGTCAGCGTGCGCGCCGAGATCAACACCACCCTGCTGCAGACCAAGCTGGACGCCGGTTCGGCCACCGCCGGTGCGCGCGGCAACGAGCGTTCGCTGCTGACCTTCCTGTTCATGGCGCGCTCGCAGGACACCGTGCAGTCGTTCCAGGACAAGGAATACCGCCGCGTCGACGCCAGCCAGAGCTATGACGAGAAGACCCGCGAAGGCGACAGCTTCCGTGGCAATTCGGTGAGCACCAGCGGCAGCATCAACCAGAACGCGTCGGTGTCGGTCACCTCCGGTGGCAGCACCACCCAGCGCAGCGACACCATCGCCTGGAAGGTGGCCAATGCCAACGAGATCAACACTGCCATGACCGGTGCGTTCAGCGCGGCCGGCTACGAAGTGGTGGAAGCGGAGTACGTGGAAGGCGAAAGCCGTGGCCTGCTGAGCATCGAACGCATCCGCAAGGACTTCAGCACCGGCAACGACCTCTCGCCGGCTACCCTGCGCGACACCGCCAACGGCATCAAGGCCGCCAACATTCCGTACCTGGCGGTGGGCACACTGGACGTGGGCATGCGTGACCGCGATCCGGTCAGCGGCAACACCCGCGTGTTCGTCACCGTCACCGGCAAGGTGCTGGACGTGAGCGGCCGCTTCCCGAAGACGGTGTCGTCGGTGGGCCCGGTGCAGTTCTCCGGTACCGGCCCGAACGAGACCGTGGCCCGCACCAATGCGCTGCAGATCGCCTCTGAAAAGGGTGCGCAGCAGATGATCAACGAACTCAACGTCAAGGCGGTTCGTTAAGGCGTACCGACCCACGGCCGGTACGTACCGAACTGCATTTTTTTAACAAGGAACACACCATGATCCGCAAGACCCTCATCGCCCTGGCCATCGCCACCACCTTCGCCGCCCCGGCGCATGCACAGTTCGGCAAGCTGAAGGACCTGGCTGGCGGTGGCAACAGCACCGCCGCCGCGTCGGCCGGTGCCCCGGACGAAGCCGCGCAGGAAGCGCTGGTGCGTCGTTTCGTGGCCTCGCAGTCGCACTCGATCGACGCTCAGACCTCCTTTGCCAAGGCCTTCGGCCTGGCCGAGCAGGTCAAGCTGCTGGAAGCCGAGCGCATGGCGCTGTCGTCCGGTTCGGTCAACGTGGACCAGATGAAGAAGTCGGTGTCGGTCAGCGAAGCGGCCCAGGCTGCGATCGATGAGCGCGTGGCCGCGCAGCCGGAGCTGAGCGCCGAGTCCAAGCAGCACTACACCACCGGCCTGGTTGCCCTGGTCGCCTCCGCGGCGGAAGGCCAGAAGCTGAGCGGTGAAGCCAGCAACTTCGCCAACGGCATGAAGAACCTCAGCGGCACCCAGCTGGTCACCGTGGGCCGCAAGCTGGCCGCCGGTGCGTGGGTGGCCAAGGAATCGCCGGGCTACCTGAAGGGCCTGTACTCCTCGTCGAAGGCCGCGCTGACCTTCGCCCGCGCCGCCAAGATCAAGGTGCCGGGCAACGCCGAGTCGATGCTCGACAGCCTGTAAGAGAAAGGAGCGCCACGCATGCAGACCCCATACCGACTGTTGAGCCTGGCCCTCACCGCTGCCCTGCTTGCCGCCTGCGGCAAGCAGGAGACACCGGTGGAGGCACCTGCGGCGAAGGCCGGATCGAAGGTGGAGGCGCCGGCCGAGAAGCCGTTGCGCGGTACGCCGGATTTCGGCGGCACCACCAAGGTGGCGCGCGAGGCCGAAGGCATCGGCAGTACGCCGGAGCTGGCGGTGCTGGCTGCGCTGCAGTCGGCGGTGGCACAGGTCAATGGCGTGCGCGTGGCCAGCCAGATGCAGGGCCTGCGTGCGGGCCTGCATGTGCACGTGGACGGGGAACACGTCGGCGATATCCGCGCCGACGCGTTTTCCCAGCAGGTGATGGCCGCTTCCCAAGGGGCGGTGCTGGGCTACGAGATCCTCTCGCAGGAAGAGGTCAGCCAGCTGGATGAAGAAGTGATTGCCCGCGTGCGCGCCAGCGACGCCGGCTACCGGTATTCGGCGTCTGCCTCGGCCAGTGGCTCGGCGCAGGCGCAGGCAGAGGCGGCCGGTGGCGGGAGTTCCGCCTCGGCCAGCATCAAGGAACGCTACACCGAACAGGCCAGCGTGGAGGCCGAGCGCGGCGCGCAGTCGTTCGAATCCGATGTCAGCCGCCGCACCATGCGCAGCTACTGGAAGGTGCGCGTGCGCGCCGATATCGCCCAGTACCGTGCACCGGACGAGCAGGGCCGGCCGAAGATCGTGGTGGCCGAACCGCACGTGCGCAGCGGCAGCTACGCGGTGGGCGATGGTCGCGTAGCCAGCGAGGAAGTGGCCGCGGCGATCCGCGCGCGCCTGAACGACACGCTGACCCAGACCAAGCGCTTCATCGTGCTGGACCGTGAGTTCGGCGAGGAGATGCAGGCCGAGATCGACCACATCAACAGCGGCAACGTGCGGCTGCAGGATACGGCGCGGTTGGGCCAGCAGCTGGCCACCGACCTGATCCTGATTCCGACCATCGAGCGTTTCGAGTACCCGCGCAGCGTGCGCAACCTGCGCATGTCCAACCGCCAGGTGAGCTCGTACTCGGGCGGCGGGCGCATCACCCTGCGCCTGATCAACGCGACCACCGGCGAGGTGGTGATGTCCGACAGCTTCGATCACCAGCTGGCCTCGACCGGCCCGAGCACCCTGCCGCGCGTGGTGGATGGCAAGGGCATGGCCGCGGCGATGATGGAGTCGCTGTCGGGACAGATCGGCACGGCGATCATCACCGAGATCTTCCCGGTGTCGGTGGTGGCGATGACCGGCGACCAGGTGGTGCTGAGCCAGGGCGGCGAGTCGCTCAAGGTGGGCCAGCGCTGGCAGGCGGTGATGCTGGGTGAGGAGTTGAAGGACCCGCAGACCGGCCGTTCGCTGGGCCGCAACGAAACCCCGTGCTGCACGATCCGGGTGGACCGGGTGGCCGCGCAGACGTCCTACGGCACCATCGAAGGGGGCGCGGATGTAGGGGGCGCGAACTTCAAGCCGGGTTCGATCGAGCTGCGCGCGCAGGCGGGTGCGGCGAAGCCGGCCGTGGCGCAGGCCAGCGCCTCGAACGCGGGCAGCGCGAAGCCGAAGCCGGCGCGAGCGGCAGCCCCGAAGCCCGCGGCGCCGGCGGAAGATCCGAACTGGTGAAACAGCGTACCGACCAACGGTCGGTACCTACCGGGGGTGCGGTGATTGGCGGAGAGCGTACCGACCGACGGTGGGTACGTACCGGGGGTGCGGTGGTCGGCGGAGAGCGTACCGACCAACGGTCGGTACCTACCGTGGGTGCGGTGGTCGGCGGAGAGCGTACCGACCAACGGTCGGTACCTACCGTGGGTGCGGTGGTCGGCGGAGAGCGTACCGACCAACGGTCGGTACCTACCGGGGGTGCGGTGGTCGGCGGAGAGCGTACCGACCGACGGTGGGTACGTACCGGGGGTGCGGTGGTCGGCGGAGAGCGTACCGACCAACGGTCGGTACCTACCGGGGGTGCGGTGGTCGGTGGAGAGCGTACCGGCCAACGGTCGGTACCTACCGGGGGCGCGGTGGTCGGTGGAGAGCGTACCGACCAACGGTCGGTACCTACCGGGGGTGCGGTGGTCGGCGGAGAGCGTACCGACCGACGGTGGGTACGTACCGGGGGTGCGGTGGTCGGCGGAGAGCGTACCGACCAACGGTCGGTACCTACCGGGGGTGCGGTGGTCGGCGGAGGGCGTACCGACCAACGGTCGGTACCTACCGGGGGTGCGGTGGTCGGTGGAGAGCTTACCGACCCACGGTCGGTGCGTACCGTGCGGTGGGGCGATTGGTGGGAGGGGTATCGACCAACGGTCGCTACGTACCGCGGTAGCGCACGACCGTTGGTCGTGCGGCGGCGCGCAGCGCCGGGCGGTTGCGCGCGGAAGGCGGCACTGCCGGGAATGGGTATCATCGGAGGATGATGTCCCTGCCCCGGAGAGAGCAATGAAGCGAGTGGTACTGAGCGTGCTGGCCCTGTCGGTGTCCAGCGCCCTGATGGCGGCGACGCCGAAATTCGATGGCGCGCGGATCTCCGCCGACGTCAAGGAACTGGCCTCCGACGCCTATGAGGGCCGCTCGCCGGCCACCGCCGGCGAAGAGAAGACCATCGCCTTCCTCAGCAAGCAATTCGCCGCCGCCGGCCTGCAGCCGGGCGGCGATCTCAAGGACGGCAAGCGCCTGTGGACCCAGGCCGTGCCGCTGCGCAAGGGCGACATCGTCGGCACCGCGAGCCTGGCGCTGTCCAGCAAGGGCACCCCGCAGTCGCTCACCCAGGGCAAGGAAATCGCCGTGCGCGCGGCGATGAACGGCGCCACTGAGGTCGACATCCAGAACGCACCGCTGGTCTTCCTCGGCTACGGCGTGAATGCGCCGGAGCGCAACTGGAACGACTTCAAGGACGTGGACCTGAAGGGCAAGATCGCGGTAGTGCTGATCAACGACCCGGATTTTGAAACCGGCGAAGGCGACTTCGACGGCAAGGGCATGACCTACTACGGCCGCTGGACCTACAAGTACGAAGAAGGCGCCCGCCAGGGTGCGCTGGGCGTGCTGATCGTGCATGAAACCGCGCCCGCGTCCTACGGCTGGGCCACGGTGGCCGGCTCCAACACCAACACCATGTTCGACGTGGTCCGCGACAACCCGGCCGACGCCCACCCGCTGCTGGAAGGCTGGATCCAGCGCGACCTGGCGGTGGACCTGTTCAAGCGCGCCGGGCAGGACTTCGAGGCGCTGAAGAAGCAGGCCCAGCGCCGCGACTTCAAGCCGGTGGAGCTGAAGGGCGAAACCCTGTCGGCCAAGTACGCGGTGAAGACCGAGGTGATCACCTCGCACAACGTGGCCGCGCGCCTGGAAGGCAGCACCCATCCGGACGAAACCGTGGTGTACAGCGCGCACTGGGACCACATCGGCGTGGGCAAGCCGGATGCCAACGGCGACACCATCTTCAACGGCGCGCTGGACAACGCCAGCGGCACCGCGTCGCTGGTGGAACTGGCCCGTGGCTTCGCCAAGGGCAAGCGCCCGGAGCGTTCGGTACTGTTCCTGGCGGTGACCGCCGAAGAGAAGGGCCTGCTGGGGTCGGAGTATTACGCCAGCCACCCGCTGTACCCGCTGGCGAAGACCGTGGCGGTGATCAACATGGACGGCATGGCGCCGTTCGGTCCGTCGCGCGACTTCGGCATCTATGGCTCGGCCAGGCTGGAACTGCTGGACCAGCTCAAGGACGTGGCCAAGGGCTGGGACATCCGCTACACCCCGGACCCGAAGCCGGAAGCCGGTCTGTTCTTCCGCTCCGACCACTTCCCGTTCGCCAAGCGTGGCGTGCCGGCGGTGTCGTACTCGGCAGGCCAGGATTGGGTGGATGGCGGCGTGGCCGCGGGCAAGGCGGCGTCGGACGACTACACCGCCAAGCGTTACCACCAGCAGGGCGACGAATGGCAGCCGGACTGGAAGTTCGCCGGTGCCGCACGCGACCTGGAAGTGCTGTACACCCTGGGCAACCAGTTGGCCAATTCGCGCAGCTGGCCGAACTGGAGCGATGACTCGCAGTTCCGCGCACCGCGCGATGCCAGCGCCGCCGAGCGCAGGTAAGCAATGCCCCCCGCCGGTCCCTGCCGGCGGGGGAAGGGTCTTCGGCCTCGGTGTACGTGGGACACGCATGGCGTGTCGCTACGCGGGCCCGGCACCCCGGCCCCACCCCGGCGCCATTTCATCCCCGCGTTTCCCGCTTTCGTCGCATGGCGCTTGTGCGCTCCACGGGCAGGGCTATCCTCACACCATCCCATCGTGAAGACGCCGCCGTGTTCGCCAGCCTTTCCCTGATTCTTCGCATTCTGCTGGCCTGGGCCGCCGCACTGGTGGTGGCCGGGTTCGTCTGGAGCGGCTTCTTCCACGGCATGGACGAGGGCCCAGGCTGGGTGTTCGGACTGGTGGCGCTGTTCCTGATGATCACCGCGCTGGGCAGCTGCATCACCCATCTGCGCCGGGTTTCGATCATCGCCGGTCGCCTGGACGCAGCGGCGCTGTCCAGCCGCCAGCGCCGCCAGATCGAGCTGCCGATGGACGCCGGCGCGGCCTTCGCCCTGGTCGAACAGGCGATCAGGGAACTGCCCCGCGTGGAGGACATCGAGAGCGCGGCCGGGAGCCTGCAGGTGCGCGCCTACGTGCGCCGCGTGGATCCTTACAATGGCCGCCCGCCGTCGCGCTGGAACCTGCCGGCGCGCTGGGCGATCAAGCGCAACAGCGTGCTGGCCACGGTCACCCCGGGGCAGGGCACCAGCAGCGTCACCCTGGTGTTCGAACCCGATGCCGGGGTGTGGGCCGACCTGCTGGCGGTGGACGAAGGCAGCAACTACGAGAATGCCGAAGCGGTCAGCCGCGCCATCACCCGCCGCGTGTCCGAACAGCGCCGCGACGAACAGGCCGCTGCCAAACAGACCGCCACCGAGAAGGAACTGTCGGTGGCCCGCCTCAACCTGCTGCACGCGCAGGTGGAACCGCACTTCCTGTACAACACGCTGGCCAATGCGCAGGTCCTGACCCGCACCGACCCGCCGCGTGCCGACCAGATGCTGGGGCACCTGATCCAGTACCTGCGCAGCTCGCTGCCGAGCGTGGATGAATCGATGTCCACGCTGGGCGTGGAGCTTGAGCGCACCCGGGCCTATCTGGAAATCCTCAAGATCCGCATGGGCGCGCGGCTGGCGCTGCAGGTGGAGGTCCCGCCAGTGCTGGAAACGCTGCCGCTGCCGTCGATGGCGCTGCAGACCCTGGTTGAAAACGCGATCAAGCATGGCCTGGAACCCAAGCCGGGTGGCGGCACGGTGTGGATCATCGCGCGCGCCTTCGACGACCACGTCACCCTGACCGTGGCCGACGACGGGCTGGGCTTCGGCCAGGGCAACAGCAGCGGCACCGGCATCGGCCTGAAGAACCTGCGCGAACGGTTGCGCCTGACCTGCGGTGAGCGCGCCGGCGTGGCCATCGTGTCCAACTTCCCCAGCGGCGTGGCGGCAACGATCACCCTGCCGCGCGACGCACGCGAGGCGATCCATGCAGCTTGATGCGCTCATTGCCGAAGACGAAGACCTGCTGCGCCAATCGCTGGTGGCGCAGCTGCAGCGGCTGTGGCCGGACCTGCGGCTGGTGGCCGAATGCGAAGACGGCGCCAGCGCGCTGGAGCGGCTGGCCGAACTGAAGCCGGACCTGGCCCTGCTCGACATCCGCATGCCCGGCATCAGCGGCATCGACGTGGCGCGGGCGCTGCCGGAGATCAGCCCGCGCACGCAGGTGGTGTTCGTGACCGCCTACGACCAGTACGCGATCGATGCATTCGAACACGGCGCCATCGATTACCTGCTCAAGCCGGTCAGTGATGAGCGGCTGCTGGCCACGCGCGAACGCATCCTGGCGCGCATGCAGATGGGGCGACCGGACAACGCGATGCTGGAGCAGCTGCTGCAACGCCTGGGGCAGCAGCCCGGCGCTGCATCGAACGCGCCGCCGCTGGCATGGATCACCGCCAGCAACGGCCGCGATACCCAGTTGATCATGCTGGAGGACGTGGTCTACTTCCGCGCCGACAGCAAATACACCACGGTAGTGACCGAAGCCGGGGAAAGCCTGTTGCGTACGCCGCTGCGTGAGCTGCTGGAGGTGCTGGACCCGCAGCGCTTCCGGCAGGTGCATCGTTCCACCATCGTCAACATGAAGGCGGTGGCGGCGGTGAGCCGCGACGATACCGGGCGCGGCCAGCTGCGCTTTAAGCAGCGCCCGGAGGTACTGAGCGTGAGCCAGCCGTTCATGAGCCTGTTCCGCGGGATGTGAAGCCGGGCAGAGCCCGGCTCCACGTCCCAATGGGTCAGAAGGCCGGCTGCAGGTGCAGGTTCTGGGGGGTGTCCGGCTCGCCGACGTGGTTGAGCTGGCCCACCAGTTCCGAATGCTGCTTCATGCGGCCGATCTCGCGCATGATGCGGATGTCTTCGTGGCGCAGTTCGCGCCGGGCGGTGACCGCCTGCTTGTAGTCCAGTACTTCCGGGTACAGCTGGGCCATGTCCAGCGCTTCGGCCACGCATTCCACGGTGTCGGCGTCGGAGGTGATCCGCGCGCGGCTGTTGAACGCCTTCATCCAGCGCTCGAACCCGGCGGTGTGGTCGAACATGTTGGCCATGAACCAGATCACGAACAGGATCGACACCCACGAGCCGAACACGATCACCACGCGGGTGAAGGTGATATGGAAGTCGTCCTTCCACAGGTAATTGGCGATCAGGCCCAGGATCAGCAGCGAGGCGGCCTGCCAGCCGACGATCGAGGCCATCAGCCACTGGCCCTTGGCCCGGGCCAGCGTGGCGACTTCCTCGCGGATCTGCTGCTCACTCTTGTTGCGCCAATGCGCGACCTGCTTGTCGAACGGGCTGCTGTACAGCTCGTTGTCCTGGAGCAGTAAACCCAAACCTTTGAACAAAGCGATCATCACGGGCTCCTTGGGGAACGTGCAGCGGCGCATTGGACTTGCGGTGAGGCGAATCCAGTTCTAAGCACGTTCGCGGCGCTTGGCAATGGGCGGTGCGACAAAACGCCGCAGGCACGCTGACTGAATACGCAATGGCAGGCACTTTTTGCGCGGTGCATCATGCAAAACCCCCGGAGAAAGCGAAAATTTCCCGCCCACTCCTGCTGCAACCGCACAATCTGCCGATCCGCGCCGCGCCGTGCGTGCCGGACCTGTCGTGGATCACGCAGAATTGACGCAACCGCGCAGGATCGCGGCCCTCTCCCCCCCCGGAAGCACCCTATGTCGTCACTGCTGCAGCGCCTGACCCGCCCCGCCACCGTTCCGATCCGGCGCTGGGTGCTGGGCGCGTTCCCGCGCGGGCAGAGCGGCATCGATTACGACCACCCGCTGGGCGACCCCGGTTGGTTCGGGCCGGACAGCGCCACCTGGCGGGTGCATGCCGAGTTTCCGGGGATGCTGGCCGGCGGGTTGTGTGCGCTGATGCTGCAGACCCTGCACCCGCTGGCCCTGGCCGGGGTGTACGACCACTCCAACTTCCGCGACGACCTGGTGGGGCGGCTGCGCCGCACCACGGCGTTCGTGGCGTGCACCAGCTATGCGGCGTCGGGCGAAGTGGAGGCGCTGGTCGAAAAGGTGAAGCGCATCCATGCGGATGTGCGTGGGCAGACGCCGGACGGGCAGGCGTATTCGGCCGACGATCCGGCATTGCTGACCTGGGTGCATGTGACCGAGGCCTACGGCTTCCTGCAGGGGTACCGGCGTTACTGCCGTGAGGTGCCGGAGGCCATCGCCGACCGCTACTACGATGAATACCGCCGGGTAGCCGAAGCGTTGGGCGCTACCGACGTGCCCGCCTCGGAAGCGGCGGTGGACGCCTACTTCGCGCGGCAGCAGGCGCTGCTGCGATTCGACGCGCGCTCGCGTGAGGTGCTGGCGGTGCTGTCGAGCATCCGGCTGCCGGTGCCGATGGCGGGGCTGTCGCGCGAACTGTTCCTCGGCGCCGGTGCGGCGCTGCTTCCCGAGTGGGCCGCGGCGATGCTCGAACGCACGCCGTTGCAGCGCACCCAGGCGCGGGCGTCGGCGCGGTTGCTGCAGGGCATGTCGCCGTTGTTCCGCCGCGCACTGCAGGACGGCGTGGCGGCACGCGCCTGCGCACGGGTGGGCGTGCCAACCAGCACGCTCGCCCACTGGTAAAAAAAACGGGCGCCGAAGCGCCCGTTTCTGTCACCACACCTTGACCCGCTTTTCCGGGGCCAAGTACAGCTTCTGGCCTTCCTTCACCTCGAAGGCGGGGTACCACGCATCCAGGTTGCGCACGGTGAGCGCGCGGAACTGGCCCGGGGCATGCACGTTGGTCAGCAGCGAATTGCGCAGCGCCTGTTCGCGGGCCTTGCTCCGCCACGCCTGGGCGAAGCCCAGGAAGAAGCGCTGGTCCGGCGTGAAGCCTTCCAGGGTCTGGCCCGGCTTGCCCTGCAGCGACAGCTGGTAGGCGTCGTACGCCGTGGCCAACCCGGCCACGTCGGCGATGTTCTCGCCCAGGGTCAGGCGGCCATTCACCGAAACCCCCGGGAACGGCTGGTAGCTGCTGAACTGCGCGGCCAGTGCATCGCCGGCGGCGTTGAACTGCTTCAGGTCCTCGGCCGTCCACCAGTTGTGCAGCTTGCCGGTTTCATCGAACAGCGCGCCGGCATTGTCGAAGCCGTGGCTGATCTCATGCCCGATCACCGCGCCGATGGCGCCGTAGTTCACTGCATCGTCGGCGGCGCCGTCGAAGAACGGCGGCTGCAGAATCGCGGCCGGGAACACCAGGCGGTTTTCCAGCGGCACGTTCATCGCGTTGATGGTCTGCGGCAGCATCGCCCATTCGCTGTGGTCCACCGGCTGGCCGAGCTTGGCCAGGTTGCGGCGGTACTCGAACAGGCTGGCGCGCTCGGCATTGCCCAGCGCGTCGTCGCGCTTTACTTCCAGGCCGCTGTAATCGCGCCACTTGTCCGGGTAGCCCATGCCCACGGTGAGACCTTCCACCTTGGTCCTGGCGTGCGCCTTGGTTTCCGGCGACATCCATTCCAGCGCGTCGATGCGCTTGGCGAAGGCGGCGATGATGTTCTTGGCCATTTCATCGGCGCGCGCCTTGGTGGCCGGGTCGAAATGCTTCTCGACGTACAGCTTGCCGATCGCTTCGCCCACCGCGTTGTTGCTTTCGTCCACCGCGCGCTTCCAGCGCTCGCTCTGCTGCGGGGTGCCGTTGAGCACGGTGCCGTGGAAGGCGAAGCGCGCGTCGGCCACGGCCTTGGGCAGGTACGGCGCGGCGCGGTCCAGGGCGTGGAAGGTCAGGTAGTCCTTCCACACGTCCAGCGGCTCGGTGGCAACCAGGCGCGAGATGCCGGCCACGGCCTTGGGCTGCCACACGATGAAGTCGTCCTGCTTGTCCAGGCCGGCGGCGGCCAGGAACGCGGCCCAGTCCATGCCCGGTGCCTTGGCGCTCAGGTCGGCCTGCTTCCACGCATTGGCGCCCTTGGCCACGTCGTTGGTTTCTTCCTGCGTGGCGTGGGCCTGGGCGATGCGGGTTTCCAGCGCCAGGATGCGCTGCGCCTTCGCCGCCGGATCGGCCACGCCGGCCAGCTGCAGTACCTGGGCGATATAGGCCTGGTACTGCTTGCGGATCTCGGCCATGCGGCCGCCCTGCAGGTAGAAGTCGCGGTCGGGCAGGCCCAGGCCGCCCTGCACCAGGTACGGTGCGTTGCGGTCCGGCTGCAGCAGGTCCACCGACACCCAGGTGCCGAACAGGCGGTCGGTGTAGAAGTTGGTGGCGTTGAGCAGGTCCACGTCGGCGCGCAAAGTGCCGCCCAGCGCGGTGGCCAGCGCGGCCTTGTCGGCGATGCCGCCGATGGCGTCAAGCTCGGGTTTGACCGGCGCCATGCCGCGCGATTCGATCCCGGCCTCGTCCATGAAGGCGGCGTAGTAGTCGCCGATCAGCTTGGTTTCACCGGAAGCCTGGGTGTTGGCGGCGGCGCCTTCGAGGATGGCGCGGGTGTCGGCCAGGGTCTTCTCGGCGATGACATTGAAGCTGCCGAAGCTGGAGCGGTCGGCCGGAATTTCGGTGTTCTTCACCCAGGTGCCGTTGGCGAAGCCGAAGAAGTCATCGCCGGCGGCGATGCTGCGGTCCATGCCGGTGGCGTCGAAGCCGAAGCTGCCCAGCTGCGGCTTGGGTGCGGCGGGCGGGGTGGCGGCGCTGTCGGCGGCCGGGGCAGCGCCCGGCGCGGTGGCATCGCGGTCGCAGGCGGCCAGGCCCAGCGACAGGCTGGCGGCAACGGCAAGCATCAGGGTGGAGCGGCGCAGCTTGGACATGAACTTCTCAGGCAACGGGGAAACCCCAAGTCTATCGCCCGCCACTCCGACGCAGGGCAGCCCCGGCCCAGCCAGACAGCTCCAATTACCGAAGTCACTGGCTGATTGACCCCGATCCCAATGGGTCCCCGGCCATTCGTGCGTCGGGCCGTTGGCCCGGTATCCCGGCATCCCGCACCGGGCACCGGGGCTCCCGATGTGACGCCCGTCTCACCTCTTCCCGCGCGGCGCCGGCTGGTGCATGCTGGGGACAAGGCGCTGTGCCAAGGCGCGGCCCGTGGGGAACGGGCTGCAGGGACGTCAAGAAAGTGCGACGTCGGCCGCTCAGGTTTGGGGAAACCAGGAAGCGTTTACATGAAGTCAGGCGGTCACCGAGGTAGAGAGTCGCGATGCCCGCGCTGAGCCAACCGATGGCGCGGCCACTGCGCACGATCGTCTGGCTGGGCGTCAGCATGGGCGTGCTGCTGGGCGTGGGCCTGGCGGTGATGCTGGCCAACGACTACCAGCGCCGGCACGAGGCCGCGCAACGCCAGAGCACCTCGCTGGCCACCGGGTCGCAGCGCCTGCTGCGGCTGGAACTGCGCAACCTGGAGCGGGCCATGCGCGGCATTGCCGCCGACGGCACCCAATTGTTCGAACGGGTGCCGGGCCAGGCGCCGGACCTGCTGGACGAGGCCATCGACGGCGTGCTGCAGCGGCATGCGGAGCTGGAAAGCATCGTGGTGGTGGACCAGTTCGGCCGCGCCCTGACCAGTGGCGGCGGTGACCTGACCCTGCCGCTCTGGATCGTGGAGAACAACCGCGGTGCGGACAGCCAGCTGTACCTGGGCCCGCCGCAGGACCTGGGCATGCGCCGCTGGGTGGTGCCACTGGCGCTGCGCATGGGCGAGGACCGCTGGCTGCTGACCCGGCTGCACACCAGCGAACTGCAGTCGATCATCAGCGGCCTGGATATCGGCCATCACGGCGTGGTCTCGATCAGCGATGTGGCCGGGCACGTGCTGGCGCGCAGCCCGGACAACGACGGCCTGACCGGCCAGCGCTTCAAGCTGCAGCGCCGCGACCTGGTGGGCCGCGATTCGATCACCCCGCTGGGCATCGAGAACAGCCCGATCGACAAGGTCGAGCGCATTTCCACCCTGACCACCCTGGCCGCCTACCCGTTGGCGGTGTACGCCGGCCTGGCCCGGCAGGACGTGCTGGCGCCGTGGTGGCCCTACGTGCAGGCCTCGCTGGGCCTGTACCTGCTGTACTGGGGCGCGTTCGCGCTGGTCTACACCAGCCTGCGCCGTGCGACCCGCCGCCAGGATGCGATGAGCGCCGAGCTGCGCACCGGCCACGCCGAGCTGCGCATGGCCCACCAGGTCGGCAAGATCTGCACCTGGACGGTGGACGAAGACGCTGCCGTGCTGCGCTGGTCGCCGCTGGCCCGCGAGGTCTTCGGCATTGCGCTGGATTCCCTGCCGGTGGCCGAGTTCTTCACCCGCGTGCACCGCGAGGACGCGCAGCGGCTGCAGGACGCCTTCCACCACGCCTTCGCCAGCAACGGGGTGCTGGATGAGATGTTCCGCATCGTGCTGCCGGGCGGCATCATCCACTGGGTCTCCGCGCGGGGCCAGCAGGTCGGCGGCACCGACCAGGAACGGCGCATGATCGGGGCGCTGACCGATGTGAGCGAACGCGTGCAGGCGCTGGCCCGCGCGCAGCAGGCCGAGCGCCAGTTCCGCCTGCTGTTCGACCGCAATCCGGCACCATTCTGGGTGTTCGACCCGGACACCCTGCGCTTCCTGGAAGTCAATGAAGCGGCGGTGCGCCAGTACGGCTACAGCCGCGACGAATTCCTGGGGATGAGCATCCTCGACATCCGCCCGCGCGAAGGCTGGGACGAGATCCGCGGGGCCATTGCCAACGCCGCCAATGGCGACCTGCAGGACGCCAAGGTGCGCCTGCACCGGCGCAAGGACGGCACCGTGTTCGAAGTGCGTGCGCACCTGGCGCGGCTGGATTTCGACGGGCGCGAGGCCTGCCTGGTGCTGGCCGAGGACATCAGCGACCGCATGGCCTACGAGCGTGACCTGGCCTACCACGCCACCCACAACCCGGCCACCGGCCTGCTCAACACGCGCGCGCTGGCCGCGCAGCTGGATGAAGAGGGCGGCAGCTACACCATCGCCTACGTGCAGTTCCGCGGGCTGCAGCTGGTGGCCGACACCCTGGGCCGTGAAGTGGGCGAGGTGGTGCTGCAGGCCATGGCCAAGCGCATGGGCGGCCTGGGCGTGCGCTATGGGCTGCTGGCGTTCCAGCCGGCGGAAGATTTCATCTTCGCCATCCGCGACGACCATGAGCGCCAGAGCGCGCTGGATACGCTGGTGCAGACCGTGTCCGAGCCGGTGCGCGGGCAGGACTGGCTGCACCAGTTCGAGCCGCGTATCGGCGTGGCGGTGAAGTTCGACGGTGATGTGGTCAGCGCCGAACAGGTGATCGGCATGGCTGCGCAGGCCGCACACGCCGCGCGCGACGAAGGCAGCGTGATCGCCTGGTTCGACAGCGCGGTGAGTTCGCGGCTGGCCGACCGGTTGCGCCTGGCCGGCCGCATCCACAGTGCGATCGACGCCGAATTCGCGCTGTATTTCCAGCCCATCTGCCACGCCAGCGATGGGGCGCCGGCGGCGCTGGAAGCATTGCTGCGGTGGCCGCAGGCCGACGGCAGTTTCATTCCGCCCGGCGAGTTCATCCAGTTGTGCGAAGACACCGGGCTGATCCTGGCGCTGGGCCGCTGGGTCATCCGCGAAGCGGCGCGTGCGCAGCGCCAGCTGGTGGACGCTGGCTGGGACCTGCCGATCGCGGTGAACGTGTCGGCGGTGCAGTTCTTCAACAGCGACCTGGTCGCCGAGTTCCAGCGTGCCAGCCAGGAATTCGGGCTGGCGCGCGGGGCGCTGCAGGTGGAGCTGACCGAAAGCAGCCTGATGCGCAAGCCGGGCCAGGCCAAGCAGACCATGCAGCGCCTGCATGAGCAGGGCATCCATATTTCGCTGGACGACTTCGGTACCGGCTATTCGAACATGTCCTACCTGCAGCACCTGCCGCTGGACATCCTGAAGATCGACCGCAGCTTCGTCGCGGACGTGGAAATCAACCCGCGCAACGCGTCCATCTGCCGCGCGCTGCTGTCGCTGGGCCACAGCATGGGCCTGACCGTGATCGCCGAAGGCGTGGAAACCCAGGGGCAGCATGAGTGGCTGGCCGCGCACGGCTGCGACCAGGTGCAGGGCTACCTGCTGGGCCGGCCGGCACCGCTGGCCGACGTCATTGGCAGGCTCGAAACCGCCGCCGCGTAACGCGGCGGCCGGGAGACCAAACGGTAGCGCCGACTGTCAGTCGGCTGCATGACCAGGCGCGGGGCTACGGGCGGCCATGTGCTGCAGCGAAGAGCAGCCGACTGACAGTCGGCGCTACCAGTAGATGCCACCAGTAGATGCCACCAGTAGATGCCACCAGTAGATGCCACCATGAGGTGCCACCATGAGGTGCCGCAAAAAGGTGCCGCAAAAAGGTGCCGCAAAAAGGTGCCGCAAAAAGGTGCCGCAAAAAGGTGCCGCAAAAAAGGGTGCCGCAAAAAGGTGCCACCATGAGGTGCCGCAAAGAGGTGCCACGATCAGGTGCCACGATCAGGCGCCGCCATCCCGTGCCGCCATCCCGTGCCGCCATCGGCCATCGTCAGGCGCCACCGTCTGGAGTGTCACCAGTGGAACAATGCGCGCTGGTTTTGGCATTTATCATCACCGATGAAAGCAATAAGCTGCGTCGCATCGTTCCCGATGCATTCGTCTGCTGGAGCCCCCATGACCCGCCTGCCGTCGCTGTACATCTCCCACGGTTCGCCGATGACCGCGCTGCAGCCGGGGCGGGTGGGCGTTCGCCTGGCCGAGCTGGCCGCGCAGCTGCCGCGGCCGCGCGCGATCGTGATGGCGTCGGCGCACTGGCTGACCCGCCAGCCGGTGGTGGGCGCACACCCGCAGCCGCCTACCGTCCACGACTTCGGTGGTTTCCCGCAGGCGCTGTTCGACCTGCAGTATCCGGCCCCGGGCGATCCGGCGCTGGCGGCCGAGGTCGCGCAGCGCCTGGCCGACGCCGGCCTGCCGACGGCGCTGGATCCGGCGCGCGGGCTCGACCACGGCGCCTGGGTTCCGTTGCGCCTGCTGTACCCGCAGGCCGACATTCCGGTGGTGCCACTGGCGCTGCAGCCGTTGCAGGGGCCGGCGCACCAGTTCGCGCTGGGCCGCGCGCTGGCGCCGCTGCGCGCGCAGGGCGTGCTGTTGGTGGGCTCGGGCAGCATCACCCACAACCTGCACGATTTCCGCCAGTACCAGCACGGCGGTGAAGCGCCGTACGTGCGCCCCTTCATCGAATGGGTGGAGCAGCGCCTGCAGGCCGACGACAGTGCTGCACTGCTCGACTACCGTCGCCAGGCGCCGTACGCCGAACGCGCGCATCCGACCGACGAGCACTTCCAGCCCCTGCATTTCGCATTGGGTGCGGTCGGTGGCGAGGCGCTCGGTGCACAGCGCATCGATGCCGGGATCGATGCCGGCATGCTGGCCATGGACATCTACCGCTTCGACGGCGAAGCGGCTTGAGCGCTGCCGACAGGCCTGTCGCCCGCGGTTCGGGATGGGTGTGGTAATTTTTTTCCAGGCTTTCTGGAAAACGCATGCATACGATTGAAGTCGTCCTGGCGATGCTGGTGGCGGTAGTCGCCAGCGGCTACCTGGTCCGCGTCCTGCCGCTGTCGCTGCCGCTGCCCCTGGTGCAGATCGGACTGGGCGCGGTGATCGCGGGGGTATTCAACCGCGGCCACGCGCTGGAACCGGAGATGTTCTTCCTGCTGTTCCTGCCGCCGCTGTTGTTCCTGGACGGCTGGCGCATTCCCAAACAGGGCCTGTTCCGCGACAAGGGCGTGATCCTGGAGCTGGCGTTCGGGCTGGTGGTGATCACGGTGATCGGCGCCGGTTTCCTGATTCATTGGATGATTCCGGTGATGCCGCTGGCGGTGGCCTTCGCGCTGGCTGCGATCATTTCCCCGACCGACCCGGTGGCGGTGAGTTCCATTGCCGCGCGCGCGCCGATCCCCAAACGCCTGCTGCACATCCTGGAAGGCGAATCGTTGTTGAACGATGCCTCCGGCCTGGTCTGCTTCCGCTTCGCGGTGGCGGCGGTGATGACCGGTACGTTCTCACTGGCTGACGCTTCGCTGACCTTCCTGTGGGTGGCGGTGGCCGGGCTGGCCATCGGCGTGGCAGTCACGCTGGGCGTGTCCACGTTCCAGCGCTGGCTGTGGCGCCGTTTCGGCGAAGAACCGGGCGCGGCGCTGCTGGTCAACCTGCTGATTCCCTTCGCCGCCTACCTGCTGGCCGAAGAGGCCAACGCGTCGGGCATCCTGGCCGCGGTGGCCGCCGGCATCACCATGAGCTACGTGGAGCTCACCGGCCGCGTGTCGGGCAGCATGCGCGTGCAGCGCACGGCGGTGTGGAACATGCTGCAGTTCTCCTTCAACGGCATCATGTTCGTGCTGCTGGGCGAACAGCTGCCCGGCATCGTGGAACGCGCCATCGCCACCATGGGCGAAAGCGGCCACCACAATGCCTGGTGGCTGCTGGTGTACGTGCTGGTGATCAACCTGGCGCTGGTGCTGCTGCGGCTGGGCTGGGTGTGGTTGTCGCTGCGCTGGAGCCTGCTGCGCGCGCGCCATCGTGGCGAAGAGCGCCAGGGCACGTCGTGGCGGATCGTGGTGGCGACCTCGCTGGCCGGCGTGCGCGGCGCCATCACCCTCGCCGGCGTGCTGACCCTGCCGCTGTTCCTGCCTGACGGCAGTGCGTTCCCGGCGCGCGACCTGGTGATCTTCCTGGCGGCGGCGGTGATCCTCGTTTCGCTGGTCGGTGCCAGCGTGGCATTGCCACGCCTGCTCAAGGGACTGGAGCTGCCGGCCGACTCGGGCGAGCGCAAGGAAGAAGACCTGGCCCGGCGCATGGCGTCCAAGGCCGCACTGGCCGGGGTGGAGCGCAAGCGCCAGGAACTGGTGGAACACCAGAGCACGGAAAACGTCCAGCTGTACAACGATGCCGCGGCACGGGTCAGCCTGCTGTACCAGCGCAACCTGGAAAAAGAGCAGGGCCCGGACGCCGATCCTGGCAAGGTGGCGCGCATGGAGCAGGGCTACCGCCAGCTGCGCAGTGCCGGCTTGACCGCCGAGCGCGAAGAGCTGTTCCGGCTGACCCGGCGCGGGCGCATTTCCGATGAGATCTCGCGCAAGCTGATCCGCAACCTGGATCTGCTGGAAACGCGGCAACGCGATTGACGCCCCGCCCGACCAACGGTCGGGCGCTACCGTGCCGGCAATCGCGTGACCGTTCACCCGATTGCGGGGCCCGGCAACAACCGACCGGTCGAAGGGGTGGACCGGTCGCGCCGTTCACCCCGCCGGGTGGCTACCGGTCAAGCCGTTCGCCACGCCGGGTGGTTACCGGTCAGGCGGTTCACCACGGTGGCTACCGGTCGCGCCGTTCGCCTGCCGGGTAGCAACCGACCGTTGGTCGGTTGACCGGTTACGCGGCCGGCTTCTGGTCCAGGTAGTACGCCACCACGGTGCCCTTGACCTTGATGGTCATCGGGTTGCCGCGACGGTCGCGGGCCTTGCCGGCCTGTACGCGGATCCAGCCTTCGCTGACCGAATATTCCTCGACATTGTCGCGTTCGACATCGTTGAAGCGGATGCCCACGCCGCGTTCCAGCGCAGCGGCATCGTGGAACGGGCTGGCCGGGTTGATCGCCAGGTGATCGGGAGGGGTATCGCTCATGGTCATCAGGTGCTGACGGCCACCACGGCCGTCTTCAGGCGCACAGGATAAACCGTGCGGCCGCTGCCACCGAATTTCGCTTCCTGCCAACGCCCGGCCACGGCAGAATGCCTGCCTGTCTCCAGGAATACCGGTCATGCCCGACAACAGCGATTATTTCGACTTCGAAGAGGAAGAACGCGACTTCGAGGACGACGACTTCGAGGCACGGATCTGGAACCTGTTCGTGCTGATCAACCCCAACGACGACGAACTGGCCCTGCAACAGTTCAACCGCTGGCGCGAGGCGCTGCTGGAAAGCGGCGAGGAGGTCGACGAGGAGGCCGAGTGGCTGGCGCCGCTGATGACCGCCATCGCCTGGCAGTCCGGGTTCGAGGTGGAGCGGGACGATCCCGAGTCGCTGATGTCGGCGGTGAACGAACTGGCAGCGCGCTGGAACCTGCAGCTGGACTGGGGCGGCGACCTGGACGATGAGGATTTCGCCGCCGAGGTGGATGGGCCGCAGTTGATGGCGACTGCCTACGACCGCCTGCGCGAGCACAACTATTCATTGTGGAGCGTGGACACCGGCAACGGCGGCCTGGCCGGCTGGATGGCGCTGGTCCGCGATGACGACGCCATGCTGGCGCTGTGTTCGCTGCTGGGCGTGGAAGTCAGGCCGGGCGCCGACCCCTTCTGACCGAGCGCGCGTGATGTGGCGCTGGGCCACGACCGGGCAACGACCTTGGCCGGGCAACGGCCATGACCGGGCAACGGCCATGACGGGGCAACGGCCATGACGGGTCAACGACCATCACCGGTCAACGACGATGACGGGTAAACCACCATGACCGGTAAACCACCATGACCGGTAGTGCCGACTGTTAGTCGGCAGCTCTTCGCGCGGACCTTGGTGCTGCGCCAACGGCAGCCGACTGACAGTCGGCTCTACCGGTGGTTCTACCGGCGGTTCTACCGTCGGCTCTACCGCCGATACCGGCGCCAGTCCCGCTACCCCTGCTACGGCTGATACTGCGCTCTTGCGTTTGCAATTACCGCCTTCACCAGGGCGCGATCGGTGTGCCTTGAAATGGGTTGCGCGCCCAACGCGATGGCCTTCAGGCGCATCGGGGCCGGCACGTCGTAGTGCGCGCCGCTGCGGCGGTTCTGGAAGGCCCGCCGCGGAATCCCGAGCTGCGCCGCCACGGCGTGCAGCTCGGGCAGGGTGTCGGCCATCAGATGCGCCCAGCGCTCGCCGCGCCAGGGGTGTACCGCATCGTCGATATAGACCGTCACCGGGTCGCCGTGGCTCAGGCCTGCGGCTTGTCGTCGCTGGCTGCCGGGGTGGCGTCGGCGTCAGCGTCAGCAGCGACCGGTTCGGCGGCCTGATCCGAAGCCGCGCCGTCTTCGCCAGCGGTTTCGCTGCCGGCCTCGGCGTCTTCGCCTTCTTCACCTTCCACGCCTTCGAACTCGGAAACCAGCTGCGACAGGTACTCGTCGGCGGTCTTGCCTTCGTCGGCGGCCAAGTCGTCGATCAGCTGCTGCAGCTGGGTCGAGTATTCCAGGCTGACCTTGCGGCCTTCCTTTTCCTGCACGTTGGACAGGTGCTTGAGCATGGCCAGCATCGGCACCGGGTTGTCGGCGTTGCCCATGGTCTGGCCGCCGATGGCCAGCAGCCATTCGGTGCCCTGCAGGCCGATCGCGGCGACGACCTGGCCGTCCTCGTTGGTCAGCACGGCATGGTTCTGCACCGGCTGCTGGGCGTTGAGGCGGTTGATCGGGCGCTTGGGCTGGAGCTTCTTGCGCTTGTCGCGCTTGGCTTTGGACTGCTTGGACATGGAATCGGTCTATCGGTGCGGGAAAGACCGCCATTGTAGTGGGGGTTGCGCGGGGATGCTGGGACGAGCGGCCCGTGGCCACGCCCCCCCCCCGGTAGGTAACGACCGTTGGTCGTTACGCCCGAAGGCCTCAGGGCGAGGCGGAGGCGGGGGCTGCGGCCGGTGCCGGGGCGGCTTGGGCCGCCTGGATGTCGGCGTCCTGGACGGTCGGCGACAACGCCACTTCCTGCCCGGACCCGGCCAGCGCCGCCGCTTCCGCCGCCTTGGTCATCACCACGATGCTGATGCGGCGGTTGATCGGGTTGTCCGGCTGGGTCTTGTCGAACAGCACCGACGAGGACAGGCCGACCACGCGGGTCACCTTGTCGTCGGCCATGCCGCCGTCCAGCAGCGCGCGGCGGGCGGCGTTGGCGCGGTCCGCGCTGAGCTCCCAGTTGCTGTAGCCGTGGGTGGCGTTGTACGCGGTGGTGTCGGTGTGGCCGGTGATGCTGATCCGGTTCGGCACATGGTTGATGAACTGCGACAGCTCGCGCAGGATGTCGCGCGTGTAGCCCTTCAGTGCCGCACTGCCCATGTCGAACATCGGCCGGTTCTGCTTGTCCACGATCTGGATGCGCAGGCCTTCCGGGGTCAGGTCCAGCAGCAGCTGGTCCTTGAACGGCTCCAGCGCCTGGCTCTTGCTGATCGCTTCTTCCAGCTCCTGCTTCAGCACTTCCAGTTGCTTCTTCTCACGCTCGCGTTCGTCTTCCTGCGGCACCGGGCGTTCGGCCTGGTGGTTCTGGAACGGGTCGTTGCTGTTGCCGCGCGACACGTCGGTGGCGCCGCCGAGCTTGATCATGGAGGTGCTGGCGCCGCCCGGGCCGGCCATGCCGGGCGCCGGCGTGGGGCTCTGCCCGCTGAGTGGACTGGGGTTGCGGAAATATTCGGAAATGGACGCGCGCTCGGGCTTGGTGGTGGCCGCCATCAGCCACAGCACCAGGAAGAACGCCATCATCGCGGTCACGAAGTCGGCGTAGGCCACCTTCCAGGCGCCGCCGTGGTGCGCGCCATGCCCGGCCTTCCTGACCCGGCGGACGATGACGGTGGGTTTGTTCTCGGCCATGGCGGTGCCTTACTTGACCGTCTTCAGGTGCGCTTCGAACGCGCTGAAACCGGGGCGCACGTTGGACGGCAGGGTCTTGCGGGCGAATTCCAGCGCGATCTTCGGGTTGTAGCCGCGCAGGCAGGCCAGCAGGGCGGTCTTCACCGACTCATAGATGCGGCTGTCCTGCTCGGCGCGCGCTTCCACGGCTGCGGCCAGCGGGCTGACAAAGCCATAGGCCAGCAGGATGCCCAGGAAGGTGCCGACCAGGGCGCCGGCCACGTGCGCGCCCACTTCGGTGATTTCGCCACCGATCGAGCCCATGGTGATCACGATGCCCAGCACCGCCGCCACGATGCCGAAGCCGGGCAGGCCATCGGACACCTTGTTGAGCACCGCCGAGGGCTGCATGGCTTCGGCGTGGTGCTTTTCCAGCTCCATTTCCAGCAGCGGTTCCAGTTCGTGCGGTTCGATGTTGCTGCCGATCATCAGGCGCAGGCAGTCGGTGATGAAGTCGACCAGGTGGTGGTCGGCCTGCACCTTGGGATAGTTGGCGAAGATGGCGCTGTCGGCCGGGCGCTCGACATGGTCTTCCAGCGCCATGAACCCCTCGCGGCGCGCCTTGTTGAGCAGCTCATAGAGCAGGCTCAGCACGTCGATGTAGTCCTGCTGCTTGTAGCGCGGGCCCTTGAACACGCCCACGGTGGCCTGCAGGGTCTGCTTGACGGTCTTGAGCGGGGTGCCGACCAGGAACGCGCCCAGCGCCGCGCCGCCGATGATGACCAGCTCGTACGGTTGCCACAGGGCGCCCAGCTTGCCGTGGGCGCCTACATAGCCGCCGAGCACGCTGAGGATGACGATGAGGAAACCAACAATGATGAGCATGGGGCGGACGCGGGGAAGGGGATACCTTCATGTCGGCCTCACGCCCGGGTTCTGAAGGGCGGGGTTGGTTGGACGTCACACTTTTGGTCGGCGCGTCGTACCCACCAACGGTGGGTACCTACCTGACCCGACGTACCCACCAACGGTGGGTACCTACCTGACCCGGCGTACCCACCAACGGTGGGTACCTACCTGATCCGACGTACCCACCAAGGGAGGGTACCCATCGGACGCGAGGTGCCCACCGTGGGTGGGCACGCAGGCACGCGCAGGCTCAGCCTGCCGGCTGTGCCTCGGCGCCACCACGCTGCAACGGGTCAGGATAGGGCGTTCCGTTGGGGGTGAACGACAGGGAGACCGAGTTCAGGCAGTGCCGCTCATGGGTGGGGGCCGGGCCGTCCGGGAATACATGGCCGAGGTGGCTGTTACAGCGGGCGCAGACGATCTCGGTTCGCACCATGCCATGACTGGCGTCACGGATTTCGCGGACATGGGCGGGGTCGAACGGGGCGAAGAAGCTCGGCCAGCCGGTCCCGGAGTCGAACTTGGTGCTGGAGCGGAACAGCGGCAGGCCGCACAGGCGGCAGCCGTAGACGCCGTCCTGCTTGTTGTCCAGGAAGACGCCGCAGAACGGGGCTTCGGTACCGTGGTGCAGCAGCACGCGCTGCTCGTCCGCGCTGAGCCCGGCAACCAGCGCCTGGCGCTGGGCGTCGCTGGGCGGGGAGAGATCGAACGCAGTCATGGGCAGTCCTCAGGAGGGGTGCACTGGAAATGGGGGCGGGCGACCGCGCAGGCAAGCGCGGTGGGCGTTCATGGTGCTGACACGCGCGCAGGTGCAGGGTGAATGCCTGACCCCCGTGTGGAGCCCACCATGAATCGCCTGTTCCGGCTTGCCGTATCCCTGTGTGTGCTGGCGCCGGTGATCGCGTCGGCGCAGATCGCCGCCCCGCGCAATCCCACCGACACCCGGCCGGCCACGGTCCCCGCGCCGACGCGGGCGCCCACGCCCACGCCTGCCGACAGCCTTTCCGGGCGGATGGAACCGGTCAAGACGCCGGCGCAGACCACCCGGCAGCTGGGTACCCACCCCATCCAGAGCCAGGGGCCGGCGCAGGTGCAGCCGTTCACCCCGCCTGCCACCACCGCGCCCCCGAAGGTCTACGACGCCCACGGCCGGATCGTGCCGGGCATGAAGCAGGTGGGTCCGAACCGTGTGCTGGACACGCGTACCGGTCGCTACTACGACGCGGTGCCCAGTGGCGACGGCCAGCGCGTCAAACCCTGATGCATGAACATTGCACAACCCGTGGGCGCAGTCATCTGTGTCAACGCCGCAACTCACCGCAATTTCGCCTGCGATTAACCGCTTCGGACCGATTCTGCACGTGCGCCGCAAGACCGCGCATCCCCAATGGTTGTAGAAGGTGCACTCATGTCTAATCAGCAGAAGAGTAATCCCGGCAAGATGCCGCAGGATCAGCAGGGCCAGCAGAACCAGAAGCCGGGCCAGCAGAACCAGCAGCAATGGGACCAGCAGAACCAGAAAGGTGGCAAACAGCAGGACCAGCGCCACCAGGATCAGAAACAGCAGCGTTGATGTGCTGGTAGGCAGCTCCATGGGCGGTGCGCGCAAGCGCGCCGCCCTTTGCGTTTGTGCACGTTGGCGCTGCAGTGCGCGCCGCTCAATCCGGAATCGGCAAGGTCAGCGTCTCCTTCACTTCTTCCATCACGATGTAGCTCTTGGATTCGCGCACATGCGGCAGGGTCAGCAGCGTGCTGCCCAGCAGTTTTCGGTACGACGCCATCTCGCTGATCCGCGCTTTCAGCAGGTAATCGAAATCGCCCGACACCAGGTGGCATTCGAGCACGTTGGGCAGCTTCAGCGCGGCGCGGCGGAATTCCTCGAAGATGTCGCCCGACTTGTAGGCCAGGCTGATTTCCACGAACACCAGCAGGCTGGCCTTGAGGTACTGCGGGTCGAGCCGGGCGTAGTAGCCGGTGATCGCGCCATCGCGTTCCAGCCGGCGAACCCGCTCGGTGCAGGGAGTGGTGGACAGGCCGACCCGTTCGCCCAGTTCGGTGAAGGAAATCCGCCCTTCCTCCTGCAGGATGCGCAGGATCCTGCGGTCGATCTTGTCCAGCTCGCGGGGGCGCGCAGCCATGGCGTCAGCCTCTTGGGGGTGTTGACGGGACAATACCCTGCCAACAAGGCCAAAAACAGCAGAAATACGTGGTTTGGGCGGAATATACTTGCCCAATTATGGTCCCGGCACGCTCCAGTGCAGGGAATGATCGGGTTGGAGAGGTCTCATGCGCGTTCTCGTCCTCGGCAGCGGGGTAATCGGCACCACCAGTGCCTGGTACCTGCGGCAGGCCGGTTTTGAAGTCACCGTGGTCGACCGCCAGCCCGGTCCGGCCCTGGAAACCAGCTTCGCCAATGCCGGCCAGCTGTCGTTCGGCTACACCTCGCCGTGGGCTGCCCCCGGTGTGCCGCTGAAGGCGGTGAAGTGGCTGTTCTCCCAACACGCACCGCTGGCCATCCGCCCTGGCCTGGACCTGGACCAGTACCGCTGGCTGGCGCAGATGCTGCGCAACTGCACCCACGAGCGCTACGCGATCAACAAGGCGCGCATGGTCCGCATGTCCGAGTACAGCCGCGACTGCCTGAACCAGCTGCGCGCCGAGACCGGCATCGAATTCGAAGGCCGTGACCTGGGCACCACCCAGCTGTTCCGCACCCAGCAGCAGCTGGATGCGTCGGCGCAGGACATCGACGTGCTGGCCGAGTACGGCGTGCCGTATGAAGTGCTGGACCGCGCCGGCATCATCGCCCACGAACCGGCCCTGGCCGCCGTGGCCGACACCCTGGTGGGCGCGCTCTGGCTGCCGCGCGACCAGACCGGCGATTGCCAGCTGTTCACCCGCCGCCTGGCGCAGATGGCCATGGACGCCGGGGTGGAATTCCGCTTCGACCAGGACATCGCCGGACTGGAAAGCAATGGCAACCGCATCACCGGCGTGCGCATCGACGGCAAGGTGGAAACCGCCGACCGTTACGTGGTGGCGCTGGGCAGCTATTCGCCGTCGCTGGTGGCGCCGCTGGGCATGCGTCTGCCGGTGTACCCGCTGAAGGGCTATTCGCTGACCCTGCCGATCACCGACGCGGCCATGGCGCCGACCTCCACGATCCTGGACGAGAGCTACAAGGTGGCGGTGACCCGTTTCGACGACCGCATCCGTGTGGGCGGCATGGCCGAAGTGGGCGGGTTCGACCTGTCGCTGTCGCCGCGCCGGCGCGCGACCCTGGAAAAAGTGGTGGGCGACCTGTATCCGCACGGCGGCGACCTCGGCCGCGCCGAATTCTGGACCGGGCTGCGCCCGGCCACGTCGGATGGCACGCCGGTGATCGGCGCCACGCCGTACCGCAACCTGTTCCTCAACACCGGCCACGGCACCCTGGGCTGGACCATGGCCTGCGGCTCGGGCCGTTACCTGGCCGACCTGATGAGCGCGCGCCAGCCGCAGATCAGCACCGAGGGCCTGGATATCTTCCGTTATGGCGGCCACCACGCCGCCTCCGTCCACCACAGTGAACCCAAAGCATGCGTCCAGCCCGCGCGTTGATCGACCTGGACGCGTTGCGCTCCAACTTCCGCCTGGCCCGTGAACTGGGCGGCGGTCGCAAGACCCTGGCCGCGGTAAAGGCCGACGCCTATGGCCACGGCGCCGTTGCCTGCGCGCGTGCGCTGGACGGCGAAGCGGACGCGTTCGGCGTGGCCTGCATCGAAGAAGCGCTGGAACTGCGCGCGGCCGGCATCACCGGGCCGATCCTGCTGCTGGAAGGCTTTTTCGACGCCGACGAGCTGCCGCTCATCGTGCAGCACCGGCTGTGGTTCGCGGTCGCCGCGCCGTGGCAGGTGGAGGCGGTGGAAGCCTTCCAGACCGACGCCACGCTGCAGATCTGGCTGAAGCTGGACAGCGGCATGCACCGGCTGGGGCTGTCGCCGACGGAGTTCCGCGCCGCGCACGCGCGCCTGTCGGCGTTGCCGCAGGTGGCGCCGATGGTGCTGATGAGCCACATGGCCCGCGCCGACGAACTGGACAGCCCGCGCACCCGTGAGCAGGCCGACCTGTTCGCCGCGACCATCGACGGCCTGGCCGGCGAAACCAGCCTGTGCAATTCGCCGGCGCTGCTGGGCTGGCCGGACGTACGCAGCGACTGGGTACGCCCGGGCCTGATGCTGTACGGTGCCAACCCGCTGGCTGCCCACACCCCCGCCACCGAGCGCCTGCGCCCGGTGATGACCATGCAGTCGAGGATCTTCGCCACCCGCGAGATCGGCGTGGGCGAACCGGTCGGCTACGGCGCGCGCTTCGTGGCCGAGCGGCCGACCCGGGTCGGCGTGGTGGCGCTGGGCTATGCAGACGGCTACCCGCAGTTCGCCCCGAACGGCACCCCGGTGCAGATCGATGGCCAGCCCGGCCACCTGATCGGCCGGGTCTCGATGGACATGCTGACCGTGGACCTGACCGACCTGCCGCAGGCCGGGGTGGGCAGCACGGTGACGCTGTGGGGCGATGCGCCGCGCCTGGACGTGCTGGCCCCGCTGTGCAAGGTCAGCGCCTACCAGCTGCCGTGCGCGGTCAAGCGCGTGGCGCGGGTGCTCAGCGGCGGCTAGACGGCGACGGCAGCAGGCGCCGCAGCCAGTTGTCCAGCATGTACTTCTCGTAGCGCAGCGGGTCGTTGTTGCTGAGCAGGCCGGTGTTGGTCAGGTACCCCATGTCCACCAGCTTCTCCTCGCCCTGCTGCTGCACCGCACCCTGGGCATCGCGCAGGGTGAAGGTCAGGGTCATCCGCGGCGGGTAGATGTTGCGCATGATCCGGATGTCGTTGCCGCGCGGGCCGTTCTGCGGCTCGAAGTCGCCGGCGCGCTTGATGTCGGTGATCTGCACCTCCAGCGTCTGGCCGGGGGCCAGGCGCCTGCTGGCGCTGGTGCGCAGGTAGGTGGCCAGTTCAACTACCCAGTTGCCGCTCTGGGCCTCGAACCGGTTGGGGCTGTTGCGGATTTCGGTGAACTGCGCCGGGTCGGTCCAGCTGACCCGTACCGGGCCTTCTGCGCTCAGCGCGCGGGGCGCATCCGGGGCGGTGACCGTGCGCGGACCGGTCGAGGCGCAGCCCGCCAGAAACAGCAGCAGGCAGCTCAAAGCACCGGCCAGCAAGGGATTGCGGTTCATGGCGGGACCTCGGGTCAGGGGTGTTCAGGGGCGATGTCCTGCAGTGTGACCCCGATCCCCCGACGGAACAATTGCCAGACACCGGGCACCGGCCGCGGGTGCGGCAGCAGTTCACTTACGTCAACTCGGGGTCGATGCTTGACGCTGCGAATACGCGCTCTGGAAGATGCTGTCTCCTTCTGCGCCTTCAGTTGCTTCCTTTGACCCCCTTGTCCAGCCTGACCGCATCGACCCCGACCCGCTCGCCCCCCGTGGCTCCAGCGCCCGATCCTTCCCTGCACCGCGCGGTGCTGGAAGGGCTGAGCGCGGGCTTCTGCATCATCGAGGTGATGATCGAGAACGGCGTGGGGGTGGATTACCGCTTCCTGGAAGTGAACGAGGCCTTCGAACGCAACACCGGCCTGAGCAATGCGTCCGGGCGCTTGATGAGCGAGCTGCAGTCCAACCACGAAAGCGAGTGGTACCGGGTGTATGGCCAGATCGCCACGACCGGCCGTTCGCAGCAGTTCGAGCTGGAAGCCCGCGCGCTGGGGCGCTGGTATGCGGTGGAAGCGATGCGGGTCGGCGAGGCGCATGAGCGCCGGGTGGCGGTGCTGTTCTTCGACATCACCAACCGCAAGCAGATCGAAGTGGAGCTGGCCGAGAGCGAGGCGCGCTTCAGCGCGTTGGCTGACGGCCTGCCGATGCCGGTGTGGGTGCTGGACGAGCTGGGCCATGCGCGCTTCGTCAACAGCGCTTTCAGCGAATTCTTCGGCGGCGACGAACAACGCGTGCCGGAAGATGTGTGGCGCGGCCTGGTGCAGCCGGACGACGTCTCGGTGTTCGAGTACGAACTGCAGGCCGCGTTGAAGGCACAGCGCTCGATGCAGGTGCTGGTGCGCGGCCTGCGTGCCGACGGCCAATGGCGCTGGCTGGAAATGAACGCGCAGCCACGCTTCTCCCGCGTGGGGCGTTTCATCGGGCTGGCCGGCAGCAGCACCGACGTGACCGAGCGGCGCGAGATCGAAATGGCGCGCGAGGAGCTGCTGCAGTCCGAGCGCGCCGCGCGCAACGCCGCGGAGAGCATGGCGCGGCTGAAGGACGAATTCCTGGCCACCTTGTCGCACGAACTGCGCACGCCGCTGACCACCATCCTGGGCTGGAGCGAACTGCTGCTGCAGCGGGTGGACGACACCAGCCCGCTGTTCAAGGGACTGGGCGTGATCGCCAACAGCGCGATGGCGCAGAAGCGGTTGATCTCGGACATGCTGGACCTGAGCAGCATGCTGCTGGGCAAGGTACAGCTGGAAGTGGAAGTGCTGGACCTGCGCGCCCAGCTCACCGAGGCGCTGCGCGCCCAGGAGCTGGTGGCCGAAGGCAAGGCGCTGGACATGCAGCTGGTGATGCCGGACGAGCCCGCGCTGGTCCTGGGCGACGCCACCCGCCTGCAGCAGGTGCTGTGGAACCTGCTCAGCAATGCGATCAAATTCACCCCGGCGGCCGGGTCGGTCACCGTCACCCTGACCACCGATGGCGCGCACTGGTCGGTCAGCGTGGTGGACACCGGCGACGGCATCGCCCCCGAATTCCTGCGTCATCTGTTCAGCCGGTTCCGCCAGGCCGATGGCACCACCACGCGCCGCCACGGCGGCCTGGGCCTGGGCCTGGCGATCGTGCAGCAGCTGGTGGAACTGCACGGCGGCACGGTCACTGCCAACAGCGAGGGCCATGGCCGCGGCGCCGAATTCACCGTGCAGCTGCCCCGCTACCAGCCGCAGGCCGACGGCCGCCCGCTGCGCGAGGTGTTCAGTGGCCCGATCCACGAACAGCTGATTGAACCGTATCCCCTGAAAGGCCTGCGCCTGCTGGCGGTGGAGGACCAGCCCGAAGTGCTGGAATATCTGCGCCGGCTGCTGGAAGAGCAGGGCGCGCAGGTCACCGCAGCGGCCTCGGCCGGGGAAGCGCTGGCCCTGCTGGACGCTGGCGGGCACGAAAACGTGGATGTGCTGTTGACCGACATCGGCATGCCGGGCATGGACGGCTACGGCCTGGTCAGCACACTGCGCAATGAATTCGGCCTGGACGCGAACGCGTTGCCGGTGGTGGCGGTAACCGCCCTGGCCCGCGCCGACGACCGCAAGCGCGCGCTGGCGTCGGGCTTCCAGGAGCACGTGGCCAAACCCTATTCGGTCGCCCAGCTGGTATCGGCGGTACGCACGGTGCTGGCTGGCAACCGTTGACGCCAAAGGAATAATCGGTATGTCCCGCTACGCCCCCACCATCCACACCGACCCGGCCGACATCGCCGCGCTCGAGGCGCTGCTGCCCCAGCTGAAAGGCCAGACCCAGGTCGAGATCACCCTCGACGACGGCAGCGTGCTGCACGGCACCGTGGCGGTGCAGCCCACGGTGCAGCAGTATCGCGACGCGGGCGAAAACGAGGGCAGCAACGGCCAGTTGCGCCTGGACGACCTGGCCGCGCCCGACCAGCAGCACGTGCTGTGGCTGGACCAGATCCGCGCGGTGCGCTCGCTGCCCCCGGTGGAATGAGGGGTGCCGGGCCTGGCCCGGCACCGTGACTCAACGCTCGAACAGCTGCGGTTCGGCCTCGAAGCGGCGGGCATAGGCGCGCTCGTCGGCGACCCGCGCCACTTCCTCATCGGTAATGTCCGGCGCCCCGTATACGGCATAGGCCACGCTGCCATCGGTCTGCCGGCCGATCTGGTGCAGGCGGTAACGGGCGTGCCCGCCGCCGGTGTCCTCGGGGTAGTGGACCGGCGGCTGCGCGCCTTCCAGGTCCATTTCGCTGTTGTCGACCACGCCACCGACGAACAATGCGCGCATGAGCTACCTCCGTTACGAATGAGCCTTCACCCTGACCCAGTGCATGTTGCGATGGCATCAAGGCAGCGTTGAATAAACGCAAATTGCGTCAGGAACGAGGCCGATGGGGCGAAACGGTAGAATGGCGCTCTCTTTTCAAGATGTGCCCCCGCATGGCTGCCCAGCACGACGCCCCCCTGGAAACCCTGTTGCTGCCCTTCGGCGGCGCGCTGAGCTGGCCGACCGGGCCGGTGCTGTTCCTGCGCGCTCGCGACGGTTGGCCGCTGCGTGAACGCGCGCAGCCCGGGCAGCTGGTCTGCGAGCAGAGCTTCCGCCCGTTCGCCGACGCACTGGAAGCCAGTGGCTGGACCGTGCGCGACGAGCAGCAGCTGGCCGAGGATGGCACCCGCTACGCGTTGGTGCTGGTGCTGCCGCCGCGCCAGCGTGAGGAGGCCCGGGCCCTGTTCGCCCGGGCCCTGGCCCTGGCCGCCCCGGGCGGCATCGTGGTGGCCTGCCAGCACAACAATGAAGGCGCGCGCTCCGGTGAGGGCGACCTGCAGCAGCTGGCCGGGCTGGGCGGGAAGATGACCAAGAACCACTGCCGGGTGTACTGGACCCCGCCGCTGAACGGCCAGCACGACGCCGCGCTGGCCCAGCGCTGGGAGGCGCTGGACGCGCCGCGCCCGATCCTGGGCGGGCGGTTCCAGAGTCGCCCGGGCATCTTCGCCTGGGACCGGATCGACCCGGCCTCGGCACTGCTGGTGGAACAGCTGCCGGCCGACCTGGCCGGCCACGGTGCCGACCTGGGCGCCGGCTTCGGCTACCTGTCCAGCGAAGTGCTGCAGCGCTGCCCGAAGGTGACCGGGCTGGACCTGTTTGAAGCGGAAGGGCGCGCGCTGGCACTGGCCCGGGTGAATCTGGAGGCGCTGGGCTCGCCGGCACGGCTGGGCTTCCACTGGCAGGACGTCACCGCCGGCATTGAAGGCCGCTACGACTTCATCGTGACCAATCCGCCGTTCCACACCCCGGCCCGCGCCGACCGTCCGGACATCGGCCAGCGATTCATCGCCGTGGCGGCGCAGGCGCTGCGCCCGGGTGGGCGGATGTGGCTGGTGGCCAACCGCCACCTGCCGTACGAGCAGATCCTCAATGAAAGCTTCGGCCAGGTCCGGGTGGCTGCCGAGCGCGACGGCTTCAAGCTGATCGAGGCGACCAAGGCCAGCAGCAGCGCCGGTCCCGCCCGGGCGCCGCGCAGTACCGAGCCGAAGTGGGGCCGCGGGGGCCGCGCATGAAGCTGGTGAAGCTGTTGGCCAACCTGGGCTACGGCAGCCGCAAGCAGGTGCAGGGCATGTTCCGCGAGGGGCTCATCACCGATGCGGACGGCGAGGTGCTGTATGCCGACGACCAGGTGGCGCACGCGGACATCCGGGTCGAGGGCGAGCCGCTGGACCCGCCGTTGGGGCTGACCCTGATGCTGCACAAGCCGCGCGACTACACCTGTTCGACCAAGGACAAGGGCCGGCTGATCTACGACCTGCTGCCGCCGCGTTTCCGCGAGCGTTCGCCGCTGCTGTCGTCGGTGGGTCGGCTGGACCGCGATACCAGCGGGCTGCTGCTGATGACCGACGACGGTGCGCTGCTGCACCGGATCGTGTCGCCGAAGTCGCGGCTGGACAAGGCCTACCAGGTGACGCTGGCGCAGGACCTGGCCGGCGATGAGGCGGCGCGTTTCGCCAGCGGCGGCCTGCTGCTGGAGTCCGACGACAAACCGCTGCTGCCGGCCGAACTGCACGTGCGCTCGCCGCGCGAAGCGGAGCTGGTGCTGCACGAGGGCCGCTACCACCAGGCCCGGCGCATGTTCGCTGCGGTGGGCAACCACGTGCAGGCCCTGCACCGCAGCCGCATCGGTGGGCTGTCGCTGGGGGATCTGCCCGAAGGCGAGTGGCGCATGCTTGATGCGGGCGACCTGGACACGCTGTTCACCGGGCACCTGACCGACGCGCCATGACCGCCATTGCCGCGCTGCCGTTCCTGCCCGAGGCGGTCATCTTCGACATGGATGGCCTGATGATCGACAGCGAGCGGGTGTCCATCGCGTGCTGGTCGCAGGCGGCGCGGGAACTGCAGCTGCCGTTCGCCGACGACTTCTGGCTGGGCATGGTCGGACTCGGCGACCGCGACTGCGAACAGCGGCTGCTGCGCCACATCGACGCCGCGCAGGTGGCCGCGCTGTATGCGCGCTGCCACGCCCTGTATGAAGCGCGCACCCAGCAGGGGCTGCCGCTGCGCCCGGGCATCGTGGCGCTGCTGCAGCTGCTGCAGGCGCACGCCCTGCCGCGCGCGGTGGCGACCTCCACGCGCGAGCCGCGCGCGTCGCGCAAACTGGCGGCGGCAGGGTTGCTGGGCTACTTCGACCACGTGGTCACCAGCAGCGACGTGGCCCACCCGAAGCCGGCGCCGGACATCTACCTGCTGGCGGCGCGGAAACTGGGCAAGGACCCGGCGCGCTGCCTGGCGCTGGAAGACTCGCCGGCGGGCATCCGCGCGGCGGTTGGCGCGGGCATGACCGCGATCCAGGTCCCGGACCTGGTGCACCCGGATGCCGACCTGCGCGCGCTCGGCCACCGCATCGTGGAATCGCTCACCGACGCCCACGCACTGCTGCTGCCGCTGCTGCAAAGCAGCGCTGAAGCCGAAGGGTAAACCCGAAAGGTAGAGCCGAAAGGTAGAGCCGAAAGGTAGAGCCGAAAGGTAGAGCCGACTGTTAGTTGTGTAAACCCAGTACGTTGTTCAGCGGGATTCTTGAAATAGGCGGCTGGTTGCCGATCCCCATGTGGGGTCGGTGCCAGTTGTAGTGGTGGAGCCAAGCCGGCAGTGCGGCGTCTCGCTCCTGCGATGAGGCGTACC
>Ga0209050_1000490_pt1 | contig 68371 bp, 43 predicted proteins | sample Araplavi_mTSA_r2_FD_184276 | JGI IMG/M metagenome (GOLD analysis project Ga0209050, IMG submission 184276) | Arabidopsis root microbial communities from North Carolina, USA - plate scrape MF_Cvi_mTSA_r2 (SPAdes) (version 2) | ecosystem: Host-associated > Plants > Roots > Endosphere | place: USA... | reverse complement strand
GGACTCGCTGGAACTGCTGCTCAAGGACGATCCAGCCCGGGCCCGGGCGATTGCCGAAGGCTTGGACCGCCAAAACCGGGAGCGGCGGTCAGTGGAGGACCAGGTTTTGAAGGAAGCAGAAGCTCAGCTCGCGGAATGGTTCGACCCGGCCCAGCACGCGGCCATCGTCGCGGGATCGGCCGACTGGCATCCCGGCGTGATCGGGATCGTGGCCGCCCGCCTGCAGCGGCGGTACTACCGGCCGACGGTCGTCATCAGCTTTGACCCCGAAGGGATGGGCAAAGGCAGCGGGCGGAGTATCGCGGGTCTGCCCTTGGTCACGGCCCTCAGCGAGTGTGCGGGCGATCTGGTGCGTTTTGGCGGCCATGCCATGGCGGCAGGCCTCTCCGTCGCGCAGGAGCGGTTTACGGCCTTCCGGGAGCAGTTTTTGCGGGTAGCCCAGCAGAGCCTGGCTTCGGAACAACTCCAGCCGGCCCTGCTGCTCGATGCAGAGGTGGCGCTGCGGGAGGTGACCAAGGATTTTCTGACCCGCCTGGAGGCATTGGAGCCATTTGGTTCGGGTCACCGGATGCCCCTCTTTTTTGCCCGGGAAGTGTACCCGGCAGCCGAACCCCGGGTGCTGAAGGAGAAACATCTCAGTTTCCTGCTCCATCACCGCGGCTGGGAAACCCGCGCCATTTGGTTTGGCAGCGCCCAGGAAGCCCTCCCGGAGCCGCCGTGGGACATTGCCTTCGAAGTGACCCGGAACGAGTACCAGGGGCGCGTGACGCCCCAAATCCAGATCTCAGCCCTGCGGGCAGCGGAAAGCTGCTGAGGGGTCAATCCTCGCCGCTGTCAGCTCCATGGTTCACGCAGCCCTCTGCGTGAAGCGACGCTCACGGTCGAACTCGAGGGCTCTGCGTCATGATGCCGGGGTGTGACGGTCGCCGCTACCGAAACGCGGAACGCTCCGTGTTTTTCCAGACGGTCCAGAGGCCCGAAAGGGCCGTTTGTTCACACGTAGATTAAAGAAGTCTTTTCTAACCCTTAAATAGATTCTTCTTATTAAGCGTGTGAGTAACTCGGCTCCAGGACGCTCCACACTGATAAAATCAGGGTTCCGCGGGCAATGAAGCCTGCGAAGAACTCGCCGATGAAACTTCCGGGTGAACGAGACACTGCCGGTCGCCGGGAGTTACTGGGCGCCATCGGCGGTAGCGGACAAGTTATTCACAGGCTGTTCCGGGCCCGTTTCGCTGGGGGAAAGAGCCTCGGAAGAGCTGCCTTCGGATGTAGAAACCACGGTGTTCCACAGCTGCTTGGTCAGGGCGTCGCGAGCCGCCGCGACTTCCGCTTCCTTTTTGCTCCGGCCTTCGCCGTCGCCGAGGATGGCGCCGCGCCACACGACCACTGAACAGAACTTCTTTTCGTGCTCGGGGCCGGACTGGCCGGTGATCTCGTATTTCGGGCTGCTGGGGGAAAGGGCTTGGAGGACTTCCTGGAGCTGGCCCTTGGGGTTGGTATCGGCTTCGTCTTTGACGACCCCAGCGAGCCGGGAGCGCGAAGCATGGAGGACGACCCGGCGGGCGGTGACGTAGTCGCTGTCGAGATAGATGGCGCCGATGAGGGCCTCGAGGGCGTCGGCCAGGATGCTGGCGCGAACCCGGCCACCGGAGGCTTCCTCCCCCCGCCCCATCATGACAAACCGGCCGATTTCCAGCTCCTCGGCCAGGGCCCGCAGGCCTTCGCGGGAGACGAGGCTGGCCCGGGCTTTGGTGAGGTTTCCTTCGGCGCTATCGGGGAATTGCTCGAAGAGGTACTCGGTAAAAATCAGCTGCAGGACGGCATCGCCGAGGAATTCCAGACGCTGGTTGTCGAAATGGTGGCGCTGGGTTTCATGACCGAGACTGGGATGAGTCAGCGCTTCGGCCAGGAAGAGTGGATTGCGGAATTTGTAGCGCAGGCGCGCTTCCAACGGATTCATCGGCTCCGACAGATACTAGCAGGACCGCCAAAGGGGTCGTAGGAAAAAATGGAGGCCTTTCCTCCTTGTAATCGGGTTAGCTGCGAAGCCAGCGGACGAGATCGGTGGCCCAGTAGGTGAGGATGAGGTCCGCCCCGGCGCGTTTAAAGGCCGTCATCATCTCCAAAACCGTGGCGCGTTCGTCGAGCCAGCCATTAGCCGCGGCTGCTTTGACCATGGCGTACTCGCCGCTGACGCAGTAGACCGCCGTAGGCAGGCCGAAGCGCTCTTTGATCTGCCAGACGAGGTCCAGATAAGGCAGGCCGGGTTTCACCATCACGAGATCGGCGCCTTCCTGCACGTCGAGTTCCACTTCGCGCAGGGCTTCGCGGCGATTGGCCGAGTCCATCTGGTAGCTTTTGCGGTCGCCAGCCTTGGGCGTGCTTTCGGCGGCATCGCGGAAGGGGCCGTAGAAAGCGGAAGCGAACTTCGCCGCGTAGCTCATGATCGGCGTGTGCGTGAACCCGGCGGCATCGAGCCCGGCCCGCATGGCCCCGATGCGGCCATCCATCATATCGCTCGGAGCCACAAGATCGGCACCAGCGCGAGCATGAGACACTGCGGTTTTAACGAGCAATTCCACGGAAGCGTCGTTTTCCACATGTACGTGATCACCATGGAAATGGGCAATGCCGCAATGCCCGTGGCTCATATACTCGCAGAGGCACACATCGGTCATTACGATCAGCTGCGGCAGCTCCTTTTTCAGCGCCCGGACGGAGCGCTGGACTACGCCGTTGTCATCGTAAGCGCCGCTGGCCTGTTCGTCTTTTACTGCCGGAATCCCAAAGAGGATCACGCTGGCGACCCCGGCTGCGTAAGCTTCACGCGCAATTTCCAGCACGGCAGTCTCGGAAAGCTGATAAACGCCGGGCATGGAAGCGACCGGTTCGCGATCGGCGACTTTCTCGGAGATAAACAGCGGGAGAATGAAGTCTTCACGCGAAAGCGTATTTTCCCGAACCAAGGTGCGCAGTTCAGGCGTAGCCCGCAGGCGGCGGGGGCGGCGGAGGAGGTGCATGATCAGCGAGCGTAGCGCGATTACCCGCCTGGAGGCAAATGCTGGGCCAAACTGATGGAGACCTCCCCTGTCAGCATGCGAAGTGCTTCGGCAAGACTTCTGCGGAATCGAGAGAAACCCCGAATAAACACCCACGCTTAAATCACTTTCCCCTTAGAATATGTTCGTGATCTGGGGCTCCAGAACCGGCCAGCAAGAAATCGCCAGCGGCGGGTTCCATTGCCCAAGTTGCCGCCGGAATACCACCTACACCCACGTGCGCGTGACGCGGTATTTTACCTTCTTTTTCATCACCGTGTGTCCCCTGTACACGTTGGGCGAGGCGATCTTTTGCGGAGCTTGTGCGGCGGAATTCACGCCGGAGGTTCTTTCCCTGACGATGGATCAGATCGAAGACGCAGCGAAGAGCTGGACCTGTGCAAATTGCCGGAACTGTAATTCTCCGGCGGAAGCCCGGTGTCTGGCTTGCGGCCAACCGAGAAGTTCGAGTCCGCCGGCGCTCCCGTCGCGGAACGGCCGCAGATCCCAGCTCGCTCTGCCGGCGAAAACCGAAGCAGGTCCAGCTTGTCCTCATTGCGGGCTCTCGAAATTTCATGCGATCGGGTGCCCCGAGCGCAAAAAAGGAGCAGGCTAGTCGAACGGCCGGGCCTTCCACCATCTGTCCCCTTCCCTTTCCCTGGTTTCCGTGGTTTCCGTGGACCCTGCCATGCGTCACGTCCCGCTCGACTCGAAGCTTTTCACGGAAAATCGCGCCCGCCTTGCAGCGCTGCTGCCGCCGAAATCGGTCGCGGTGCTGAATGCGAACGATGTCCTGCCGACGAGTGCGGACGGGACGTTCCCCCTGCGGCAGAATGCGGATCTGCTCTACCTGACCGGCGTGGAGCAGGAGGAGTCGCTGCTGCTGCTCTTCCCCCAGGCGGACGATGAGAAGAGCCGCGAGATCCTGTTTCTGCGCGAGCCGAATGAGCACAACGAACTGTGGGAAGGCCACAAGCTGCGCAAGGACGAGGCGCAGAAGCTGACCGGGATTCAGCAGGTGAAATGGACGAGCGATTTCTGGGGTACCTTTCACCGGCTGGTCTGCGAGGCGGAGCAGGTCTTCCTCAATACCAACGAGCACAAGCGGGCGAGCTGTCCGGTGCCGAGCCGCGACGATCGTTTCATCGGCGAGGTGCAGACGCGGTATCCGCTGCATACCTATGGACGCCTGGCTCCCCTGCTCCACCGGCTGCGCCTGGTCAAGAGCGCGCGGGAGATCGCCGCGATCGATCAGGCCTGCCAGCTGACCAAGAGCGGCTTTTTGCGGGTGCTGAAATTCGTCGAACCAGGGAAGACGGAGACGGATGTGGAAGCGGAGTTCGCGCACGAATTCATCCGCGGGCGCGGCCGGTTTGCCTATGATCCGATCGTGGCCACGGGGAAGAATGCCTGCTGCCTGCACTACCAGGAAAATGCGGCCCCGCTGAAGAAAGGGCAGCTGCTGCTCATGGATGTGGCCGCGGCTTACGCGAACTACAATTCCGACCTCACCCGCACGATCCCGGTCAGCGGGAAATTCACCCGCCGGCAGCGCGCGCTTTATGATGCCGTCCTGCGCGTGCAGCGCGCGGCGACGGCGGCGCTGCAGCCCGGGCTGAAACCGCGCGAGTGGCAGAAGCTGGCGGAGGCTCACATGACCGAGGAATTGCTGGAACTCGGGCTGCTCAAGCCGCGTGAGGTGAAGAAGCAGAATCCGGATTGGCCGGCGGTGAAGAAGTACTTCATGCACGGCCTCGGGCACCCAATCGGACTCGATGTGCACGATGTGGGCGACATGACTCAGCCGATGGAAGCGGGCTGGGTGATGACGGTGGAACCGGGCATTTACCTCCCCGAAGAGGAGATCGGCATTCGCATCGAAAATACCGTGCTGGTGAGTGATCGCGGGCCGGTGGACCTGATGGCGGATATCCCGATCGAGGCCGAGGAGATCGAGGAAGCGATGGCGCGTTAGCGCATCGGGACCTTGAGCCAATCGGTGATCGTTCGCACGACCCGGGCGCGGTGGCTGAAAAGCATGAAGTGATCGGCTTGATCGATCTTCTCGAAGGCCACGTGCGCGCCGGTGGCCGTCATCATGCCAACGCCGCTTTCGAGATAGTCGATCGGGATTCGGTCGTCCTGAATGCCGCTGATGACGAGGATGGGTTTGTCGCGCCAGGCCTTGAGAAATTCCCGTGAAGCGATCGCGTTTTCGTCGAGGACTGGCGAGATGAAGGTGAGCGAACGTAGCTGCGAGCCAAGGCTGCGCCCGGCTTGGCTCACCCCGAGGCCCCCATTCGAGAGGCCCATGAGGTGGATGTTTTTCCGGTCGAGTTTGACTACTTGGGCGGCGTCATCGAGGGCGGTTTGCACCACGCGGGTGGTGTCGGGTTCGTGCCAGTTGCCGAGGCCATAGCTGGGCGCGATGAGGACGAGGCCGAGCTCATCGGCCAGCTGGGAGAGCAGCCACGTGTAGGCTTTGAAATTGCCGCCGCTGCCGTGCAGAAAGAGGAGCGCCGGCTGGGGTTGGGTCCGATCGAGCTTCGGCGGCACGTAGAGGTAGGAGTGGCCTCGATCGAAAGGGCGGCCCCAGATTTCATCATAGACTTCCGGCATGACGGAGCCGAGCGCGTGAAAATCCGGATCGGCCTCGAGTTCGGCATAGATGGACGCGGTGAGCCTCGAAACGGTGCGTGCCTGCTGGCGGGTGAAGAGGGTATCGACGGCGGGAACCAGCTGGAAGCCGAGGGCGAATTGATCCGCTTCGGGCAAAAGATTGCCGAGAACGTAGCGGCGAAACCCGCCGTGATGTCCGGCATAGCGATGCTGCACGCGGGCCTCCTCTCCCGTGCGCCCATCCGGCGCGGTGCGCGCCAGCCATGCGGTGGCCCCCATCCACCCAGCCAGCGCCAGGCTCGCGATCCGCCAAAGCTTTCGTGAACTCTGATTCCAGGCCAGCGCGCCGAGCAGGGCCGCGATGCCTAGAAGCGATCCTCCGAGACCAAAAATCCACCCGGTCCAGCTGACGCAGACCCACATTAACGAGAGGCTTGGCAGGATCGCGAAAACTGAGCCCGCGGCGACGAACAACCAAAACAGGGAGAGCAGTCGGCGCAGCACGGAGGGCATCGCCCAAAAGCGTGAGCCTCCCGCGCCGATTCGTCAATCGGTGGGGAGGCTTCGCCTGGACTGCGGCGGTTAGAACCCTTTCTTCACCGGTTCCGGGCCGTAGAAGAGGTTGGCGCCGAAGGCGGAGAGGGCCAGCGTATTCATGCCCGTGCCACCGTCGAAGGTCGCGATGGCCGCGAAGATGGCTTTCTGTTCGTCCGAGGCGAGCACATCGGAGAGGCTGAGTGCGTCGTCGCCGTCGCCGGCCTGAATCGTAGCGGCGCGATTGAAGACGGTGTGCCCGGTTTCGGTCGCGGACTGCTCGATTTTAATCATGTCGTTGCCTTTGCCGGTCGCGAGTTTGAACACGCCATTGAAGGTCGCGTCGTCGATGCTGATGCTGTCGTTGCCCTCGCCAGTGGTGATGGTGGTGGCGCCCTGAATCTTAACATCGTTGACGCTGACGGAGTCGAAGCCGGGCTTCGTACCCTGCGAGGAGATGACGAGGGTTTTGGCGAGGGTGAGAACGTTGTTGGCGTCGGCGAGCAAATTGAACGAATTGCTGCCTTTGCCGAGGCTCACTTTGACCGCGCCGGCGATCGTGCCGTCTTCCGAGCTGCTGATGACGGCATTGTCGGACGACGCGCCGCCCGAAATGGTGATATTGCCCGCGACATCCAGCTTGTGGCCCTGAACCACCGAGCCGTTGGAACCTTCGCCCAGGTTGATCGTGACGCTGCTGCCAAAGGATACCTCGCCGCTGTTGATGCCGACGTGGGCGAGGTCGCCATCCGCGCCGCCAGTGATCTTGATCGGTCCACCCACAATGAGGCTGTCGGCACCGACGATATCGGTGTGATTGTTCCCTGCGCCCAGGTTGATGGCGACGGCGCCCGTGATGCGGGTTTCCTTGGTGGCATCACCGAGGTCCAGATCGTCGGTTCCACCGCCACTGGTTACTTTGACGGCGCCGTTGATGGTGAGCGATTCGACCGGGCTCAGCCTGGTCTCGGTGCTATCGGTGTCGCCGATGGTTTTCAGCACGAAACCGCCCAGCGTCGCTTTCTGCGCCATCGTGAAGTCGATCTTGTCCATGCCGGCGCCGCTTGTGACGCTCATGATGCCGCCCACGCGAATATCCCCGGTAGCATTGCTATCGATCAAGCTGCCCCCGGCGCCGTTGTTAATCGTAAGCTTGTTGGAGAAGTTGACCTCGTCATTGAGGTGGATGTTATCCATGTCCTTGCCGCCATTGATCGTGACGGCGCCGCTGACGGTCACTCCTTGTTCGAAGAAGATTTGGTTCGCGCCGTTGCCATGGTTGATCTTGAGGAAGGACGGAAGTTCCAGATCGGCGACTGAACCGTTGAAACGGAGGATATCGACGCCATCGCCCAGATCGATGGTCACGCCGCCGGTCACGGGACCAGCCAGTGTCTGACCCATGAGTCCGTTGAAATCGGTGCCGTTGATGCGGAGAGTGCTCGCGACGTCGGTCGTCAACGAAAGACGGCCGTCCGCGGTTTCGGTGATGGTGAGATTGTTATTGTCGGCGTCGCCATGAATGGCGAGGACGCCTTTGGAGAAGCTAACATCGATCAGACCCGCGGGAGCGATGCGGGCTTCGAGGGCTTCGATGCTGCGGGGAAGAGCACCGGCGCGAGCGGTCTCAGCAGGCTGACCAGGGGTCGGACGAATTTGGCGGTGCGATGAATGTTTCATACGCACCATCAGACCAGTGGCCCGGAAAAACCACTATAGTTGGAAGGTAGTACCCCGCTGCCGCAGGATCCCTATTCGATGATCATCGAGTAACGCTTGTCGTCGCGGCGGCGGAACTGGCCGGTGGCGGTAACCCCGTTGTCGATCAGGGTGTCGACCCGCGCCATCTGGATGGAGTCGAAATCGTTGGTCGAGACGGTGGCGATGGCGGCGGTGGTGCTGTCGAGTTTGAAGTCCCAATCCCACTGGCCTCCCATGGAATTCGGGCGCGTCCAGGCGAGCCCATCGAGGTAAACCGTCATGCCAGCGGGAACGACGGCGGCGCCAACTTCGGCGGGGTATTTGTTGTTCTCCGCGGCGTACATTTCGAAGGCATTGACCGCGACACGGAGCTCATTGCAGAAGCGGGTGTTCTGCGTCGTCTTGCGGGCGCGCATGAAGGACGGAATGGCGATGACCGCAAGGTCGGCGATCAGCGCGGCGACGATCATGGCCTCGATCAAGGTGAAACCGGCACGGGCACGACGACGAGAGAAGAGGCTGGAAGAACGCATGGGTGCCGTCCGCATGCCGCAACCTCCGGACCTTCCCGTACGGACTTATACTGTAAGAAAAACCCTTACGTATTAATACATTCCATATCAGGTATTCCCCTTGAAAATGAGAAGCCCTGCCGCGCTCGCGGTGGAGCACGGCAGGGCGTTGATAGTCAGTGCTTTACGCTGATTATTTCTTCAAACTCACGAGGAACTCGACCAAGTCGATGAACTCCTGCGGAGACATCGTGCCGGCGAGGCCTTCGGGCATCGACGACTGCTGCAGCGTTTCGCGTTTCTTGATTTCGGATTTCTTGAAGTCGCGAATGAGACCGCCGGGCATCTTAAAGCTCAACGTCTCGGCATCTTCCTTGACGATGAAGCCGGTCATGGCCGCGCCGTCGTTGGTCTCGAGGTTCGTGGTGGCGAAAGCGGGGTCGATCTTCGCATTTGGGTCGAGCACGCTTTCGATGATGTCGTGCCGGCTGAGGCGGGTGCCGACGCCGGCGAAGTTCGGGCCGTACTCGATGCCTTCGTTGAAGACCTTGTGGCAGGCGACGCAGATGCGGCGGACGATGGCTTTGCCTTGCTCGGCATTGCCTTTCGCGGCGGCGATCTGGCCGATGAGGGTCGGGCGCTGGGAAGCGACGACGCCACCGGCGACCAGTTTCTTCAGCGCTTCGGCGGCTTCCTTGTTCGGCTGGGCGCTATTGGCTTTCGCGTCGAGCAGGGCGAGACCGTCGGGCAGATCGGTCGCGATGGACTTCGCGGCGAAGAGCGGTTTCCACGTGCCCTGAAGCGCGCTCAGCGTGGCATCGAGCGTGTAGTCGAGCCACGAATCGCGCGGCTGGGCCGTGGCAGTCTTGAGCACGAGTTCCACGGAATCCTTGGTCGCGATGAAGCTCAGGGCGCGGATGATCTCGAGCCGGGCGCGGCCGAACTCATCGGTGGCAAGCGGCTTCAGCAGGCTGAGGAGCTGGTCGGCGGTGATGAAACCGAGGACCTGTTCTTCCGAGAGCACGCGCACTGCAGCGGCGCGGGCATCGCCGGTTTTTGCCTGGAGCACGGTCCTGGCAAACTCGAGGTCGACGGCGTGCTGGCTTTGCTGGGCCCAGAGGACTTCGCAGCGCAGGCGGTCGTAGTCGGGCGACTTCGGATCGAGCGCGGCAGCCCAGGTCTTCGCTGCGGCGAGCACGTCGGCGGCGGGACGGTCGCGAAGTTCGCGGCGGGCGCGATAGCGGGTGCGCCATTCGTATTCCTTGAGCTGGTCGAAGAGTTCCGGGGTCGACTTGCCGGCCTGGGTGACCGGCGTCAGCAGCGAGCGGTTCTTGTAGACCATGCGGTATACCCGGCCGTGCTGGTGATCGCGGTGTGGATCGCGCTGCGAATACTGCATGTGGCCGAGTAGCGCGGTGTGCCAGTCGGCGAAATACAGCGCGCCATCCGGGCCGATCTGCGGATCCGCCGGGCGGAAGTTTTTGTCCTCGGCATCGAGGAGATCCCACGGCTTTCCGTCCTTCGTGCGGCGGGCGCCTTTGTAGCCGGAGCCGTCGTCATTCAGCCAGAAGGTCGTGAGGCCATGCATGTTGTTCACGCAGGCGTAGATGAAGAGGCGCTGGACCTCCTCGGGGAACTGGCGCGTGATGATGAATTCGTTGCCGACATTCGGGCGCATGCCCTGGCCATCGAAGATGGTGGCGAGACCCTTGCGGCCGGAGAATTCCGCACCGCTGAGCGGGCTGTCCCAGTGCTGCTGCGGGGTGGTGCCGTCGCCGACGAAACCCTGGCCCCAGTCGTTGTAGACGTAGCACCACGGATTGCCGTAACCGGGCGTCACGTAGTGGCGGAGCTTGAGCGAGCGCGGATCGAGGATGTAGTTGCCGCTGGCATTTTGCCGGCGGAACGGACCCCACGGCGTCTCGACCGCGGTGGTGAGCGAAACACCTTCGAGCATTTGCAGCAGACCGCCGTGCGACCATTCCCACGCATTGATGGTGTGGTGCGTATCGTCGGTGGCCCAGCCATCGGTGAGCTGGATGACGAGGTCGGCTTTGTCGTCGCCGTCGGTGTCTTTGAGGAAGAGCATGCGCGGCTCGTCCATGACGAGCACGCCGCCGTTCCAGAACTCAAACCCGGTCGGACAGGCGAGTTTGTCGTAAAAGACGGTGCACTTCTGCGCGCGGCCCTTGGCGTCGAAGTTGTCGAAGATGAGCAGGCGATCGCTCGGCCGGGCATCGCCGGGCTTCCACTGCGGGTAAGTCGGCATGCACGAGACCCAAAGGCGGCCGCGGTTGTCGAAGTTGATCTGGTCGGGCTTGGCCAGTTCGGGGAATTCGCGTTCGCTGGCGACGAGTTGCACCTCGAAGCCCTCCGGCACTTTCATGCTCGCGATGCTTTCCTCGGGCGTGAGGTATTTCAGCTCGGCCGGCTCGGTCTGCGGCTTGGTGCCAAAGCCGCCTTTCGGGGTGAAGAGATCGCCCGTCTTCGAGTCGTCGGGCTTGATCGTTTTGTTGTTCGCCGCGGCCCAGACCACGCCATCGCGGACCTCGGCCATCTTGCGGATCTTCACGAACTCCCGCGGAAAAGTCTCGGTATCGAGCGTGCGGCGCCCGCCGTAGACGTACCAGCCATTGAGCATGCGGTAGTCCTGGAGGTGGACCCAGGATTTGTCGTTCACTGCCGCGCGCAGTTTTTCAAACGCAGGCGAACCGAGCTTCGCTGGGCTGGTGGTTTCAAAGAGCGCACGATCGAGGATTTGCGCGACTTCGCGATCACCGGCTTCGTTTTGGTGCGCACCGTTGATGGTGTACTGCAGGCCGGGCTCGGCGTTGAAGAGGCGTTCGGTGTCGGTAAAGACGTCGACGTAGGCGAGCTTGCGCTTGGCGGCGATCTCCTGGACGGCCTTGGCGTAGAGCTTCAGATTGGCATTGAGCGCTTTCGCGTCGGGCAGGAAATTTTCGTTCGAGCCTTCCGCCGCCGCCGGCGAAATGAGGACAAAACGGGGCGCGGATTTGGCGTCGTCGCGCGGGTAGTTCTTCGCGGTGTTGTCGAGGTACTGCTCGTAGGCGGCCTTGAATGGCTCGAGGCCTTCCGGGCCGGCGAACGATTCGTTGTAGCCGAAGAAGCAGAGGAAGGTATCGGCGCCGAAAGCGTAGAGCGGATCGTCGAGCTTGGTGTAGTCGTTCGGGCGGAGCTGCTGGCCGACTTCATCAGCCGGGCGGGAGAAATTGCGGAAGACGATCTGCTGTTTCGCAAAGCGCGTGTGGAGGAGCGACTCGAAGTAGCCGAACAAATTCATGCGCTCGCTGAAGGAGCCGCCGACCAGCGCGATCTTTTCGCCCTTGATGAATTCGAGCGGAATGGTGCTGGCGGGCAACGCTGGCCGTGAGGGCCGCGCATCGAGTTTCATCACCTCGCGCGCCACGGCGAAAGGATCGCCTTGGGCGGCATTGGGGTTTGGGGGAGGCGTCGGCTTGGGCTTGGGGTCGGCCTTCGGCTGTTGGGCGAGGGCGACACCAACAGCCAGCGAGGCGAGAGCAAGCGGGAGAGCGGTGCGGGGCTTCATGCGGGAAAGGGGCCTATGCAGAACCATTCCCGGCCCCGGCGCAACCTCGGAGGGAAGGCGTGGGTGGTGATTTGTGATGGGTGATTGGAGGGAAGGCCGCTGCTTCTACCGACAAATCACCACTCACCAGTCACGCCTTTTTACCTACGCCTCGTTCTTCGGGATATCGATTTCCCAGGCGGCGTCTTCGGCGGTGGCGAAGCGCTTTTTGTCGTCGCGGAGGACGTTTTCGAGGTTCTCGATGTGCTGGCGCGCGGCGGAGATGTAGGCCTTTTCGTCGCCGCCCCAGGCCTGGAGCAGGTCGCGCATGCTGGCGTCGTCGTAGGCCTTGAAGATCCGGGCCGCGCGGTGGGCCTGGTTGGCCCGGAAGCCGAGTTGGTGCAGGGCTTCGGCGCCCAGATCCATGGAGCTGCCACTGGTGTCGCGGTAGACGTGCTCGATGCCTTGGGCGAGGAGCTGGTAGGCGTGCTGGCGGCTATTCGCGCGGGCGAGGATCTTGAGATGGGGGAACTCGTGCTGCACCAAGGCGCAGATCTCGAGGGCCTTCTCTTCGTCGTCGATGGCGCAGATGAACATCCGGGCGCGTTCGGCTCCGGCAGCGACGAGGAGATCGGCGCGCGAGGCATCGCCGAAAAACGCTTTCAAGCCAAAGCGGCCGAGCATTTCCACCTGGTCCGGGTCGTTGTCGAGCACGGTAACGCCGAAACCGTTGGCCCGGATGAGACGGCCGACCATGTGGCCGAACCGGCCGAACCCGGCGAGGATGACGGGATTGTCGTGCTCGTCGATTTCATCGGCCTCGCGGGGTACTTTCGGACAGGAGAAAAGTGGCTGCACGACTCGTTCATTGAGCAGCAGAAGCAGCGGCGTGGCCGCCATGCTGATCGCGACGGCAGCGACGAGCGGCTTGATGATTTCGGGACCGAGCAGACCTTGCCCGCCGGCGAGCGAGAGCAGGACGAAGCAAAACTCACCACCTTCTGCGAGGGCGAAAGCGAAGAGCCACGAGGCGCTCCAGCCCATGCGAAAAATAAGGCCGAGCCCGAGCAGTGTGATCAGTTTGAGGCCGAGCAATCCGGCGGTGAGGGCGACGATCTTCCCGGGTTGCGCCGCGACGAAGGCGAAGTCGATGCCGGCTCCGACGGTAATGAAAAAGAGGCCGAGCAGCAGGCCTTTGAAAGGCTCGATGTCGGCCTCGAGCTGGTGGCGGTATTCGCTATCGGCGAGCACCACCCCGGCAACAAAAGCACCGAGCGCAGGGGAAAGGCCGACGAGGGTCATGAGCAGCGCGATGCCGATGACCAGAAGCAGTGCGGTGGCGGTGAAGATTTCGCGGAGTTTGGTCTGCGCGATGTAGCGGAAAATCCACGGGAGTACGCGACAGCCGCTCCAGACGACCGCGCCGACTGCGCCAATGGTGATCAGGGCCTGGGCCCAGCCGGGGAAGTGGCTGACCATCGAGGCGTGAGCCCCGTGATCGGCTGCTGCTGCTCCGTGCGAATCCAGCCGCGCCGCAAGGATCGGCATCAAAGCGAGGATCGGGATGACGGAGATATCCTGGAACAGCAGGACGGAAAAACAGGCCTGGCCGCCGCGCGATTTGAGCACGCCTTTTTCGGCGAGCGATTGCAGGACGATGGCGGTGGACGACATCGCGAGGATGAGGCCGCAGGCGAGGGCCTGGGTCCAATGGAGGCCGAGTGCAAAGGCAGCGCCGCCGACGACAGCGGCGGTGGCGAGAACCTGCGCGCCGCCGAGTCCAAGAATGGGGCCGCGCAAGCGCCAGAGCAGCGCAGGGCGCAGCTCGAGGCCGATGATGAAAAGCATCATGACCACGCCGAACTCGGCGAAGTGCAGGACGTCCTCCGCTTTGCCCACGAGATTGAGCACCGCAGGCCCGACGAGTACCCCGGCGATAAGGTAACCGAGCACGGAGCCGAGGCCGAGCCGCTTGGCGACAGGCACCGACACGACAGCGGCCAGCAGGTAAACGAAGGCCTGAAAGAAGAGATTGTCGGTCACGGTGAAAAACTAGGGAATCGAGGCTCCGGCGAGTTTGGCGATGCGGTCTCGGTATTCTGCGGCGATGGCGGCGACGTCGTTTTTGCAAAGCTGATGAGTGCCGTGCACGACGAAGGGCTCAAGGTATTCCATGCCGCAGAGCCGGGCGGTTTGCTCAAACGGCGCGAGGAGGTGGCCGATGGGGTAGCGGTTGAAACCGGAGGCGTGGTAGGATTCCTGGGGGCCGCCGGTGGTGATGGCGGTCATGGCGCGTTTACCCCGCAGCGCAGTGCCTTTGTCGCCGTAGGCAAAGCCATGCTCGAGCACGAGGTCGAGCCACTCCTTCATAATCGCGGGGCAGGAATACCAATAGAAGGGGTGGTGCCAGACGACGCATTCGTGCTGGCGCAGGAGTTCCTGCTCGCGGCCGACGTTGATGTGGAGATCGGGGTACTCTTCGTAGAGATCCTGGATCGTGACGCCGGCGAGCTTCCGGACCGCCTCGATGAGATGGAGATTTACCCGCGATTTATGCAGGGCGGGATGGGCGAAGATAATCAGCACACGGCTCATGAACGACCGCTGATCTACCATCAAGACCCCGAGGCACCAAGGGGAACGCGTGATTGGTGATTAGTGGATGGCGCGGGGCGATAGCCGTCCAATCACCAATCACTAATCACCACCTACTCTCCTGGCGCCAGCACGGCGCGCAGATCCGCCAGGAGCGCGTCGACATCTTCCGGCGCGGTATCCCACGAACACATGAAGCGGCAGCCTCCGGCGCCAATGAAGGTGTAGAAGTGCCAGCCTTTGGCGTGAAGCGTATCGATGGCGGCGGGCGGCAGCTCGATGAAGACCCCATTCGCCTGGCGCGGGAAAAGCAGGCGGGTGCCGGGCAGCGCGCTGATGCCGGCTTCAAGGCGCGCGGCCATCGCATTGGCGTGGGCGGCACGGCGAAGCCAGGCGCCATCATTCAGCAGGCCGACCCACGGGGCGCTGAGGAAGCGCATTTTCGAAGCGAGCTGGCCGGCCTGTTTGCAGCGCCATTCGAATTCCTTCGCAAGGTCGTGATTGAAGAAGACCACGGCTTCCCCGACGGCCATGCCGTTTTTGGTCCCGCCGAAGCAGAGGACATCCACCCCAGCCTGCCAGGTGATTTCCTTGGGCGCACAGCCGAGTGAGGCCACGGCATTGGAAAAGCGGGCGCCATCCAGGTGCAGACGTAGCCCGAGGGCTTTGGCCTGCGCGCCGATGGCTCGCACGTGGTCGGGTGTATAGACGGTCCCGACTTCGGTGGCGTTGGTGATCGAGATGGCCCGCGGTTTTGGGAAGTGTAGATCGGTGCGCTTGTGCACGACCCGTTCGATTTGATCGGGCGCGATGCGGCCCTCGAGCCCGGGCAGCAACAATACCTTGGTGCCATTGGAAAAGAATTCCGGCGCACCGCATTCATCGGTCTCCACGTGGGCGAGTTCGTGGCAGAGGATGGAGTGGTAGCTCTGGCAGCAGGAGGCGAGGGCGAGCGAATTGGCAGCGGTCCCGTTGAAGACGAAGAAGACTTCGCAGTCCGTCTCGAAAAGATCGCGCAGGAGATCGGACGCGCGCTGAGTCCAGGCGTCGTCGCCGTAGCTCGGGAAATGGCCGGCATTGGCCTGCTGGAGCGCTTCCCACGCTTCCGGGCAGACGCCGGAATAGTTGTCACTGGCGAACTGGCGGCGCGGGGGTTGGGGGGCGTCGGGGATCGGTTTCATCGCAGGGGATTACTCCGACGCCACGGCGCGGCAGCTGGCGAGCGTTTTCCGCTCAGGTGGAGCGGGCATGACACGGAAAGGTGATCAGGCGCGGACGTAGATCAGATTGCTGCCGGGGAAGAGCTCGGGGTAGCGGTGATTGAGCTGGTGGGTCGCGGAGATGCCGCGGAGGAGCGATGCGCTCACCGATTCGTCGTAGGAGTAGATCAGGAAGCGGGTGGCGCTGATCGTGTTGTCGAAGGAGACGTTTTGGAAGTTGGCTTTGCTGGTGCCGTTGTTGGCCACGAGAATGACTTCACCGTCGGCGCTGACGATGTCTGCCATGAGTGTCAGGTTGAGAGTACCCCCACGGATGATCACGATATTTCCATCGGCGGAGATGTCTCCGAGGAGGGTGACGGCAAAATTGCCGAGGCCAAAGTTGATCTCGCCTTCAGGAGCGGAGGCCTCCAGGCGCCAGGTGGAGAAGGCGCCGGTCTGGAGGATGTCGCCGTGCAGTGAGGTGAGGTGGGCGATACCACCATAGACCCCGGCCCGGGAGATATTCCCGCCGGCAATGAGCAGATCGCCGTCGGTCACGATCTCGGCGAGGTGCGCGGTGATGACGAGGCCGCCATCGAACGAGTTACCCGTGCCATCCACGGCGATGCCCTCGGTGGAGAGCTTGGAGGTGGACTTGATCGAGGCGCGGCCCGTCACGACCCAGCCGTCGGTGTTCACGATATTGTGGGCGCTATTCGCACTCAGCGTGGTGCCGACGATGAGCTGATCGAGCGAGAGCAGGTCGCGAGCGGTATAGATCTGCGACTTGGTGGAGGAGACCAGTTTTTCAGTCGTGACGAGGCCGCCTTGGATCGACGCGGTGCTGAGGTAGGCCTCGTCGTGGAGGGTCACGTCGCCTCCCTTGGAGGTCGCGGTGAGGTTCAGGACCGCACCCGTCGCGCCGATTTGTTTGTCGAAGGTGATGTCGCCATTCACCGTCTTGGCCGTGAGGCTCCAGACGCGGGTGGCGGGCGTCTCGACCTTGCCGTGGAAGGAAATGTCCGCGGAGGTGAAGGTCGACGAGAGGATCACATTCGCGGCGAGCAGGACGTCGTCGTTGAATTCGATCCCGAGCGAACCATAGGTCGTAATGTTGCCCAGCAGGTGGGTGGCGCCACCGGCATTGGTGACCAGGCTGGCCGCATCGATGCTATGCAGGTGAGCGACGCCGGTGGTGTTGAGGGTGATCGCATTGAGGCGATTGACCGCCTTGCCATTGCCGATGCCGCCGAGGAAGTCGATCGCGCCATCGTCGGCATCGATGGTGAGATTGGCCCCGGTGGACGCCGGGCTCAGGACGGTGGTGCGGAAGGTGACGGCGCCGCCGTGGCTATTGATGTCGAGGTCGCCGAGGAGATAGGTGGCGCCGACAAAGGTGAGATTGCCGCCCGCGGTATCGATGGCCAGATCGCTGTGCGTGTAGGTGAAGCCGTCGAAGGTGATGCTGCCGCCATTGCTCGAGATATCCACGCCCGCGGCGAGGTTGATATCCTTGCGGCCCTTCAGGGCCTTGAGCAACAGGTTGCCGCTGCCGACGGCGAGGTCGGCATTCACGTTCAGGCTATTGCTCTTGAAGCTGAGCGAAGCGTTGTCGGTGCCGGTGACAATGCCGCCGATATTCATCGCCAGCGAAGAGCTCTGGAAGAGCACCGGATCGCTGAAGGTGAGCGGCCCGACGATATTGAAGAGGCTGGTCTGGGTGGCACGGCCGAGGGTGATGAGGCTGAAGCCGTCGCCCAGCGCAGCGATGTCGCTCTGGCTGAGTTCGAGGGTCGAGGAATTCAGCGTTTCGGATGCGACACCCACAGTGACGTTCTGCAGGTTGGTCAGCGGCTGGAGGATGATGGAGCTGCCGAAGACGGTATCCGCCGAGGTGGGCAGATCGATCTCGGTGGCCGCGATGGAGATGCCGCCCGTGACCTGGAAGGCCTCTTGGATGGAGGTGGTGCCGACGCTCTGGATGCTGACCGATTTGAGCGGCTGGGTGCCACCCACGACTCCGGCAAAGGTGACCGAGCCAGTGGCGTCGATCGTCAGCGCGCCGAGATCGGTGCTGCTGCGATTATCCACGGTATCGAGGAAGTTCACATCCGCGGAAGTGATCCGCAGATTGGCGGTCGCCAGGAGCGGGGCATCGATGGTGACTGCGCCGAGCCGGCTGGTGTCCATGACGCCGCCATGCGTGACGAGGGACGTCGTCGCGTGGTAGGTGATCGGGCCCTTCACGAGCGTGTTCGGAGACGTGAAGATCGTATTGCCACTGACCTCGAAGGAAGTCAGGCGGGTGGTGCCGCCGAAGCTCGAATTGTTAGCCGGGGAAGGCAGGCCATTGAGCAGGACGACGCCACCGTTGGCGGAATTCAGTGCATCGATCTCGAAACCGCGCGCACCGTTGATCGAGGCGGTGAGGGTGACATTGCCCCCGAGGCTGCCGGTGCTCGTGCTGATGAACGCATCGGCGAGCAGGATGACATTGGTATTCACCATGCGCAGATCAGCGCCCTGCGTGGAGATCACCGGGGTGTCCGTCACGCCGCGATTCACGTTGAGATTGATCGTCTTGGCCTGGAGATCGACATCGGAGGCGATGCCGGTGGTGGCGAGAGTGCCTTCGATCGTGAGGGTGCCGCCGGGCGTGAGGATATTCAGCGCGTCCTTGAAGGTCGCGCCGCCGACGGTGATCACGCCGGTGCCGTTCGGGCGGCCGATCGTGATGGAGCTGAAGCCGTCGTCGAGGAGGTTGACTTCAGTGGCGCTGAGGTTCAGCGAACCCGTGGCGCTGGCGATGCCGATCGAGCGGCTGGCGGTGATCGGGCGAATCGTGAGGGTGCCATCGCCGCTGACATTGCTGGTGAAGGCAAGGTTGTCGACTTCCCAGAGGACCTGGCCGCCGCCGGTGGCATCGGAGCCAGTCAGATTCAGAGTCGGGGCGTGGACGTAGAAGCTGTCGCCGGTCGTGGCCGCCGTGGTGACGATGCCGCCGAGATTGACCGTGGCGAGTGCGTTGGTGATGACCAGGCTGTTCGCGTTGATGGTGGACGAGCTGGTGACGTTATACGCGTTGACGATGGTCAGATCGACCAGCGCAGCCGTGCCGCCCACGGCGCCATCGAAGTTGATATTGCCGAAAACGGACTGCAGCTGCAAATCGTGCGTGCCATACAGTGTGTCCTCGAAGGTGATCGATCCGGAGGCGCCGGCATAGACGCTGGCGGTGTCTTCGACGATTTCGACGGGGCTGGTGAACGCGATATTCCCGATGGTGGAGCCGGTATTCGTGCTGCGCACGTCGCCGCCGAGCGCGACATGATTTGTCGCATAGCTGGCATTGGCCCCGATGGTGAGATTGCGGACGGCCTGGACCTGAGTCTGCGTGCCATCGCCGGAGATGCGGACCGCTTCGTTGGTGGGCAGGCCAAGTTCATTGGTCAAGGCCGAGCCGGCGATGCTGAGATCGCGCCCAGCGCTGACATAGCCGCCGGCCTGAACCCAGACGCCTCCCTGGCCGTCGTTGTCGCTGTCGGCGCGGATGGTGAGGTCGCTGGTCGAACCGTTGGCGATGACCTTTGCGCCGAAGACAACGTTGCGAGCCGACGTCAGGGTATACGAAGTATTCAGCGTGATGTCGGCGTCGATGACCAGGTCGCCGGCGGTACCGGCGTGCAGCTCGATATTGCCCGCGCCCAGGGACGGCGAGGCATTCACGGTGATCCAACCATCGAGCACGAGCGTTCCGCCGGAGCCGCTGCCGCCGCTGTCGGTGGTCTTGATCACCCCATTCACGTCCATGTGGCCCGTGGTGCTGATGGTCACGTCGCCGGCTGCGCCGCCGCCGCTATTGATCAAGCCGTTGATGGTGGCGTCGTCGCTCGCGCCGCCATTCGTATTGTCGATGACGATCGCGCCGCTGTTCGTGGAAACCGCGCCGATGGTGAAGCCGTCGTGGCCGTTCTCGAGGTTGATGGAAGAACCGGCCGCGGTGTTCGTGGCGATGAAGGCCGCGATGTTGTTCGTGGTGCTGGTCAGCGTTTGGTTGCCGCCGGAATTCGCGGTGAGTAGCGCGGCGGCGATGCGGCCGGCGGTCTGCGAGATGGCACCGCCCGTGGCGGAAAGGGTGACGGCGTCGCCAGTCACATTCGCGCCGAGGCCGATCGTGCTGCCCGCGCCGCCCGCGGTGAGGCTGATATCGCCGGTGCCGTGGGCGCTGAGGGCCCCGATGGTGGCAATGGAACCAGCCGTTGTGGTGAGGGCGATATTACCATTGCCCGCGAGGGTGGTGAGCGCCGCAACGGTGATGCCGTTGGCTTCCGCGATGCTGATATTTCCGCTCGTGGAATTGAACGCGTTCAGCGTGTTCACGCTGGTATTCAGCGCGATGCCATTGGCGGCGGTGGCCGTGAGGCTGCTCGCGCCCACGACGCCCGCACCAGTGGTGATGGCGCCGGTCGAATTCGTGTCGGCATCGGCAGTGAGGGTCACGTTGCCGGTCGTGGTGAAATTACTGCCTCCGACGGCGATGTTCGTGCCGGTGAGGAAGGTGAAATTCTTCGCGCCCTGGGTGAGGGCGCCGCTGGTGCCGATCGAGATGCCGCCGGTGTGACTGATCTCGCCGATGGTGATGAGCGAGCCGGTGACGAAGTCGAGCTCGGCATCGCTGAGGTCGAAGGCCGCACTGCCGCCCACGCTCATCGCGGCCGTCGCAGTGGTGGTTTTCAGCGTGACGCCGGCGGGGCCGCTGACGCTGGCGCCGAGGGCGATGGCGTCGGCCGTGAGGGTGACCGTATTGCCGCTCGCGGCCGTGATGGCCGCGGTAGTGGTAAGGCCGCTCGTGCCGGTATTGATCACGATGCTGCCGGCCGAGGAAGTGACGGCGCCGGAGATGTTCAGCGCGCCGGTATTGGCGAGATCGATATTGCCGGTGGTGCTGGCGGCGAAATTACTGACCGCGGTCTCGATGGTGCCACTCGCGCCGAAGGTCGTGCCGGTGGAGACGATGAGTGAACCCGCGGTGACTTCCGCTCCGGCGTCGCTACCCGATTCTTCGATCGTCCCCGCAGAGCTGATCGTGACGGTGTTGCCGGCCGCCGTGACGCTATCGAGAATCACATTGCCGCTGGTGGTGGTCGTGAGGGTGATGTTGCGGCCCGTGCCGCCCGCATTCACCGAGGTGAGCGTGAGATTCCCGCCGACCGCGGCGAGGTTGATCGCGCCATCGGTGGTCGTCGCGCTGGTGACGAGGAGACCGCCGGCGGTATCGGTAAGGTTCAGCGAATTGCCTGCGCCGGTGACGGTGGCATTCAGGGAGGTCACGGCGATTTCGATCGGATCGGCCGGAGCGCCCACGGCGCCGGAATTGATCGTGAGGGTATTCGCGGTGATGTCGTTGCCACCATCGGAAACCGTCTCGGAGATGGAGCCGGCGGTGATACTGACGTTGCCCGTGGTGGTGACGTTGCTCAGGCTGACATTGCCCGTGGCCGTGAGCGTGATGAGGCCGCCATTGCCCGCGGAGACGGTGTTGATGAGTGAGAGCGAACCGCCGGAGAGGCTGATGGCCCCGTCGGTGGTCGTCGCTGTGGTGACGCTCAGCGCGTTGGTGTCATTGACCGTGATGGCCGCCCCGGCGCCGGTGGTCGTGGCGGTGATCGAGGCGAAGTCGTTGGCGAGCGCGAGATTGATCGCACCCGTGCCGCCCGAAAGCGTGGCGTCGCCGGCTCCGGCGGCCTGGGTGACGGTGCCGGTCTGGGTGATGCCGTTCGCAGTGATAGTGAGCGTGCCGGTGCCGACGCTGCTCGTGCCGAGGATGATCGCGTTGGTATCGCGGATGCTAACGTTGTTCGCGCCGGAATTGCTCAGGCTGACTGCGCCGGTGAAGTCGTTGGTGGCGGTCGTGAGTGTGACGGCGCCATTGCCCGCGGCGAACGAGGAAGTGCCGGCGACGCTCAGCGCGCCGCTTTGGGTGATGTTGCCCGCAGTGTTGACGGTCAGATTGCCGCTGACCGTGGACGCACCCAAGATCAGCGCATTGGTATCGGTGACGGCAACGTTGTTCCCGCTGGTGATGACGACCGTGGAGAAGTTGTTCCCGCCAGTATTGAGCGTGATGTCATTGGCCGAACCCGCAGCCAACGTGGTGGTGCCGGCAACGACGAGCGCTCCGCTCTGGGTGATCGTGCCGGAGGTGTTCACGCCGAGCGTGCCGCTGATGGTGGAAGCCCCAAGGATCAGCGTATTGACGTCGGTGATACTGACGTTGTTGCCGCTGGTGACTGCGAGGGTGGCGAAGTCGTTCGCGGCGTTGTTGAGGGTGATGTTATTGCCCGAACCCGCGGCCAGTGTGGTCGTGCCGGCGACGGTCAACACCCCGCTCTGGGTGAGGGCGCCCGAGGTGGTGATCCCGAAATTCCCGCTGACCGTCGAGGCGCCAAGGATCAGCGCATTGGCATCGGTGACGCTGACATTGTTGCCGCTGGTAATGACCAGGGTGGCAAAGTCGTTCGCGCTATTGAGGGTGATATTGTTGCCCGAGCCCGCGGCGATGGTGGTGATGCCACCGGTAGCGGTGATGGCACCGGTCTGAGTGACCGCGCCGCTGGCGGTGACGGTCAGATTGTTGCCGACGCTCACGGTACCAAGGACGAGGGCGTTGGTATCGGTGATCTGGACCGCGTTGGCGCCGCTGTTGGAGAGGCTGACGGCGCCATTGAAGTCGTTGGTTGCCGTAGTCAGCGTGATGGCATTGGCGCCCGCGGTGAACGAAGAAGTACCGGTAACGGCGAGAGCGCCGGATTGAGTGATAGCGCCGGTCGTGTTGACGGTGAGATTCCCGCTGATGGTCGAGGCGCCGAGGATGATCGCATTGCTATCGGTGACGCTAACGTTGTTGCCGCTGGTAATGACCAGGGTGGCGAAGTCGTTCGCGTTATTGAGCGTGATGTTATTGCTCGCCCCCGCGGCGATGGTGGTGGCGCCGCCGGTAGCGGTGATGGTGCCGGTCTGGGTGACGGCGCCGCTGGCGGTGACGATCAGATTGTTGCCGACGTTGACGGTACCGAGGACGAGAGCGTTGGTGTCGGTGATCTGGACGGCATTGGCGCCGCTGTTGCTAAGGCTGACTGCGCCAGTGAAATCGTTGGTCGCCGAAGTCAGGGTAATGGCGTTGGCGCCGGCGGAGAAGGAAGAGGTGCCGGTAACGGCGAGAGCACCGGACTGGGTGATGGCGCCGGTCGTGTTGACGGTAAGGTTTCCGCTGACGGTGGAGGCGCCGAGGATGATGACGTTGGTATCGGTAACGCTAACGTTGTTGCCGCTGGTGATGACCAGGGTGGAGAAGTCATTCGCGCTATTGAGCGTGATGTTGTTGCCGGAACCCGCGGCGAGAGTCGTGGTCCCGGTGACGACGAGGGCGCCGCTCTGGGTGATGGCGCCGGTGGTATTGACCCCGAGCGTACCGCTGACGGTAGAAGCCCCGAGGATCAGCGCATTGCTATCGGTAACGCTAACGTTGTTGCCACTGGTAATGACCAGGGTGGTAAAGTCGTTGGCGCTATTGAGCGTGATGTTGTTGCCCGATCCCGCGGCGATGGTGGTGGTGCCACCGGTAGCGGTGATGGTGCCGGTTTGAGTGACCGCGCCACTGGTGGTGACGGTCAGATTGTTGCCGACGCTGACGGTACCGAGGACAAGGGCGTTGGTGTCAGTGATCTGGACGGCATTGGCGCCGCTGTTGCTAAGGCTGACAGCGCCAGTGAAGTCGTTGGTTGCCGTGGTCAGCGTGATGGCATTGGCGCCCGCGGTGAACGAAGAAGTGCCGGTGACCGCAAGAGCGCTGGATTGGGTGATGGCGCCGGTCGTGTTGACGGCAAGGTTTCCGCTGACGGTGGAGGCGCCGAGGATCAGAGCATTGAGGTCGGTGACGCTAACATTGTTACCCGAGGTGAAGCTGGCGTTGCTGAAGTTGTTCGAGGCATTGTTCAGCGTGATGTCGTTGGCCCCCCCGGCCGCGAAGGTGGCGGCGCCGGTGACGACGAGAGCACCGCTCTGGGTGATGGCACCGGAGGTGGTGACGCCGAGCGTACCGTTGACGGTGGAAGCGCCGAGGATCAGCGCGTTGGCGTCGGTGACGCTCACATCTTTCCCGCTGGTGATGACCAGGGTGGCAAAATCGTTCGCCGAATTGAGCGTGATGTTATTGGCCGCACCTGCGGCAAGGGTGGTGGTGCCGCCGGTTGCCGTGATCGTGCCGGTCTGAGTGATGGTGCCGCTCGCGGTCACGATCAGATTATTGCCGACGTTGACGGTACCGAGGACGATAGCGTTGGTGTCGGTGATCTGGACGGCATTGGCGCCGCTATTGCTGAGGGAAACCGCGCCAGTGAAGTCGTTGGTCGCCGTAGTCAGCGTGATGGCATTGGCGCCGACGGTGAAGGAAGATGTACCGGTGACCGCGAGAGCACCAGACTGGGTGATAGCGCCCGTCGTGTTAACGGTGAGATTCCCGCTGACGGTAGAAGCCCCGAGGATCAGAGCATTGAGGTCGGTGACGCTGACGTTGTTGCCCGTGGTGAAGGCAGCGTTGCTGAAGTTGTTCGAGGCATTGTTCAGCGTGATGTCGTTGGCCCCCCCGGCCGCGAAGGTGGCGGCGCCGGTGACGACGAGAGCCCCGCTCTGGGTAATGGCGCCGGTGGTATTGACCCCGAGCGTACCGTTGACGGTGGAAGCCCCGAGGATCAGCGCATTGCTGTCGGTGATGCTAACATTGTTGCCACTGGTGATGACCAGAGTGGCAAAGTCGTTCGCATTGTTCAGCGTGATGTTATTACCCGTGCCCGCGGCGAGCGTGGTGGTGCCGCTGACGGCCAGCGCGCCGCTTTGAGTGATGGCGCCGGAGGTGTTCACGCCGAAGGTACCGCTGACGGTCGAGGCCCCGAGGATCAGCGCGTTCGCATCGGTGACGCTAACATTGTTGCCGCTGCTGATGGCGAGCGTGGCAAAGTCGTTGGCCGAATTCAGCGTGATGTTGTTGCCTGACCCCGCAGCGATGGTGGTGGTGCCCGCGGTGGCCGTGATGGTGCCAGTCTGAGTGACGGCGCTGGATGCAGTGACGGTCAGATGGTTGCCGACGTTGACGGTACCAAGGACGAGCGCGTTGGTATCGGTGATCTGGACGGCGTTTGCGCCGCTGTTGCTGAGCGAAACCGCACCGGTGAAGTCGTTGCTGGCAGCGGTTAGCGTGATCGCATTGGCGCCCGCGGTGAACGAAGAGGTGCCCGCGACGGTGAGAGCGCCGGACTGGGTGATCGCACCACTCGTGGTGACGCCGAGAGTGCCGCCGACGGTGGAGGCGCCGAGAATGATCCCGTTGGTATCGGTGACCCCGACGTTGTTACCGCTGGTGACAATCAGGGTGGAGAAATTATTCGTGCCCGTGTTGAGCGTGATGTCGTTGGCCGAACCCGCAGCGAGCGTGGTCGTGCCGGTGACGATGAGAGCGCCGCTCTGAGTGATGGCGCCGGAGGTATTCACGCCGAAAGTGCCACTGACGGTGGACGCCCCGAGGATCAGCGCGTTGAGGTCGGTGACGCTCACATTGTTACCGGTAGTGAAGGCGGCAGCGCTGAAGTTGTTCGAGGCATTGTTCAGCGTGATATCGTTGGCCGCGCCCGCTGCGAAGGTGGCGGCGCCTGTAACGACGAGAGCCCCGCTCTGCGTGATGGTGCCCGAAGTGGTGACGCCCAAGGTGCCGCTGACGGTGGAGGCGCCAAGGATAATGGCGTTGGTATCGGTAACGCTAACGTTGTTCCCGCTGGTGACGACCAGGGTGGAGAAGTCATTCGCGCTATTGAGCGTGATGTTGTTGCCGGAACCCGCGGCGAGAGTCGTGGTTCCGGTGACGACGAGAGCGCCGCTCTGAGTGATGGCGCCAGAGGTGTTCGCGCCGAGGGTACCACTGACGGTGGAAGCCCCGAGGATCAACGCATTGAGATCCGTAACGCTAACATTGTTGCCGGTGGTGAAGGCGGCGGTGCTGAAATTATTCGAAGCGTTGTTCAGCGTGATGTCGTTGGCCGCGCCAGCTGCAAAGGTGGCGGCGCCGGTGACGACGAGAGCGCCGCTCTGAGTGATGGCGCCGGAGGTATTCACGCCGAGAGTACCACTGACGGTGAAAGCCCCGAGGACTAACGAATTCGCATCGGTGACGCTAACGTTATTGCCACTAGTGATAGCCAGGGTGGCGAAATCGTTCGCGCCATTCAGCGTGATGTTGTTGCCCGAGCCTGCGGCGATGGTGGTGGTGCCGCCGGTGGCCGTGATGATCCCGGTCTGGGTGACCGGGCCGCTGGCGGTGACGATCAGATTGTTGCCGACGTTGACGGTACCAAGGACGAGGGCGTTGGTGTCGGTGATCTGGACGGCATTGGCGCCGCTGTTGCTGAGCGAAACCGCGCCGGTGAAATCGTTGCTCGCAGTGGTTAGCGTGATCGCATTGGCGCCCGCGGTGAGCGAAGAGGTGCCCGCGACAGCGAGAGCACCGAATTGAGTGATGGCGCCGGAAGTGGCGACACTGAGGTTGCCGGTGATGGTCGAGGCGCCGAAAACAATCGCATCGGTGTCGGTGATCCCGACGTGGTTGCCGCTGGTGATGGCCAGGGTGGAGAAGTTGTTCGTGCCCGTGTTGAGCGTGATGTCGTTGGCCGTGCCCGCGGCGAGAGTCGTAGTTCCGGTGATGATCAGAGCGCCACTTTGGGTGATCGCGCCGGTGGTATTCACACTCAGGTTGCCGCTGACAGTAGAAGCCCCGAGGATCAGAGCGTTGACGTCGGTGACGGAGACATCGTGGCCCGTGGTGATGCCGAGCGAACTGAAGTTGTTCGAAGCATTGGTGAGCGTGATGTCGTTGGTGGTACCGGCGTCGAAGGTCGCGGCACCGGCGACGACGAGTGCGCCGCTCTGGGTGATGGCACCGGAAGCAGTCACTGCCAGGGTGCCGCCGATGGTGGAGGCCCCCAGCACGATCGCGTTGGCATCGGCGATCGAGACGTTATTCGACCCGGTATTGGTGAGAGTGACCGCGCCCGTGAAATCGTTGGCCGAATTGAGCGTGATCGTGTGGGCGCCAGCACTGATCGTGGTCGTGCCGCCGATGGTCCACGCGCCACTTTGGGTCACATTGCTACCGGTGGTCGTGGAGGAGAAATTGCCGGTCAACGAAAGAGTGGGCAGAGCGGCACCCAGCGAGCCGCCGACGAGGGTGAGATGGTGCAGCGCGACGCTCCCTCCGATGGTGCCGCCAAGGGTGATGGCGCCCGCGGTATTGACGATGAGATCGAAGGCCCCGTCGAGGGTGCTGTCCAAGGTGATATCGCCCGAGCCCGAGGAGGTGAGCTGGGTGGCGGCCGCGAGGGTGACCGCGTCGCTGAAAGTCTGAGTGCCGGTGGTGGTGACGTTTCCGGAAATCACCGTGCCGCCCCCGGCATCGGTCGAGAGGCTGGCCAAGGCAGAGGTACCGCCGATCACGCCGCCGAACGTGGTGAGTCCGGTGGTATGAGCAGCAAGGGCAAAAGCGCCATCGACCGTGCTTCCCAAGGTGATCGCTCCGCTGCCGGCGGATAGTAAAGTGTTGACGCCGAGGATGATGGAATCTCCGAAGCTAATGCCAGCTGCACCACTGGTGGTGATTGCGCCGCCTTGAAGGGCGGTGGTACCGGCGGCATCGGTGGTGAGGCTGGTCAAGGCCGAGCTCGCCCCGATCGTGCCGCCAAAGGTGGTCGTGCCGGAGGTATTGACTGTGAGATCAAAAGCACCGTCGATCGGGCCGGAAAAACTAATCGGGCTGGCGGTGGCCGTGAGCACCGTATTGGAACCGAGGGTGACCGCGCCGGTGTAGGTGTGGGCGCCGATGGTGGTCAGCGTATGGAGGGTGATCGACTGGGCGTTGACATCCACCGATGCGAGCGTGGGCAGGCCTGCGGCGAGAGTCACGCTGTTGCTGGTTCCGCCGTCGCCGGTAACGGTGAGCGAAGCGCCAAAGCTGGAGCCGATGGAGTCGATATGGATGACGTCGTCGCCGCTGCCGCCGTGGATCGCCAGACTGCCGGACGGATGAGCGAAGGTGACTGGCTGCCCGAGTGTGGAGACGATCGTGCTGGTCGAGGCCGTAGTCCCGGAGAGGGTGATGGTCTCAGCGCCACCATTGAAGGTGAAGGCGCGATCGGCGGCGACGAGGTCGTCCGTGATGGGTTCGAGTGTGTCGTAGCTGATGCTGCCGGCGAGTGCGCCACTGAGGGTGATGGAGCCCGTGCCGCTGCTGGTTTGGGCGTGGTCCACCAAGGTCGTGTTGCCGCCGGTAAGGATCAGGCTGTCCCCCGCCCCACTATCGGTACCGCCGCTGACGCTGAGACCGCCGGAAGGAAGAAGATTGCCGCTGCTGAAATCGAGCGTGAAGACGTCGTCGCCGCCATTCCCCAGAAGGCTGATCGACGTGAAGGTGCCGAGCGTGACGGTAACCGTATTGGGGTCGTTTTGGACCGCGCCAGCGCCCGCCGTGAGGCCGTTGGGATCCGAAATCTGCAGGTTGCCGAGCCCGTCGAGAACCAAGGTAATATGATCGTCGGCATCGACCCCGTCGGTGACGGACAGATCATTGCCGCTGACCACGACCAAGGCGGCTGGGGCAAAGCGGTCTTCCAAAGGTTCGACCAAGGGACGGCGGATGGTTTTGGCGAGAACGGGCTTGGAGGGCTGGCGGCGGCGAATCTTCATGGTAAATCCTGAACCAAAAGGGGTCGGGGAGCTGAGCTGATCGCAAGAATGATGCTTGGCACCCTGCGAGACTACTGAGGGCCGCTCGTTTTAGCGGCGCACCCTACAAATACAAGAATTAAGGGGAGTACCTTAGTTGCCACTCCTGAGGTTCCCCCGCATCGGTGGGCTGGCCGCTTTGGCCTAGCGAGCTGGGTCCGCCGGCAGCCAGAGCACCCGCTTCTTTTTCAACGAGACCGGATGAAAGCCATTGGTTTTGGCCCAATGGATGATCGGCTTTTCCAACTCGTCGTCCTCCACGGCCGTGAGGATGGCTTTGGGTGGCCGGGCCGCAAGAAAGGCCGGAAGATCGTCCGGCGCGACCAGGCGGAGGCGGGCGCGGCGTTCGGCCGGAACGAGGAAAGCACTCCGCCAGGCAAAGGGACCACTGGAGAATTCCGGATAGATGGAGAGCCCGGCGGCAAGGGCGAAGGTTGGTGCCAGAGTAAGAACCGGCCCCTCAGGGACGTGACTCCTGATTTCCTGACCGTAGCTCCGGTAGCGGGAGTAGAAGCACTCGCCGGGTTGGGAGACAGTTTCGAGTTCCGTCTCCCGCGCAAGGCTCCACCAGCCGAAAGCGCCGACCATGGAGACGGCGATCAAAGCCGTGAGGCGCTGGTAGTGGGAGAGGCGGAGCAATCGCGGCCAACCCAGCGCGCAGCCGAAAGCCAGCAGCGGAATGAGGACGAAACAGTGCTGGTACTGATACCGGGACGGCATGTAGCAGCCGAAGAGGCTGAAAGGCAGCAGGAGGAGAAGGTAAGCGAGCGATTGGCTCCCCTCTTTTCGAGTGCGCAGCCAACAAAGCCCCGGCGCCACGGCGATGAGGGCCCAGCAGCCGAAGATCGCCCAGCTGGGGCGTACGATCTCCTTGGTGAAGTGGCGGACCTTGCGCCACCAAGTGACCGTCTTCTGGATGCGGGTGTTCTCGGCGTCGGCGAGGCGCAGGCGCGGGAACTCCAGGTTCCCGAAGACGAAGGCCTCGCGCTGGGTGGCAAAGAAATAGATGGAGGGCGCCAGGGCCAGGGTCACAGCGACGGCCAGGACAGCGAGATGGCCGAGGCGGCGCTTCACGGATCCGGGGAAGAACCAGGTGATGAGGACGAATCCAATCAGGGACGGAGCAAAGGTCAGGCGGCAGCCCGCAGCGAGGCCCCCGAAGATTCCGGCGAGGGCGGTGAGCCAAAGCCGATCCTTCTTTCCCGCGAGGGCGAGGAGGCCAAAGGCGAGCAAAAGGAGCGCACTGGGAACTTCGTGATTCCAAGCCTTGCCAATGGTGTAGAGGGCCAGCGGATCGCCGAGGAAGAGACCCACGACCGCAAAAGCGCCGAGCGCACCGGGGAGGTTCCCCTTTCGAGCCGAGATGGCGGCCAAGGCGAGGAGGGTACTCCCGGTGGCGACCAGACTCACTAGGCGAGCCCCGTAAATCAGGTCGCCGGTGAGGAGATCGGCGGCGGCGTAGAGGTAGGTGAGGTTCGGGAGGTGGAAGATGGCGTAGTCATTCCACGGCTGAAGCCCGAAGCGGCTGAGGAGTGCGGCCGGGGCGAGGAACTGCTCCTCATCGTGGTTCAGGTCGCGGTCCATGGTCCGGGCAAAGAGGAAGACCACGCCGACAAGGGCGATGAACGTGACGAGCAACCAGATCCAGCGTTTAACCCGAAGGCAGGGGGACGAAGAGGAAGAAACGGGCGAAACGGTCACGCAGCGACGGGCTTTTCCAGGACGATGCTGAGCAGGGCGAGATCTGCCGGGGTGACGCCACTGATCCGGGAAGCTTGGCCGAGGGTTTCCGGGCGGAGCTGCTGGAGCTTCTGCCGGGTCTCGGCGCGGAGGCCCCGGATGGCGGTGTAGTCGATGTTCGCCGGGATCCGGCGGTCTTCCTGGGCACGGAGACGTTCGATCGCGGCGTTCTGGCGGGTGATGTAGCCAGCGTACTTCAACTCGATCTCCAGCTGCTCCCAAGTTTCCACGTGGAACTTTCCTTTCAGCTCTGCAGGGAGGTTTGCGACCTCGTTCTCCGGGCGGCGGAGCCAATGCGCGAGGCGGATCCCCTCAAACGGGGTGGCTTCGGCCAAGGCACGGGCTTCTTCGAGCGATTGGAGTTTGGCCGTGAGCTTCTGCCAACGCTCAGCGTCCACCAGGCCGTGGCGCTGGGCGAGCGGGGTCAACCGGAGGTCGGCATTGTCGTGCCGGAGAATAAGGCGGTGCTCCGCCCTACTGGTAAACATCCGGTAAGGCTCCGGAGTCCCGTTGGTCACCAGATCATCGATCAGGACGCCGATATAGGCGTCCGCCCGAGTGAAAGTCAGCACTTCTCGTCCCAATACCTTGAGGGCGGCATTCGCGCCGGCCACAAGCCCTTGTGCTCCGGCCTCCTCGTATCCGCTGGTACCATTGATCTGGCCGGCAAAGTAGAGGTTTGGGACCCGCTTGGTCTCCAACGTATGGAAAAGCTGCTGCGGGGGGCAGAAATCGTACTCCACCGCGTACCCTGGACGCATGATCTCCGCCTGCTCCAGCCCGGGAATGGTCCGGATAAAGGCATACTGGACCTCCAGCGGTAGGGAGGTGGAGACACCGTTGATATAGTACTCCCCGGTGTGGCGACCTTCGGGTTCGAGGAAAATCTGGTGGCTATCCTTCTCCGCGAATTTCACCACCTTGTCTTCGATGGAAGGACAATACCGCGGACCGACCCCTTCGATGCGCCCGGCATAGAGCGGCGACTGGTGAAGGTTTTGCCGGATGATCTCGTGGGTCGCCGTGCTGGTCTGGGTCAGCCAGCAGTTCAGTTGTTCCACATGGAACATTCCATCGGCCCACCAATTGAGGGAGAAGATGTCGTGCTTCTCGTGCGTGAGGCGTTCTGGGACGAAGGAGAACGGGAGTGGCGGCTCGTCTCCGGGCTGCGGAGCACAGACAGAGAAGTCGATGGTTCGTCCCAGCAGGCGGCACGGCGTACCGGTCTTGAAACGACCGATCTCGAAGCCAAGGTCCTTCAGGGAGTCGCTCAAGGTGGAAAGGCTGTCCCCCATCCGGCCACCGGCCTTGTTCTGAAGGCCGACATGAAGCAGGCCCCGCATGAAGGTCCCCGTGGTCACGACCACACTCCGGGTATTGAACTGCCAGCCGAGATCGGTCTGCACTCCACAAGCGCCGGAGTCGCCGGTCAGAATGCGGACCGCATTCCCCTGCTTCAGGTCGAGATGCTCGGTCCGTTCGAGGACCGCTTTGGCCCGGAACTGGTAAGCTTTCTTATCGCACTGGGCGCGGGGCGACCGAACGCTAGGTCCCTTCCGGGAATTCAACATCCGAAACTGGATACTGGTCGCGTCGGTGTTCAGGCCCATGAGACCGCCTAGAGCATCGATCTCGCGGACGATCTGCCCCTTGGCTTGTCCCCCGATGGCCGGGTTGCAGGACATCTGCCCGATTGAGTCAAGGTTCTGGGTGAGCATCAAAGTCTCGCACCCGAGGCGGGCCGCCGCGCTGGCGGCTTCGATGCCGGCGTGGCCGGCACCGATGACAATGACGTCGTAGGTCTTCGGAAAAACAAACATGGAATGTTCTACGTGGAACAACTAAGTCCCAAGAATCCCCTCCCGGGCCCGGGGCAAAAGCTCGGTCAACTTCGCCTCGTAGCGCTCCCCTTCCAAATTGCTGCAGCAGATCTCCAGTTCGGGGCAAAACTCGGCGAGCACCTGGCGACAGGCGCCGCAGGGCGATACCGGCGTCTTGGAGTCCGCGACGATCGCAATGGCCTTAAATTCCCTCTCTCCCGCCGCCACCGCGGCAAAGACCGCGTTGCGCTCCGCGCATACCGTGAGGCCGAAAGAAAGGTTCTCGACGTTGCATCCGGTAAAGACCTTACCGGACTTCGTGACCAAGGCAGCCCCGACCTGGAAGTTCGAATAAGGCGCGTGCGCCCGTTCCCGCACCGCGAGAGCTTGCGAAATCAAAGGGTCGAAATCCATATAAGTATTTGACGCTGAGGTCTTTGTGTTGGATTGAGGTGCACCCGGATTTCCCGTTGCGTTCCGTCACAGAATCGCAACACTCGCGGGCTGTGGTTTCTACCCCACGTTCATACTCCGGTAAATTAATTGCTGTCGAGGGCCTAGATGGCTCCGGCAAGTCCACCCAGATCTACCTCGTTAAACGCTGGCTCGAACTGGAGGGTTACCGCGTCTTCTTTACCGAGTGGAACTCTTCGATCCTCGTGAAGAAGTCCACGACCAAGGGCAAAAAGCGCCAGCTGCTCACCCCGACCACTTTCTCCCTCATCCACGCCACCGATTTTGCTGATCGGTACGAGCGCCAGATCCTTCCCCTGCTCCGCGCCGGTTACATCGTGCTGGCCGATCGATACGTCTTCACGGCCTTCGCCCGCGACGCCGTCCGCGGCTGCGATCCGCAATGGCTTGAGCAGCTCTACAGCTTCGCGGTCCACCCCGACCTCACCTTTTACTTCCGCGTGCCGCTGGAAGTGTCCCTCAACCGCATCCTCGAAGGCCGCCCGCAGCTGAAGTATCATGAGGCCGGCCTCGATATGGGCTGGACCGCAGATCCCTACGAAAGTTTCCGCATCTTCCAGGGCCGCATCCACGAGCAATACGAAGCGATGCTCGGCCGCTTCGGTTTCACGACCATCGATGCCACCCGCGAAATCCACGAACAACAGGCCGAGGTGCGCCGCCTGATCACGGACAAAATCAAGCTGCCGGATTTCCGCCGCGCTACCAGCCACTGACGGAGACACCTCACCGATGCCTCTCGCCGAAAAGTTCTTCTTTGGCCGCCGCCCCCCCGAAGTCGCGGATACCCGGTTCGCTGGCCGACTCTTTGTCATCGAAGGTGCGGACGGCTCCGGCCGCTCCACCCAGATCGCCCTGCTCAGCCAATGGCTCGAAAGCCAGGGCTACGCCGTGCGCCAGCTCGGCCTGCTCGGTTCGAATCTCGTCGCCGAGGAGCTCGAGGAAGCCAAACTTGGCAATGTGCTCACGCACACCACCATGTCGCTCTTCTATGCGACCGACTTTTTCGATCAGCAGGTCCACGGCCTCATTCCCGCGTTGCGCGCCGGTTTGATCGTCCTCGCCGATCGGTACGTCTACACCCTCATGGCCCGCGCCATCGTCCGCGGCGCCGATCGCGCCTGGACCCGCAATCTCTACAGCCCCGCCATCATTCCCGATGCGGTCTTCTATTTCCGCGTTGGTGCCCAGCAGCTGGTCGAACGCAATTTCCTGAAAAACACCACGCTCGATTATTGGGAGAGCGGCATGGATCTCGGCCTCTCGCCGGACATGTTCGACAGCTTCGTGAAATACCAGCGCCTGCTCGCGGCGGAATTCACCGAGATGCAGAAAGAGTTCGGCTTCGAAGTGATCAATGCGAATCAGCGCGTCGACCGCATCCAGCGCGAACTCCGCCGCCGCATCGGCACTCTGCTGGCCATCCCGACGGACCCGACTTTTCCGCTTCGGCCGGCGAGCCGGCGGCGCGAGGAAGAGGCGTAGTCCCCTGCCCCGCATTCGCGGCTGGGGCGAAGGTTTGTTAGCTTTCTGGTTGTTAGGGTGTGATTGGCGGATTGATCGCCGCCGGACTGGAGCGGTTAGTCCGATATAGGGGGTGAGAGTATCCTCTGAGGTTGGCGATTTTTCGCCCGAGTTCAGCGGCGTGAGTCTCTCGCCCGGTGCCGACGGCGCGGCACCCTCCAGAGAGATTGGCTCGCTCCGCTCACGTGGGGTTTTCGAAAACGCACTCGGAGATCGCGTTCCACCAGCGGTCCGCTAATGACGGCTATCCTTTACACTTTCCCTGCCCGCAAAAGGAAATCTCGCGTCCGATCCGCAGGGCGGTTGGTTGTCGGACGCGAGATGCCTATGAATCGGGAAACGCCCTCCAAACGGCCGGGAAAATCTTCTTTGCCGTGCCCTAACCGGTGCGACCGTTGGTGGGCAGACCATCGAGCATTCGGCGCACGGCATCGACGAGCTGGTCGAGGGGAAAGGGTTTTTGCAGGAAGTTTTCGCCGAGGTGCAGCTCGAGTTCGCGGCCGGCGATTTCCGCGCTGTAGCCACTGACGTACACGATTTTGAGCTCCGGTTTTTCGTCGCGGAGCAGTCGGGCGAGTTGTTTGCCATTGAGGCCGCCGGGCATCACCAGATCGGTGAGCAGCAGCGACACCCGCGCGCGATGCTGGTGCCAGAGCCGCAGGGCTTCGACGCCATCAGTGGCGACCAGCACTTCGTAACCGAACCGCTCCAAAACCCCTTGGGCCAGGATGCGCACGGCATCTTCGTCTTCGGCGAGGAGAATGGTTTCCGGCCCGCCCCGCAGGAGCGGGGTCGCCCGCGCGGCCAGCTCCACGGACGGTCCGGCAACCAGAGGGAGAAAGATCTGGAAACTCGTCCCCCGGCCCAACTCGCTGTAAACTTTCATCCAGCCCTTGTGCTGTTTCACGATGCCGAAAACGGTGGCCAGCCCGAGACCAGTGCCTTTGCCGGCTTCCTTGGTCGTGAAAAAGGGTTCGAAAATGTGCGGCAAAACTTCCGGCGGAATGCCGGTGCCGGTGTCGCTCACACTGAGCCAGGCGTATTCTCCCGGCACGGCGTCGGCGTGGAGCCGCGCCATTTCTTCATCCACGATTTTCCGGCTCGTCTCGATCAGCAGCGTGCCGCCTTCGGGCATCGCATCGCGTGCATTCACCGAGAGATTCATCAGCACCTGATCGAGCATGCCGGCATCGGCAAACACGGTGAGCGGCTCGGGGTGCAATTTCACTTCGGTGTGAATGGTCACGCCGATCAGCCGCTGGAGCATGCGCATCAATCCATCGATGCTTTCGTTGAGATCGAGGTTCCGCGATTGGATGACCTGCCGGCGGCTGAACATGAGCAATTGCCGGGTCAACGCTGCCGCGCGCTCGGTGGACAGGCGAATGATTTGCAGCGCTTCCTGCGCATCGGGGGAAAGGCATCTTCTGGCTCTGGCGGAGCTGATCCTCGAGACGCCGCCGCTGCTCCTCGGAGGCACTGTGCGCGGCGTGCGTGGCGAGCATTTCGGTGAGCGAGTTGAGCAGCTGCCGCTCCTCCTTCAGGAAGGGGCCTTCGTCGGCCCGCGGACATTCCCGGAGATAGGCCACCTCGATGAGCCCGCGGCCTTCGCTCGTGACCAGATCGGACGAGAGTTTCCACGGCGATTCGCGCCAGCCCGGGGTCTTCACTTCGAGGTCGCGATAAACGATGCGCGCTTCGCAGCACTCCGGATACTTCCACGCGGGCGGGATTTCTTTGATCAGCGCTTCGAGAAAGTCCTGATCGAAAGCACGCCCGCTCTGCACGAGCCGTGACGTGAAGTGCAGCAGGCGCAGTTCCTTCACCCGTTCGCCCAGGTCCACCAACAAGCGCTCGCGTTCCCGCTGGGCTTCGAAACGATCGGTCACGTCCGCCACCATCCCGACGACCTTGGTCGGCTGGCCTTCGTGGTCGAGCACGGCCGAGGCGTAGACTTCGGCCTGGCGCGGAGTGCCATCCGCGAGGGTGAAACGATAGGCCGCCCTGACGTGCTGGGCGCCTTTTCGGGCCGCGGCGAGGGCTTCCATCACCCGCGGCAAATCGTCCGGATCGACCGTCTTTTGCCAGACGTCCAGAGGCACCACCCCGTTGGGCGTGCGCGGAATTTGAAAGATAGTGAAAGTGCGTTCGTCGCCGAGATAGACGCCGGTCGTCGGGTCCTGCTCCCACACCCCAAAACGCGCGGCGTCGATCGCCAGCGCGAAGCGTCCCTCCGCTTTTTGGCGCCGCGCCAATTCATCGAGGTTCCGCTGCATGCCTTCGCGCACGGTCCGCGAAATCATATTGCCCAGCACCAGCGCCAGGCCCAGGCAGAGCCCCACAAAAAGTAGCCGGTGCGGAGTTGGCCAGGCAAAATGCGCCGACGGCAAATGGCCGAGACTTTCTTCGAGGGCAAGCCCACTCGCGGCGGCCGCGCAGAGAATCGCGATCGCCAGTCCACCGCGAGGGCCGAGCAGCAGGCAGCCCATCATCACAAAAATCACCAGCAACGCAGTGAGCGGAGCGTGCAAACCGCCGAGCAACCAGGCGCGGTGCGTGGTGAGCGCGATCAAACCCAGCAGGAAACCCCAGCTGGCCAGAGTCGTCCGCCCCTGCCGGTTGCAGGCCAGGGCGGCCAGACCCAGTCCCCACATGAGCGCGGCAGTCGCTCCGCGAAAACTCAGGGAATTCGGCTGCTGCAACACGAATGCGATCAGCGCAATGGTCCACACACACAGCACCAACAGGGCGATTTTCCAAAAGGTCTGGGCACGGTGGGTCTGTTCTTCCGTGGCGAGGATCGGAGGGGCAAACCAACTCCGCGTTCCGGCGCGCGCGGCCGTGGAATTGGCTTCGTTCGGCATGACTGGGGGGCAGTGGGGAGAGCAATCATTTCGCCAAAAGGCTGGCGTGCCGACAAGGCTCAAATTCCCTCGCTGCCGTTGAAATGCGCGTGCTAATGCGGAATGAGCCCGCGCAGTTGATCGCACGAGCGTGTAGCTGCAAAACTCCCTCCATGAAACTCCTCCGCCTTTCCGAACCGCAGCATGGTTGGATCGAGATCACGTTTGGACAAGAGCCTGAGACCTGCAGGCTGACTGCGTCCGATATCCCGAATGACTGCCTTCAGGAATTGGCTGCCGCCACCGCGCGACTCGTCCGAGGCTCGCTCAGCGAAACGGTCGAATTTTCGCTCGAGCCGGATTTTGCGACGGTGGAGTTCACGCGCGACGGCGAGTCTGTCCGGTTGCGCATCACGGAGGCGGAAAACGCCGTCGCGATTTTCGTGGCCACGTTTCCTCTCCACGCTTTTGCGCAGCGGCTTCGTTTCGAGCTGCTGCGCACCGAGGAAAGTTTTGCGGACCCGAATCATTGGGCCCAGCCGTTCCCGCGCGGCGAGGTTTCTAATTTGGAAGCAGCTTCGGCCGCCTAGAGCGGCTTCAATCAATCCGTAGTCGAAGGGCCGCGGCTGCCAGCACCTGTATCGCAGGCGCCCCGCCTGCCGGGGGGAGAATCCCTAGGGGAAAGAATGCGGCAAGCGGGGCGCTTGCCCTACAGGCCATCGTGGCTGGGTCCCCGCTTACACGCGCCTTAACCCAAACCATGGTTTTGTTTAAATCGTTCTGAGCGGCCTGATTGAAAAGTAGCCGATGTTTCCGCCCCGGAGGGGCGGGAGGAAATTAGCCTGTGGTAACACCACCGGAACCCGTCCCCGCGAAAAGGAAAGCGCCCCGGCAGGGGCGCGGGAGGGGTGATTTATAGGACCACGAGCGCTTCCCGCATCCCTTCCGGGATGCCTCCGCTTTTTGATGCGGAGTGGTCCCCCGGCGGTGTTATCGCCGGCTAATTTCCAGCCATCCCTCCGGGATTGGCCAGAAACGGTCACAATTCTATTTAAACCGCTTAGTCGATCAGCAGTTCCAGCGAGGGGTGCAGCTTCTTGAGGTTGGGGAGCGATTTGCCCTGCCAGGGAATGCGATGGCTGCCCTGAACGGTGATCGCCACGCCCGGTTCCTTGCGGACGGCGATGGTGAATTTCGCCAGCAGGTTGATGCCCGAGCTGTTGAGAAACTCGAGGTTGGTAAGATCGAGGACGATAGTCTCGGGCTTCGTCGCAAGGACGTCGGACAGCAGTTGATTGATGGGCGCGTAGGCGTCGGCGCCGCTCAGCCGCATCGTGCCCTCAAAGTAAATGGTCGAATCCTGACTCCAGACGCGATATTCGGTGCTCTTGATTTCCATGGCGGGTAATTGGCAGGTCTTGCGGTTGAAAAAGGGTGGTTAAGCAGGCAGAGGCAGGCGGGCTAGCGTTTCCAGATGAACCCGGTGATCGCCCGATCCGGCGGGTTGGAAATTCCACGTCATGCGCACGCCATAGTCACTCATCAATGTGAGCAAACCGAGGCCGGAGCCGCTGCCGCCGGCAGCATTGGCTTCGATGCGCTGGATCAGCAGGTCGCCGGGGTCGCCCGCGACGAGTTCGCTCAGCAGGGCCTGAAATTGCGCGCTCGTCTCCGGTGCGATCCAATTGGCGATGCGCAGGAGGAAATCGCCGTTTTCCATTCCGGCCTCGATCTCCACGTCGCCCGTGGTCCGAAATTTCACCGCGTTTTCCACCAGCTCATTCGTGAGGTAACCGATGCCGTGGCGCAGCTCCTTGATTTGCGCGTCCGAACGATCCTGCGCCTGCACCCCGGCGTAGAAATCCGCGAGAAAATCGGCCGTCGTACTGCAGTGAACCCACCGAAGGTGAAAATGCTCGGTGCGGAACACCACACGCGTCGACTGCGGCAGCGGATGGGGAATCGGGCTCGGGTCACCGAACGTGGTTTGCATGGATCAAAGTTGCTGAAAGACCACTGGCGTGAGGCCGTCGTGCATTCTCTGGGTGTCAGGTTGGGTCTGCACTTCGGCGATCGGTGAAAGGCTTAGAGCGGCTTCCGCCCGGAGGCGACCCAGATCGGCCAGGCCGCATAACCCTTCGGGTCGAGCGCGGTGGCCATGTGATCCTGAAAGCCCCGGCGAAACCGGGCGTTGAACTCCGGGGAATCGCCGCGCGCGGCGGACATTTTCCCGGCGTACACATTTTCCCAAGCCTGGATCATGTCCGCGAAGTCCCGCGGATTGCTCTCGCGGTTCGTCACGATGAACATCTCCATCTTCAGGTCGTCGAAGCCGCCTTCCTGGAGCAGGCGCTGGCCTTTCGGTCCGCATTCCGCGTCCATATCGAAATGGGCGAAAAGCTTCGCGACTTCCCGGTAAGTCCACTGGATCGACTCGCTGTACGGTTCGCCGGCGCACTCGGAAATCTTCTCGTTCGTGATGTACACCCGGCCGCCTGGTTTGCAGATGCGGTAGAGCTCTTTCACGATGAGCTCGGGCTCGTTGAAAACCTGCAGCGCGTGGCGGCACATCACGAAGTCGAATTCATCGTCCTCGAGCAGCAGCGCCGCGGCATCCCCGTAGATGTACTCGATGTCGGTGATGCCGGACTCGGCAGCGGCTTTACGCGCGTAGTCGAGGCTGGATCGGGCGTGATCGAGCGCGAGCATTCGGCCCGGCTTGAATTCCTTCTGCACGAGCGCCGCAAAATCGCCGACGCCGCAGCAAATATCGGCCACATGCATCTCGGGGCGCAGACCGTGCCGGGGCAGGATGTGCCGCTCGTGGCGCCACGTCATTTTCGTCTGGGCGCGCAGGGCGGGGATGAAGCTGCCGTCTTCGAGCACCCGCTGGCCGGGGTAGAAATTCCGGTCGTAGTGCTCGACCGCGATATTCGGGCTGATCCGGGCGAGGAGCTGAAATTTGCGCATGGCCCAGCCCACGACGCTGGAGCAGATGATCTTCAGCTGGAGCTGAGGCTGCTGCTCGCAGACATCGCCGAAAATCGCGGCGAGCTCGCGGAAAGCGACATTGTTCAGGTTGTTCAGCCGTTTGAAATTCAGGGACAGCGTGCCGCTGATGCACTGGAGCGCTTCCTTCACGGCGTCGTGCACCACCTGCAATTCATCCGCCGCTTTGGGGCGCATCACCCCGCCAAAAATGATCTCCTGATGATGGTCGTCGAAACGGACGGTAAAACTCATGGGTTGGTGACAGGGGCTTGGGCCGGGGAGATAGCCGAAGGTTCCAACTCGACATCGACGACGAGCCGAAGCGTGTTGGTCTGGGCAAAGGGTTCGAGGCTGATCCGGGCGTCGTAGTCCGCGGCGAGTTCAAGGAAACCGACGATCCGGTCGGACTGGCCTTCGCCGAGCAAAAGGTGGGTGTAAGTCTCATCCACCTCCGGCGCCTGGGCCTTGGCCACGCCGCCCAGATAGAAGTCGCGCGCCTTATCGTCCGCCGGGATCTCCAGCTCGATCCGGTCGATCTTGCCATCGCGCCAGAGCGAGCAATTGACCTGGCCGGGCGGGGTGTGCTGCACAAAGACGATCTCGAACAGCTCGTTCAGAACGGTGGAAAGGAGATTCCCGTAGAGAAACGAATCGGCGCGATCGAAAGCAGCGAGGCGGGCGAGGAAATTGGCCAGCTGGTCGCAGTGGGCCCAATCGGCCGCCAGCACGGGGGCGTCCACATCCAGCCGGATCAGCGGCTGGGCTTGGGGAGAGAGAGCGGGGACAGGTGTCATGGATTGGGCAGTCGAGACAGGGCGGTCGTAGCTGGGTCGCGGACCGCAGACCAGAGCAACTCCTCTTCCATACCCAGGGTTTTTCCTAAATTTGCAATCTGATTTCCGGGAAAAGGGACTTGGAGGGTCCCGCACCTGCTGTTAGTCCGCTGCACATGAAAGCCTCCGCCGAAACCAAACAGCTCGCCGCCCGTTGTGCCGAGCTGGAGAAGGAAAATGAGCGGCTCCAGGAGGAGCTGGTGGAGATTCAAATCCTCCACCAGAGCACGATCGAGCACGGTGAAGCCGTGGAAGATCAGCTCTCCGACCGCAATGCCGAGCTGGGCCGTGAGAAGAAAAAGACCGACGATCTGCTGCTGAATATTCTCCCCTCTGAGACGGCCGACGAGCTGAAGCGCTGGGGCGTTTCCCCCGCCCGGTCGTACGACTCGGTGACCGTGATGTTCACGGACTTCAAAGGCTTCACGAAGATTAGCGAGCAGCTCAGTCCGCAGCGCTTGGTTTCCGAGCTCGACCTGTGTTTCCGCGCCTTCGACGACATCGTGAGCCGATACCAGATCGAGAAGATCAAGACTATCGGCGATAGCTACCTTTGTGTCGGCGGCCTGCCGAAAACGAATCTCACCCACCCGCGCGACGTGGTGAGTGCCGCGCTCGAAATGCAGAAATACATGGCCGTGCTGCGCTCCGAAAAAGAGAAGCACAAAGAGCCGTTTTTCGAGATGCGCATCGGCATCCACACCGGCCCCGTGGTCGCCGGCATCGTGGGCGTCAAAAAATTCGCCTACGACCTGTGGGGCGACACCGTGAATACCGCCTCGCGCATGGAATCGAGCTGCGAATCGGGCAAGGTGAACATCTCCGGCGCCACCTTCGACCTGGTGCAGCGCCATTTCCACTGCACCCCGCGCGGCAAAATCGCCGCGAAAAACAAAGGCGAGATCGAGATGTATTTCGTCGAGTACGAATACACCGGCTCCAGCCCCCGCCCCGCCCGCAAACCGCGCCCGAAACCCACCCCCGCCCCTGTCCCCGCGGCAGCGCCGGCGCCGGACCCGGGTGCCGTGGTGAAGTAGAGCTTCCGCGTGGGTAGCGATTAGTGACTGGGTGATTGGAAAGGGGAACGCGCGGCGTGTTGCCACCCGCCAATCACGAATCGCCAATCACGCCTTGTGTTTTTCTTGGTGCCTTGGTGCCTTGGTGGTAAGCAGCCCGGTTTGCGATGATCACGACGACTGCTCCTCAGACCAATCCTACCGAGCGGATCCTGCTCGGACCCGGCCCCAGTCCTGTTTCCCAGCGCGTCTTGCGCGCGCTCGGTTCGCCCACTTTGGGGCACCTCGATCCGCAGTATCTCGCGATCATGGACGAGACCTGCGAATACCTCCGCCAGGTTTTCCGCACCAAAAATCCCCTCACCTTTCCGGTCAGCGGCACCGGCATGGCGGGCATGGAATGCATCGCCACCAATCTGCTCGAACCCGGCGATGAAGCGATCGTCGCGGTCAATGGCGTCTTCGGCAGCCGCATGAAAGACGTCATGGAGCGCTGCGGCGCGACCGTCCACGCGATCGAGATCCCGTGGGGCGAAATCGTGCCCTTGCAAAAAATCGCCGAGGCGCTCGACGCTCATCCAAACGCCAAAGTCGTCGGCATTGTCCACGCCGAAACCAGTACGGGCGCCCTCCAGCCGCTCGTCGGAGTCGCCGATCTCTGCCGCACGAAAGACGCGCTGCTCGTCGTCGACGCCGTGACCAGTCTCGGCGGCCACGATCTGCGTGTCGACGAGTGGGGTATCGACGCCATTTACAGCGGCACCCAGAAGTGCCTGAGCTGCCCGCCCGGCCTCGCCCCGGTCAGTTTCGGCGAACGCGCCCTGGCCAAAATGGACGCCCGCAAAACCAAGGTCCAGAGCTGGTACCTCGATGTGTCCATGCTCCGCAAATACTACACCGGCGGCGGCGGCGGCGGCCGCGTGTACCATCACACCGCCCCGGTGAATATGACTTACGCGCTGCGCGAAGCCCTGGCCATCGTCCTCGAGGAAGGCCTCGAAGCCCGCTACGAACGCCACGCCCAGGCTCATCGCCGCCTGCGCGCCGGCCTCGAAGCCATCGGCATCGAGTACATCCCGGCCCATTCACTGCACACGCTCAATTGCATCCGCATCCCCGCCGGTGCCGATGACGTCACCGTCCGCCGCCGCCTGCTCGAAGAGTACGGCATCGAAATCGGCTCCGGCCTCGGCCCCTTCGCCGGCAAAGCCTGGCGTATCGGCCTCATGGGCCACGGCGCCACAGTGCGCAATGTGGACCTCGTCCTCGCCGCGCTGAAAGAAGTGCTGAAGTAGCCCTTCTCCGGAGGCTTTTAGCGGCCGAGTCCGATCCCACCGCCGCTGTGTCAGCGGCGGTAGGCGTCCATATCAGAAAATGCGAGTTCGCATCTCGTGGCTCACGCCGCGCGATGCCACGGGCTGACCGCCCCGATTTTACAGCTTCAGCCGCTCCTCTTCCTTGAGGATCTCCTCCAGCGAAGGCCAGCCACCCGCGTCGTCGAGGGCTTGGAAAGCGTGGAGGTACGTGGTCACGAGGGCCTGGTCGTGCTTGGCCAACAGGGCTTCCACGGCCGTCTTCACCGCAGGCTTCTCCGGGGCCGGCGGGAGTTCTTCGATCGTGCCGTTGGCGTCGTGCTTGATGCCGAGGGAATCGAGGAAATCGCAGAGCAGGCCGGCGTGGCTCTGGACCAGCCAGATCTGCAGCAGATGTGCGGCGACCGCGGTATTCGCTGCGCGGCTCAGGGCTTCCTTGATCCAGACGTTCCGTTTGTCCTTCGGCATCTGCTGCACAAAAATCGGGCGGAATTTGCGCTGCTTGGCCAGGGTATCGATCGTCGCCGCGTACAGCTTGCGCTGGTCGTCGTGGAGGAACGTGAAGAACTGACCGGTGATTTCCGGGCTGAAGCGGGCGATGATCTCGTGCGGCTGATACATGCGATTTGGGGGGCGCACGGTAGGAATACGGCGCGGGCTTGCAAGCGGCCTTTGACAGCGGATTCTATCCCATGCCCGCACCACTGACTCCGATCAAATCCCTGACGCTCGACGATTTCGCCGGGCGCTTCGGCGAATTGGGGCAACCCGCCTACCGGGCCAAGCAGGTTCTGGAGTGGATTTACACCAAACGGGCCAAGGATTTCGCCGCCATGACGAACCTGCCCGCCGCTCTGCGCAGCGCGCTGGCCGAGCAGTATTCCTTCGACGCCCTGGAAGTCGTTCGGGTGCTGGGCTCTGAGGACACCACCCGCAAATTTCTCTTCCGCCTCTCCGACGGCGCCCTCATCGAATCCGTCCTCATCCCCGCCTCCCCCGCCCTCTACGGCGAAGCGAGCGACCGCCGGACGCTCTGTGTGTCCACCCAGGTCGGGTGCGCCTACGGCTGCAAATTCTGCGCGAGTGGCCTCGATGGCTGGAGTCGCAATTTGCACGCGGGCGAAATCGTGGAGCAGATTTTGAAGATCGAAGAGATCGGCGGCGAGCGGGTGAACAACCTCGTCTTCATGGGTATGGGCGAACCGCTCGCCAATTTCGCCAACGTCATGCAAGCCATCGGCATCCTGAATGCCCCTTGGGGTGTCGGCATCGGCGCGCGGCACATCACCCTCTCTACCAGTGGCCTCGCCCCGCAGATTCGCCAGCTGGCCGATCAGCCGCTGCAGGTCCGCCTCGCGATTTCCCTCCACGGCGCCACCGATGAAGTGCGGCAGCAGATCATGCCGGTGAATCGGAAATACCCGCTCGAGGTCCTGCTTGAGGCCTGCGAATACTACGCCCAGCGGAAAAAGCAGCGCATCACCTTCGAGTACATCCTCATCGAGGAAATCAACGACCGCCCGCAGGATGCGATCGCGCTGGCCAAAGTCGTCCGCCGCATCGGCGCAAAGGTGAACTGCATCCCGTACAACAAAGTCGAAGGCCTCGACTGGAAACGCCCGAGCGAGCAGCGCCAGGACGACTTCATGGCCATCCTCAAGGAAGGCGACATCCCCGCCACCATCCGCCGCGAAAAAGGCCACGACATCGCCGCCGCCTGCGGCCAGCTCCGCCGTCAGGTGCTGCCCGGAGCGAAGGGCTAAGTTCGTGTACGGCCTTTAGGCTGCTGGCGAGCGACTCCCACCGCAGGCTAAAACCTGTACACCAACGGTTGCGGCCACGCTGCTGCGTTACTTCTTCAGCAGCTCCGCCAGCTCATCCACGCGCTTCGCAAAGTGCCGCAGCGCGGAATCGATCGGCGCCGGCGTGGACATGTCCACCCCCGCCTTCTGCAGCGTCGGAATCGGAAACTCACTGCCACCCGATTTGAGGAAGCCGAGGTACCGCGTCGCATCGCCCGTGGTGAGCACTTGATCGGCGAGCGCAACCGCCGCGCTGAGCCCGGTCGCGTATTTGTAGACGTAAAAAGCCGAGTAAAAGTGCGGGATTCGCAGGCACTCCAACTCCAGCTCCGAGTCGATCGTGAAGCCAGCGCCGAAGTAATCGTTCAGCAGGCCGCGATAGACCGAGCGGAAAACATCGAGTGTCAGCGCGTCGCCGCGTTCCTCGATCTCGTGCGTGAGCTTCTCGAATTCCGCAAACATCGTCTGGCGGAAGATCGTGCCGCGGATGTCGTCGATCTCGCGGCAGAGGAGATACGCGCGGAACCGCGGATCGTCCGTCGTCTTCAGCAGATGATCCGTGAGCAGGCATTCGTTGGACGTGCTCGCCACTTCCGCGAGGAAGATCGGGTAGTCGTGCGTCTGGTAGGACTGATGCCGCGCGCAATACCACGAGTGCATCGAGTGACCGACCTCATGCGCCAGCGTGTACACGTCGGTAAACACGTCCTCCTTGAAATTCATCAGGAGGTACGGCGGGTTTTGGAATGTGCCCGCGCTGAAGGCGCCGCTGCGTTTGCCTTTGTTTTCGTAGCGATCGCACCAGCGGCCGGTGCGGAGTCCTTCGCCCAGCGTGCGCACGTATTCTTCGCCGAGCGGCGCGAGTGAAGTGAGCACCAGTTCGGTCGCCTCGTTGAAAGTCGTGTGTTTTTCGAACTTTGGCACCAGCGGGACGAAAAGGTCGTACTGGTGGATTTCCTTCAGCCCGAGCGCTTCCTTGCGCAGTTCGAGGTACCGGAAGAGCGGACCGAAATTCGCCCGGACCGAAGCGATGAGGTTGTCGTACACCGACACCGGCACATCGTCGTAGAACAGCGCGGCCTCGCGGGCGCTCGGATAATTGCGGGCCTTCGCATGGAAGACGTCCGTCTTGATGGAGTGCGAGAGGGTCGACGCGAGCGTGAATTTATGCGCATCGAACTCCGCGTAAAATTGCTGGAAGGTCCGGCGGCGCAGCTCGGTGTCCGGGCGCTGCAGCAGCGACATCCACGAGCTCTGGCTGAGCTCCACATTCTGGCCGCGGTCGTCGACGATATTGCCGAACTGCATGTCCACATCCATCAGCTGGCCTGCGGCATCGTCGAAGCCGCGCAGCACGTTGCTGGAAAGCGCGAGCAGGCGCTCCTCTTTTTCGCTCAGGGTGTGAGCCTTGAGCCGGCGCAGTTTCTTCAGCGGGATCGCCCACTCGGACAAAACCGGCGCGGCGAGAAAACGGGCAAAAGTGTCGTCGTCGAGCGCCTGGACTTCCGGTCCGAGGAAGGACTGCGCTTCGCGGATGCGCGTCACGAGGCCGGAGAACTGCGAGTCGCGGGCGAGGTTGTTTGAATCGGCCGCATCTTCCGAAAGGCGCAGCATCGCGTAGATGCTCAGATTTTCCGTGGCGAGATCGATCGCCTTCTCGGATTCCAGTACCTCGCGCAGCGTTTCCGGCGACTCTCCCACCCGGCCCTTCCATTGCGCGATCTTCGGATATTCGCTCTGCAGCTTTTCGTAGGCGGCCTGCCACGCGGCGTCATCGGCAAAGACCGGGCTCAGGTCCCAGGTATCCTCGACCGGGATCTGCGCGCGGGTGGGAATTGCGGCGGCTGCTTTACTGAGGGCATCATCTTTCTCGCGGAACGGCTGCATAGGAACCCTCAACCAAGCGTAGCCGTTTCCAGCGTCCAGCGGATTATTGAGTAGGCCCCTTAGAAGAGCCCCGAGATCACATTGATGCTCAGCGCCAAAATCGCCGTATTGAACCCAAAAGAAACCGCCCCATGCAGCAGCGCCCAGCGGCGAATCTCCCGCGAAGCGATCTGCACATCGGACACCTGCGAGGTCATCCCGATGACAAAGGAGAAATACGCGAAGTCGAAATAGTCCGGCTGACCTTGGCCGGGAAATTGCAGGCCGGTGGGCTTCGGCGCGATCCGCCGGCTATTGGGCAGCCGGTAGTAAAGATACGCGTAATGCAGCGTGAAGGTGGTGTGCACGAGCAGCCACGAAAGCGCCACGGTTGCGACCGCAAAAAACAGCGCGCCATCCATGTGGTGCCCACCGTGCTTCGAAAGCAGCAGAAACGCCACCGCGGCAAAGCTGCTGCACGCGGCGAACAAAACGAACAAAAGCAGCAAAATGCGGGGCAAATGCTGGATGGGCGCCACCCGGATCACCACCGCCGGGCTCGCCGTCGCGATACGGGTCCAGGCCAGGCCAAGCAACATCAAGGCATAGGTATCCCAGCCCAGAAGCACCCGTTCGGGCGGGGCACACCAGGCCCAGAAAATCGCGACGATGGCCGCCGCACCACCGAGGGCCATCAGGTGGCGGTGCTGTGAGCCGGCGTAGTTCACCTGGCGCAGGAGCTGACGGAGATTCATGAGCGGCGGGTTGGCACAGGGTTGATCGCGACTAGCTACCTGAGAACATAGACGGCGCTCCTCGGGCTGCCAAACCCCGGCTGCTCAGCTCATTTGAATAACCGGGCGGCCGGGCGGTCCAAGGATACCGATACCCACTCGCATTTTTATGAAGTTTCGCCCGATTCTCCTCACCTCCATCGCCGTCCTGCTCGCCGCGTGCGACCAAAGCACCAAGCAGGAAGCCCAGCGACTGGCCGATGAACGGGCCGCGCTGGAGCGCGAAAAAGCCGAGCTCGCTTCGCAGAAAAACGCCGCCCAGCAGGCCGCAATTGACGAGGAACGCGCGCGGCTCGAGGCCGAGCGCGCCCGCCTGGAGAGCGAAAAAGCCCGGCTTTCCTCGGATCGCGAAACGCAGATCGAAGCCGACCGCAAAGCGCAGGTCGCCGCGGAAAAGGAACGCCGCCTGGCCGCGGAACGCATGGCGGCCGATCAAACCGCTGCCCGCCAGGAAGCCGAGATGCGCGAACGCGAAGCCCGGCTCAATGCCGAGCAGGCTGAACAGCGCGCGCAGGACAACCGCTCTGCGCAGACGGTCGATTTCTTCTACGATGCCCTCGATCCGTACGGCGACTGGGTCCAGGTCGATGGCTACGGCTACGCCTTCCGGCCCAAACTCGGGCGCGATCCGGGCTGGCGCCCGTACACCGATGGCGGCTGGGTTTACACCGACTACGGCTGGACCTGGCGTTCGGATGAACCCTTCGGCTGGGCCACGTATCATTATGGCCGCTGGGCTCGCGCGCCGCGCCTCGGCTGGATCTGGGTGCCCGGCACGGAATGGGGTCCGGCCTGGGTCTCCTGGCGCAAGAGCGATGACTATGTCGGCTGGGCCCCGCTGCCGCCGGACGCGTGGTCTTCCAGTGGTTTCAACGCCGGCGTGGATTCCTACTACGACATCGGCCCCGGAATGTACGCCTTCGTGCGCACCGGTGATTTCGGTGAATCGACCTATCGCGGCCGCGTGGTCGCGCCGGAGCAGAATGTCACGATCATCCGCAACACCGTGAACGTGACCAAAGTGATCTACCAAAACATTCAGAACAAGGTGGTCGTGGTGAACAACGGCCCGGATTTGAATGTGATCAACCGCGTGAGCCGTCGCCCGGTGCAGCGTCTCGAAGTGGACCGTATCGCTACCGGCGCCCCGCAGCCGACGCGAGTCGATGGTAATGTACTCCGCATTGCTGCGCCGGATTTCCGCGGCGGCCCCAAACCCGGTGGCAAACCGAAAGCGGTGCGGGATGAAATCAAAGGGCAGGATTTTGACCGCGGGTGGCGGGATGCGAAGAACGACGAGAAAGGGCTCCGCGACGAAGCCCGGCAGGAAGCCCGCAAAGCCGAGGACGCCCAACGTATCCCGGGCAGCGCCCTGCCACCCAAAGGTGGACCCGCCCGTCCTCCGCAGGCGACGCCAAATCCAGAGCGCCCCCTCCCCTTGCCCACCCCGCTCAAACCCCTCTCACCGCGGCCGAATCAGAACAAACCGCCGACCGAGCCGGAGCTCACGCGCCCAACCACCCCGCCGCCTGCCGCCGCGACCCCGCCGCGCCGGCCCAATCAGCCGAAGCCGCCCACGGCTTCGGAACTCAACCGCCCCGGCGCCCCCGGATCGGAAGGGCTGGCGCCCGCCGAGGCCACCCCGTCGCGCCGACCCAATCCAGGGGCCTTCCGTTCTCCTGCCCCGGAAGCGAAACCGGAAAAACTCGCTCCTCCGCCGACTTTGCCCCCCGCTCCGCGCAACCTGCCCACGCCGCAGCTGGATCGCCCCGAAGTTCCGCCGCGCCCGGCCAAACCGCTGCCAAACGAATCCGTCACGCCCCCGAGGCCCAGGAAAAACGATCTGCTCCCGCCCGGCGTGAAACCCGAACCCGCCCGCCCTCCTGAGAGCGTCGCGCCAGTGCAGCCCTTCCGCCGGCCGGCCGGCGAACTAAAGCCGAGCACCGAACCCAAAGGCGCCGAGCTGCAACCCGCCCAGGGGAACGAGGGAGTGATCCCGAAGGACAAAGACAAAGAGAAGGAAAAGAAAGAGAAGAAGGAACGCTAAGCCGTGTGACCTCAAGCGTGGCTGTCAGCTTCGTGGCTCACGCAGCCCCTGCGTGAGATGAAACAGATCGTCCTGCGCCCGTTGGGCGCAGACTCATGTCGCTTCACGCAGGGGGCTGAGTGAACCAAGGACTGCCGCGAAGCGTCCTCCAAGTTCGGGTCCAAATTTCGCAGCGTGATCTCCTCCAGGACACGCTGTTCGAGCGTTCCTCAGTTCCTCGGCAGCGCGGGCAGCGACACCTCCACCGTCGTCCCAAAGCCTACCTTGCTCTGCAGCGAAATCTGCCCTTGGTGCGACTCGACCACGCTCTTGGCGATGGCCATGCCGAGCCCCGTCCCCTTGCTCTTCCCAAACGTCACAAACGGTTCGAAAATCTTCTCCAGCAGATCGGGAGCGATGCCGCAGCCGGTATCCGAGATCTTGAAAATGATCCGGCCGTTTTCTTCGCGCAGACCGAGGCGGAGCAGGCCGCCCTTGGGCATCGCTTCCACCGCGTTTTTTACAAGATTCATCAGCACGCGGGCAAAGCGGCCGAGATCGGCGCGCACATCGGAAGTGCAGCAGGTGTTGCGCACCACGTGGATATTCACGGGCAGCGTCTGCGCGATCTGGCTGTCGAGTTCGCGCAGGATGTCGTTGGTGGACACGCGATCGACTTGCAGGCTCGACTTGCCGCGGGCGAAATCGAGGAGTTCCTCCACCATGCTGTTCATGCGATTGGCCGCTTTGCGCATGATGCCGGTAAACTCGTTCACCGCCGGATCGGTGCTGCGGCCTTGCAGCAGTTCGCAGCAGGAGACGATCGCGGTGAGCGGGTTCCGCAGATCGTGCACGATGGAGTTGGCCATGGTGCCGACGAGCGCGACGCGTTCATTGCGCATCAGCTCGGAGATGAAGTGCGAATTGATCCCGCGCAGCCGCTCGACCACCGAGCGGAGGAAGTTCATGTGCAGCGTGCGCGGCGCATTTTCCAGGATGCGCTCGAAGGTCGCAGCATCCACCCGGCCGAGCACGGTCGAGGCCGCGGCGCTGGCCTGGGCGGAACGCGGCTGGCCATCGATAAGGGCCATCTCGCCGAAGAAATTTCCCGGCGCGATGAAGTTCAGCGTTTCCTGATTTCCGCCGCGGCCTTCTTTCGAAATCCGCACGGAACCTTCCACCACGAGGTACAGGCAGTCGCCAGGATCGCCCTCGCAGAAAATCACGTCATCGCGCTCGAAGCGCAGCAGGGCCATGTCGGCCCCGATTTCATTCACGAAGTCCGACGGGATCCCGGTGAAAAGGCGATTTTCTTGCAAGCGATTGAAGTGCAATTCGGCGGGTTCCTCGTGGTTCATGGCTGCTGTGTCCCTAGTAAGCCGGCCTTTGGCCGAATGGTTTTGTGATGGCGCCCGCTCCTCCGAACTTGCCCGTGGTCGAGCCGTTGCCTCCGGATCCGCGATAGTTGGGTTTGTCGGTGAAAACTTGGGCTGGCAGACTGCCGCCGATGGTCACGGTCTTGCCGTTGTTGATCGTCACCGCATAACCCGCGATCGTCTTCGTGCTCGAGCCCTTGAGCGTGACGTTGTCGACGAACTGCACTTCGCCGCGGCTGCCCGTGGCGTAGAGCTTGATCGCGCTGTCGGCATCGATCGTCCCACCGCCGACGATCAAACGGCCGTCGGTGCCCATCGTCACCGCCTTCACCACGTCGCCGCGGAGATTCACGTTTTGCAGCTGGATCGTGCCGTTGGCCGCTTCGGTCTGCAGCGTGATCGTGCCGCGATCCGCGCGCACCGTGCTGTCCTTGATCGAGATATCGCCATTCGGCGCGCTAAAGCGAATCGTGCCGCCGGGCCCGGGCGCCGCGGAAGAGAGCAGCGCGAGCAACTGCGCCGAGTTTTCGACGACGATCGCCTGGCCGGTAGCGCGGCTTTCGATGTTGATATTGCCGCCCTGCGCGCTGGCGCCGCGACCGGCGCTTTCGGAAACCTGGATGCGATTGCGCACCGTGATCGGGCCATTCGCCACGAGATTCACCGTGCCACCTTTGCCGCCGGTGCTGACCCCGAGGCTATTCGTGCCCGTGGTCGCGGTGATTGGCGCATTCACCAGAATACTACCCGCGATTGGCCGCACCGTGGTGCCGAGCGAGATCACCCCGCCGTCGCCGCCCTTCTGGCCGAGGCCAGTGGCGTTGCCGCCGCGGGCGGAGATGCCGTTCACCGAAGTCGTGGCGATTTCGAGGCTCGGGCCGCGGAGTTCAAAGGATTCACCGGCGCTGGGGCCGGAAAGCAACGAGCCATTGGCGCCGTCGCGTTGCAGGGCCTGACCCGCGGTGAGCGCGGAAGTTTCGAGGACCTGGCCCGCGGAGGGCAGTTCCGGTTCGGCTGCCTGGGTTGTGGCAGGTGTGGTCACCGGGCTGGTGAGATCGGCGACGGTGTTCAACACGCCACCCAGCAGGCCGGTCGAAGGAGCGGATTCGGTGGGAGCCGTGGGTGTGGAAGTGCTCGGGGCGGTGGGAATGGCGCCGAGAAGATCACCCGCGAGCGGCAAATTCGAGACGATTTCCGGGACACTCGCGACGACTTCCGGAATGGCCTCCACCACCGCAGGTACGGAGCTCACCACCTCAGGCACCGTTTGGCCGACTGCGGCCGGAAGAGAACTGACGACCTCTGGGACGGTATTCACAATCGCCGGAGCCGAACTGACTACATCCGGAACCGAGTTCACGATCGCAGGCACCGAGCTGACGACTTCCGGGACCGCATTCACGATCGCAGGTACCGCACTGACTACATCCGGAACCGAGTTCACGATCGCAGGCACCGCACTAACGACCTCCGGAACCGTATTCACGATCGCAGGCACCGAACTGACGACCTCCGGAACCGCATTCACGATCACAGGCACCGAACTGACGACCTCCGGAACCGCATTCACGATCGCGGGCACCGCACTGACGACTTCGGGGACCGCATTCACGATCGCGGGCACCGCACTGACGACTTCGGGGACCGCATTCACAATCGCCGGCACCGCACTAACGACCTCCGGAACCGTATTCACAATCGCCGGCACCGAGCTGACGACTTCGGGGACCGCATTCACGATCGCGGGCACCGAACTGACGACCTCCGGAACCGTATTCACGATGGCAGGCACCGCACTGACGACCTCGGGAACCGCATTCACGATCGCGGGCACCGCACTGACGACCTCCGGAACCGCATTCACGATCGCGGGTACCGAGCTGACAACTTCCGGGACCGCATTCACGATCGCCGGCACCGCACTGACGACTTCCGGAACCGTATTCACGATCGCCGGCACCGAGCTGACGACCTCCGGGACCGCATTCACGATCGCAGGCACCGAGCTGACGACTTCCGGGACCGCATTCACGATCGCGGGCACCGAGCTGACGACTTCCGGGACCGCATTCACGATCGCGGGCACCGCACTAACGACCTCCGGAACCGTATTCACGATCGCAGGCACCGAGCTGACGACTTCCGGGACCGCATTCACGATCGCAGGCACCGCACTGACGACCTCCGGCACCGCATTCACAATCGCGGGTACCGCAGCGGCGACCGCAGGAGCGATGCTGCTCACCACCGTGGGAACCGTCTTGGTCACCTCGGGCATGGAGGCCAGGACTTCAGGTGCGGCGGCGCCCGTGTTGGTGACTGGCGCGATGAGTGCCGCCGTGGTGTCAGAAACCGTCGCCCCCAGCGGCTTCCGCTCCGGTGTGGAAGCTGGGTTTCCCGTCGGGCTATTCGCCGCCAGCATGGTGGCCGGCACGTCGAGCAGATCGAGTTTGATCAGAGAATCGGCCGAAGGCGCCGTCGGCCCTTCATTGCGAATGCCACCGGTGGCCGAACCAAGCTGGCCGCCATTTTCGGGCCGGGTCAGCGGATTGGCCGGGGAGGCCGGATTGTTCACGCCAATGAGCTGGTCGAGCGTGCCCGGAGCATTGACCGCACTACCGGGCGCTTTTTGACCCAGGCTCGCGAGCTCTCCATCGCTGGCCACCGTCACTTTATTGCCCGAGCCCTTGATGAGCAGGTTGGTGTCGATCAACTCGCTGCCGCCCTTGAGTTTATCCTGCTTGGCGATTTCCTGCGCGATGAGGCCTTCGCTGGGCAGCGGATTGACCGCGATCCGGGTCTTGCCGCGGAAAAGTTTGGGGTCGATGAGCGACGAAGTCTTCATCAGTTTGCGCAAATCCACGTCCACCGGGGTGGGCAGGGTCTTCGCGTTGTTCTTCATCAGCACCATCTTGCCAGCTTCCAGAAGCACGGATTGGCCCCAACGGCCGGGAAGTTCAAGCCGGAGGCTCCCTTCGAGCACCACGACCTTCGTGTGTTTGCCCGGGATGTACTCCATCATGATCGTCGTCCCAGTGATCGCCGCAGTCACCGCCGCCGTGCGGATCTTCGTGCCGCCGAGGTTCTTAGGTACTTGGAGGAGCATGGTTCCCCGCTCCAGTTTCAAGTCGCGGGTGCCGGCCACAAAGCTGAAATACGTTTCCGACCCGAGGCGAGTCAGCGTGGCATCCTGAAAGAGCAATTCCGTGCGCGACTCCGCCCCGGTCCGCACCCCGGTTTCACCTTTGATCATGTCGTCCACCACCGCCGGCCGGGCCCCCACTTTGGGCTCCACGACCTTCACCTCGTTCACGATCTTACTGACCGAAGCCTGCTGCAAAGGCCCAGCCAGAGCGGACCCGAAAGTCGCTCCGATGGCGCAGGCCAAGGCAAGAAATGTAGAAACCCCTCTCATGATTTACAAAAACTAGAAAGCAAACGGGGTGCCTCATATAGGTGTTTTCCCCATCGTCAATTGGTAGTTCTACCATGTGGCCCTAGGAAAACCCGCCCGGTTTACTCGGGATAGTGCTTAGGAAGATTCGCCGGCCTCTAGGTATTCCTCCCAACATCTAGCCTTACGGTTCCGCTTTTTGGCCGGTTGCAAAAAATGGACGCAAAAACACGGAAACCATCCGGTTATGATCGTCCACGGCTCCACCCATCGGTGGAGTGGTAAAAAGCCGCTGATAAATAGGTGTGTATACGCCCTTTATCAGCGCTGATTAAAAAGCGCCGACGGCTAGGTTAGATTTGGCTAGAATTGCACCTGTAGCGTGAGCCCGCCGCCGAGATTCCCCACCTCGTAGTCGAACACCTCAAAATTCGAGCGATTCCAACTGTAGTAACCCGCCGCGTAGAGTTCCGCCCACGAGGTGCACCGCCAGCGGAGCTGCAGGGCTGCGGTCTGATTCCAATCGCGCCGCCCCCCTTCCCGGTACGGCCACCACCCCGCGCGATAGATCGCCTCGGTGGAAAACGAACGGGAAATCTGGAGCCGGCTGCCGGCAAAAAGCGAGTATTCGTCGCGCCCTGCTTCCTCCGGATCGGCAAAGCCCCAGAGCGCGCTGGCCCCGGTATAGACGCTGAGCGCGCGATTGATCGCCCACACTTTCTGTCCACCGATGGCGATGGTGTGGTTCTTGAAAAACGTCTCGTCGGACTGCTCGCCGTAGAGCTGGTTGAAATTGTACCGCAGGAAAAACTCGATGCCGGGCAGCTGCGCGAAGCGGGCACTCAGCGAAGCGCCAATGTCGAAGCTGTCGAAATCCAGCTCCCGCTCCTGATCGTAGCGGAAGAGCGCCTCCCTGGCGTAGCCAGTGACGCTGAAATTTTGGTTCAGCACCCAGGTGCTGTCGAAACCGAAGGTGGCGACGAAGAGTGCATCGCCCCGCGGATTATCGCGATTCAGCGCGACGTTGTCCGTCACGCTGCCGGAGACATCGGTGTAGAGATGAAAAGGCCGGACCCGCTCCTGCCGCTTCAAAATCTGCTGTACGCCGAAAGCATCGTCGCCCGGCGTCTCCTCCTGCCCCACGCCGAAGTCGTCCCCCGCCCCGCTGCTCAGGATCGTCGTCTGGCCCGGCTGCGGGCCAGCGGAAAGGTGGGCCCGCGCGTTTTCCACCCGGGCATCCTGCGCCGGCAGCACTGCGCGGCTGCTGAAAAAGAGCAGCAGCGTGCAGACCGGGATGAGCGGACGGATTTTCATGGGCGGCGGGACCACGGAGTAGCAACATCGGCGCCACTCGCAACTCTCGCCCAGCGGCACATTTTCCGCTGAACTGACGCGCGCCCATGGAGAAGACCCGCGTCACGTTCTTTCTCTGCCTCACCTTTTTGCTGCTCGTCCTCGCGGCCGCATTGCGCTTGGCGCCGTTCAATCCCTTTGCCACGGCGGAGCTGGCGGTGCGGGATATCTTTCATCAGACCGGGCGTCAGGTGCCGTCGAATCCCCGGCTGATCTTCCTTGGGATCGACGACGCATCGCGCTCGATCGATCCCGCGCTCGATATCGAGCAGACCTTCGGCATGAAGCTGGACTCTCCCGAGGCAGAGCCCCTGCGGTTGATGGGTGCCCAATGGCCGTGGTCGCGGGCGACGTACGCGCGAATCCTCGATCGGCTCATCGGTGCGGGCGCAAAAGTGGTGGCCTTCGATCTCCTGCTCCCGAGCGAGGGTGTGGGCGACGATGAATTGAAAGCCGCGCTCGAACGGCATCGCGGCCGCGTGGTGCTGGGCAGCAATTTCGTGCACGACCCGGCGAACGATCAGGTCGCGTACATGGCGCCCTCCCCTTCCCTCCTGCCCACGCTGGCGGACCGGGTCGATCGGGTGGCCTTCGTGAATTTCTGGACCGATCGCGACGGCATCGTGCGGCGGACCCGCTTCTCCAGCACGCTCGAGCAAGTGGCGCAGCAGCAGATTGCCGAGGGCGGCTCGGAAGCCGTGCCCTCCTTCGCCGCGCTGACTTTGAAACTCGCCGGCTACGGCGATCGCGTGCCGCCCGGACGCCGCGACTACGCGCTGCGTTTCACCGGACAACCCGAAGTCGGTTTCCCCGCGCGCTCGATCTATGAGATTTTTGTGCCGGACTACTGGCAGCGAAATTTCGAGGGCGGCGCCGTCTTTCGCGACGCGATCGTCGTCATCGGCGCGCAGGGCAACTGGCAGAAGGACCAGCTGGCCACGCCGCTCGGACTCATGCCCGGGCCGGAGCTGCATCTGAATGCGATGAACGCCGCGCTGTGTGGTGAGTTCCTGCGTTCGCCGCCGCCAGTGGCGGTGAATCTCCTGCTGCTTTTCACCGGCCTGGCCGCCGGGGCGCTGTCTTTTCATCTGCGTTCACCCTGGTTGCGCTTTGGCTGTTTCGGCGCGGCCAACATCCTTTGGTTCAGTGTGGCCTTCGCCGCCTTCGACCGCGGCATGCTGCTGCCGGTGCTGCCGCCGCTGATCCTGCTCGATGCTCATGGGCTGCTCGGTGTCGTCTACGATCTCAGTCGCGCCCGGTACGAACGTCAGCGCCTGCGCCGCACATTTGAACGCTACCTGCCGCCGCCCATGGTGGCCGATCTCATCGACCGTCCCGGCGCCGACTTGAACGCGACCCTCGGCGGCCAGGTCCGCGCGGTCACAATCCTGTTTTCCGATATTCGCAACTTCTCGCGCGCCACCGCGCAGATGCCCGCTCCGGTGCTCGTGTCGCAGCTGAATGAATACTTCACCGCCATGGTCGACTGCGTTTTCCGCCACGGCGGCACGCTCGACAAATTCGTGGGCGACGCCGTGATGGCCGTTTGGGGTACGCTTCGTAGTGCCGGTCCGGTCGAGGATGCGCGCCGCGCTGCGCGTTGTGCGCTGGAAATGAAGGTCGAACTCGAACGTCTCAACGAACGCTGGAAAGTGGAGAAACGGCCGACCTTCGAAATCGGCATCGGGATCAACCACGGCGAAGTCGTCGCCGGAAATATCGGCTCGCCGCTACGGGTCGATTTCACCGTCATGGGCGATGCCGTGAACCTCGCCTGGCGCTTGCAGGAACACTCGAAGCAGCATCGCCAATCCATCCTCATCGGCGAAAGCATGGTTCCCCTGCTCGCCCCCGAATTCGCCCTCGAAGAACTCGGCCGCTACCGCCCCGACGCCGACCGCGAACTCCCCTACGCCTCCCTCCTCGGCCCCTGGGCGGAGCATGAGAAACCGCGGTAGCGTCACCGTTGGTGTACAACCTTTAGGTTGCGGAGAGGCGGCGGCTACACGCGCCATCTTCAAGGAACGGGTGATCTCGCGGAGACCGTTGTAGCCGCCGCTGTGTCAGCGGCGGTGGCGAGCGACGTGGCAACGAACCAAAAACGAATCGCTGATCTACGACAGATTGTACCTCAACTTGATCAGATCAGATCGTCCTCGCTCGTGTTCTTCACGCTGCCGCTGGTCTGGTACTCGGTCACGCGGGTTTCGAAGAAGTTCTTCTCCTTGCGCAGGAAGATCACTTCATCGAGCCAGGCGAAAGGATTGGAGTACACCTTGGACAGGGGCGGCAGATTCAGACCCGCGAGACGCCGGTCCGCGTTGTAGTCCACATAGTCGAGAAACTCCGACTGACGCAGGCCGACAGCGTCTTCGGGCAGGCAATCTCGAACGAAATCTTTTTCCAGCTCCACGCCCTCGCGCATGAACTCGACCAGTTCCTTCTGAAACTCCGGCGTCCAAAGATCGGGATTCTCGGCGATGAGCTGGCTGAGGATGTAGCGGCCGAGCGCGATGTGATTCGACTCGTCGCGCAGCGTGTATTGGAACATCTGGCCGATGCCGGTCATCTTGTTCTGCCGGTGCAGCGAGAGCACCATGGCGAAGAGCGCGTAGAATTGCGTCCCTTCCATCACCTGCGTGATCCCGAAGATGGCCTTGGCGAATTTCTGTTTGTTCACCGTCTGCGTGAGATCGATCCCCATCTTCAGCTCGGGCATGTGCCGCGTGATGAACGCATTTTTCCGCTGCACACTCGGAATGTCGCTGAACTTCGCGGTCACCTCATCGAGGTCGATATTCAGCGAGCCGATGATGTGCAGGAGCGAATCCATGTGAATCGATTCCTCCGCGATGTGGCGGAGCGCCGCATGCTTCAGCTCGGCCGCGGTCAGATTGTCCTCGATCACGTGCAGCACGGAATCACCGACGATGCCTTCCGCGGCGGAAAAATACCCGACGCCCATTTCGATGATCCAGCGTTCCTTCGGCGTAAGCGCGTTGTTGTTCCACTGCTGGGCGTCACGCGTCATGTCGATGACGTCGGGCTCCCAGTGGTTGGCCTTCATCTGTTTATAGATGCGGTAGGCCTCGTGATACTTCAGCGGCAGTACGTTCAGCTCGGCGCTACGCAGACCATTGATCACGCTTTTGCCGGCCAGACGGGCCCGGGCCTTGGCCTTATCGAGCCGGAAGGTTTTGGTGCCGAGTTGGTAGACGACAAAATCGCCTTCCTCACGCGAGGCCACATTCTCCGTGGTGAAATTCAGCGCATCGGCGGCAGGCGAAGATGGATCAGAAATGGTGGCAGAGCTCATGGCAGGTTGGGTTTCGGCGGCGCAGGCGCCGACACGCGGGCAAAAGTCGAGGTTGAGCCGAAACCACTATATATAGCGGTCGCGGCGGAAAAGAGGGCCAACCTATTGGGGCTGCTAGGCCGCCGAGTCAAACCGCGGTTTTGAGAATTTTGCCGGGTACAGCTCGCCACCCTCGCTGACACAGCGACGGCTACAACGGTTTCCTTCGGATTACGTATCTCAAAAAATCCCGCGTGTAGCCGCCGCTGTGTCGGCAGCGGTAGGTGGGCTCAAAAGAGCCGGTCGAGCAACGGTTCGCCCGCGAGGTAGCGCTGAAAGTTGGCTAGGAAGTGCCGCACCAGCGTGTGCTGTTCCTGCCGATGACCCCCAGCCGTGTGCGGGGTGATGAAGCAGTTCGGTAAACCGAGCAGGGGATGACCCTCCGGCAACGGTTCCGGCTCGGTCACATCCAGCCACGCCGAATCGAGGCGTCCGGATCTCAGTGCCGCGACCAGCGCGTCCTGGTCCACCGTAGTGCCGCGCCCAATGTTGTAGAAAACCGCGCCCGGTTTCATCGCCGCGAGCAGCTCTACCGACACGAAACCGGCCGACTCCGTATTGTCTGGCAGGATGTTGATGACGTGATCGGCCTCGGCCAAAGCCGCAGGCAGTCCTTCCCGCGTGACGACCGGCACCGTTTCATCACCCCGCGCGCGGCGGCGAAACGCAACGACGTTCATTTTGAAAGGCGCCAGCATCTCGACCAGTCGCACCGCGATGGCGCCGTAGCCGAGGATCACCGCTCGCTGGCCGAGCAGCATCGGCGAAGTGTAACGGATGCCGAACCATTCCGGCGTCCCGCTTGGCGTGCGCGTGCTCAGGGCGAGCGGAAGCCGCCGCGCCTGCGCGAGCATGAACGCGAAGACGTGCTCGGCACAGGCTTCGGCATAAACGGTGGAGCTATTCGTGAGCGCCACACCTCGCGCGGCGGCCGCGGTGCGAAACTCCGGCGTGTCGTAGCGCGTGTAACCGGCGCTGCTCACCTGCACCCAGCGCAGCCGCTCCGAGGCCAGCACGCTGCCGACATCGGGCTGGCCGAAGGCCACATCGACGGTCGAGAGCAGGGGATCGGGTGCGGATTTCGCCAGCACCGACGACTCGGCCCGCTCCGGCTGCACCAGTTCGTGCGGAGCGATGCCAGTCCGGAGCAACTCGAGTGCGTCGGCGGCGAAACGCGTGTCGGTGTAGACGCGCAGCGGCGAGGTCACGAAGCGCGAGCGACGGGCGAGGGATTGCGCGTCTCGAACAAACTCTGGTGCCAGTACGGGTAGGCGAGGGGAGTCGCGCTCGCGGCTTCGAGTTTGGCGATCTGCTCGGCGGTGAGATTCCAGCCGACCGCGCCGAGATTCTGCCGGAGCTGTTCTTCATTGCGCGCGCCGATGACCAGCGTGGAAACGCTGGGCCGTTGCAGCAGCCAGTTCAGCGCGACTTGCGGCACGGTCTTGCCGGTTTCCGCCGCGACGGCGTCGAGTGCATCGACCACTTTGTAGAGATGCTCCTCGTCCACCTGCGGACCCATTTCCCGGGAAAGGGAGGACTGCAGACGGCTTACTTCCGGCAGCGGTTGCCCGCGGCGGATTTTCCCGGTGAGGCGGCCCCAACCGAGCGGACTCCACACCACCGCGCCGACTTTTTGATCCAGCGCGAGCGGCATTAGTTCCCATTCATAATCGCGGCCGATCAGCGAGTAGTAAGCCTGATGCGCGACGTAGCGCGAGTAGCCGTAGCGCTCGGACACCGCGAGCGACTTCATCAAGTGCCAGCCGGAGAAATTCGAGCAGCCGATGTAGCGGATCTTGCCCGCGCGCACGAGGTCATCGAGCGCGCTTACGGTCTCTTCGATCGGCGTCACCGCGTCGAAACCGTGGAGCTGATAAAGGTCGATGTAATCCGTGCCGAGACGGCGCAGACTGGCTTCCACCGCGCGGATCAGGTGAAAGCGCGAGGAGCCGAGGTCGTTCGGCCCTTCGCCCGTATTGAAGGTGCCCTTCGTCGAGATGAGCACCTGATCGCGCCGGCCTTTGATCGCTGCACCGAGGATTTCCTCGGCCTGGCCCGCCGAATACACATCGGCGGAATCGAACATATTGAGCCCCGCCTCGAGGCAGATATCGACGAGCTTCGTGGCCTCGGCCACATCGCTCGATCCCCAGGAAGTGAACAGCGGACCCTTGCCGCCGAAAGTGCCGGTACCAAAGGTGAGGACGGGGACCTTGAGGCCCGAACCTCCGAGTTGTCGGAATTCCATAGCCCAAGGAGCTTGGCGCCCACGCCGCCGGCGTCAACTTTTGCCCCGGTGAAAACACGGTGACGTTCCGGGTTATGACACGATAGGGTGGGGGATATGAGCCGCGATTTTGCCGAGCTGGACTACCGAAAAACCCCGTTGGGTGAATTGACGCTGCGCCGCCGCCGCGTGCTGGCCCTGGATGGGCTCGAAGTCTTCGAGGTGAAACTCGGCGACGCGTTTTTGATGTCGAGCCTCTTCCATGAAGTCGAAGTCGCGCTTTCCCGTCTCGGCCTCGCCGCGCTCGAGGGTGGGGGATGGGATGTGGTCGTGGGTGGCCTCGGCCTTGGTTATACCGCCGTCGCTGCGCTGGAGCACGAAAAGGTTGGCTCACTCATCGTGGTCGATGCGCTGGAAGCCGTCATCGAATGGCACCGCGAAGGCCTCGTCCCACTCGGCCCCAAGCTCACCGCCGATCCGCGCTGCCGTTTTGTGCACGGCGATTTCTTTGCCCTGGCTGCCTCAGAAGAAGGTTTCGATCCCGCGCAGCCCGCGCGGAAATTTCACGCCGTGCTGCTCGATATCGACCACTCCCCACGGAATCTCCTCCACGAACGCCACGGCGCTTTCTACAAAGCCGAAGGCCTGCGCCGCCTCGCTGCGCACCTGCATCCCGGCGGCGTCTTCGCCATGTGGTCCGACGACCCGCCGGACGAGGAGTTCATGCAAAACCTCCGCGCCGTTTTCCCCACCGTGGAATCGCACATCGTGAAGTTCGCCAACCCGCTTACCGAAGGCGACTCCGCCAGCACGGTCTACGTGGCGAAGTGAGCCCGCCCACCGTCGCTGACACAGCGACGCGGCAACTCCAATACCCGCAGCCGGGCTTACTCGACGGTCACCGACTTCGCCAGATTGCGCGGTTTGTCCACGTCGCAACCGAGATGCACGGCGGTGTGATAGGCGAGCAACTGCAGCGGAATGCTGGTCAAAATCGGGCTGAGATAATCGGGGCAGGCCGGGATCGGGATGAACGCATCCGAGATCTTCTCCAGCTTGCTGCAACCTTCCGTGCCGATGGAAATGATCGGGCCTTTGCGGGCTTTCACTTCCTCGATGTTCGAGATGTTTTTCTCCAGCACGCTGTCTTCCGGCGCGATGAAGACGCTGGGCAATTCCGGCGTGATCAGCGCGATGACGCCGTGTTTCAGCTCGGCGCTCGGATGGCCGCTGGCGTGGATGTAGGAAATCTCCTTCATCTTCAGCGCGCCTTCGAGGGCGACGGGGTAGTTGAACTGCCGCCCGAGGAACATCATCGCCGTCGAGTGCGAGTATTTTTCAGCCACGGATTTGATGTGATCGTTCAGCGCGAGAATGCGGCGCACCTTGTCGGGCAGTGATTCCAGTTCGTCGATCAGCCGCAGGCCTTCGGTCGTGCTCATGTGGCGGATGCGGCCGAGAAGCAGGCCGATCAGCGTGAGAATCGTCACCTGGCTGGTAAACGACTTCGTCGCCGCCACGCCGATCTCTGGCCCTGCGTGCATGTAGACGCCGCCGTCGCTTTCGCGGGCGATGGTGGAGCCTACGTTGTTGCAAATACCGAGCGTGCGCAGACCCTTGCGCTGGCTCTCACGGAGCGCGGCGAGGGTATCGGCAGTTTCGCCGCTTTGGCTGATGCAGAAGACCAGCGTGTCCTTGGGCAGGGGGAGATTGCGGTAGCGGAATTCGCTCGCGAATTCGATTTCCACCGGCACGTGGGCCAGCGCTTCGATCACGTATTCGCCGACCATCGCCGCATGGCTCGCGGTGCCGCAACCAGTGAGGATGATGCGGTCGATCGTGCGCAGTTCCTGCGGCGTCATGTCGAGGCCGCCGAGCTTGGCCGTCGCTTCTTCGCGCGAAAGCCGGCCGCGCATCGCATCCTGAATCGTCTCGGGCTGCTCGTAGATTTCCTTGAGCATGTAGTGCGGGTAGTCGCCCTTGCTCACGTCCTCCTCGCTGAACTCGACCTTGCTCACTTCATACCCGCTGGCGCCGCCAAGCAGGCTGGTGATTTCAAAGCGATCGCTCTCGATCGCGGCGATGTCGAAGTCCTTCAAATAAACCGCCTCGCGGGTATGCGCGACGATCGCGCTCACATCGCTGGCAAAGAAGTTTTCCCCGGTGCCGACGCCGAGCACGAGTGGGCTGCCGCGCCGAGCGCCGACGATGCAGTTCGGCACATCGAGATGAATCGCGACGATGCCGTACGTGCCGACGACCTGTTTCAACGCCGCGCGAATCGCTTCGACCAGGCGGGCCTTGGAAGGCGTCGCGCCAGCCTCTGCGGCGTCAAAGTGTTTGCCGATGAGATGCGCGAGTACCTCGGTATCGGTCTGCGAATGGAAGACGTGGCCCTCGCGTTGCAACTGCTCGCGCAGCACGGCGTAGTTTTCGATCACGCCATTGTGGCAGATGACGAGCCGGCCGCTCTGGTCGGTGTGCGGATGCGCGTTTTCATCGGTCACGCCGCCGTGCGTCGCCCAGCGGGTGTGCGAGATGCCCACGTTGCCCTCGGGCGGGGCTTGCTGGATCAGCTCAGCGAGATTCGCGATACGTCCGATCCGTTTGCGGATCTCGATTTTTCCACCCGCCAGCGTGGCGACTCCGGCGCTGTCGTAGCCGCGATATTCCAGCCGGCGCAGGCCGTCGAGAAGGATGGGGACCGCAGGTTTGGAGCCGATGTAGCCGATGATTCCGCACATGGATAAAAGTCAGTGAGTTTGAAAAATGACGCGAGTCGCCGCGCAGAGTGACAGATGCCCGCCCCAGCGGCAAGTAGCGCAGGAAACCACCAAGGCACCAAGACACCAAGGAAAAGCAGGAAACGTTTTGCCTTCATTCCTGTCCCGCTTGGTGCCTTGGTGGTTTAAATCCGCGCCCTGCTTCGGGATTGCCTCTGCGCCGGGCTCACGCTAACCGTCCGCGCACCATGAATCGCCTCGTCCTGCCTGCCATCCTCGGTCTCGCCCTCGCTTTTGCCGGTTGCGTGAACAAAAAAGGCGGCGCCGGTGGCAGTGGTCCCGGTGGCGTGGATGGCGATTACGTGAATGGCACGCCGCTGCCCGATCGCCAGGAAGGCGTTTCGTTCCTCGGCAGCAATGTCGATCGGAACAAATTTTCCCCGGTCTATTTCGGTTTCGATAGCTACGACGTGAGCGGCGGCGAACAGGGCAAGATCGAGCAGGTCGCCTCCTTCCAGCGCGAGAATGGCACCACCATCATCCTCGCCGGTTTCACCGACGAACGCGGCACGCCGGAATACAACCGCGGCCTCGGTGAACGCCGCGCCCTCGCCGTCCGCGAAGCCCTCATCCGCGCCGGTGCCGATGGCCACAAACTCCAGACCGTCAGCTTCGGCGCCGAAATGCCGGCCGACCAGGGCTCGAGCGAAAGCGCCTACGCCAAAAACCGCCGGACCGAGTTCGGCGTGGTGCGGTAAGCAAGGAATAGGGGCGCCCTCGCCCCTGGTGTCCCACAGCCGCAACCCCCGTCCTGATCTGCGGCTTCCACGCGCCCACTGGAGGGTTGCAGCTAAGACGGCCCCTCTCCATGGATTGAGGGGAAACCGTTCTTATGCCCCGCCTCCGTACCCGCACGTTCATCCTCTCCACCCTTTTTACGCCGCTACTCCTCACGGCGGCCGATAACAAAGGCCAGCTCGCCGAGCGCACCGAGGCAGACATTCTCAAGACCGTCACCCTGCCGGAAGGCTACGACGCCACGGTCTTCGCCCCGGCGCCCAAGGGCGGTTACCCCACGAGTGTCAGTGCGGCTATCGATGGGACGATCTTCGTCGCGATCGATGAAAATGGCTCCCTCGGCCGCGATCGCAATCTGACCCCCGGCGAAAAAGCCGATCCCAATCGCCGCCCGGGCAACCCCGGCAAGGTCGTCCGCATGCGTGATACCGATGGCGACGGCCGCGCCGATGAATTCAAGACCTTCTGCGAAGTGGAAAGCCCGCGTGGCGTGATCTGGGACGGCCCCAGCGGCACCGCCCCTGGCACGCTCTACGTCATGCACCCGCCGAATCTCACGGCGTACACCGACACCGATGGCGACGGCGTGGCCGACAAGCAGGAGGACATTCTCACCGGGCTCGGTTTTGACCTTGGTTTCCGTGGTGCGGATCACACCACGAATGGCGCCCGCCTCGCGATCGACGGCTTCATCTACATCGCCGTCGGTGACTACGGCTTCATCAATGCCAAAGCCAAGGATGGCACCACGCTGACCAATCGCGGCGGTGGCGTCGTGCGCATCCGTCCCGATGGCACCGGTTTCGAAATCGTCTCCCGCGGCCAGCGCAATATCTACGACGTCGCGGTCAGCCCCACGCTCGACATCTTCACCCGCGACAACACCAACGATGGCGGTGGCTGGAATGTGCGCCTGAGTTACGTGCCGCCGGGAGCGCACATGGGGTACCCGTACCTCTTCAAGAATTTCCCGGAGGACATGTACCAGCCGCTCTTCGATTACGGCGGCGGTTCGCCGTGCGGCTCGCTCTGGGTCGATGAACCCGGCCTGCAAAACGGTCTCTACACCGTGGAGTGGGGCCGCAACGCGATCATGTATCACACGCTCAAACAAAAGGGCGCCGGGTACGAAGTCGCCGCCTCGCCGCAGGACACCGATCCGAAGCTGCCCGGGCAGAAAGAGTGGCTGAAACTCACGCGTCCCACCGACATGGACGTGGACGCCAGCGGCCGGATTTATATCACCAGCTGGGAAGGCGCGACCTTCAACTACAACGGGCCGTACGCTGGCTATGTGCTGCGCGTGGTGAAAAAGGACGCCAAGCCCACGCCGGTGCCGGATCTGGCGAAGGCCGCTGCAGGAGATTTGTGGAAGGCCGTGGGCAGCGACAGCTCAGCTCTTCGCCTTGCCGCACAGCGTGAGATTTTGCGGCGTTCGGTCAAGGAGTCCGGGATCTTGGAAAAGAGATCCACCCCCGCCGGTGACAATCTTGGCGGTCAGGTCGCCGCACTCGAAACCTGGGTTCAGACTCTCTCGGCAAAACATCACGACGCTCCGGGAGAGCGGATTCGGCTTTCGACTTTGATGGGGAGTGTCGCCGCCAATGACAGAATCGATGAAGCGTTCATTCGATTCGCGGGCGATAACCCGGGCCTATTTGCCGAAGAAAGCCTGGATCACTATCTGAGTTCGCAAAATCCGCGCATCCGCGCTGCCGCGGTCATGGCTCTCCGTCGCCAGCATCAGGCATCCGCAGCGGCGGCGGTTCTCCCGTTGGTCGCTGACGAAGACACGACCGTGTCGCATCTTGCGGTGCGGGCGTTGAGCGAATTCAAAGCCACGCCGGTGCTCCTCGGCGCGCTTGATTCCTCCGATGCGAAGCTGCAGCCCGGCGCGCTTCAGGCGCTCTACGGCATCTACGATCCCGCGGTCGTCGAAGGCCTGCTCTCCCGCCTCGGCACCGCCAAAGGCGAACTCCGCCGCGGCATCCTCAACGCCCTCTGCCGCCTCGCCAACCAGGACGCGCCGTACGAAGACCCGAAAGTCTGGTGGGGCACCCGCCCGGATACGAGTGGACCGGTTTATCAGCCGATCGCGTGGAGCGAGACGGACAAGATCACCGCGGCACTCAGGAAAGCACTCGATAGCTCCGACGAAGAAGACGGGAAATTCCTCGTCGCCCGCATGTACCAGACCAAAGTCGCCTTCCCGGGCCTCGTCGAACTCATGCTGGCCAAAGCGGGCAGCGACACGCCCGCCAAACTCACCGCGCTGGAAGGCATGGTCCGCGCCGACAATTCGCTCCCGCCCGAAGGCGTCGCCGCCCTGCAAAGCATCGCCACCAGCGAACAGGAAGCTCCCGAGCTGCGCGTCCGCGCCCTCCGCGTCTTCCAGCGCTGCGCCGAAAACGGCAGCGTCTTCCCGGGCGCGCTGGCCGCGTTTGCCCCGCTCGCCGGCCACGATATCGCCGATGGCAAAATCAAAGGCGTCTTCGAAGATTTCACCCGCGGGTCGGTTAATGGGAAGTGGGTCGGGGACTACACCAAAGCGCTCGCGGGTGACGATGTGCCGAAGCGTTTTCTCGCCGCCACGGTGCTGGTGAATCTTTCCACCGGCAAAGTCGGCCGCGACAACGAACGCGAGGCCGCGAAAAAGGCCGTGGAGAAAGGCTGGGCCAAGCCGGAGAGCGCCGCCGCCCTGCTCACCGCCATCGCGCGCACCGGCAACAAACAGCTCGCCGATCAGGTCAAAGCGCACCTCAACGACCCGAACAACGCGGTCGCGGAAAGCGCGCTGTTCGCCTACCAAAAGCTCGGCCTGAAGAACGAAGGCACGCCGTCAAAAACCATCGGTGAAATGAAATACGACGAAGTCTTCGCCGCCGTGCAAAAAGGTGGCGACGCCAATGTCGGCAAGGACATGTACCTGCGCGCCGGCTGCATCGCCTGCCACACCGTGAACGCCGACGAACCGCCCAAAGGCCCGATCCTCAGCGCCGTGGCCAAGATCTACGACCGCGCTGCGCTCACGGAATCGATCCTCAAGCCGAACGCAAAGATCGCCCAGGGCTTCGAGAGCCAGTGGTTCAAGAAAAAGGGCGGCGAACAGGTCGAAGGTTTCGTCACCCGCGAAGGCGGCGACAGCGTGGATGTGCGCAACATCGCCGGCCAGACCGTGATGATCGAGAAATCCGACGTCGCCGAGCGCGGCCATCGCCCGCAAAGCATGATGCCCGAAGGCCTCCTCAACGCCTTCACCCCCGCCGAGCTGGCCAACCTCCTCGCCTGGCTGGAGTCGCTGAAGAAGTAAACAAGGAGTGGGGGCGCCCTCGCCCCCAGGATCAGGCTAGAGCGGGACAACAAAAAACGTAGCCGCCCAGAGACGTCGCTTTGCGGAGTGCCCTGGGTGGAGCACGCGAGTCGCGTGCGCTGTTCGGCGACTCGCCGAACAGGAGACGAGAGCCGAAGTTTTCAGAGAAAACGCAAGTCTTGCAGCCACGGTTACCGGGTGTTCGCGGCGAGTCGCCGCG
>Ga0209050_1000489_pt1 | contig 68506 bp, 65 predicted proteins | sample Araplavi_mTSA_r2_FD_184276 | JGI IMG/M metagenome (GOLD analysis project Ga0209050, IMG submission 184276) | Arabidopsis root microbial communities from North Carolina, USA - plate scrape MF_Cvi_mTSA_r2 (SPAdes) (version 2) | ecosystem: Host-associated > Plants > Roots > Endosphere | place: USA... | reverse complement strand
ACCAACGGCAAGGATGAGCGCTTCCACCGCTCGCTCAAGGCCGAGGCGCTGGGCACCCGCAGGTTCGCTGACATGCACGATGCCCAGCGCTGCCTGGACGCGTGGCGGCACGTCTACAACCACCAGCGGCCTCATCAGGCCCTGCAGATGCAGACCCCGTCCGAGCGCTACGCGGCCAGTCCCAGGGCCATGCCCAAGACCCTGCCGCCCATTGAGTACGGCCCCGACGACATCGTCCGCAAAGTCCAGGCGGGTGGCTACATCCACTTCCAGGGCCGCGAGATCCGCCTCTACGAGAGCCTGCGCGGCTTGCCCATCGCACTGCGTCCCACCTCGGATCGCGATGGCGTCTACGACCTCTACTTCTGCCACCAACGCCTTTACGAGATCGACCTGAGTGACTTGAGCTAACCTCGCTCAACCTGTTACCCAGGTCCTCGCACACCTGTCACCCAGGTCCTCGGTCCATACAGACGCGCAGCGTCTCGGGGGTGGGCGCCATCAGAGCCAGCCCTTGCGGCGGAAGTACCAGAACGGCGCGATCACGCTGAGCACCATCAGCACCAGCGCATACGGGTAGCCGAGCGACCAGTCCAGCTCCGGCATCATCTTGAAGTTCATGCCGTAGATGCTGGCGATCAGCGTCGGCGGCAGCAGCGCGACGCTCGCGACCGAGAACAGCTTGATGATCTTGTTCTGGTTGATGTTGATGAAGCCGACCGTCGCGTCCATCAGGAAGTTGATCTTGTCGAACAGGAACGCGGTGTGGCTGTCCAGCGAGTCGATGTCGCGCAGGATCTGGCGCGACTCCTCGAACTGCTCGGCATTCAGCATGCGGCTGCGCATCATGAAGCTGACCGCGCGGCGGGTGTCCATCACGTTGCGGCGGATGCGGCCGTTCAAGTCCTCCTCGCGCGCGATCGCGGCCAGCACCAGCGCGGCGTCGCTGTCGGTGATCTCCTTCTTCAGCACGCGCGCCCCGACCGCCTCCAGGCTGTCGTAGATCCCTTCGAGCGCATCGGCGCTGTACTCGGCATCGGCGTCGTAGAGCTTCAGCAGCACGTCCTTCGCGTCCTCGATCAGCGCCGGGATGCGGCGCGCCCGCAGGCGCAGCAGCCGGAACACCGGCAGGTCTTCGCCGTGGATCGAGAACAGCACCTTGTTGTGCAGGATGAAGGCGACCCGCACGTTGCGCGGGGTTTCGTCGTCATCGATCAGGAAGTCGGAGCGGATGTGCAGCTCGCCGTTGTCTTCTTCGTAGAAGCGGGCCGATTCCTCCAGGTCGTCGTCGACCACGTCCTCGGGGATGGTCACGCCGAAATGCTCGGCGATCCAGCTCTTTTCCTCGGGGGTCGGCGCTTCGAGGTCGACCCACACCGGCGTCACGTGGGCCAGCGTGTCGGCGCTCGCGATTTCTTCCTGAAACAGCCGGCCGTTGACCAGCGTGAACACATTCAGCATGCAAGGGCTCCGGCAGACGTTCAGGTCAACGCGGGATTATCACATCGCTGAAAACGTGGACCTTCTCACGCCTTCGGCGTGGCGTCCAGCGCGAGGGCCCGATACCGCAGTCATGCGGGTGTCTTTTGCTTGTCACACCCCACGTCCGGGTGCACACTGGTTTCAACGACCTCCCGGTCCACCACCTCCTCACGCATCGCCCCGGCCGTTCACGGCGACCCCCCTCCCCCGGCTTCCCCCCACCCCTGCGAAAGGAGATCTCATGAATTTGACGATCAGCGGACATCACCTCGAAGTGACACCGGCCCTGCGTGAGTATGTGCTTACAAAGCTGGACCGGATCACGCGCCATTTTGACCAGGTGGTGGACATCAATGTGCTGCTATCCGTCGAGAAGCTGAAGGAGAAGGAACGCAGGCAAAAGGCTGAAGTCACGCTGCATGTGAAGGGCAAGGACATCTTCGTCGAGAACTGCCACGAAGACCTCTACGCGGCCATCGACCAACTGATGGACAAGCTGGACCGGCAGGTCTGCCGCCACAAGGACAAGCTGCAGGACCACCACCACGTGGCTGCCAAGCGGATCGATGCGACCTTGTGAATCCGCCACCCGCGGAAACGACCGTCGAGCGGCCTGCGGGCCGCTTTTTCGTTCCGGCGGCCTTGCGTGGGCCGGTAGGGAATCGGCAAGCTTTGGCCCGCAATGCGTTCGATATCCGAAGCAAACGGCCGCTGTGCGTTGCTGCAATGCAGCGCCACGTGCAGAATTTGGCGCCTGGCGACGCAGTCCGGCCCCGTGCTGTCAACCCGGTTTCTATAATTTCCCGTTAAGACTGTCGCGGCATACCGCCGTGGCACATCGCCGAATGAATGCCTCCATCCGAGGCCAGAAGTGACCCGCCGATGAACCGACTCGCCGCCATTCTCCCCGTGACCAACGTCCTGATCGACGTGGAGGCCACCAGCAAGAAGCGTGCGTTCGAGCATGCGGGCCTGTTGTTCGAAAACCAGCACGCCATCGCGCGCGCCACCGTCACTGACAACCTCTTTGCCCGCGAACGCCTCGGTTCCACCGGCCTGGGCCATGGCGTGGCGATCCCGCACGGCCGCATCAAGGGCCTGAAGAATCCGCTGGCCGCCGTCGTGCGCGTGCAGCAGCCGATTCCGTTCGACGCCCCCGATGACGAGCCGGTCAGCCTGCTGATCTTCCTGCTGGTGCCCGAAGCCGCCACGCAGCGCCACCTCGAGATCCTGTCCGAGATCGCCGAGATGCTCAGCGAGCGCGAGCTGCGCGAGCGCCTGAAGAGCGAGGCCCCGGCGGCGCGCGTCCACGAGCTGATCTCCAATTGGGAACCGCTGAAGTCGGTCGCATGACCTCGCGCAGCCGGCTTGCCAGGGCCTTCGCGTGAAACCGTCGGTCATCAGCGCCGAGGCGCTGTTCGAGGAACACCGCCCGGCATTGCGCTGGGAATGGATCGCCGGGCACGCCCACCCGGAACGCCGCTTCGACGAGGCCGCGGTGCGCAACGCGCAATCGGCCGCCGACCTGGTCGGCTACCTGAACTACATCCACCCGTACCGCGTGCAGATCGTCGGCCGCCGCGAGGTCGCCTACCTGCAGGACGCGTCGCCGGAAGACCAGGAGCGCCGCATCCAGCGCATCGTGACGCTGGAGCCACCGGTGGTGATCGTCGCCGACAAGCAGATCCCGCCGAACCGGCTGGTCGCGCTGTGCGACCGGGCCGACATCCCGCTGTTCGTCACCGACGAATCGGCCGGTCACGTGATCGACGTGGTGCGCGGCTACCTGAGCCAGCTGTTTGCCGAGCGCACGACGCGCCACGGCGTGTTCATGGACATCCTCGGCGTCGGCGTGCTGCTCACCGGCGAATCGGGCCTGGGCAAGAGCGAGCTGGGGCTGGAGCTGATCTCGCGCGGCCACGGGCTGGTGGCCGACGACGCGGTCGACCTGTTCCGCATCTCGCAGACCGCACTCGAAGGGCGCTGCCCGGAGCTGCTGCTGAACCTGCTGGAGGTGCGCGGCATCGGCCTGCTCGACATCAAGGCGATCTTCGGCGAGACCGCGGTGCGCCGGAAGATGCGGCTGAAGCTGATCGTGCACCTGGTGCGCAAGGAAACGCTGGACCGCGACTTCGAGCGCCTGCCCTACGAGCCGCTGAACGAGGACATCCTGAACGTGCCGGTGCGCAAGGTGGTGATCGCGGTCGACGCCGGGCGCAACCTGGCGGTGCTGGTCGAGGCCGCGGTGCGCAACACCATCCTGCAGCTGCGCGGCATCGACACCTACCGCGAGTTCATCGAGCGCCACCAACGCGCGATGCAAAACCCGGATTTCAATTAGCCCCCCAGTCGCTGCGCTCCTGCCCCCGAGGGGCGCCACCCCTCGGCCCGGCGGAGCCGGATCCTGGGGCGTTGCTTGATCGAGCGCCGGCTTCGCGGCGCGTTACTTCTTGTTCTCGCAATTCTTCTTCGTGCAGACCGCGTACAGCGCCAGCGCATGGTCCTGCAGCTCGAAGCCGCGCGAGTGCGCGACGTTCTTCTGCCGCTTCTCGATCTCGGCGTCGTAGAACTCCTCGACCTTGCCGCAGTCGAGGCAGACCAGGTGGTCGTGGTGCTTGCCCTCGTTGAGCTCGAACACCGCCTTGCCCGATTCGAAGTGGTTGCGCGACAGGATGCCGGCCTGCTCGAACTGCATCAGCACGCGGTACACGGTGGCCAGCCCGATGTCGGCCCCTTCGACCAGCAGGGCCTTGTAGACGTCCTCGGCGGTCATGTGCCGCTGCGAGGTGTTCTGGAACACGTCCAGGATCTTGATGCGGGGCAGCGTGGCCTTCAGGCCGCTGCTCTTGAGTTCATCGGCATTGGACATGGCAAATCTCGGTGACGCTTCTCGGTGGCACGGCAGGCGGAGCGGCCGGGGCCACCCGCTAGAATCGTTGGATCATATCGAGGTTGATGCCCGCCTCCCGGCGCGCACGCACATCACCATGCGTTCTTTCCCGTTCCTGGCGCTGGCAGCCGCGGCGTCCCTCGCCGGCTGCAGCTCGCTGCAATCCTCCGACAACTTCCTGGGCGTGATCACGCCGTACCGCGTCGAGGTCGTGCAGGGCAACGTGCTGACCAAGGAGCAGGTGGCGGTCGTCAAGCCCGGCATGACCCGCGCCCAGGTGCGCGATGTGCTCGGCTCGCCGCTGCTGACCGACACCTTCCATGCGAACCGCTGGGACTACGTCTTCACGATCAAGCGCCAGGGCGCCGAGCCGCAGCAGCGCAGCGTCGTCGTGCTGTTCGACGGCGACAAGATGCTCAGCATCAACGCGCCCGAGCTGCCCGGCGAACGCGAATTCGTCGAATCGATCGACACCTTCAAGACCTCGCGCAATGCGCCGCCGCTCGCGCTGACCGACGAGCAGCTGAAGGCGCTGCCGGTGCCGCCGAAGCCGCCCGAGCCTGCCGCGTCGGCGCCCGAAGGTCCGGCCCGCGCGTATCCGCCGCTCGAGCGCTCATGAGCGGCGCCGCGGCTCCTTTGCGCATCGCGATCGCGGGCGCCAGCGGCCGGATGGGCCGCATGCTGATCGAAGCCGTCACCGCGGCCGACGACTGCGTCATCGCCGGTGCGCTCGACCGCCCCGGCGCCCCCGCGCTCGGCCACGACGCCACCGCGTGGCTCGGCCGCAGCAGCGGCGTCGCCATCACCGACGACCTGCGCGCCGGCCTCGCCAACGCGCAGGTGCTGATCGACTTCACCCGCCCCGAAGGCACGCTCGCGCACCTGGCGGTGTGCCGCGAACTCGGCGTCAAGGCGGTGATCGGCACCACCGGCTTCAGCGACGACCAGAAGGCCGCGATCGCCGCGCATGCCGAGCACATCGCGATCATGATGTCGCCGAACATGAGCGTCGGCGTCAACGTCGCGTTCAAGCTGCTCGACCTGGCCGCGCGCGCGCTGAACGAGGGCTACGACATCGAGATCCTCGAAGCCCACCACCGCCACAAGGTCGATGCACCGAGCGGCACCGCGCTCGCGATGGGCGAGGTGGTCGCGAAGGCGCTGGGCCGCAACCTGAAGGATTGCGCGGTCTACGGCCGCGAAGGCGTCACCGGCGAGCGCGACCCGTCGACGATCGGCTTCGCGACGGTGCGCGGCGGCGACATCGTCGGCGACCACACGGTGCTGTTCGCCGGCACCGGCGAGCGCATCGAGATCACCCACAAGAGCTCGAGCCGCGTCACCTACGCGCAGGGCAGCCTGCGGGCGGCCCGGTTCCTCGCGTCGCGATCGAGCGGGCTGTTCTCGATGAACGACGTGCTGGGCCTGTGAGCACCGCATCCGCGCCCGCATGACGAGCGTCGAGCACTTCTGGCAGCAGGGCGACCTGATCACGCGCAGCGTGGCCGCGCTGCTGCTGCTGATGTCGGTCAGCGCCTGGGTGCTGATCTTCTGGAAAGGCTGGCTGCTGCGCCGCGCACGGCTCGACATCGCCCGCGCGGTGCCGGCCTTCTGGGCCGCGCCGACGCTCGACATCGGCCGCGAGCAACTGGCCGCGTTCGACCGCGAAGCCGTGCTGCGCCCGCTGCTCGACGCCGCGATCGCGACGCCGCCGGCCGGCACGCTCGAAGGCCTCGGCCGGCTCGAATCGCAGCTCACGCGGCGCCTGCGCGATGCGCTGCACGCGGTGCTCGCGCAACTGCAGTTCGGCCAGGTGCTGCTGGCGTCGATCGGCAGCACTGCGCCGTTCATCGGCCTGTTCGGCACGGTCTGGGGCATCTACCACGCGCTGCTGAGCATCTCGGCCGGTGGTTCGATCACGATCGAGAAGGTGTCGGGTCCGGTCGGCGAAGCGCTGGTGATGACGGCCGCCGGCCTGGCGGTCGCGATTCCCGCGGTGCTGGCCTACAACGTGTTCGGCAAGCGCGTCGGCGCCTGCGAGGCCGAACTCGAAGGCTTCGCGCACGACCTGCGCGAGATGGTGATCGACCACCGCCGCGACGCCGCCGTCGCCGCGCAGGCCTGACGGGTCCGCCGCGATGGCCTTCGGTCGCCTCGAACGCACGCCCGGGCCGACGCCGATGAGCGACATCAACATGACGCCGCTGATCGACGTGATGCTGGTGCTGCTGGTGATCTTCATGATCACCGCGCCGCTGATGAGCTCCAGCCTGAAGCTCGACCTGCCGCGTGCCGAGGCCGCGACGCCGAGCGAGACGCCGGATTTCATCGCGGTGTCGATCGACGCGCAGGGGCGGCTCTTCGTCGGCGACCAGCCGGTGGATGCCGATGCGTTTGCCGCGCGGGTCGCGCAGGCGGCTCAGAGGAACCCGGCCACCGAGGTGCAGCTGCGCGCCGACCGCACGGTGCCGTATGGCCGCGTCGCCGAGCTGATCGGTGTCGTGCAGAAGGCGGGGTTGAACCGCATCGGGTTCGTCGCCGAGGCGCCTGTCGCAGCCGCGCCGGCTCAGCCCGCCAGCAACTGACGGAACGCCGCAGCTGCGGCCTGCGGATCCGCCGCCTGCGTCAGCGCGCTGACCACCGCGATCGAATCGACGCCACAGGCCGCCACCTGCGGCGCCCGCTCCAGGCTGATGCCGCCGATCGCGACCACCGGGTAACCCGGCTTCAGCCACGACGCCCATTGCGCCAGCCGCTGCAGCCCGACCGGCTCGTAGGCCATCGCCTTCAGCGTCGTCGGGTAGACCGGCCCGATCGCGATGTACGACGGGCGCTGCGCGTGCGCGCGGCACATCTCCAGCGGCGTGTGCGAGCTCAGCCCGAGGCGCAGCCCGGCCGACCGCAGCGCGTCGAGGTCGGCGGTGTCGACATCCTCCTGGCCGAGGTGCACGCCGTAGGCCCCCAGCGCCAGCGCCTCGCGCCAGTGGTCGTTGATGAAGAGCTGCGCGCCGGGCACCTCGCGCGCCGCGCGCACCGCCGCGCGCAGCTGTGCGTGCAGCTCGGCCGGCGGCAGGCTGCCGGCCTTCAGGCGCAGCTGCAGCGTGCGCACGCCCACCGCGAGCGCGCGCTCGATCCAGTCGGCATCCGGCAGCACCGCGTAGAAGCCGAGCGGGCCACTGACCGGCGCGAAGGCCGGGGGCGGGGTCGCCACGCCCTCGCTCGACCGCTCGGCCCAGCGGAAGGCCGGCAGGTGCGTGCTGTCGGCCAGCGCCGCCGCATTCGTGTTCGGCCGCCCCGGGCCCACCTGGCGTGCCTGTGCCAGGCCCGCGGTGACCTGCAGCTTCGCGACGCAGGCAGCATCGAACACGCCCCAGCCCTGCGCGAGCGCGCCGGCCAGCGCGGCCGAGAACACGCAGCCGCTGCCATGGGCCGAGCCGGCCAGGCGCGGTGACGACAGCCACGCGCGCCGGCCGCCGTCGACCACCTCGTCGACCGCGAGATCGCCGTCGGCATGCCCGCCCTTCAGCACCACCGCGGCGGGGCCGTCGAGCGCGCCCAGCTGCTGCGCCTCGGGCCGGTTCGGCGTGACCACGTCGACCTCGCGCGCCAGCGCCCGCATCGCGGCCAGCCAGTCCGCGCGGTCGGCATCGTGGCTGGCGTGGCCGTTGGTCGCCCCGAGCACCGGATCGAGCACCACCGGGCAACGCCGCGCGGCGACGAATTCATGCACCTCGCGCAGCAGCTCCAGCGAGCCCAGCATGCCGATCTTCACGGCGGCCGGCTCGCCATCGCGCAGCAGCGCCTGCAGCGCGTCGCGCACCAGCGCCGCCGGGGCCGGCTGCAGCGCGGTCAGCCCGCGGCTGTCCTGCACCGTCAACGCGGTCACGACGCTGCTGCCGGCCAGCCCCATTGCCTGCCAGGTCGCCAGATCGGCGGTGATGCCGGCCCCATGCACCGGGTCGTGCCCGGCGATCGTCAACAACGGTCGCATCGCGTCGCCCCTTCAGCTCTGGTGCCAGAACGGCATGCCCAGCGTCGGCGTCGACGCCTGCGCGGTCTGCCGCTCGCCCATCGGCGTGGCCTCGAACGCCAGCCGCCCGGCGTCGACCGCCTGCGCGAACGCGCGCGCCATGCGCACCGGATCGCCGGCCTGCGCGACCGCGGTGTTCAGCAGCACCGCGTCGAAGCCCATCTCCATCACCTGGGCCGCATGCGACGGCCGGCCGAGCCCGGCGTCGACGATCAGCACCGCATCCGGCAGGCGCGAACGCAGCGTCTGCAGCGCCGACGGGTTCTGCGGCCCGCGGCCGGTGCCGATCGGCGCGGCCCACGGCATCACCGCGGCGCAACCGGCCTCGTGCAGGCGCTGCGCGAGCACCAGGTCGTCGGTGGTGTACGCCAGCACCTGGAAGCCCTCGCGCACCAGCACGCGCGCGGCCTCCAGCGTGCCGAACGGGTCGGGCTGCAGCGTGTAGTCGTCGCCGATCACCTCGAGCTTGATCCACGGCGTGTCGAACAGCTCGCGCGCCATCTGCGCCAGCGTGATCGCCTCCTGCGCGCCATGGCAGCCGGCGGTGTTCGGCAGCACATGGCAGCCGAGCGCACGCACGCGCTGCCAGAACGCGTTGCCGCCGCCGTGCTCCGGCTGCAGGCGGCGCAGGCCGACCGTCAGCACCTGCGTGCCGCTGGCCTGCACCGCATCGGCCAGCACCTGCGGCGACGGGTAGTGCGCGGTGCCCAGCAGCAGGCGGCTGGCGAGCGACGTTCCAGCGAGGGTCCAGGGGGTCATCGTCAGCCTCCGGTCACCGGTGCGATCACGTCGATGCGGTCGCCGGCTTGCAGCGCCTGCAGCGGCCACTGCGCCCGCGGCACGAACTGCCGGTTGATCGCGCAGGCCATCGCGGCCTGCGCGTCATAGCCCTGCAGTTGCAGCAGCTCGGCCAGCGTTGCCGCCGGTGTCTGCAGCGGGCGGCCATTCATCGACACCTCGTTCATCGGGGGGGTCATCACGTCGTCTCCTGGAGCAGTTGATCCACCAGCGCCGGCGCGCACAGGTAGCCGTGGCGGTACAGGCCGTTGAGTTGCCAGACGCCGCCGTGCCGGCGCAGTTGCGGCCGGTGGTCGTCGAGCGCCGGCCGCAGTGCCGCGTCGATGCGCAGCACGCGCGCTTCGGCAAAGGCCGGGTGCAGGCTGTACAGCGCGCTGCCCAGCTCCAGCACCGAACGCAGGCTGGGCGGGCCGGCATCTTCCGATTCGAGCTCGGTGGCACCGACGATGAAGCGCTGCTTCGGCCGCGGTGCCACGTACAGCTGGTAGCGCGGGTGCATCAGCCGCACCGGCCGCTGCAGCGCGATGCCATCGCATTCGACGCTGAGGATCTCGCCGCGCACGCCGCGCAGCCCGGGCCAGTCGCCGCGGGCGCCGAGGCCGCGCGTGTCGATCACCAGCGGCGCGCGGAACTCGCCCTGAGCGGTGCGCAGCCCGCCGGCATGCAGATGCTGCACCGGCTCGTCCTGGTGCCAGTGCACGCGGAAGCGGTCGAGCGCGCGCGCCAGCGCCGCCAGCAGTTCGTCGTTGGCGATCTGCCCCTCGCCGGCCAGCAGCAGGCCGCGGGCGAAGCGGCCTTCAAGGGCCGGCTCGTGCGCGGCGATGCCGGCCGCGTCGAGCCCGTGGATCGCATGCTGTTCCGCCGGTGCCAGCTTGTGCCGCAGCACGCGCTCGAAATGGTCGAGGCTGCCGCCGTCGGCCGCATGCGCCACGACCAGCGTGCCGGCACGCCGGAAGTACACCGGCCGGCCGCTGTCGGCCTGCAGCGCGAGCAGCCAGTCGGGCCACAGCCCCATCGCCTGCTGCGCGAGCGCATGCACCTGCGCATCGGCGACCGCCAGTTCGGCCAGCGGCGACAGCATCGCCGCGGCCACCGCGCTGGCCGAGCGCATGTCGTCGCGCCGTACCGCATCGAACAGCCGCACCCGGCGGCCGGCGCGCGCATAGCGCCAGGCGCACAGCCGGCCGGCGAGGCCCGCGCCGGCGATCAGTACCTCGTCGTCGGTGGCCATGCTCAGAGGTAGAGCTCGCCGCCGTGCGCGCGGAACTCTTCGGCCTTGCCATCCAGCGCCTGGCGGATCTCGATCACCGGCTTGGCGGCATCGCGCTGCGCGAACGCCCGCACCTCCTGGCTGATCTTCATCGAGCAGAACTTCGGGCCGCACATCGAGCAGAAATGCGCGACCTTCGCGTTCTCCTTCGGCAGCGTCTCGTCGTGGTAGGCCATCGCGGTGTCGGGGTCGATCGCGAGGCGGAACTGGTCTTCCCAGCGGAATTCGAAGCGCGCCTTCGAGACCGCGTTGTCCCACATCTGCGCGCCGGGGAAGCCCTTCGCCAGGTCGGCCGCATGCGCGGCGATCTTGTAGGCGATCAGGCCCTGCTTCACGTCGTCGCGGTTCGGCAGCCCGAGGTGCTCCTTCGGCGTCACGTAGCACAGCATCGCGGTGCCGTACCAGCCGATGTTGGCCGCGCCCATCGCCGACGCGATGTGGTCGTAGCCGGGCGAGATGTCGGTGATCAGCGGCCCGAGCGTGTAGAACGGCGCCTCGGCGCAGGCAGCGAGCTGCTTGTCGACGTTCTCCTGCACCAGTTGCAGCGGCACGTGGCCGGGGCCTTCGATCATCACCTGCACGTCGTGCTGCCAGGCCACCTGCGTCAGCTCGCCCAGCGTGGCCAGTTCGGCGAACTGGGCGTCATCGTTCGCATCGGCGATCGAGCCGGGGCGCAGGCCGTCGCCGAGCGAGAAGCAGACGTCGTACGCCTTCATGATCTCGCAGATCTCGTCGAAGTGCTCGTACAGGAAGCTCTCGCGGTGGTGCGACAGGCACCACTTGGCCATGATCGAGCCGCCGCGCGAGACGATGCCGGTCAGGCGGTTCGCCGTCAGCGGCACGTGCGCGAGCCGCACGCCGGCGTGGATGGTGAAGTAGTCGACGCCCTGCTCGGCCTGCTCGATGAGCGTGTCGCGGAACAGCGCCCAGGTGAGGTCTTCGGCGCGGCCGTTCACCTTCTCGAGCGCCTGGTAGATCGGCACGGTGCCGACGGGCACCGGCGAGTTGCGCAGGATCCACTCGCGGGTCTCGTGGATGTTCTCGCCGGTCGACAGGTCCATCACCGTGTCGGCGCCCCAGCGGATCGCCCACACCAGTTTGTCGACCTCTTCCTCGATGCCCGAGGTCACCGCCGAATTGCCGATGTTGGCATTGACCTTCACCAGGAAGTTGCGGCCGATCACCATCGGCTCGCTCTCGGGGTGGTTGATGTTGCACGGGATCACCGCGCGGCCGCGCGCCACCTCGCTGCGCACGAACTCCGGCGTGATGTCCTGCGCGAGCGCCGCGCCGAACGGGTGGCCGCGCTGCGGCAGGCGCTCGGTCGCGAGGCGTTCGCGCAGCTGCGCCTTCACCAGGTTCTCGCGCAGCGCGATGAACTCCATCTCCGGCGTGACGATGCCACGGCGCGCGTAGTGCATCTGCGAGACGTTGGCGCCGGGCTTCGCGCGGCGCGGCAGCGGCGGGTTCGCCATGCGCAGCGCGGCCAGCGCCGGGTCGTCGAGCCGGCTGCGACCGTAGGCGCTGCTGATCTGCGTCAGCGCGTCGGTGTCGGCGCGGTCGGCGATCCACGCGCGGCGCAGCGGCGGCAGGCCGCGGGTGATGTCGATCGCGGCCTGCGGATCGGTGTAGGGACCCGACGGGTCGTAGACGCGCAACGGCGGGTTCGGTTCGCGCAGCGGCTCGCCCTGCGGCTGCTGCACCAGCGTGTCGGACAGCGTGATCTCGCGGAAGGGCACCCGCAGGTCGGGGCGGCTGCCGTCGAGGTAGACCTTGCGGGAGCCGGCGAACGGCGTGCGCGTGATGCGGCGGGAGAGCTCGTCGGTGTCGACGGAGGAAGCTTGCTTGGCCATGCGGTCTCCAGAGGTGGTGTGCCTGCCTGGGAGACCGTGCCCTGCCTGAGCAGATGGGACCGGTGGCCGAGTGCTGTTTCCTACGCGGGGACGACCCCGATCAGGTTCAACGGGTTAGGCGGTGAAGCCCTCTCAGCCTTGGATTCGCATCCTCGGCACCCCGACAAGCGGGTGGATTCTAGGCCACGGAACGTGGCTCGCGCCGCCTTTCCGTCATCTGGCGCCGGCCGGTTCCGCTTCGTCGCAGCGGGGCTGCGTGACCGGCCTGCGGCTCCGACGATAGGCGGCATCGACACCTTCGGAGACTTCCATGAAAGCTTCCCTCGTTCCGCGCGCGCTGGCCTTTGCCGCGCTCTCGCTGCTGCTCGCCACCAGCCAAGCCGCGCCCGACACGCAATTCCAGCCGGCGTTCCAGCGCTTCAACCAGGGCATGGCCGGCGACAAGGCGGCCGTCGACGACGCGGCCGAGGCCTTCGACAAGCTGCAGCAGGCCGAACCGTCGAGCCCGGTGCTGATGGCCTACAGCGGCGCCGCGACGGCGATGAGGGCCCGCACGACGATGCTGCCGTGGAAGAAGATGGGCTTCGCCGAAGACGGCCTGGCGATGCTCGACAAGGCGCTCGCGCTGCTGACGCCGGCGCACGACGCGATCGGCCAGCACGGCACGCCGGCCAGCCTGGAGACGCGCTTCGTCGCGGCGAGCACCTTCCTCGCGGTGCCCGACTTCATGCACCGCGGCGCACGCGGCAACGCGCTGCTGGCCGAGGTGCTGGCCAGCCCTCTGCTCGCCCAGGCGCCGTTGCCGTTCCAGGCCTCGGTGTGGATGCGGGCCGGCGCGCAGGCCGCGAAGGAGAACCGCGTGGCCGATGCTCGCCGCTTCTACGAGCAGGTGGTGCAGCGCGGCGCACCGCAGGCCGAACAGGCGAAGGTGGCACTGCAAGGCCTGCCGTCGTGAGTGCCGTGGTCGAGTTGCGCGGCGTGCACAAGACCTACCGGCTCGGCTCGCACGTGATCCCGGCGCTGCAGGGCGTCGACCTCGCGGTGGCGCGCGGCGAGCTGCTCGCGCTGACCGGCCCGTCGGGCAGCGGCAAGAGCACGATCCTGAACCTGTGCGGCCTGATCGACAGCGCCGACGCCGGCGAGATCCGGATCGACGGCCGTGACGTCGCCGGGCTCGACGAGGTGCAGCGCACGCTGCTGCGCCGCGACGCGCTCGGCTTCGTGTTCCAGGGCTTCAACCTGGTGCCGGTGATGACGGTGGCCGAGAACGTCGACTACCCGCTGTTCCTCGCCGGCGTGCCGGTGGCCGAGCGGCGGGAGCGCGTCGCCGCGCAACTGAGCGCGGTCGGCCTGCAGGAGCACGCCGCGCACCGGCCCGATGCGCTGTCGGGTGGGCAGCGCCAGCGGGTCGCGATCGCGCGGGCGCTGGTCAAGCGGCCGAAGCTGGTGATCGCCGACGAGCCGACCGCGAGCCTCGACTCGGTCACCGCCGACCAGGTGCTGGCGCTGATGCGCGAACGCGGCCATGCCGAAGGCGCCGCCTTCGTGATCGCGACGCACGATGCGCGCCTCACGACGCGCTGCGACCGCACGGTGGCGCTGCGCGACGGGAGGATCGAATGAAGTGGCTCCGCTTCGCGTGGCTCAACACGCTGCGCAACCGCCGCCGCTCGCTGGTCACCGTCGGCATCGCGGCACTCGGCACCGCGGCCATCCTGCTGGCCGGCGGCTTCGCGCTGTCGACCTACCACGCGCTGGCGCAGGCCGCGGCGCGCAGCAGCGGGCACCTGGTCGTCGGCCGGCCGGCGCAGTTCACGAGCGATGAAGACACGCCGCTGCAGCACGGCCTCGACGAGGTGGCCGCATTGCGCACGCAGTTGCTGGCCGACCGCGCGGTGCGCCAGGTGCTGCCGCGCGTCGAGTTCAGCGGCCTGATCAGCAACGGCGACAAGTCGACCGTGATGATGGCCAACGGCGTCGACCCCGACGGCGAGTTCGCGGTGAAGGGGCCGTTCCTCGCGATGACCGCCGGCGAGGTGCTGGCCAGTGCCGACCGCGCCGAGGTGATGCTCGGCGACGGCCTCGCGCGCAGCCTGAAGGCCGCCCCCGGCAGCAGCCTGACGCTGCTGGCCAGCACCACCGACGGCGCGCTGAATGCGCTGGACGTGCGCGTGAAGGGCGTGTTCTCGACCGGCGTGCCGGAGATCGACAAGCGCCTCGTCTACACCGATCTCGCGACCGCGCAGAAGCTGCTGAACACGACGCGGGTGTCGACGCTCGGCGTGTTCCTCGACCGGATGGAATCGACGGCGCCGGCGCGTGCCCGCGTGGCGGCGCTGTTCCCGTCGCTCACCGTGCAGACCTGGCTCGACCAGGCCTTCTTCTACCGCTCGGTGCGCGAGCTCTACAACCGCATCTTCGGTGCGCTCGGGCTGATCATCGGCGTGATCGTGGTGTTCGTCGTCGCCAACGCGATGGCGATGGCCATCATCGAGCGCACGCGCGAGATCGGCACGCTGCGCGCGCTCGGCACCTTGCCGTCGCAGCTGCTGCACACGCTGGCGCTGGAGGGCATGCTGCTCGGCGGTGCCGGCGCGCTGCTCGGTGCGGCGCTCGCCGGTGCGGTCTCGCTGCTGCTGTACCTGGTGCCGGTGCAGATGCCGCCGCCGCCCGGCCGCTCGAGCGGCTACCCGCTGACCATCGAGCTCGACCCGCTGATGGTCGCCGCCACCGTGCTCGCGATGCTGCTGCTCGCGATGGCCGCGGCCGCGCTGGTCGCCCGCAAGACCGTCCACACGCCGGTGGTGGATGCGCTGGCCCACACCTGAAGGAGTCCCCGATGAAACGCTTCCTCGCGATCGCCCTCGGCCTGCTCGCCGCGTCGGTCCACGCACAGGACATCGCCCCGCTGCTGAAGGCTGCCGACCGCTTCCGCATGAGCAGCGACAACCTGCAGGTCGACACGCTGATCGGCGTCTTCAACACCGACGGTTCGCCCGACAAGGAGCGCCGCTACACGGTGTTCGCGCAGGCCGGCCACCGCTCGCTGGTGCTGATGCAGAGCCCGGCCGAGAAGGGCCAGAAGGTGCTGATGCTCGGAGATGATTTCTGGCTGCTGATGCCCGGCAGCCAGCGGCCGCTGCGCATCACGCCGATGCAGAAGCTGCTGGGCGATGCGTCGACCGGCGACATCGCGACGCTGAGCTGGGCCGACGACTATGGCGGCCGCGTCGTCGGCGAGGAGCGCTGCGGCGAGGCCGCCTGCCTGCACCTGAGCCTCGTGGCCGGCCGCAAGGGGGTCACCTACCAGCGCATCGAGCTGTGGCTGGGCACGAAGCTGCACGAGCCGATCAAGGCCGAGTTGTACGTGCAGTCGGACAAGCTCGCGAAGCAGGCGTCGTTCGTGCTCGACAAGCCGGCCGCCCCGACCCAGGTGACCGAGATGGTGCTGCGCGACCAGCTGAGCAACCACAAGGAGACGCGGGTGCGCTACCTGTCGCGCGCACCGCGCAGCGTGCCCGAGGCCTGGCTGAACCCGATGTTCCTGGCGCGCAACCCAACGCTGGATTGACATGCTCCGCGCGATCTGGATCGCGGCGCTGTGGGCGCTCGCGGGCACTGCCGTGGCCGGCGACGACTTCAGCGGGCAGGTGCGCGCGCACCGGGAGCAGGTGCAGGGCGCAGCACCGCCGAGCACCGACACACTCGACACCGAACTGCGCGGGCACTGGAAGGCGTTCAGCGGGAATGTCGTGCTGACGCAGCAGCGGTTCGACGGCGGTGAATGGCACGGCGACGCCACCGTCAACGAGCTGTACGCGTCGGGCGACGCACTGGGCTGGCAGTGGAGCGGCGGCCGCAAGATCGTCGCGTGGGACGTCGGCTACGGCTTCCGGCCGAACGACGTGGTGCAGCAGGAGCAACGCCGCACGCTGCTCGCGACCACGCCGCAGGGCCGGGGCCTGCTGCAGGCCGAGCATTTCAACGCCGACACCGCGTGGACGCTGGTGTGGGTCAACCCGCGCAGCGACGCGGCGTCGGGTGGCGACGAGGAAGCAGTCGCCGCTCGCGTGTACCGGCGCGTCGGCGCGGCCGACTGGCATGGCTTCGCGCGGGTCGGCGAGCATTCGCGCGGCAGCATCGGTGCGGCCACCTCCTGGGTCGCGACCGACAGCGTCGAACTGCATGCGTCGGCCCGGCGGGCTTCGCCGTCGCACATCACGCAGGCGCTGGTCGGCGCCACCTGGACCGGCGAGAGCAAGCTCAGCCTGACCGCCGAGGCCTGGTCCGACGGCAGCGCCGCCCCGCCGCAGCCCCGCAGAAATGTGTATCTGCGTGCAGCTTGGGAGCACGAAGGCTGGCAACCTGTGGTCGACTTGCTGCTGGTGCCGGACGATCGCGGCCGCATCGTCACCGCGGCCCTCGGCTGGCAGGGCGACCGGTGGCGCTTCGATGGCGGCCTGCGTTGGTATGGCGGGCCGGACAGCGCCGCGATCACGCACCTGCCGACGCGCCGGATTGCCTTCATCGCAGGCACCTGGCCGTTCTGACGGCAGGCGACGCCCGGACAGCGCGGAATCTCCACCTTCACACCGGTCGTTACTGGTATTACGATGGTATTGCCTGGTAGTGCATTGGTTCCATGCGCCAATCCAGGCAACGCCATCCCGCCGCGCAGGTGGGGTTCATCGACTTGCCGAGGGAGATCCCACCATGTTCCACGCCCCGCACAAGCTGCGCCTGCTCGCCGCGCTGGCGACGTCCGTCGCCGCCGTGTCCGCCTACGCCGCCTACCCCGCCTGGAAGGCCGACACCTTCTACGCCGCCGGCACCGTCGTGTCGTACAACGGGCACGACTACCGCGCGCTGGTCAGCCAGACCGACTACGCGAGCACCGGCTGGAACCCGACCACCGCGAGCCTGTGGGCCGACCTCGGCGTCAGCAGCGGCACGCCGCCGCCCGCGCCGGCACCCGCCCCGTCTCCAGCGCCTTCGCCGGCCCCGGCACCTGCACCGGCCCCCGCGCCGTCGCCCAGCCCCGCCCCGGCCCCGGCCGGTTGCAGCCCGCTGTGGCTCGCAGCCACGCAGTACAACGGCGGCGCGCTGGTCAGCGTGAACGGCACCAACTACAAGGCCAACTGGTGGACGCAGGGCCAGAACCCGTCGACCAACAACGGCCCGGTCGGCAGCGGCCAGCCGTGGACCGCGACGACCAACTGCAACGCACCCGCACCGGCTCCGGCGCCTGCCCCCGCACCGGCTCCGGCGCCTGCCCCCGCACCGGCTCCCGCGCCGGCACCGGCACCGGCACCGGCTCCTGCGCCCGCACCGGCTCCGGCTCCCGCGCCGGCCCCTGCCCCGGCGCCCGCGCCGTCGGCCGACATCGCGAAGCACGCGCTGGTCGGCTACTGGCACAACTTCACCAACCCGGCCGGCAACACCTACCCGCTGAGCCAGATCCCGGACGCGTGGGACGTGATCGTCGTCGCGTTCGCCGACAACGCCGGCGGCGGCAACGTCAGCTTCACGGTCGACTCCAACGCCGGCAGCGACGCGCAGTTCATCGCCGACGTGAAGGCGCTGAAGGCCAAGGGCAAGAAGGTCGTGCTGTCGCTGGGCGGGCAGAACGGCTCGGTCAGCGTCGGCTCGCAAGCCGAGGCCACGAACTTCACGAACAGCCTGTACGCGATCATCCAGAAGTACGGCTTCGACGGCATCGACCTCGACCTGGAGAACGGCGTCGCACAAGGCGCGCCGATCCAGCAGTACCTGGTCAGCTCGGTGAAGGCGCTGAAGGCCAAGGTCGGCTCGAAGTTCTACCTGTCGATGGCGCCGGAGTGGCCGTACGTGCAAGGCGGCTTCATCTCGTACGGCAGCATCTGGGGCGCCTACCTGCCGATCATCGACGGCCTGCGCAACGACCTGTCGATCATCCACGTGCAGTACTACAACAACGGCGGGCTCTACACGCCGTACCAGGGCAACCCGTATCCGGAAGGCTCGGTCGACATGCTGGTGGCCGGCAGCAAGATGCTGATCGAGGGCTTCGGCCTGTCGAACGGCTCGGCGGGCAACTTCGCCGGCCTGCGCCCGGACCAGGTCGCGTTCGGCGTGCCGTCGGGCCCGCGTTCGGCCAACTCCGGCTTCGTCACGTCGGCCACCGTCAACAACGCGGTGGACTGCATGGTGAAGCTGACCGGTTGCGGCAGCGTGCGCCCGAACCAGGCCTATCCGACCTTCCGCGGCGTGATGACCTGGTCGATCAACTGGGACCGCTTCGACGGCTACAACTTCTCGGCGCCGGTCGGTGCGCACCTGAAGAGCCTGCCCTGAGCTTGCAGTAGTGATACCCGAGCGGCGGGACGCCCATCCGGCGCCTGCTGCTCGGGGATTCACCTTCGGCCCTTACCATGCGGCCGCATGCAATCACCGACCCTCGCTGCGTGCGCCTGCTTCGTCCTTTCCTCCGTACTTCAACCTGCGTTCGCGCAGCCTGAAGGGCTCGCTGCCTGCGCCGAGATCGGCGCCCCGGCCGACCGCCTCGCCTGCTACGACAAGCTGGCCGGCCGCGCGATCGATGCGCCGGCACCCACCGGCCGCGAAGGCGCCAGCGATTCGCAGCTCGCACCGAAGGCCCAGCTGCTGCCGCCGGCGAAGCAGCCGACTGCCGGCAGCGGCAGCCTGCTGTCCCGCTACTGGGAGCTCGATCCCAAGGACAAGCGCGGCATCTTCAACTTCGTCGGCTACAAGCCCAACTACGTGCTGCCGCTGCACCAGACGAGCCGCATCAACCGCGAGCCTCGATCGCCCACGCAGGCGGCCGTGCCGCTGCCGGACTACAAGAACACCGAGGCCAAGTTCCAGCTGTCGCTGCGCACCAAGGTGCTGCAGGATGTCGGCTTCGACGGCGGCGACCTGTGGCTCGCCTTCACGCAGCAGGCGCTGTGGCAGATCTGGAACGGCAAGGATTCGAAGCCGTTCCGCAACAGCGACTACGAACCCGAGGCGATCTACGTGGTGCCCGTCCCCGAGGCCTGGCGCGGGCTGCCGTTCGGCTGGCAATGGCGCTACGCGCAGCTGGGGATCGCGCACCAGTCGAACGGCCAGTCCGACCCGCTGTCGCGCAGCTGGAACCGCGCGTCGCTCGGGGCCGGCTTCGAGCGTGACAACTGGTCGTTGAGCACGCGCCTGATCCAGCGCTTCAACGAGAAGCTGGAGACCGACAACAACCCCGACCTGGTCGACTACCGCGGCCGCAGCGAAACGCAGCTCAACTGGGCGAGCGGCAAGTCGACCGCCTCGCTGCTGTACCGCAACACGCTGCAGGGCGTGAAGTACGGCGCGCTGCAGCTCGAGTGGACCTACCCGGTGATCCCCGGCCAGCCCAACCGTTTGCGCTGGTACGTGCAGGCCTTCCGCGGCTATGGCGAGACGCTGACGGACTACAACTTCCGGCAGACGAGCTTCGGGGTGGGGGTGACGTTCCTGCAGTTCTGAGCGAGGGTCCCGACGATGCGACGCGTGCTCTTCCTCTGCAGCCAGAACCGCCTGCGCAGCCCGACGGCGGAGCAGGTGTTCGCGTCGTGGCCAGACGTCGAATGCACCTCAGCCGGGCTCGACAGCTCGGCGCTGACGCCGCTGGACAGCGAGACGGTGCAATGGGCGCAGGTGATCTTCGTGATGGAGCGGTCGCACCGCGCCAAGCTGGCCAGGAAGTTCAAGCCATGGCTGAACGGCAAGCGGGTGATCGTGCTGGGGATTCCTGACGAGTACGCGTTCATGGACCCCGCGCTCGTCGAACTGCTCCAGACGAAGGTGGCGCCCTACCTGCGCATCCGCTGAACCGGCAGCGGACGGAGTTTGCAGCGTCAACCCTTGGCGGCTGCTGCCCCGGTTTTCTGCCCTGGACTCACACCTGCACGCGCTCGACCATGTCCTTGGCAATGTCGCGCAGCTGTCGACTCACGCCCTCGTACGCACCGAGCCGACGCCAGAAATCGATGGCCGCCACCCGCGCTGCCTTCGCTTCTTCGCCGGGCATCAACATGGGTGGCTCGAAACCACTGTAGTCGTGCAGCCCGGCAAATGCATCCGGGCGCCAGCGCATCGGCAGCATGTCGTACAGCGGAGCCAGTGCGAATCGTCCCTTGGCCGGCTCATCGGCCCACAGCGCGAGGTTGCCGAAGTGCATGTCGGTGTTGCCGATCAGGCGACCGAACATCAGGCGCATGCGCACGGCAGAGGCGTCGTCGGCGCTCAGGCGGCGCTGGGTGGCGAGCGCGTCGCAGGTGGCGGCCCAATGGTGCAGCGGGCCGTGCACGAACGCTTCGTGGGCGGCGTCCAGCGTCACCACGTGACGACGCCCCAGCGAATGCGGGCCGAAGCGATCGAAGCGCGTGGATTCGAGGTAGGTCCGCGTGTCGCTGTGCAGAATCCGCGCCGCTGCCACGGCTTGGCCATGCTCGCTCATGACCTGCAGCGCCAGCGCTTCGGCGTGCAGCAGGTCGTGCCAGCGCTCGCCGAATGGCGTGCCGCGCGGCGGCGTGAACTTGACCAGCACGCGCTCGCCCGAGCCCAGCGCGGTCAGGAACTTGGCCTGCTCGCCGCCGGCCGACGAACCGGCCGGCAAGGTGCCGGCGACGTTGGCTGCCAGCATGTCGTAGTGGACTGCGCGCTCGTGCGGGTCGATCGGTGCCTCGGGGACCATTTCGCCTCGAGGCTCGCCCATCGAGATGGCCCCGGTCGGATCCTCCACCTGACTTGCTGCAAACAGCACCTGTTCGAGCGACCAGCGCTCTGGGTCGCCTTCCAGCCCAAGACGTCGCGCCCATTCGCGACCCAGGAACCCCTGCATCCGAAGCGGTGAGAGGAACCACGGCAGTCGGCCGGTGGCTACCAGGTCGATCCCGTCGGCAGCGATGTGCATGCGAGCGCCGGCCAGAAAGCTCAGCGTCCCCCAGCGCGACATGATTCCGTTCTGGTCGGTCCACCACAGCGGCTGCTGGGCCGGCAGGCCTCGAATGAGATGCGGAACACCGTAGCGCGCAGCCCGCCCCTGGCCGAGCGTGATCAAGCGGTCACCGATGCGGCCCAGTGCGCGGGAAACGGTTGCCTGACTCTTGTGGGTCAGTTTCTGCAGTTCGGCGGAGCTGGCGACACCGCGCTCGGTCAACGCCTGAAGGATCTGGATTTCGAGCGAATCGCGGCCGGGTTCCATGAATAGAAATTCGAATCAGAGAACATGCTGAAAAATCAACATGTTAGTCTCGTTTCGGCATCCTATTTGAATAGTAAATGAATAGCAAATGAATAGAAAAATCCAGGTTCTTGGGTGCCCCTCAAGCAGCCTTCCGCTCCCCACCCGCCCGCCACTGCGCCATCAGCCCGGTCCACTTCGGCATCGCGGTCGCCAGGTGCCGCTCCTTCACATGCCCGTAGCCCCGGATGTCTTCCGGGATGCGCGCGATCTGCAGCGCGAGCGGCAGCGTCTGCGCATCCAGCCCACGCAGCACCTCGTCGATCGAATCGCGGTACTGGCCGATCAGCGCGCGCTCGGTCTTGCGCTCGTCGGTGCGGCCGAACGGGTCGAATGCGGTGCCGCGCAGCCCCTTGAACTTCGCGAGCACGCGGAACGCCGTCTGCATCCACGGGCCGAAGCGCTGCTTGACCAGCTCGCCCTTCTCGTTCTTCTTCGCGGTGGCCGGCGGCGCCAGGTGGTAGTTCAGCGTGTAGTCGCCTTCGAACTGCGCCGCCACCTTGTCGAGGAAGCCCTTGTCGGTGTGCAGCCGCGCGACCTCGTATTCGTCCTTGTAGGCCATCAGCTTGAACAGGTAGCGCGCGACGTTCTCCGTCAGCTTGTGCCCGCCCAGCGGCGCCTCGGCGGCCCGCACCTTCTCGACGAAGGCCTTGTACTGCGCCGCGTACGCCGCGTCCTGGTAGCCGGTCAGGAACTCGACCCGCTTCGCGACCAGGTCGTCGATGTTCACGCTCTTGCGCACGAACTCGATCACCTGCGCCGCCTTGAACAGCGCCTTCACCGCCGCCAGGTCGTGCGCCGCGCGCCGGCCCCATTCGAAGGCCGCCTTGTTGTTGTCGACCTGCACGCCGTTCAGCTCGATCGCGCGCATCAGCGCCGCATGGCCGAGCGGCACGCGGCCCTTCTGCCATGCATAGCCCAGCATCAGCGGGTTGGTGTACAGCGAATCGCCGACCAGCTGCACCGCCAGTTCTTCGGCATCGAGCATGCCGACCTGCGCCGCGCCGGCCGCCGCGACGATCGCGCTTTCGCAGTTCGCGCCGGGGAACTGCCAGTCCGGGTTGGTCACGAAGGCCGCGGTCGGCGAGCCGTGCGTGTTCAGCGCGACGAAGCTGCGACCCTCGCGCAGCGTCGCGAGCGTCGCCTTGTTGGCGCCGACGATCGGGTCGCAGGCGATCACCAGGTCGGCCTCGGCGGTGCCGACCTTGGTGGTGTGGATCGCCTCCATGCGGTTGGCGATCTGGATGTGGCTCCAGGTGCTGCCGCCCTTCTGCGCGAGGCCGGCCGAATCCTGCGTAACGATGCCCTTGCCCTCCAGGTGCGCGGCCATGCCGAGCAGCTGGCCGATCGTGATCACGCCGGTGCCGCCGACGCCGGCGACGACGATGCCCCAGGCGGTCTCGGCCACCGGCAGCACCGGCTCCGGCACCGCGATGCGTGACGGCTCGGGCCGCTCCTGCTTCGCTTTCTTCGCGCTCTTCAGCTGCCCGCCTTCGACGGTGATGAAGCTCGGGCAGAAGCCCTTCACGCAGGAGTAGTCCTTGTTGCAGGTGTTCTGGTTGATGCGGCGCTTGCGGCCGAACTCGGTCTCGACCGGCTCGACGCTCAGGCAGTTGCTCTGCACCGAGCAGTCGCCGCAGCCTTCGCACACCAACTCGTTGATCACCACCCGCTTGGCCGGCTCGACCATCGTGCCGCGCTTGCGGCGGCGCCGCTTCTCGGTCGCGCAGGTCTGGTCGTAGATGATCGCGGTGGTGCCCTTCAGTTCGCGGTACTCGCGCTGGATGCGGTCGAGCTCGTCGCGGTGGAACACCTGCACGCCGTCCGCGAGCGCGACGCCGTCGTACTTTCCGGGCTCGTCGGTCACGATGCACAGCGCGGCCACGCCTTCGGCCTTCAGGCTGTTCATGATCTGCAGCACCGAATGGCCTTCGGGCCGTTCGCCGACGCGCTGCCCGCCGGTCATCGCGACCGCGTCGTTGTAGAGCAGCTTGTAGGTGATGTTGACGCCGGCCGCGATGCTCTGGCGGATCGCCAGGCTGCCGCTGTGGAAGTAGGTGCCGTCGCCCAGGTTCGCGAAGATGTGCTCGTCGGTCGTGAACGGCGCCTGCCCGACCCAGGGCACGCCTTCGCCGCCCATCTGCGTGAAGGTGCTGGTGCTGCGGTCCATCCACACCACCATGTAGTGGCAGCCGATGCCGGCCACTGCGCGCGAGCCTTCGGGCACCTTGGTGCTGGTGTTGTGCGGGCAGCCGCTGCAGAAGAACGGCAGGCGGTCGCCGCCCTCGCTCTTCACCTCGACGAGGCTGCGCTCCTTGGCCTCGATCAGCGCGAGCCGCGCATCGATGCGCGCCGCGGTGTCGGCATCGACGCCGAGCTTCTTCAGCCGCTTGCCGATCGCCTTCGCGATGATCGCCGGCGTCAGGTCGGCCTGCGCGCGCAGCAGCCAGTTGCTGCCCGGGTTCGGCTGCGACCACTCGCCGCCGCTCTGGTCGCCGGCCACCTCGTCGAACTTGCCGAGCACGTTCGGCCGCACGTCGGGGCGCCAGTTGTAGAGCTCTTCCTTCAGCTGGTACTCGATGACCTGGCGCTTTTCCTCGACGACCAGGATCTCCTGCAGGCCCTTCGCGAATTCGCGCGTGATGGTGGCTTCGAGCGGCCACACCACGTTGACCTTGTGCAGCCGGATGCCGAGGTGACGGCAGGCGTCGTCGTCCAGCCCCAGGTCGTGCAGCGCCTGGCGGGTGTCGTTGTAGGCCTTGCCGCTGGCAATCAGGCCGAAGCGGTCGTTCGGGCCCTCGATGACGTTGTGGTTCAGCTTGTTCGCGCGGATGTAGGCGAGCGCGGCATACCACTTGTGGTCCATCAGCCGTGCCTCCTGCTCCAGCGGCGCATCGGGCCAGCGGATGTGCAGGCCGCCAGCCGGCATCACGAAGTCTTCCGGCAGCACGATGTCGACGCGGTCGGGGTCGACGCTGATGCTGGCCGACGATTCGACGATCTCCTGGATCGTCTTCATGCCCGACCAGACGCCGGCGAAGCGGCTCATCGCGAACGCATGCAGCCCCATGTCGAGGATGTCCTGCACGCTCGACGGAAAGAACACCGGCAGCCCGCAGGCCTTGAAGATGTGGTCGCTCTGGTGCGCCGCGGTGCTGCTCTTCGCGATGTGGTCGTCGCCGGCCAGCGCGATCACGCCGCCGTGCTTCGCGGTGCCGGCCATGTTGGCGTGCTTGAACACGTCGGAGCAGCGGTCCACGCCCGGACCCTTGCCGTACCAGATGCCGAACACGCCGTCGAACTTCTTCGTCTGCGGGTACAGGTCGAGCTGCTGCGTGCCCCACACCGCGGTCGCGCCGAGTTCTTCGTTGACGCCCGGCTGGAACACGATGTTCTGCGCCTGCAGGTGCTTCTTGGCCTGCCACAGCGCCTGGTCGTAGCCGCCGAGCGGCGAGCCGCGGTAGCCGCTGATGAAACCGCCGGTGTTCAGGCCGACCATCGCATCGCGCGTGCGCTGCAGCATCGGCAGCCGCACCAGCGCCTGCACGCCGCTCATGAACGCGCGGCCGGTCGCCAGGCTGTACTTGTCGTCGAGGGAGACGCTCTCGAGCGCCTTGCGGATGGATTCGGGTAGCGGGGCGTTCATCGTCCGGACTCCTTGGGGGAGGGGTGCTTCGGTGAGGCGCGTCGGCCGCTCGTGGCGGCGTCGGCACCGGGCTGCGCGGGTCGGCGGGAAGCGGTCAGTGTAGGGATTCGGCCTTCGCAAGTCCTTTCTTTGTTTGCCCGATCCAGCAGGGTCGGCGCAATAATCTTGCTGACATTTGTACCTGGGGACTCGAATGACGCTCAAAAAGGCCATATCAGGGAAAACCAGCAGACCGACCGCGGCCTCGCCCTCGCCCGTTCACGCGCCCGAGCCGCACGGCGCCACCCTCGACCGCTACGACGTGCTGATCCTGCGCGAGCTGCAGCAGGACGCGCGGCTGTCCAACACCGAGCTGGCGGCACGCATCGGGCTGTCGGCCGCGCCGACCTGGCGGCGCGTCAAGTGGCTGGAGGAGCAGGGCTACATCACCGGCTACCGGGCCGAGCTTGACCGGCGCAAGGTTGGCCTCGGCGTGCTGGCCTTCGTGCGGGTGGATGCGAACCGCAACACTGGCAGCGAGACCCGCCAGCTCGAAGACGCGATCCGGCAACTGCCCGAGGTGATCGCCTGCCACTACATCTCGGGCGCCGGCACCTTCGAGCTGCAGGTGATGGCAACCGATCTCGACGCGTTCTCGCGCTTCTCGATCGAGACCTTGCTGAACCTGCCGAACGTGAAGGACATCCACACCAGCTTCTCGCTCGGCGAGGTGAAGGCGAGCGGCGCGCTGCCGCTCGGCCACCTGCGGACCGGCGCGGCATGAAGAACCTGACGCTGCGCCAGCTGCGCGCCTTCGAGGCGGCCGCCACCACGCTGAGCCATTCGCGCGCCGCCGAGCAACTGCACCTGACGCAGCCGGCGGTGTCGATGCAGATCCGGCTGCTCGAAGACGAGCTCGGGCTGCCGCTGTTCCGCAAGCAGGGCCGCGGGCTGCAGCTCACCGATGCCGGTGACGAGCTGCTGCGCCATGCGCGCGGCATCCTCGGCGCGATCCGCCAGGCCGAGGACGCGCTGACCTCGATGAGTTCGGGAGCGGGCAGCACGCGCGGGCAGCTGCACCTGGGCGTGGTGCCGACGGCCAACTACTTCGCACCGCTGCTGATGATGGCGTTCCGCGAGCGCTTCCCCGAGGTCAAGCTGAAGCTGTCGGTGGACCGGCGCGACACCATCCTCGCGCTGCTGAACGAGCACCAGATCGACGTCGCGATCGCAGGCTACCCGCCGTCCGAGGCCGACGTCGAGGCCGAGGCCTTCGCGCGCCATCCGCACTGCATCGTCGCGGCGCCCGGCCATCCGCTGGCCGGCAAGCGGCGCATCGCGTGGAGCGAGCTGAAGGGCGAGCCGTTCATCTTCCGCGAGCCGGGGTCGGCGACACGGCAGTTCCTGGAGCACCTGCTGCAGTCGCAGGCGCTGCAGGTCAACGTGACGATGGAGCTGTCGGGCAACGAAACCATCAAGCAGGCGGTGATGGCCGGCATGGGCATCAGCTTCATGTCGGCGCATGCGTTCCAGATCGAACTGGCGGCGGGGCGCATGGCAGTGCTCGACCTGGTCGGCATGCCGAAGCTGCTCGACTGGTGCCTGCTGCACCGGCGCGATGGTGTGCTGACGGGGGTGAACGCGGCGTTCCGAGGGTTCGTGCTGGAGCACGGGGCGCGGCTGGCGCATTGCGAGTTGTCTGCCGCCCCCACGTTTTCCCCAGGTTCGTAGCCCGGATGCCAATCCGGGAGCGGCCGACGATCCCCGGATTGGCATCCGGGCCACGAATTCATCAGCACTCCTTTCGGATTGGATAAGAAACCATTGCTTGTCCTTATGCCTGGAGGCTCCTAGATTCTGTCTCCATGACCGAACCGACCCACCCCTTCCCGACCTGGGACGCCGCCCACGCCGAGCGCCTCGACGAACCCGGCCGCCTGCTGTACCGATCGAACCTGCTGGGCTCCGACCTGCGGATCACGAACTACGGCGGCGGCAACACCTCGGCCAAGCTGCTGCAGCGCGACCCGCTGACGCAACAGCAGGTCGACGTGCTGTGGGTCAAGGGCTCCGGCGGCGACCTCGGCTCGATGAAGCTCGACGGCTTCTCGACCCTCTACCTCGACAAGCTGAACGCGCTGCAGGCGCTCTACCGCGGCCCCGAGCATGAAGACGAGATGGTCGGCTACCTGCCGCACTGCACCTTCAACCTGAACGGCCGCGCCGCCAGCATCGACACCCCGCTGCATGCCTACCTGCCGTTCCGGCACGTCGACCACATGCACCCCGATGCGGTGATCGCGATCGCGGCGATGGAGAACAGCCGCACGCTGACGCAGACCATCTTCGGCGGCAGCGTCGGCTGGCTGCCGTGGCGCCGGCCGGGCTTCGAGCTCGGCATGCAGTTGCAGCGCTACGTCGCCGAGCACCCTGGCCTGCGCGGCCTGGTGCTGGCCGGCCACGGCCTCTTCACCTGGGGCGACGACGCCCGCAGCTGCTACGAGAACACCGTCGGCGTGATCCGCGACGCGCAAGATTGGCTGCAGGCCGAGCGGCGCGAGCGCAAGCGGGTCAGCTTCGGCGGCCCGGCTCGCGCGCCGCTGCCCGCCGACGCGCAGCAGGCGCTGCTGGCCCGGCTGCTGCCGGTGCTGCGCGGCGCGGTCTCGCGCAGCGGCCACAAGCTGGCGCACGTCGACCGCTCGGCCGTCGTGCAGGAGTTCGTCGACAGCCGCGACCTCGAACGCCTGGCCGCGCTCGGCACCTCGTGCCCCGACCACTTCCTGCGCACCAAGATCCGCCCGCTGATCCTGCCGGACTCGCTGTACGCGCTGCAAGGCGCCGAGCTCGCCGCCGCGATCGACGAGCGGCTGGCCGCGTACCGCGCCGACTACAGCGCCTATTACGAGCGCTGCAAGCGGCCGAACAGCCCGGCGCTGCGCGACCCGAACCCGGTGATCGTGCTGCTGCCCGGCGTCGGCATGGTCTCGCTCGCGAAGGACAAGGCCACCGCGCGCATCGCCGGCGAGTTCTACGTCAACGCGATCAACGTGATGCGCGAGGCCGATGCGCTGGACCGCTACGTCGGGCTGCCCGAACAGGAGGCCTTCGACATCGAATACTGGCTGCTCGAAGAAGCCAAGCTGCAGCGCATGCCGAAGGCGAAGCCGCTGGCCGGCCAGGTGGCGCTGGTGACCGGTGGGGCCGGCGGCATCGGCCGCGCGATCGTCGAACGCCTGCTCGGCGAAGGCGCCTGCGCGGTGCTGCTCGACATCGACGCCGAAGCGCTGGCCCAGGTTGGCGACGAGCTGCAGAAGCGCTTCGGCCGCGACGTGGTGCGCACGCTGCGCTGCGACGTGACCGACGAGGCCGGCGTGCTGCGCGCGTACGCCGATGCGGTGATCGAGTACGGCGGCGTCGACATCCTGGTCTCGAACGCCGGCATCGCGTCGGCTGCGCCGATCGAGGACACCACGCTCGAGCTGTGGATGCGCAACCAGTCGATCCTGTCGACCGGTTACTTCCTGGTCGGCCGCGAGGCCTTCCGCGTGATGAAGGCGCAGGGCGTCGGCGGCGCCATCGTGTTCATCGCCAGCAAGAACGGCATGGTCGCGAGCAACCAGGCTTCGGCCTATTGCGCGGCCAAGGCGAGCGAGATCCAGCTGGCGCGCTGCTTCGCGCTCGAAGGCGCACCGCTCGGCATCCGCGCCAACGTGGTGAACCCGGATGCGGTGATCCGCGGCAGCAAGATCTGGACGGGCCGCTGGAGCCAGGAACGCGCCGCCGCCAACAAGATCAAGGAAGAAGAGCTGGAGGCCTTCTATCGCGACCGCTCGATGCTCAAGCGCAGCGTGCTGCCGCAGGACATCGCGGAAGCCACCTATTTCTTCGCATCCGACTTGTCGGCCAAATCGACCGGCAACATCCTCAACGTGGACGCCGGCAACCTCGCGGCCTTTCCGCGTTGAATCCCGAGGAGCACGACATGGCCACGCCGCTGATTGCCAGGACCCTGATCGACGCACAGAACGCACCGCTCGCGAAGCGCGTGCGCGACGACTACGACACGCTGGGCGAGCAGCTCGCGCGGCGCGACATCGACATCGAGGCCGTGCGCCAGCAGGTCGCGGCCTTCACGGTGGCGGTGCCGTCGTGGGGTGTCGGCACCGGCGGCACCCGCTTCGCGCGCTTCCCCGGTGCCGGCGAGCCGCGCGACGTGTTCGACAAGGTCGAGGACTGCAGCGTGATCCAGCAGCTGGCGCGCTGCACGCCGACGGTGTCGCCACACTTCCCGTGGGACAGGTGCAGCGACTACCGCGAGCTGCGCGAGCATGCCGCGATGCGCGGGCTGGCCTTCGACGCGGTCAACTCGAACACCTTCTCCGACCAGAAGGGCCAGCCGCTGAGCTACAAGTTCGGCAGCCTGACGCACAGCGATGCGGCGGTGCGGGCACAGGCGGTCGCGCACAACCTCGAGGTGATCGAGATCGGCCGCCAGCTCGGCAGCCGCGCGATCACCGTGTGGATCGGCGACGGCGCCAACTTCCCCGGCCAGCAGCATTTCCGACGCAGCTTCGAGCGCTACCTCGACAGCACGCGGCACATCTACGCCGCGTTGCCGGCCGACTGGCACATGTTCCTCGAGCACAAGATGTTCGAGCCGGCGTTCTACGCGACGGTGATCCAGGACTGGGGCTCGAGCCTGCTGGCCGCGCAGTCGCTGGGCGACAAGGCGCGCTGCCTGGTCGACCTGGGCCACCATGCGCCGAACGTCAACATCGAGATGATCGTCGCGCGGCTGGTGCATGCCCGCAAGCTGGCCGGCTTCCATTTCAACGACAGCAAGTACGGCGACGACGACCTCGACAGCGGCAGCATCAACCCGTTCCAGCTGTTCCTCGTCTTCAACGAACTGGTCGACGCCGCACAGTCCGGCGCACCCGACTTCGCACCGGCCTACATGCTCGACCAGTCGCACAACGTCACCGACCCGATCGAAAGCCTGATGACCAGCGCCGCCAGCGTGCAGCGCTGCTACGCACAGGCGCTGGTCGTCGACCGCCAGGCCCTGTCGGCGTACCAGGACGGCAACGACGCGCTGATGGCCGCGCAATCGCTGAAGCAGGCCTTCCAGACCGATGTGACGCCGATCCTGCAGCGCGTGCGGCTGGAGGCCGGCGGCGCGATCGAGCCGGTGGCGACGTACCGCGCGAGCGGCTACCGCGCGCGGGTCGCCGAGGCGCGGCCGGCCTCCGGCCCGAGCAGCGGCATCGTTTGATTTCAGGTTCCCCCGTCAGTCCAAAAACCAATCAGGAGACAAACCCGTGAAGAAACCTCTGCAAGTCCTGCTGGCCGCGCTGGTGTGCGCGGCCTTCGCCCCCGGCGCGATGGCGGCCGACAAGATCGCGCTGGTCGTCAAGAGCCTGGGCAACGGCTTCTTCGACGCCGCCAACCAGGGCGCGCAGGAAGCGGCCAAGGAGCTGAAGGATGTCGAGATCATCTACACCGGCCCGGCCAAGGCGACCGCCGAAGGGCAGATCGAGATCATCAACTCGCTGATCGCGCAGAACGTGAAGGCGATCGTGATCTCGGCCAACGACCCCGACGCGCTGGTGCCGGCGCTGAAGAAGGCGATGGCACGCGGCATCAAGGTGGTGTCGTTCGACTCCGGCGTGCGCAAGGACGGCCGGCTGATGCACCTGAACCCGTCGTCGAACGCGCTGATCGGCGAGAAGCTCGTCAAGATGACGCAGGACGCGATCGGCGCCAACGGCGAGATCGCGGTGTTGTCGGCGACCGCGCAGGCGACCAACCAGAACATCTGGATCGACGAGATGAAGAAGGTGCTCGCGAAGCCGCCGTACACCGGCCTGAAGCTGGTCAGCGTCGTCTACGGCGACGACCAGACCGACAAGAGCTACCGCGAGGCGCAGGGCCTGTTCAAGAGCTACCCGAACCTGAAGGCGATCGTCGCGCCGACCACCGTCGGCGTCGCGGCCGCGGCGAAGGCGGTGCAGGACGAGAAGAAGGTCGGCGCGCTGTTCGTCACCGGGCTCGGGCTGCCGTCGGAGATGGCCGGCCATGTGAAGAGCGGCGCGGTGAAGTCGTTCGCGATCTGGAACCCGATCGACCTCGGCTACTCGGCGGTGTACGCGGCGCACCAGTTCGTGCACGGCAAGGCCAAGGGTGCGGCCGGCGAGAAGGTGTCGCTCGGCCGCGTCGGCACCGTGGCGCTGGATGCGAACAACGAGGCGGCGATGGCCGAACCGTTCACCTATGACGCGGGCAACGTCGAGAAGTTTGCGAAATTCTTCTGAACCGTCCGATGACCTCCCCGCTGCTGCAACTGCGCGGTATCCACAAACGCTACGGGGCGACGCACGCGCTGCGCGGCGTCGACCTCGAGCTGCAGCGCGGCGAGGTGCTCGCGCTGGTCGGTGAGAACGGCGCCGGCAAGTCGACGCTGGTGAAGATCCTGACCGGCGTGGTGCAGCCGGACGAGGGCACGATCGAGCTCGACGGGCAGGCGCGGCGCTTCGCGCATGCGCAGGCCTCGCAGGCCGCCGGCATCGTCGCGGTCCACCAGGAGACGGTGATGTTCGACGAGCTGTCGGTGGCCGAGAACATCTTCATCGGCCGGCACCTGCAGCGCGGCCCGTTCATCGACTGGCCGGCGATGCAGGCGCAGGCGGCGCAGGTGCTCGCGAAGATCGGCGCGCGCTTCGCGCCGGCGGCGCTCGTCAAGGACCTGAGCCTCGCCGAGCGGCACCTGGTGGAGATCGCGCGCGCGTTGTCGCAGCAGGCCTCGGTCGTCATCCTCGACGAGCCGACGGCGGCGCTGTCGCAGCAGGAGATCCGCGATTTCTACGGGCTCGTGCACACGCTGCGCGAGCAGGGCGTCGGCGTGATCTTCATCACCCACAAGTTCGACGAGATCTTCGCGGTGGCCGACCGCTGGCTGGTGCTGCGCGACGGTGCGTCGGTGGGCTGCGGCGCGATCGCGCAGGCCGAGGAGCGCGAGCTGGTGAAGCTGATGGCCGGGCGCGCGATCGAGCAGATCTACCCGGCCCCAGCCGCGCCGCCGGGCGAGGTGGTGCTGCGGGTGCGCGGGCTGTCGCACCCGAGCGAGTTCGACGGCCTGTCGTTCGAGCTGCGGCGCGGCGAGATCCTCGGCTTCTACGGGCTGGTCGGCTCCGGCCGCAGCGAGGCGATGCTCGCGCTGATGGGCCTGAACGCCGACGCGCGCGGCGAGTTCGAGATCGACGGCAAGCGTTTCAAGCCGGGCCGGGCCGGCGACGCGATCGCGGCCGGCATCGCCTACGTGCCGGAGGAGCGGCAGCGCCAGGGCGGCATCCTGAGCTTCTCGGTGCAGCACAACATCAGCCTGGCCGGGCTGTCGCGTTTTGCGCGCGGGCCGTGGCTGTCGGCGCTGCGCGAATCGGCGCTGTGCGGCCGGATGATCGAGCGGCTGCAGATCAAGACCGGTTCGCCGCACACGCCGATGGCGGGGCTGTCGGGTGGCAACCAGCAGAAGGTGGTGATCGCGAAGTGGCTGGGCCTGGACCCGCGCATCGTGATCCTCGACGAGCCGACCAAGGGCATCGACGTCGGCGCGAAACAGGCCGTGTACCAGCTGATCGGCGAGATGGTCGCGCAGGGGCTGGCGGTGATCCTGGTGTCGTCGGAGCTGCCGGAGGTGATGAACCTGGCGCACCGCGTGATCGTGATGCGGCGCGGCCGGCAGGTGGCCGAGTTCGCGCGCGAGGGTGCCGAAGCCGAGGCCATCGTGGCGGCGGCGTCGGGCCTGTCTGCACCGCCGCGTCCGCAGGCGCCGCTCGAACTGCGGGAGCTGGCCGCATGAGGCTCCTGAAAGATCGACCGCGCGAACTCGCGCTGCTGGCGATCATCGCCGCGATCGCGCTGGCGGTCGGCGCGCGCGCGCCGGTGTTCCTGACCTGGCACAACGCGCTCGACATCGCAAACGATTCGGCGATCCTCGCGATCCTGGTGATGGGCCAGATGCTGGTGCTGCTGACGCGCGGCGTCGACCTGTCGGCGGCGTCGAACCTGGCGCTGACCGGCATGCTGTGCGCGCTGGCCGGGCGGGCGCTGCCGCAGCTGGGCGTCGTGCCGCTGCTGCTGCTGGCGGTCGCGATCGGCACGCTGCTCGGCCTCGTCAACGGCTGGCTGATCACGGTTTTCGAGCTGCCGCCGATCGTCGTGACGCTCGGCACCTTGTCGGCCTACCGCGGCGCGATCTTCGTCGCGAGCCAGGGCGCGTGGATCTCCGACCACCAGATCCACCCGGTCATCAAGGGCCTGCCGCGCGAGCAGTGGGCCGGCCTGCCGGCGCTGGTGTGGATCGCCGCGGCGGTGGTGCTGGCGATGGCGGTGTTCCTGCGCTGGCGCCGCGAGGGGCGCGAGCTGTATGCGCTGGGCGGCAACCCGACCGCGGCGGCGTATGTCGGCATCCCGCTGCGGCGGCGCCTGCTGCTGGTGTACGCGGTGTCGGGCGCGCTGGCGGGGCTGGCCGGGCTGCTGTGGGTCGGCCGCTACGCGATCGCGTTCACCGAACTGGCGGCCGGCTACGAACTGACGGTGATCGCCGCCTGCGTGATCGGCGGTGTCAGCATCGGCGGCGGCGTCGGCAGCGTCGCCGGCGCGCTGCTCGGCGTGCTGTTCATCGGCGTCGTCAACGGCGCGTTGCCGGTGATCCAGGTCTCGCCGTTCTGGCAGCAGGCGATTGCCGGCGTGGTGATCCTGGTGTCGGTCGCGGTGAACGCCGGCGCGCAGCGGCGCAGCGGCCGGCAGATCCTCGAGCGGCGAGAGGCGGTGGCGACATGACACGTGCATTCGGGATGTGGGAGCGGATGCTGCTCGCCTTGCTGGTGCTGCTGCTGGCCGGCTTCGGCCTCGGCATCGACGGCTTCATGTCGCCGTACGCGCTGGCCGACAGCACCTTCAACTTCAGCGAGAAGGGCTTGCTGGCCCTCGCGATGGCGCTGCTGATCATGGCCGGCGAGATCGACCTGTCGATCGCCGCGACGCTGTCGCTGTGCTCGCTGGCAATGGGCTTCGCGATGAAGGCCGGCGCCGGCCTGCCGCTGATGCTGCTGGCCGCGTTCGGCACCGGCGCGGCGGCCGGCGCGTTGAACGGCTGGCTCGTCACCGCGTACCGCTTGCCGTCGATCGTCGTCACCATCGGCAGCCTGTCGCTGTACCGCGGGATCGCGCTGGTGGTGCTCGGCGACCAGGCGATCACCGGCTACCCCGACGCGCTGTCGGTGCTGGGCAACGGCTACCTGGGCGACCTGGTCGGCCTGCCGTGGCTGATCGTGCCGATCGAGTTCGCAATCCTGCTGCTGATGGCGGCGGGCGTCGCGGTGCTGCTGCACCGCACCGTGACCGGCCGCCGCCTGGTGGCGATCGGTGCGAACCCGGTGGCCTCGCGCTTCTCGGGCATCGAGGTCGACCGCCACCGCTTCGCGCTGTTCGTCTTTGCCGGGCTGATGGCGGCGCTGGCGGCGGTGCTGCTGACCGGCCGCATCGGCAGCACGCGGCCGAACATCGCGCTCGGCTGGGAGCTGGACGCGGTGACGATGGTGATCCTCGGCGGCGTCGCGATCGAAGGCGGCCGCGGCAGCATCGTCGGCGTGCTGCTGGCCGCGCTGCTGCTGGGCTTGTTCACGTTCGCGCTCGGCATGGCCAACATCTCCGGCATCGTGATGGCGATGATCGTCGGCATCCTGTTGATCGTGTCGATGGTGCTGCCGCGGCTGCTGCGCGGCCCGCGGGTGCTGCTGTGATGGAGCAGGTCGCGTTCCGGATGACGCTGAAGCCCGGTTGCGCGGCGGAGTACAAGCGACGGCACGATGCGTTGTGGCCGGAGCTGGCGACGCTGCTGCATGAGGCCGGCGTGCGCGACTACAGCATCTTTCTCGACGAGGAGAGCCTGGCGCTGTTCGCGGTGCTGCGTCGGCCTGCCGATCACCGGATGAACGATTTGCCGTCGCATCCCGTGATGAAGCGCTGGTGGGCTCACATGGCCGAGCTGATGGAGGTCGAACCTTCGTTGGCGCCTCGGGTCGTCGCGTTGGCGCCGATGTTTCATCTGGAGTGAGTTCTGCTTGAGATGAAGCCCTCCGCCACCGTCGTGCTCGACATCGGCAAGACCCACGTCAAGCTGTGCGCCCTCGACGCCGACGACAAAGTCCTCGCTGTCCGGACCCGCGACAACGCCAGCGTCCAAAGCCCCGCGGGCTACGCGGCCCTCGACACCGACGGCATCGAAGCCTGGCTGTGGGACAGCCTCGCCTCGCTGGCGGTGGCGTTCCACGTCGATCGCCTCATCACCAGCACGCACGGCGCCGCCTTCGCGGCCATCGACGAGAACGGGCTGGTGCTCCCGATCGTCGACTACGAGTTCGACGCCTATGCGAGTCAACGGGACGCCTACGCCGACGCCGTGGGCGACCTGCGCGAGACGCTGTCGCCGCACCTGCCGATGGGGCTCAATGCGGCCCGGCCGTGGTACTGGCTGGTGCGCGAATGTCCGCACGAGTTTGCGCGGGCGAGCACGCTGTTGCCGTACCCGCAGTACTGGGCCTGGCGGCTGAGCGGCGTCGCGGCGAGCGAGGCGAGTTCGCTGGGATGCCACACGCATCTGTGGACCCCGGTGACGCGCCACTGGTCGCGCCTCGCGAGGGCCGAAGGCTGGGACCGGCGCTTTGCGCCGCTGCGCCCGGCCTGGGAGGTGCTGGGCCCGGTTCGGCCGGAACTGGCGCAGCGCCTCGGGTTGCCGATCGACTGCCTCGTGCATGCCGGCGTGCACGACAGCAATGCCTGCCTCGCACGCCACCTGCGGCGCTCGCCGGCGATGACGCTGGTGACCTCGGGCACCTGGACCGTGGTGATGGCCTGCGGCGGCCAGGTCGATCGCCTCGACCTGTCGGCCGACATGCTGGCCAATGTGTCGGTCGCGCAGGACCTGGTGCCGACGGCGCGGTTCATGGGCGGGCGCGACCACGCGGCCTTGTGTGCCGGGGCCGATCCGGACGCGGCGGACCTGGCGTGCCTGCCGGCGCTGGCCGACGCGGGCATCGAGGCGTTGCCATCGGCCGATGGCAGCGGGCCGCGCGTCGTCTGCCGCGGCGAAGACATCACCGCGCAAGTCGCGCAGCGGCTCATGCCGGTGCAACGCGCCACGCTGGCCGCGCAGTACTGCGCCGCGATGACGGCCGAGCGCGTGCAGGCCTTGTCCGGGCCGTCGCCGGTGGTCGTCGAAGGGCCGCTCGCACGCAATGCCGCGTTCCTCGCACTGCTCGCGCAGTGCCTGCCCACGCACCGCTGCCAGGCCGGCGACGCGGCCATCGATGGCACCGTGCTCGGCGCGCTGGCCTTGACCCGCCGGAACGACTGATCGCGCGGCCTGGCGGGCCCCGGGCCGCGAGGCTGCTAACCTCTCGCCCCGTGCGGACCGTCCTCGTTTCCCTCGCCGACCGCGTGTTCGGCACCGAACCCAAGCAACGCCTGCGGCTCGTGCAGTGCGGCGTCGCGATGCTGCTGGTGCTTGGCAGCGTTTTCAACATGCAGTACCTGGTGTTCGCCGGCCTCGCGCCGGCATGGCCGGTGGCGTTGTGGAGCGTGGTGCTCGTCGGTGGCTTCGCGGCCTTCTTCGCGGTGATCCGCAGCGGGGTCAACCTGAAGCTGCCCGACCCGGCGCTGACGCAGCCGCAGATGGTGTTCGCGATCGTCTGCGGCGCCGCCGGCTACGCGCTGGCCGGCGCGGGCCGCGGCGGGGCGTTTCCGATCCTGATGGTGATCTTCATGTTCAGCATGTACGCGCTGCCGCCGTCGCAGGTGATGCGGATCGCGCTGTTCGCGGTGGTGCTGTTCGGCGCGACGATGGCCGCGATGGCCTGGCACGACCCGGCCACCTACGAGCCGGCCGTCGAATGGGGGCACTTCATCATGATCGCGGTCATGGTGCCGGCCATCGCGGTGCTGGCCGGGCAACTCAGCCGGCTGCGCGAACGGATGCGCCGGCAGAAGAAGGAGCTGTCGGCTGCGCTCGCGCGCATCCAGGACCTGGCCACCCGCGACGAGATGACCGGCCTGATCAACCGCCGCCACATGCAGGAACTGATGGAGCAGGAGCGCCAGCGCGGCGTGCGCTCCGGCTACACCTTCTGCCTCGCGATGATCGACCTCGACGGCTTCCGCAAGATCAACGACCAGCAGGGCCACGAGTTCGGCGACCGGCTGCTGAAGCGCTTCGCCCGCGAGGCGCTGAACGTGATCCGCATCTCCGACCTGCTCGGGCGCTGGCAGGGCGAACAATTCCTGCTGTTGCTGTCGGACACCCGCGCTTCGCTGGCACGGCTCGGGCTCGAACGGCTGCGCGAGCGCATCTTCGCGATGCAGATCGACGCGCAGGGGCCGCCGATCCATGTCAGCTTCTCGGCCGGCGTCACCGAGCACCGGGCCGGTGAGTCGGTGGCCGACACCATCGCGCGCGCCGACCAGGCGCTGCGCGCGGCCAAGGGCGCCGGGCGCAATCGGGTGGTGCTGGCATGAGTCGCTCGTCATGAGTGCGCCGCTGCCGGCCCGGCACTTCTTCCTGGCGCTGCTGGTGGTCGCGGTCTGGGGCACCAATTTCGTCGTCATCAAGCTCGGGCTCGCGCACCTGCCGCCGCTGCTGTTCGCCGCGCTGCGCTTCACGTTCGCGCTACTGCCCGCGGTGTTCTTCCTGCCGCGCCCGGCGGTGCCGTGGCGCAACCTCGCGGCCTACGGACTGCTGATCGGCGTCGGCCAGTTCGGCGTGCTGTACCTCGCGATGCGCGGGCACATCACGCCGGGGCTCGCGTCGCTGGTCGTGCAGACGCAGGTGTTCTTCACGATCGGCCTCGCGATGCGCGGCGGCGGCGAGGTGGTGCGGCCGTTCCAGTGGGCCGCGCTGGGGCTGGCGGTGGCCGGCATCGTCGTCATCGGTTCCCACACTGGCGGCGACACGACGGTGGCCGGCGTGCTGATGGTGCTGTTCGCCGCGCTGTCGTGGGCCGGCGGCAACATCGTCAGCCGCGCCGCCGGCCGCGTGAACATGCTCGCCTACGTGGTGTGGACGAGCGCGTTCGCGGTGCCGCCGCTGTTCCTGCTGTCGTGGTGGTTCGAAGGCGGCGCGGCGATCGAGGCCGGCCTGCGCCAGGCCGATGCGGTGACCTGGGCCTCGGTGCTGTGGCAGTCGGTCGGCAACACGCTGTTCGGCTATGCCGCGTGGGGCTGGCTGCTGGCCCGCCACCCGGCCGCGACCATCACGCCGATGGCGCTGCTGGTGCCGGTGTTCGGCATGGGCGCATCGTCATGGTGGCTCGGGGAGTCGCTGCCGGCTTGGAAGCTGGTCGCGGCAGGACTGGTGATGGCGGGGCTGGCGCTGAACCTGCTGTGGCCGCGGCTGCGGCGGGCGCCTGCGGTTCCCTAGACCCGCTCGACCACCACCGCAATCCCCTGGCCCACGCCGATGCACATCGTGCACAGCGCGTAGCGGCCGCCGCTGCGGTGCAACTGGTTCACCGCGGTCGTCACCAGCCGCGCGCCGCTGGCGCCCAGCGGGTGGCCGAGCGCGATCGCACCGCCGTTCGGGTTGACGCGGGCATCGTCGTCCTGCAGGCCGAGGTCGCGCAGCACCGCCAGGCCTTGGGCCGCGAAGGCTTCGTTCAACTCGATCACGTCGATCTGGTCGAGCCGCAGTCCAGTCAGCGCGAGCACCCGCCGCGTCGCCGGCGCCGGGCCCATCCCCATGATGCGCGGCGGCACGCCGGCCGTCGCCATGCCCAGCACGCGGGCCCGCGGCGTCAGCCGATGGCGCTTCGCCGCGGCCTCGCTCGCCAGCAGCAGCGCACAGGCCCCATCGTTCACGCCCGACGCATTGCCGGCCGTCACCGTGCCGTCCGGGCGCACCACGCCCTTCAGCTTCGCCAGCGCCTCCAGCGAGGTCTCGCGCGGGTGCTCGTCACGCGTCACGACCACTGCGTCGCCCTTCTTCTGCGCGATCGTCACCGGCGTGATCTCGGCGTCGAAGAAGCCCGCCTGCTGCGCCGCGACCGCCTTGCGCTGCGACGCCAGCGCCATGCGGTCCTGCGCGTCGCGCTCGATGCCGAATTCGGCGGCCACGTTCTCGGCCGTCTCCGGCATCGAATCGACGCCGTGCATCTCCTTCATCAGCTTGTTGACGAAGCGCCAGCCGATGGTGGTGTCGTGGATCGCGGTGCTGCGGCTGAACGCGCTGTCGGCCTTCGGCATCACGAACGGCGCGCGGCTCATGCTCTCGACACCGCCGGCGATCACCAGGCCGGCCTCGCCGCTGCGGATCGCGCGCGCCGCGCTGCCCACCGCATCCATGCCCGAGCCGCACAGCCGGTTGATCGTCATGCCCGGCACGCCGATCGGCAAGCCCGCCAGCAGCGCCGACATGCGCGCGACGTTGCGGTTGTCCTCGCCGGCCTGGTTCGCGCAGCCGAACAGCACGTCGTCGACCGCTTCCCAGTCGACATGCGTGTTGCGCGCGATCAACGCCTTCAGCGGGATCGCGCCAAGGTCGTCGGTGCGCACCGATGACAGCGCGCCGCCGTAGCGGCCGAACGGGGTGCGGATCGCATCGCAAATGAAGGCATCTGTCATGGCGAAATCTTTCAGGCGATCAGCGGCACGCCGCTCAACCGCTGCAGTTCATCGAAGGGCAGGCCGTGAAAAGTCTCCACCACCTTCAGCCCGGCGGCTGTCACGTCGATGACGGCCAGGTCGGTGTAGATGCGGCTCACGCAGGCCACGCCGGTCAGCGGGTAGCTGCAGTCGGCGACGATCTTGCTCTCGCCGCCCTTGGTGAGGTGTTCCATCATCACGAAGGTGCGCTTCGCGCCGATCGCCAGGTCCATCGCGCCGCCGACCGCGGGGATCGCGTCGGGCGCGCCGGTGTGCCAGTTCGCCAGGTCGCCGCGCGCCGACACCTGGAACGCGCCGAGCACGCAGATGTCGAGGTGGCCGCCGCGCATCATCGCGAAGCTGTCGGCATGGTGGAAGAACGCGCCGCCGGCAAGCAGCGTCACCGGCTGCTTGCCGGCATTGATCAGGTCGTGGTCTTCGTCGCCGGCGGCCGGCGCCGGGCCCATGCCGAGCAGGCCGTTCTCGCTGTGCAGGAAGACCTCGCGCTCGCGCGGCAGGTGGTTGGCCACCAGCGTCGGCAGGCCGATGCCGAGGTTCACGTAAGCGCCCTCGGGGATGTCGCGCGCGACGCGGGCGGCCATCTGGTCGCGGTTCAATCGTTGCATTGCCATCATGCCGCCTGCTTGAAGCCGGCCGGGCCGGTGCTGCTGCGCGGCACCTGCACGACGCGCTGCACGAAGATCCCCGGCGTCACGATGTGCTCCGGGTCGAGCTCGCCGAGCGCCACCACCTCGTGCACCGACGCGATGCTGAGCCTGGCCGCCATCGCCATGATCGGCCCGAAGTTGCGCGCGGTCTTGCGATACACCAGGTTGCCCCAGCGGTCGCCGCGCTCGGCCTTGATCAGCGCCACGTCGGCATGGATCGGCGATTCGAGCACGTGCATGCGGCCGCCGATCTCGCGCGTCTCCTTGCCGCGCGCGAGCTCGGTGCCGTAGCCGGTCGGCGTGAAGAAGCCGCCGATGCCGGCACCGGCCGCGCGGATGCGCTCGGCCAGGTTGCCCTGCGGCACCAGCTCGAGCTCGATGCGGCCGCTGCGGTACAGCCCGTCGAACACCTGCGAATCGGCCTGGCGCGGAAAGCTGCAGATGATCTTGCGCACCCGCCCGGTCGCGAGCAGCGCCGCCAGCCCCGTCTCGCCGTTGCCGGCGTTGTTGTTGACGATGGTCAGGTCGCGCGCGCCCTGCGCGATCAGCGCGTCGATCAGCTCGCCCGGCTGGCCGGCCCCGCCGAAGCCGCCGATCATCACCGTTGCGCCGTCGGCCACGCCGGCCAGCGCGTCCTGCACCGAATCGCAGAGCTTGTTGATCATCCTGTTCCTCGCGGAAACCTGGATCGTCAAAAGTTCTTTTGACGAACCCAGGTTCTATATGGGAACAGTTTAAACCGCCTTGGCCCGGTCGCGCCGCTCAAGCTGCCTTCGCGAGTTCGTCCATCGCGTAGACGCGGCCGAAGCGGTTGGCCAGGAAATCGGCCAGCTTCACGTCTTCCTGGCGCACGAAGCCCTGCTGCGGCAGTTGCCCGTTGGCCAGCATGTCGAGGATCGCGCACAGGCTGCTGGCGGTGGTGATCTGGATCGCGCTGCGCATCCGCCCGGCCAGCACGTGCGCATAGGTCTTGCGCGCGTAGGTGTTCTGCACCAGCCGCCCTTCCTTCATGCCGGAGACGGTGACGAACACGATCACCACGTCCTGCATCGTCGTCGGCACGGCCTGTTCGAGGATGTCCTTCAGCACGTCGCGCCGGTCCTTCAGCCGCAGGTCGTGCAGCAGCGCCTTCATGATCGCGGCGTGGCCCGGGTAACGGATGGTGCGGTAGTTCAGCGTGCGCACCCGGCCGGCCAGCGTCTCGCACAGCGTGCCGAGGCCGCCGGAGGTGTTGAAGGCCTCGTACAGCACGCCGTCGAGCGAGAACTCCTCGCGTTCCTCGAGCGCCGGCACCTCGCGCTGCACGCCGTCGACGATGGCCTCGCAGGGCTCGCAGTATTCATTGATGACGCCCTCGGTGCTCCAGGTCAGGTTGTAGTTCAGCGCATTGCTCGGGTAGGCCGGCAGCGCGCCGACGCGCATGCGCACGCTGTCGAGGGTGTCGAAGCCGCGCGCCAGGTCGGCCGCGACGATCGAGATGAAGCCCGGTGCCAGCCCGCACTGCGGGATGAAGGCGGTGTCGGCGCCGACCGCCAGCTCGCGGATGCGCCGGGTGCTGGCCACGTCTTCGGTGAGGTCGAGGTAGTGCACGCCGGTGTCGCGCGCGGCCTGCGCGACCTTGGCGGTCAGGTGGTACGGCGCCGCGCTCAGCACCGCGAAGCGGCCGCGCAGTGCGCTGCGCAGCTTCTCGGCATCGTTGACGTCGAGCACCAGCGTCGACAGGCCGGGGGTGCCGGCCATCTCGGTCGCGATGTCCGCCAGCTGCGGCGCCGACCGGTCGGCCACCGTCACCGTGTAGCGCTCGCCGCCGCCGGACTTGTCAAGAGAAGGCGAGGCCAGCAAGGCCCCCACGACCGAGCCGATCTTGCCGCCGCCGATCACCAGGATGTCTTTCATTGCCGCCTCGCGTGCTGTGGGGAGTGACGGCGATTGTCGGAAGCCTGCGATCAAAAGGCAGCTTGAAATTCAACGAAACGCAGTGCACATTCCGGCATATCGCCGACGACTGCCGACGAAATGCCCAAACCCATCCTCGACAAGACGGACCACGCGCTGCTCGCGCTGCTGCGCGAGAACGCCCGCGCCTCCACCGCCGAGCTGGCGCGGCGCCTCGCGCTGTCGCGCACCACGGTGCAAAGCCGGCTGGAGCGGCTGGAGCGGCAGCGCATCGTCGCCGGCTACACCATCGTCGTGCCCGACGAACTCGAAGCCGCGCTGGTGCGCGCCCATGTGCTGATCACCGTGGCGCCGCGGCAAAGCGCCGCGATCGAGGCGGCGCTGCGCAAGATCGCCGAGGTGCGGGTGCTGCATTCGGTCAGCGGGCCGTTCGACCTGATCGCGATCGTCGCGGCGCAGTCGATCGGCGAGCTCGACGCGCTGATCGACCGCATCGGCGCACTCGAAGGCGTCGAGCGGACGACCTCGGCCATCGTGCTGTCGACCCGAATAGAGCGGTAAAAGTCACGGAAGACGACCCGCAGCCCCCATTTCCTGTCAGAGTTAGCAGGTGTGAGGACTTGTGTCCCTCGGGATAATGAACTTCAAGTCAAGGCATCTGGCCGCCGACAACCTCGCAAGCGCATCACTCGGCGCGCAACCCTGGTCCCAGGCTGCCCGCCATCCGCATGAAAGAAGCCATCTCTCCTTTGGTCATCGAGGTCCAGGAACTGCGCATCGGGATGTTCGTTCATCTCGACGTCGGCTGGATGGCGCACCCGTTTCCGCTCAGCAGCTTCAAGCTGACGACGGCCGACCAGATCGCGACGATCCGCAGCCTCGGGCTGCCGCGCGTGCGCTGGAGCCCGGACAAGAGCGACCCGCCGCCGCTGTCCACGCCGGCCGCCGAAGCGGCCGCCGCGACGGCCCCGCCTGCGGCACCGGCCGCTCCCGCCGAATCGCCTGAAGCCAGCGAACGCCGCCGGCTGCGCGAAGCGCTGGCCGCCGAGCGCGCCTCGCTCGCGGTCTGCGAGCGCCAGTTCGCCGAAGCCACCAAGGCCTGCAAGCAGTCGCTCGACCTGGTGCCGTCGAAGCCGCAGCAGGCGCGCGAGAACACCGAAGCGCTGAGCCGGGCCTTCGTCGACAAGATGCTGGCGGCGCAGGACCTGTGCATCCGCCTGCTGAGCGACGGCATCGGCGACAAGGCGTCGATGCATTCGGTCAACGTCGCGGTGATCTCGCTGCTGATGGGCAAGACCTTCGGGCTGTCGCAGGCCGAGATGATGGACCTGGGCGTCGGCGCGCTGCTGCACGACATCGGCAAGATCGAGATCCCCGACCGCGTGCGCCACCGCGAAGAGCACTTCACCAGCGCCGAGACGCAGTTCTACCAGGAGCACGTGACGCACGGCGTGACGCTGGCCCGGAAGATGGACCTGCAGCCGGGCGCGACGCTGGTGATCGCGCAGCACCACGAGCATGCCGACGGCAGCGGCTTTCCGCTCAAGCTCAACAGCGACCGCATGACGACCGCCGCGCGCATCGTCTCGCTGGTGAACCGCTACGACAACCTGTGCAACCCGCACGTGCCGTCGCGCGCGCTGACGCCGCACGAGGCGCTGTCGACGCTGTTCGCGCAGAGCAAGGCCAAGTTCGACACCGCGATCCTCGGCGCCTTCATCCGCATGATGGGCGTCTACCCGCCCGGCTCGACGGTGCAGCTCACCGACGACCGCTATGCGATGGTGGTGTCGGTCAACTCGACCCGGCCGCTGAAGCCGCGCGTGCTGGTGCACGACCCGAAGGTGCCGCGCGATGAAGCGCTGATGCTCGACCTGGAGCAGACCCCGCGGCTGGGCATCCGGCGCAGCCTGAAGCCGCAGCAGCTGCCGACGGCCTCGCTGATCTACCTGTCGCCGCGCGCCCGCGTGGCCTATTTCTTCGAACCGGAGCAGGTGCCGGACACCGCGGACGCCGAGGCCGTTGCATGACGGTCGCCGGCCCGATGCAGGACCTGATCGATGGCCTGCTCGAGGCGGTGTGGCTGGTCGATGCCGACAGCCTGCGGGTCCGCGCGGCGAATGCCGCGGCCGGCACCCTGTTCGGCGTCGACGCCGCGTCGCTGTGCGGCCGCGGCGCCACCGAGCTGTGCGCGACGCCTGAAGACCTGGTGTTCTGGAGCGAGGCGTCGGGCGGGCTGGTCGACCAGATCGTCTCCGACACGCTGGTGCGCGATGCCGGCGGCAGGCTGCTGCCGGTGACGCGCCGCGCCAGCCGCATCGGCGACGGCCTGTTCCTCGTGACCTGCCGCGACCGCAGCGCGCAGCGCGCCGCCGAGGAAGAACTCGAGACCCGCCTGGCCGAACTGCGCGCGACGCTCGAATCGACCGCCGACGGCATCCTGGTGACCGACCTGTCGGGCCACATCCGCAGCTTCAACCACCGCTTCGCCGGGCTGTGGGCGCTGCCCGAGGAGGTGCTGGCCCGGCGCGACGACGAAGCGGTGCGAGACTGGATGCGCCGCAGCGTCGTCGACGGCGCCGACTACGAGCGCCGCCTGGCCGCCATCCAGGAAGCGACGATGCTGCAGACCAGCGACGTCTTCACGCTGCATTCCGGCCGCGTGCTGGAGCGGCTGACGCTGCCGCAGTGCACCCGCGGCCACCCGATCGGCCGCGTGTTCTCGTTCCGCGACATCACCGAGAAGCTGGCCGCCAGCGCGCGCATCGAGGAGCTGTCGCACACCGACGCGCTGACCGGGCTGCCGAACCGGCGGCTGCTGGCCGACCGCATCGAGTTCGCGCTCGCGATGGCGCAGCGCGGCGGCAACCCGTTCGCGCTGATGGTGCTGAACATCGACCGCTTCAAGCAGATCAACGACACGCTCGGGCTGGGCTTCGGCGACCGCGTGCTGCTGGAGGTCACCGACCGCATCAAGGCCAGCCTGCGCAATGTCGACACGGTCGCGCGGCTGGGCGGCGACGAGTTCGTGCTGCTGGTGCACCAGGCCGATGCGGTGACCGCCGAAGCCACCGCGCGCCGCGTGATCGACGCGATGGCGCGTCCGTTCACGCTCGACGGCGTCAGCTTCACCGTCACCTGCAGCATCGGCATCGCGCTGTGCCCGGCCGACGGCGACAGCGCCGACGACCTGATGCGCCGCGCCGACGCCGCGATGCACCGCATGAAGGAGGCGGGCCGGGCGAGCTTCCGCTTCCACCAGCCGCGCGGCGATGCCGGCGAGCGCTCCGACAACTCGCCGATGCAGATCGACCATGCGATGCGCCAGGCGCTGGCGAGCGGCCAGTTCCGCCTGCACTACCAGCCGCAGATCGACCTGAAGAGCGGCCAGGTGATCGGCGCCGAAGCGCTGATCCGCTGGCGCGACCCGGTGCTCGGCGAGGTCTCGCCGGGCGAGTTCATCCCGGTGGCCGAGGAGAGCGGCTTCATCATCCCGATCGGCGACTGGGTGCTGGCGCAAGCGGTGCGGCAGGCCGCCGCGTGGCGCGCCAATGGGCTGGAGATGCCGGTGTCGATCAACGTCTCGGCGCTGCAGTTCCAGCAGCCGGACTTCATCGACCGGGTGGCCGACGCGCTGAAGGGCGCGAGCCTGCCGGCCCGGCTGCTCGAGCTGGAGCTCACCGAATCGATCCTGATCCACGACGCGGCCGGCGCCTTGCAGCGGCTGCAGGCGCTGGAGCAATTGGGCGTGCAGATGGCGATCGACGACTTCGGCACCGGCTATTCGAGCCTGGGCTACCTGAAGCGCTTCCCGATCGCGCGGTTGAAGATCGACCGCAGCTTCATCAAGAACCTGCCCGACGACACCAGCGATGTCGCGATCGTCAACGCGATCATCCAGCTCGGCCGCGCGCTGAACCTGCGCGTGATCGCCGAGGGCGTCGAGACCGAGGCGCAGCGGCAGTTCCTGCACGACGCCGGCTGCGACGAATTCCAGGGTTTCCTGTTCGCGCCGGCGCTCGACCACGGCAGTTTCGAAGGCCGCATCGGCCACGGCGCGCCGGTGCCACGCAGCGTGCGGCTGGTCCATCCCGCGTGACATGAACTGACACCATCCAGCGGTGCGGTGCCGGACAGAAAGTCCGCACGCTGCGAGGCATTTACTTTTTCCCTACATTTTGGGGATCCTGGAGGATCCCGATGAGCCCTCTTGAACGAACGCTGGAGCAGCGCGTCGACGCGCTGGGTGTGCCGTTGGCGGTGGTGCTGCCCGGCGGGCAACGGCTCGGCCACCCCGAGCCGACGGTGACGATCCGGCTCAACGAGCTGTCGCCGCTGGTGCATATCGCCGCCGGCCAGGTCGGGCGGGTCGCGCAGGACTATGTCGAGGGACGACTCGATTTCGACGGCACGGTGCGCGACCTGATGGCGATCGCCGCCGAGCTGATCGACGACGACCCGACCCAGTCGGAGGCCAGCGGCGCACCGCTCGCCTGGTGGCGCAGCATCACCCGGGCCGCGCGCTCGCGGGCACGCCACAGCACCGAATCCGACGCCCAGCAGATCCAGTTCCACTACGACGTCTCGGACGATTTCTACGCGCTGTGGCTGGACCCGCGCAAGGTCTACTCCTGCGCGTACTTCCGCGAAGGCAGCCTGTCGCTCGCGAAGGCGCAGGAGGCCAAGCTCGACCACATCTGCCGCAAGCTGATGCTGCGCGACGGCGAACGCTTCCTCGACATCGGCGCCGGCTGGGGCGGCTTGCTGATGTGGGCCGCGCAGCACTACGGCGTGCGGGCGCACGGCATCACGCTGTCGAAGAACCAGCATGCGCACGTGACCCAGCTGATCGAGCGCTGCGGGCTGCGCGGGCGCGTCACGATGGAGTTGCGCGACTACCGCGAGCTGCCGGAGGACGAGCCCTTCGACAAGATCGCGTCGGTCGGCATGTTCGAGCACGTCGGCCACGTGCAGCTGCCGGCCTACTTCGAGAAGATCCGCCGGCTGCTGAAGCCGGGCGGGCTGCTGATGAACCACGGCATCACCGCCGGCAGCACGCGCAACGACCAGCTCGGCGCCGGCATGGGCGATTTCATCGAGCGCTACATCTTCCCAGGCGGCGAGCTGCTGCACATGTCGCACGTGCTGAAGGTGATGAGCGAGTCGCAGCTCGAACCGCTCGATGCCGAGAACCTGCGCCCGCACTACGCACGCACGCTGTGGGCCTGGAGCGCCGCGCTCGAGCGGCAGCTCGACAAGGCGCGCGAGCTGACCGGCGGATCGGTGGTGCGCGCCTACCGGCTCTACCTCGCCGGCAGCGCGATGTGCTTCGAGCAAGGCTGGATCTCGCTGTTCCAGATGCTGGCCGCGCGGCCCGACGGCGATCCGGCCAGCGGCCCGATGCGCGGCGCACAATCCGGGTTCCCGTTCAACCGCGAGTACATGTACCGATGATCTACAAGTTCAAATCGAAGGCGGCCGGCGACGTGATCATGATGGGCCCGAACGGCGACCAGGTGTTGCGCCTGATCGGCAAGACGCCGGGCGCGACCGGCATCATCGAGCCGGCGCAGATGCCGGGCGCGATCGGCGCGCTGGAAGCGGCCATCGCGCAGGACGAGGCGGCGCGCAAGGCGGCCGAGCAGGAGGCCGCGGCCGCCGGCAAGAAGCTGCCGCCGGCCGACGGCGTGAACCTGCGCCAGCGCGCCTGGCCGCTGGTCGAGATGATGAAGCGCTCGCAATCGGCCGATGCCGAGATCACCTGGGGTGTCTGAGCGCGGTTCGACAAGGAATGGCGATGAAATTGTGGAGTGACAGCTGGATCAACGGAGACCGCATCCCGGCCCGCCATGCCGCCGGGCGGCTCGACGGCAGCGCCGGTGTCGGCTTCTCCGACAACCTGAACCCGCACCTGGCCTGGAGCGAGGTGCCGCCCGGCACGCAGTCGCTGGCGCTGATCTGCCACGACTTCGACGTGCCCAGCCGCGGCGACGACGTGAACCAGGCCGACCGCGAGGTGCCGAGCGAGCTGCCGCGCGTCGACTTCTTCCACTGGGTGATGGTCGACCTGCCGGCCGGCCTGTCGGTCATCGCCGAAGGCGAGTTCAGCCGCGGCTTCACGCCGCGCGGCAAGCCGGGCCCGCAGACGCTGCACGGCGCGCGGCACGGCCTGAACGACTACACCGGCTGGTTCGCCGGCGACCCCGAGCGGGCCGGCCGGTACTTCGGCTACGACGGCCCGTTCCCGCCGTTCAACGATTCGCTGGTGCACCACTACGTGTTCACGCTGTATGCGCTGGACATCGCCCGCGCGCCGGTCGACGGCGCGTTCACCGGCGCGCAGGTGCGCAATGCGATCGCCCGCCATGTGCTGGCCGAGGCCACGCATTCCGGCACCTACACGCTGAACCGGCGACTCGCCTGATTCCAATCCACCGACTCCATGCAACTGACCCGCATCCTCGCGATCCGCCACGGCGAGACCGCGTGGAATGTCGATGGCCGCATCCAGGGCCACACCGACATTCCGCTGAACGACAAGGGCCGCTGGCAGGCCGGGCGCCTCGGCGCCGCGCTGGCGCACGAGCAGATCGACCTGGTGTTCGCAAGCGACCTGCAGCGCGCCTTCGAGACCGCGCAGGCGGTCGCGCGGCCGCACGGGCTCGCCGTGCAGGCCGACGCCGGCCTGCGCGAGCGCAGCTTCGGCATCTTCGAAGGCTGGACCTTCGCCGAGATCGAGGCGCGCTGGCCGGAGCAGAGCCTGCGCTGGCGCCAGCGCGACCCCGCCTACGGTCCCGAAGGCGGCGAGAACCTGCAGCAGCTGTCAGCGCGCTGCGTCGGCGCGGTGACGCAGTTGGCCGAAGCGCACCTCGGCCGCAGCATCGCGATCGTCGCGCATGGCGGCGTGATGGACTGCCTGTACCGCGCCGCGGCCCGCATCGACCTGCAGGCGCCGCGCTCGTGGCAGCTCGGCAATGCGAGCATCAACCGGCTGCTCTACACGCCCGAGGGCTTCACGCTGGTCGGCTGGAACGACACGCACCATTTCGATGAAGCGGCGCTGGATGACCCCGGCCAGGCGCGGGGGACGGACCGCGTGGGGCACGCGGCATGACATGGGTACGCGTTGGTGACCCGGTCGCGGCGGTGCCGACGCCGGCGCTGGTGATCGACCTCGATGCGATGGAGCGCAACCTGGCGCGCATGGCCACCTTCGCCCGCGAGCACCGGCTGAAGCTGCGCCCGCACGCGAAGATGCACAAGAGCGCCCGCATCGCCGGGCTGCAGGTCGCCGCCGGCGCGGTCGGCGTCTGCGTGCAGAAGCTGTCGGAGGCCGAGGCGCTGGCGGCCGGCGGGGTCGGCGACATCTACATCAGCAACGAGATCGTCGATGCGGCCAAGCTGGCGCGGGTGGCCGCGCTGGCGGGGCGGATCCGGCTCGCGATCGCGGTCGATTCGTCGCTCGGCATCGACCGCCTCGCGCTCGCGCTGAAGGCGGCCGGCAGCGCGCTCGACGTGTTCGTCGAGATCGACGTCGGCCAGGGCCGCTGCGGCGTCGCGCCGACCGCGGCCGGCGCGCTCGCGCACCAGGTGGTGTCGCACGGGCTGCGCTTCGCCGGGCTGCAGGCCTACCACGGCAAGGCCCAGCATCTGCGCAACGCCGACGAGCGCGCGGCGGCGATCCGCCATGCGCTCGCGCTGACGCGGGCCGCGCAGGCGTCGGTGACGGCGGCCGGCATCGCCTGCCCGCTGGTGACCGGTGCCGGCACCGGCAGCTTCGCGTTCGAGGCAGCCAGCGGCGTGTACGGCGAGCTGCAGGCCGGCAGCTACCTGTTCATGGACCGCGACTACGCCGACAACCAGCCGACGCCGGGCGCGCCGGTGTTCGAGCACGCGCTGTTCGTCAAGAGCCAGGTGGTCAGCCGCGGCGCGTCGCATGCGGTGGTCGACGCCGGCCACAAGTCGCATGCGATCGACAGCGGGCTGCCGCGCACCTGGCAGCGCGAGCTGGTGTTCGCGAACGGCGGCGACGAGCACGGCATCCTGCACCCGGGGCGCGATGCGCTGCCGGCGCTGGGCGACACGGTCTGGCTGGTGCCGGGGCATTGCGATCCGACGGTCAACCTGCACGACCGCTATGTCGCGGTCAGGGGTGGGTTGGCGGAGGGGGTCGTCGAAGGCATCTGGCCGGTCGATGCGCGGGGGTGCGTGGTCTAGAGTTCATCCCGCCGAGGCAGGTCCGCCCCGCGCCGCGAGCAGGTGATCGCCGCGGCCTTCGCCGCGAAGTCCAGCGCCTGCGCGAGCTGCGCCGACGCCAGCGCCGCGATCGCCGCGCCGTTCAGCGAATCGCGCTCCGCCAGCCAGGTCAGCAGCGCCGCCTGGAAGGTGTCGCCGGCGCCGACGGTGTCGATCACCGTCACCACCACCGGCTTCGCCTCGGCCTGCGCCGACGCGGTCCAGCCGATCGCGCCCTGGGCCCCGCGCGTCACCACCACCAGCGCGACGCCGGCCGCCAGCCACTGCCGCGCCAGCGCCTCGTGCGCGACCCCCGGGTACAGCAGCGCCAGGTCCTCGTCGCTGACCTTCAGCAGGTGCGTGCGCGGCAGCATCCACTGCAGCTGCTCGCGCCAGCGCGCGACATCGGGTTCGACGTTCAGCCGGATGTTCGGGTCGTACGAGATCAGGCAGCGGCGATGCTCACGCTCGACCAGCGCGCGCAGCGTGCCGGCCACCGGCTCGACGACGGTGTTGAACGAACCGACGTGGATCACCGCCGCATCGGCCGGCACGCGCTGCAGCGCCTCGACCGGCACCTCGCGGTCGGCAGCGCCGTGCCCGTAGAACGCATACGACGGCACGCCGGCCGCATCGAGCCCGACCAGGCCCAGCGTCGTCGGCGCGCTGCTGACGTGCAGCGCCCGCGTGTCGACCCGCTCCGCCTGCATCGCCGCGACCAGCCGCTCGCCGAGGAAGCCGCTCGACACGCCGCCGAAGAACGCCACCGGCTGCGCCAGCCGCGCCAGCCCGACCGCGACGTTGAACGGCGAGCCGCCGATGCGCGCATCCATGCTGACGCCGGTCGGCGTCGAGCCGGTCGAAAACACATCCATCAAGGCTTCGCCACACACCACGAACATCGAACGCTCCCACGGGGACAGAGGAAAGAAAGACGGCCATCGACCCGCCAGCTTGCCCGCCGGCGGGACGCGGAGGCTACAGGGTTTTCCATTAATCAATCAACTTGATTTATTAAACGCCGCTGTCCATACTTTGCGGCGCGTTCCCGATACGCCACCTCACCCCACACCACAACGGAGACACGACATGCGCCTGAAGACCCTGCCGATCCTCTCGTCGATCACCGCCGCTGCTGCCCTGCTGGTGGCCGGACCCGCGGCGCAGGCCGCCGACCAGCCGATCATCGGCCTGATCACGAAGACCGAGACCAACCCCTTCTTCGTGAAGATGAAGGAAGGCGCGAACGAGGCGGCCAGGTCCAAGGGCGCGAAGCTGCTGACCGGTGCCGGCAAGGCCGACGGCGACAACGCCGGCCAGGTGACCGCGATGGAGAACATGATCGCCGCCGGCGCCAAGACCATCCTGATCACGCCGAGCGATTCGAAGGCCATCGTGCCGGCCATCAAGAAGGCGCGCGACAAGGGCGTGCTGGTGATCGCGCTCGACAGCCCGACCGACCCGACCGACGGCACCGACGCGCTGTTCGCGACCGACAACTACCAGGCCGGCGTGCTGATCGGCCAGTACGCCAAGGTGGCGATGGCGGGCAAGCCGGTGAAGATCGTCACGCTCGACCTGTTCCCCGGCCACCCGGTCGGCGCCCAGCGCCACAACGGCTTCCTGAAGGGCTTCGGCCTGGCCGCGCCCGACGCGAAGAGCAACGAGCTCGGCAAGGCCGCCGAGGTGGTCTGCATGGCCGACAGCTTCGGCGACCAGGCCAAGGCCCAGACCGCGATGGAGAACTGCCTGCAGAAGAGCCCCGAGGTGACCCTCGTCTACACGATCAACGAGCCGGCCGCCGCCGGGGCGTACAAGGCGCTGAAGTCGGCCGGCAAGGAGAAGGGCGTCACCATCGTCTCGGTCGACGGCGGCTGCCAGGGCATCAAGGACGTCGGCGCCGGCGTCATCGCGGCGACCTCGCAGCAGTACCCGCTGAAGATGGCGGCGATGGGCGTCGAAGCCGGCATCGAGTACGCGAAGACCGGCAAGAAGCCGAGCGGCTACACCGACACCGGCGTCACGCTGATCGCCGCCAAGCCGGTGGCCGGCGTCGACAGCAAGGACGTGAAGACCGGCACCGACCTGTGCTGGGGCAAGAAGTGATGAAGGGGCGGCTGCCCCCGCTCGCGACGCTCGGCCCCTTCATCGCGCTGCTGCTCGCCTGCGGTTTCTTCGCGACGCAGAACGAGCGCTTCCTGACCGGCGGCAACCTGTCGCTGGTGCTGCAGCAGGTGATGGTCGTGGGGGTCATCGCCATCGGCCAGACGCTGATCATCCTGACCGCCGGCATCGACCTGTCCTGCGGCATGGTGATGGCGCTGGGCGGCATCGTGATGACGAAGTTCGCCACCGAGCTCGGCGTGCCGCCGCTGCTGGCGGTGCTGTGCGGCATCGGCGTCACGACGCTGTTCGGGCTCGTCAACGGGCTGCTGGTCACGCGCATCAAGCTGCCGCCCTTCATCGTCACGCTGGGCACGCTGAACATCGCGTTCGCGATCACGCAGCTGTATTCGAACTCGCAGACGGTGACCGACGTGCCCGATGCGATGACGATGCTCGGCAACACCTTCGCGCTCGGCGGCACCACCAACGTCGCGTACGGCGTGGTGCTGATGCTCGCGCTGTACGGCCTGGCCTGGTTCGCGCTGCGCGAGACGGCGTCCGGCCGCCACGTCTACGCGGTGGGCAACAGCCCCGAGGCGACCCGGCTGACCGGCATCCCGACGCAGCGCGTGCTGCTCGCGGTGTACGTGCTGGCGGGGGTGTTCTACGGCATCGCGTCGCTGCTGTCGGTGGCACGCACCGGCGTCGGCGACCCGAACGCCGGGCAGACCGAGAACCTGGATGCGATCACCGCGGTGGTGCTCGGCGGCACCAGCCTGTTCGGCGGGCGCGGCGTGATCCTCGGCTCGCTGGTGGGCGCGCTGATCGTCGGCGTGTTCCGCAACGGCCTCACGCTGATGGGCGTGTCGTCGATCTACCAGGTGCTGGTGACCGGCGTGCTGGTGATCCTCGCGGTGGCCACCGACCAACTGTCTCGCAAGGGAGCGCGCTGATGAGCACCACTGCAAACGCGCCGATCGTGATGGAGGCGCGCGGCCTCGTGAAGCGCTACGGCCAGGTCGTCGCGCTCGACGGCGCCGATTTCGAGCTGCGCGCCGGCGAGATCCTCGCGGTGATCGGCGACAACGGCGCCGGCAAGTCGTCGCTGATCAAGGCCTTGTCGGGCGCGACCATCCCCGACGAAGGCGAGATCAAGCTGGACGGCAGGACCATCCACTTCAAGAGCCCGATCGACGCGCGCCGCGCCGGCATCGAAACCGTCTACCAGGACCTCGCGGTGGCGCCGGCGATGAGCATCGCCGAGAACCTGTTCCTCGGCCGCGAGCTGCGCCGCCCGGGCTTCCTCGGCAACGTGCTGCGCATGCTCGACAAGAAGAAGATGCTGGAAGAAAGCATCACGCGGATGAACGAACTGAAGGTCGGCATCCGTTCGATGACGCAGGCGGTCGAGACGCTGTCGGGCGGGCAGCGCCAGTGCGTCGCGGTGGGCCGCGCGGCGGCGTTCGCGCAGCACGTGGTCATCATGGACGAGCCGACCGCGGCGCTCGGCGTCAAGGAAGGCAACATGGTGCTGGAGCTGATCCGCCGCGTGCGCGACAAGGGCCTGCCGGTGATCCTGATCAGCCACAACATGCCGCATGTGTTCGAGATCGCCGACCGCATCCACATCGCGCGGCTCGGCAAGCGCGCGGCGGTGGTCGACCCGAAGAAGATCAGCATGAGCGACACGGTGGCGGTGATGACCGGCGCGAAGCGGGTCGACGAACTGCCGGCCGATTGCCTGGCCTGAACCCGGTGGCGACCCCATGCTGAAGAACATCGACCCGGTGCTGACGCCGGCCCTGCTGAAGCTCCTGTGCGAGATGGGCCACGGCGACGAGGTGGTGCTGGCCGACGCCAACTTCACCGCCGAATCGCTGGCCGGCGGCAAGCCGGTGCTGCGCCTGCCGGGCATCGGCATGGCGCGCGCCTGCGCGGCCGTGCTGTCGGTGCTCCCGCTCGACGCGGCGGTGCCGCGGCCGGTCGCCTACATGCAGGTGAGCGGCACGGCCGACGGCTACCGCTCGGCGCTGCAGCGCGAGATCCTCGACCCGCTGGGCGCGCAGTGCGAGGCCGTCGAGCGCTTCGCGTTCTACGAGCGGGTGCGCGGCGCCTTCGCGATCGTGCAGACTGGCGAGATGCAACCCTTCGCCAACATCCTCTTCAAGAAGGGCGTCATCGCCGACGCCCTTCGGCCATGACCGAGCTGCCGGCGAGCCGGCTGCGGCCGCGCGGCTCCAACCATGTCGGCATGCGCCAGTTCAACGAGCGCGTGGTGCTGCAGGCGATCCGGCTGCACGGCGCGCTGCCGAAGGCCGAGATCGCACGCCTGACGCACCTGACGCCGCAGACGGTGCAGCTGATCATCGGCCGGCTCGAGGGCGACGGGCTGGTCGTCAAGCGGGCGCCGGTGCGCGGCAAGGTCGGCCAGCCGTCGGTGCCGATGGCGCTGAACCCGGACGGCGCGTTCTCGATCGGCATCAAGATCGGCCGGCGCGGCATGGACATGCTGCTGGTCGACTTCACCGGCCAGGTGCGCGAGCGGCTGGTACGGGCCTATGCCTTCCCCGACCCGCGCACGCTGTTCGACGAGATCGCCGACGGCCTCGCCGAGCTGCGCGGGCGGCTCGGCCCCGAGCGGGCGCGCGTGCTGCATGGCGTGGGTGTCGCGGCGCCGCTGTCGCTCGGCGGCTGGGAATCGCTGCTCGGGCTGTCGGCCGAGGCGGCGCAGGCCTGGGCGCTGATCGACATCCGCGCCCGCGTGGCCGCGCTGACCGAGCTGCCGGTGGTGTTCGTGAAGGACACCGCGGCCGCCTGCGTGGCCGAGCTGGTGGCCGGCCGCGGGCGCAGCATGCGCAGCTACCTGTACATCTTCGTCGACACCTTCATCGGCGGCGGGCTGGTGCTGGACAGCCACCTGCGCGGCGGCGTCAGCGGCAATGCCGGCGCGGTCGGCTCGCTGGCACTGGGCGCGAACGACGGCAGCGGCCTGCCGCGGCAGCTGCTGAGCCTGGCCTCGCTGTTCGACCTGGAGGCGCGCTGGCGCGCCGCCGGGCTGGCCGAAGACGCCTGGCTGGACGAGCGCGCGCTGAGCGCGCCGTGGCTGCCGATCACCGAGGCCTGGCTGCGCGACGCCTGCCCCGGCATCGCGCTGGCGGTGCACACCGCGGCGTGCCTGCTCGACCTGGAGGGCGTGATCATCGACGGCTCGTTCGGCCGCGGGCTGCTGGCCGCGCTGCTGCGCGAGCTGACGGTGGCGCTGGACGGCTACAGCTGGGAAGGCGTCGCGCGACCGGAGGTGCTGCCGGGCACGATCGGCTCCGATGCGCGGGCGATGGGCGGGGCCTTGCTGCCGCTGTATGCGAACTTTGCGCCGGACCGGGATCTGTTCCTGAAGCTGGAGCCTTGATTCCGGTCGTGTTCCGTTCGCCCTGAGCCTGTCGAAGGGCCCGGACTGAGCTTGTCGAAGGCCTCATGCGCTTCGGACGCAACCCTTCGACGGACGGGCCTTCGACAAGCTCAGGCCCTGCTCAGGGCGAACGGGTAGGTGGTCACCGCGACCCGAACATCATCTGCCGCGCGAGCGCCGACTTCACCGGCCTCAACACCTGCAACGCCGCCATCCCCAGCCCGCGCGCCGCCCCTGCCCCCGGCAGCTTCCACGTGAAGCTGCGCGCCAGGAAATCGGTCGCGGCGATCATCGCCCAGCGGTCCGGCCCGCGCTGCCATTCGAGCCGCCGCAGCACCTGCGCCACGTCCGCGTTGCGCGACAAGGCCTGCACCAGCTCGAACGCATCGCGCAGGCCCAGGTTCAGGCCCTGCCCCGCCACCGGGTGCAGCGTCTGCGCCGCGTTGCCGATGCGCACCGTGCGGCCGTCGGTCAGCGTGCGCTCGGCGCTCAGCCCGAGCGCGAAGCGCTTCAGCGGCGACACCGCGGTGATCGCGCCAACCTCGGCATCGAACATCGTGTTCAGCACCGCGAGCCGCTGCGCGTCATCCAGCGGCTCGACCGGGTCGTCGTCGCCCGGCACGCACCACACCAGCGAGGCCTGGCCGTTCTTCAGCGGCAGCAGCGCCGCCGGCCCGTGGCGCGTGAAGCGCTCGTAGGCGACGCCCGGCCGGGCGTTCGCAAGCGTCACGGTGCCGACCCACGCCGTCTGCCGGTAGTCGTGGTGCAGCGGCTCGCGCACGCGGCCCAGGCGCTCGCGCGGCAACTGGCTGAACACGCCGCCCTCGGCCACCACCACCAGGTCGAAGCGCTCGGCGATGCCGGCATCGACCTCGACGCCGTCGGCCATCGGCTTCAGCCCCTGCACCGGCTGGCCGAAGCGGCTCAGCAGCCGCTGCGGCTCGCGCTCGCAGGCGGCCAGCCAGGCGCGCTGCAACGGCGCGACGATGCCGCCATAGGACAGCACCGCACCCAGCATCGGCACCGCCTCTTCGAGCGCGCTGATGCGCACCGCCGGCTCGCCGACCCACGCGGCCAGCGCGGCGCCGAGCGACGGCGGCTGCTGCGAGACATGCACCTCGACGATCGGCTGCGCCGCATCGGCCTGCCAGGCCTCGAGCCGCTGCAGCAGCTGCACGCTGCCGAGCGACAGCGCGAGCGTGCGCGGGTCGCCGGACACGTCCTTGTCGAGTGGACGCGCATCGAACACGCTGACCTGGGCCTGCGGCAGCGACTGCGCCGCCAGCAGCGCCAGCGCCAGCCCGACCGGCCCGGCGCCGACCACGGCCAGCGTCAGCGGCTGGCCGGCCGGGGAGGAGGTGGGGCGGGGAGCGTTCATCGGGCACCTCGTGTGGCGGAAAAACGGCATTGTCGCGCTGCCGCCCGGCACCCTGGGGCGCGGCCTGCGCGTGACATTTCGCACTGATGTCCGCCCTGCCGCGGTCTTACCCCCGACTCAGGGCATGTCGCGCAGTCGCCCGCAGCGGTACGGTGGTGGTTGCTGTCCCATTGCCGTACCCCTCATGCCCGCTTTCGCTGTCCCCGCGCGCCTGTTCCTGATCCCTGCCGTCATGGCCGCCGTGTCGATGCTCGGCGCCTGCAGCCCGCAGGCCGGCGCCTCCACCGAACAGGCCGCCTTCAAGATCAACGGCGAGCCGGTCAGCGAGCACCAGCTCGAACTGGTGTTGCCGCGCGCGGCGATCGGCGACAGCGACGCGCAGTCGCAGGCCGCGAACCGCGAGGCGGTGGCCGGGCTGGTGCAGGCATCGCTCGCGGCGCAGGCCGCGCGCCAGGCCGGGCTGGACCGCGACCCGCGCACCGTGCAGATGATCGAGGCCGCGCAACGCGAGGTGCTGGCCCGCGCCTATGAAGAGCGCCTCGCCGGCAGCGCGGTCGAGCCGTCCAGCGACGAGATCGACCAGTTCTACGAAGCCCACCCCGCCTGGTTCGCGCAGCGCCGGCTGGTGTGGCTGCAGGAGGCGGTGCTGCCGCTGCCGGCCGCGCGCATCGATGCGCTGAAGGCCCGGCTGCAGGCGGCCACCACGCCCGACAAGACGATGGATGCGCTGCGCGTCGAAGGCGTGCCGCTGAACGCGCGCCAGTTCGCGCTGCAGCCCGAAGAGACCCCGCAGGCGCTGCTGGACGGCCTGGCGCCGCTGCGCGTCGGCCAGTCGCTGGTGCTGCCGCAGGAAGGCGGCGTGCGCGTGCTGACGGTGCTGCAGACGCAGTCGGCCGCGGTGTCGCGCGCAGCGGCGGTCAAGCAGATCGCGGCGGTGATCCGCGGCGAGCGGCGCCGCAAGGCGGTCGAGCGCGGCCTCGCGGCGCTGCAGCAGCAGGCCCGGGTCGAGTACATCGGCCGCTCGATGCAGTGGAGCGCTGCCGCGGCGTCGGCCCCGGTGCAACGCTGACGCGGTTCAACTGCCGACCAGCGAACGGCTCCACTGCGGCACCAGGCGCCGCGAACTCGTCGCCACCGCGCACGGCAGCAGCACCGCGGCCGCGAACAGCGCGGCCAGCCCCGTGGCGCTGACTTCCAGCGTGCGCCAGTGCAGCAGCCAGCTGGCGAAGAAGATCACGTACAGGTGCAGGAAGAAGACGGTGAAGCTGACGTCGGCCAGGTAGTCGAGCACCGTCAGCCGCAGGTGGCGCCAGCGCCAGGCCAGGCCGCACAGCAGCGGCAACAGCAGCAGCTTCTGCACGAAGCTCCAGTCGATCGCCCCCTGGCCGTGGAACTCGAACGGCTGCGTGAAGGTGTACTTGCCGTGGTGCCCCGACAGCATCAGGTGCCCGACGAACACCGCGCCGAATGCCGCCGCGAACCAGATGAAGTGCCGCTCGATCACCGCCAGCGTCGCATGGCGGTACTGCCGGCACCACATGCCCAGCAGGTAGGCCGACAGGAAGTACAGCGCGAGCGCCAGGTCGTGGTCGTGCGCATAGCTCGGCCGGTGCATCAGGATCGACACCGGCACCAGCAGGCACAGCAATGCGTAGCGCAGCGGCCGGCGCGCCACCCACAGCATCAGCGGCGACACCAGGTAGTAGACCGTGACGACCGGGATGAACCACAGCGCGTAGTTGATGTGCGCGCCGGGGTAGAGCAAGAGGTACAGGATCTTCGCCGGCACCGACAGCTCGTGCAGCCCGGGCGCGGCGAAAACCAGGCTGTCGTGGCGCAGCTCCAGCGCGATCGCCGGGATCGACGCCAGCAGGAACGGCAGGATCACGTGGCGCAGCTTGCCCAGCAGGTAGCGCGGGTACGAGAACCGGCCGCTGCCGTGCATGAACAGGTAGCCGGAGATGAACACGAACAGCACCGTCGAGTTGTCGAGCAGGTCGGCGAGTGCGTCCTGCAGCTGCGGGTGGGCGCTCCAGTGGAAGAAGTAGACGCAGTGCGTCGCGACGATCAGCAGGATCGCGACGCCGCGCAGCCGGTGGATGTCGCCGAGGAAGCGCGCAGGTTCGGCGACGGCGCCTGGGAGAGCGTCGTCGCGGGAAGGGTCGTTCGAGAAGGCGGACATGCGCGGCGGTTCACCAGAAAGGGGGAATGACGGTGTGCCCCGTCGGCGTATTATTCGCCGCACTCCGCTTCCGGAGCGTGTCGTTTTCCAGGAGCTAAGCGCCATGGGCCTGATGGATTTCATCAAGAAACAGTTCATCGACATCCTCGAGTGGACCGAGTCCGGCGACGGCATGCTGGCCTGGCGCTACCCGATGGCCGACAACGAGATCCAGTACGGGGGCTCGCTGACCGTGCGCGAATCGCAGATGGCGGTGTTCGTCAACGAGGGCAAGGTCGCCGACGTGTTCGGCCCCGGCACCTACAAGCTGACGACGCAGACGCTGCCGGTGCTGACCTACCTGAAGAACTGGGACAAGCTGTTCCAGAGCCCGTTCAAGAGCGACGTCTACTTCTTCAGCACCCGCCAGCAGATCGACCAGCGCTGGGGCACGACCCAGCCGGTGACGATCCGCGACAAGGACTTCGGCGCGGTGCGCCTGCGCGGCTTCGGCAACTACAGCTACCGCATCGCCGACCCGAAGCTGTTCCACACCGAGGTCTCCGGCACCCGCGCCAGCTACACCGCCGCCGAGCTCGACGGCCAGCTGCGCGCACTGATGCTGCAGCACATCTCCGACGCGGTCGCGTCCAGCGGCATCGCCTTCCTCGACCTCGCGGCCAACCAGGTCGAGTTCGCGAAGGCGCTGCAAGAGGCGACGCAACCGTCGTTCAACAAGCTCGGGCTGCTGCTCGAGAGCGTCACGCTGCAGAACATCTCGCTGCCCGAGGAGCTGCAGAAGATCCTCGACCAGAAGATCGGCATGGGCATGGTCGGCAACGACATGGGCAAGTTCATGCAGTACCAGACCGCGCAGGCGCTGCCGAAGTTCGCCGAAGGCGGCGGCGGTGGCGGCGGCATCGCCGGCGATGCGATGGGCCTGGGCGCCGGGGTCGCGCTCGGCCAGGTGCTGGCCCAGCAGCTCGGCCAGGGCCTGCAGCAGCCGGCCGCGGCGCCAGTGGCGGCCGCCGCGGCCGCGGCGATCCGCCCCGACGACGTGATGGCCACGCTCGAGAAACTGGGCGACCTGAAGGCCAAGGGCATCCTGACGCAGGACGAGTTCGACGCGAAGAAGGCCGAGCTGTTGAAGAAGCTGGTCTAAGGTCGCCGCTCTTTCTTGGCGACCGAACCCAGCCCCCAGCGCGTCTACCGCGCGGCCTGCCCGAACTGCGGGGCCGAGGTCGAGTTCCGCTCGGCCGCGTCGGCCTTCGCGGTCTGCAGCTTCTGCCGCAGCACCCTCGTGCGCGACGGCGACGCGCTGCGCAAGATCGGCGAGAGTGCCGAGCTGTTCGACGACCATTCGCCGCTGCAGCTCGGCGCCAGCGGGCGCATGCAGGGTGCCGCCTTCACACTGGTCGGCCGGCTGCAGTACCGCTATGCCGAGGGCACCTGGAACGAGTGGCACGCGCTGTTCGACAACGGCCGCAGCGGCTGGCTGTCGGAGGACAACGGCCGCTACGTGCTGGCCTTCGACCAGCCGCTGCAGGCCGCGGCGCCCGACCCGGCCAGCCTGCGCCCGGGCCAGCAGCAGATCGTCAACGGCCAGCCGTGGTCGGTGGCGTCGGTCTCGGCCGCGAAGCTGATCGCGGCGCAGGGCGAGCTGCCAACCAAGCCCAACACCGAGCGCGGCTTCGTCGTCAGCGACCTGCGCAGCACGCGCGACGAGGTCGGCACGCTCGACTACAGCAACCCGGCCGCGCCGAAGTGGTCGGTCGGCCGCTCGGTCGCGATCAGCGAACTGGCGATGACCGGCCTGGCGGAGCAGGCGGAAAAGACGCTGAAGGCCCGCAGCATCGAATGCCCGAACTGCGGCACCTCGCTCGAGGTGAAGCTCGCGACGACGCAATCCATCGTCTGCCACCAGTGCCATTCGGTGGTCGACGTGTCGCAAGGCGTCGGCGGCGACCTGGCGCACTACGCGCAGGACAACGGCAGCGAGCCGCAGATCCCGCTCGGCAGCGTCGGCACGCTGGCGCTCGGCAAGGCGGCGCTGCCGTGGCAGGTGGTCGGCTACGTCGAGCGCTGCGAGCTGCCCGACGGTTCGGACGACGAGCAGACCTTCTGGCGCGAGTACCTGCTGTACCACCGCAGCGAGGGCTTCGCGTTCCTGGTCGACGCGGAAGACGGCTGGAGCTGGACCGCGCCGATCACCGGCGTGCCGCAGCTGCGCGGCGACAGTGCCGTCTACCAGGGCGCGACCTACCGCAAGCTCTACACCTACACCGGGCAGGTCACCTACGTGCTCGGCGAGTTCTACTGGCAGCTCGCCCGCGAGCAGCGCACGCTCAACACCGACTACCAGTCCGGCAGCAAGCGGCTGAACCGCGAGCAGACCGGCGACGAGATCGTCTGGTCGGCCGGCGACGCGCTGAACGCCGCCGACATCCTGAAGGCCTTCCGGCTCGGCGACGACCGGCGCGCGGCGCTGCGGCGCGATGCGCTGCCGTCGTCCGGTTCGGGCGGGCTGCTGGCGAAGATCTTCTTCGCGATGTTCGTGATCGCCGTGCTGCTGATGCTGTTCCGCTGCGGCAGCGGCAGCAGCAGTTCGTCGAACTGCGACGGGCTGCGCACCACCTACGGCGAGAATTCGCAGGAGTACACCAGCTGCCTGAACAGCAACCGCAGCGGCGGCGGCAGCAGCGGCTTCCGCACCGGCGGCGGCTCGTTCGGCGGCTTCTCGAGCGGCGGCGGCCACAAGTGAGTCGCGGCAGGCGCGACCCTTTCACATCGACACACAGGAGGCTCTCATGATGGGAATCGAATGGATGAAGCCCGGCATCTTCGTCGGCTCCATCCTGTTTGCACTGATCGGCGTGCTGGTGTTCTGGATCAGCTTCGTGATCGTCGACAAGATCACGCCCTATGACCTGTGGGCCGAGATCGTCGAGAAGAAGAACGTCGCGCTGGCCATCGTGGTCGGTGCGATGTGCATCGCGATCGGGATGATCGTGTCGGCCGCGATCCACGGCTAGAGACTGACAGCGCCGCGTCCGATGAGTGCATCGACCGATCCCCCGGGGGGACCCGGGCCGGAGCGGCCGACAGACGCCGTACCAGGCATCCGCCCGGCCGAGGTGGCACTGCTCGCGTCCGTCTTCGTCGTCGCCGCCTGCGGGCTGGTCTACGAGCTCGCGGCCGGCACGCTGGCGAGCTACCTGCTGGGCGATTCGATCCTGCAGTTCTCGACCATCATTGGCAGCTACCTGTTCGCGATGGGCATCGGCTCGTACCTGTCGCGCTTCTTCGAGCGGCAGATCATTGCGCACTTCCTGCGCATCGAGCTGCTGGTCGGGCTGGTCGGCGGGCTGATGCCGCTGGCGCTGTTCGCGCTGCAGACGCTGGCCGCGCCGTCGTTCCGCTTCGCGCTGTATGCGCTGGTGCTGCTGGTGGGCACGCTGGTGGGATTGGAGATCCCGCTGGTGATGCGCATCCTGAAGCGGCACTTCCGCGAACGCTATGCCTTGAAAGACCTGGTGTCGCAGGTGCTGACCTTCGACTACCTCGGCGCGCTGGTCGTCGCGATCGCGTTCCCGCTGCTGTTCGTGCCGCAGCTGGGGCTGATCCGCACCGGTGCGTTCTTCGGGCTGCTGAACGCCGCGGTCGCGGTGTGGGCGCTGTGGCTGTTCAAGGGCGAGCTGCGGCGCTGGGGCCTGCATGCGATCGCGTGCGGCGGCGTCGTCGCGGCGCTGCTCGCGGCCTTTGCCGGCGCCGAGCGCGTCAGCAGCTGGGCCGAAGACCGCTTCTACGCCGACCGCATCGTCTACAGCGCGAGCAGCGCCTACCAGCGCATCGTCGTCACCGCCAGCAGCGTCGGCGTGCGGCTGTTCCTGAACGGCAACCTGCAGTTCCATTCGCGCGACGAGTACCGCTACCACGAGGCGCTGGTGCACCCGGCGATGGCCGGCCACGGTGCGCCGCGCCAGGTGCTGGTGCTGGGCGGCGGCGACGGCATGGCGGTGCGCGAGATCCTGAAATACCCGGGCGTCGAGCAGGTCACGCTGGTCGAGCTCGACCCGCACATGACGACGCTGTTCGCGCAGTCGCCGCTGCTGCGCGCGCTGAACGCCGATTCGCTGCACTCGCCGAAGCTGCGCATCGTCAACGCCGACGCCTTTGCGTGGCTCGAACAGAACCCGGGCGCGTTCGACGTGATCGTCATCGACTTCCCCGACCCGACCAATTTCTCGATCGGCAAGCTCTACACCAGCGGCTTCTACCGGCTGGTCGAGCAGCACCTGAACGCGAGCGGCTATGCGGTGGTGCAGACCACCTCGCCGCTGATCGCGCGCAAGAGCTTCTGGACGGTGGCGACCACGCTGGAGGCCGCCGGCCTGCAGGTGACGCCGTACCACGCGCACGTGCCGAGCTTCGGCGAATGGGGCTTCATCCTGGCCAGCCGCCGGCCCTACCGGATGCCGACGCAACTGCCCGACGGGCTGCGCTTCATCAGCCTCGGCGGGCTGCCGGCGCTGTTCGATTTCCCGATCGACATGGCACGCGTGCCGACCGAGGTGAACCGGTTGTCGAACCAGGTGCTGGTGCAGACCTTCGAAGACGAATGGGGCAAGGTGCACCAATGAAACGGCGCAGCGTGCTGGCCGGCGCTTCGGCGCTGCCGATCGTCGGCCTCGCCGGCCTCGGCGGCTGCGGGCCGGCGCGCCCGGCGGCCTACGGCGGCGAATGGATCGGCGCGCAGCACGAGCGCGGCCACCGGCTGCGCGACGGCGGCCGCACGCTCGGCGAGCCGACGGTGCACAAGCGCGCGGCGGTGATCATCGTCGGGGCCGGCATCGCCGGGCTGTCGTGCGCCCGCAAGCTGGCGCAGGCCGGCATCGACGACGTGCAGGTGTTCGACCTGGAAGATGCCGCCGGCGGCAACAGCCGCGCGCACCGCATGGGCGGCATGGCCTGCCCGCTCGGCGCGCACTACCTGCCGGTGCCGGGCGACGACGCGGTCGAGCTGGTGGGCCTGCTCGATTCGCTGGGCTTGCGGCGCACCGAGGGCGGCCGCACGGTGTGGGACGAGCGCCACCTGTGCCACAGCCCGCAGGAGCGGCTCTTCATCGACGGCCACTGGCACGACGGCCTGCTGCCGCCGATCGCAGCGCTGCCCGAATCGCAGCGCGACGCGACGCTCGCGCAGTACCGCCGCTTCGCCGGGCTGGTGTCGGTGGCCGGACCGGCCGGCAGCTTCGCGCTGCCGACCGCGCGCGCCGCGTGGACACCGGCGCTGCAGGCGCTCGACGGCATCACGTTCGCGCGCTGGCTGGACGACCAGGGCATCACCGCACCGCCGTTGCGCTGGTACCTCGACTACTGCTGCCGCGACGACTACGGTGCCGGCACCGCGCAGGTGTCGGCCTGGGCCGGGCTGCACTACTTCGCGAGCCGGCACGGCTTTCATGCACCAGGCGACGACGCGCCGCGCGATGACGGCGTGCTGACCTGGCCCGAGGGCAATGCCTGGCTGTCGCAGCGGCTGGCGGCACCATTGACCGGTCGCCTGCACGACGGCCGTGTCGCGCTGGCGCTCGACGAAGGCCGGCACGAGGTGACGCTGGACCTGTGGAACGCGAAGGCGCAGCGCGCCGAGCGCTGGATCGCGGCGCAGGCGGTCCTCGCGACGCCGCTGTTCATCTCGGCCCGTGTGCTGCGCACGCCGCCGGCGGCCCTGCAGCCGGCGGTGGCCGCGATGCGGTACGCGCCGTGGCTGGTCGCGAACCTGCAGCTGTCGGACGCGCTGGACGACCGGCCCGGCGCGCCGCCGTCGTGGGACAACGTGCTCTATGGCAGCCCCACGCTCGGCTACGTCGACGCGATGCACCAGGCGACGCGCCCCTACCCCGGCCCGACGGTGCTGACGGCCTACTGGGCGCTGGGCGGCGACAACGAGGCGCAGCTGCTGGCGCAGCGCAAACGGCTGCTCGACCAGCCGTGGCAGGCCTGGTCGCAGGCGGTGGTGCAGACGCTGGTCGACGCGCATCCCGACCTGCCCGACAAGCTGGCGCGCGTCGACCTGATGCGCTACGGCCACGCGATGAGCATCCCGCTGCCGGGGGTGCGCAGCAGCACCGCGCTGGCGGCACTGGCCTCGGGCCGCGGCCGTGTGCAGTTCGCGCATGCCGACCTGTCGGGCTACTCGGTGTTCGAAGAGGCGTTCTTTCGCGGCAACGAGGCGGCGCGGCGGATTGCGAAGGCCTTCAATACCCCAATGACATCGTGAGGGCGCCGGCGACGAAGCAGCTCGTCGCGATCGCCGTTGCGGCCAGCGGGATCCGGAACCAGTAGCGCAGCGCGAGCACCACATAGGCGGCGCTCGCGATGCCGGCCAGCCACACGAAGGTCGGCGACTGGCGCAGCACGTCCATGTGCCGCGCGGCGAGCATCAGGTAGACCAGCGAGAACAGCATCGCGCCGAGGCTGTGGCTGGCGTTGAAGCCGATCCAGGCCTTCCACATCGTCGTGTCGCGCGTCAGGCGCGGCGAGCTCGAGCGCATCGCGCGGGCGACGTTCGCATCGCGCGGATCGAAGTTCGTGCCGAAGAAGGTGTACGCCAGGTGCAGCACGCCGAGCACGCCGTAGATCGCAGCCCCGGCGAGGATCAGGATTTGGGACATGCGGGATTGTCGGGTTGCGGGGCGTGCACGAGATGCAAGCGTGGTTACCGGCTGTCCGGCGTGTGAGCAGATGTCAACCGGATGCACCGCGCCGTGCGATCCACGCCGACGCCGACCGGCGCCGGCATGCCGGCCCGGCACGCGTCGACCACCCACCCGCAGCGGTCGGCGAACGGGCAACCCGCCGGCCAGCCGCCGAGCGCCGGCACGCGGCCCGGGATCGTCGCCAGCCGCGTGCCGCGCGACACCCCGAGCCGCGGCCGCGCGCCGACCAATCCACGCGTGTACGGATGCGCCGGCGCAGCCAGCACCTGCGCGCCGGGGCCCGACTCCACCACCGTGCCGCCGTACATCACCATCACCCGCTCGACGCTGCGCGCCATCAGGTCGAGGTCGTGCGAGATCAGCAGCAAGGCCATGCCGCTGTCGGCGACCAGGGTGCCGATCAGCGACAGGATCTCGCGCTGCAGCGTCGCGTCGAGCGCGGTCGTCGGCTCGTCGGCGATCAGCAGCTCCGGCCCGCAGGCCAGGGCCGTCGCGATCATCACGCGCTGGCGCTGCCCGCCCGACAGCTGGTGCGGGCGCGCATCGAGCCGCTGCGCCGCCTGCGGCAGCTGCACGCGGTCGAGCAGGCGCAGCGCTTCGGCACGGGCGCTGCGCGCATCCAGCCCGCGGTGGATCCGCAGCGGCTGCGACACCGTGCGCCACAGCGGCTGCAGCGGATCGAGCGCCGTCATCGGCTCCTGGAACACCATCGCGATGCGCCGGCCGCGCAGGCGGCACATCGCCGCATCGTCCAGGCCGACCAGCTCCTGCCCGTCGAAGCGGATGCTGCCGCTCGTCTGCGCCGCATCGGGCAGCAGGCCCATCAGCGCCAGCGCGGTCATCGACTTGCCGCAGCCGCTCTCGCCGATCAGCCCGAGCGTGCGGCCGCGCGCCAGGTCGAGGTCGATCCCGCGCACCGCGTCCACCGGCCCGCGCGCCGACGGCAGGCCGACGCGCAGGTCGCGCACCTGGAGCAGCAGGTCGGCCATCAGCGCTCCCGCGCCAGCCGCGGGTCGAGCAGGTCGCGCAGCCCGTCGCCCACCAGGTTGAGCCCGAGCACCGCCAGCGCGATCGCGACGCCCGGGTACAGCGCCAGCTGCGGCGCCTGGAACATCATCTCCTGCGCCTCGTTCAGCATGCGGCCCCAGCTCGGCTGCGGCGGCCGCACGCCGAGGCCGAGGTAGCTCAGCGCTGCCTCGGCGAGGATCGCGACCGCGAACTGGATCGTCGCCTGCACGATCAGCGGCGCGGCGATGTTCGGCAGCACATGGTCGAGCGTGATCTGCCAGCGGCTGCGGCCGCAGGCGCGCGCGGCCAGCACGAAGTCGCGCGACCACACCGCGCCGGCCGCCGAGCGGCTGATGCGCGCGAACACCGCGGTGTTGAAGACCGCGATCGCCGCCACCGCGGTGGTGGCGCCCGGGCCGGCCAGCGCGGCCAGCATCAGCGCGGTCAGCAGCGCCGGGAACGCGAAGCTGAAATCGGCGACGCGCATCAGCAGCGCGTCGAGCCAGCCGCGGCGAGCCGCGCCGAGCACGCCGACCGCGGTGCCGAGCAGCGCGCCCAGCCCGACCGCCGCGACGCCCACCAGCAGCGAGGTGCGCGCGCCGACGATCAGCAGCGACGCGATGTCGCGCCCCAGGCTGTCGGTACCCAGCCAGTGCGCGGCCGACGGCAGCAGCAGCCGGTTCGGCACGTCGATCTCGGTCGGCGGGTACGGTGTCCACGCGAGCGACAGCAGCACCGCGGCGAGCCACAGCCCGACCAGCCCGCAGCCGGCGACGAAGCTCGGGTGGCGGCGCATTGCCGTCGTCATCGCCGTGCTCGTCGCCCCGCTCACCGGTGCACCGCCTTCAGCCGCGGGTCGACGGCGACCAGCAGCAGGTCGACCGCGAAGTTGATCGCGATCACCGCGCCGGCGAACAGCATCACGACGTTCTGCACCACCGCCAGGTCGCGGTTCGCGATCGCCTGGAACACCAGCAGCCCGAGCCCGGGCAGCGCGAACACCTTCTCGACGACGATCGCGCCGG